>VFQP010001849.1_pt1 | contig 25871 bp, 24 predicted proteins | sample 3512351 | NCBI WGS metagenome assembly VFQP01 (sample SAMN10412372, study PRJNA504923) | tailings metagenome | isolation source: Relicate 1 Philex TSF1 revegetated site | place: Philippines: Tuba, Benguet | collected 2017-08-29
ATTGCCCTGGAAGGAAAAAAACATACAACGGATTGCCCTGGCAGGAGCTGTTTCCATTTTCGGACTGACTCTTTTCACCAACCAATATTTTCACGGAGGTGTGTACGGTGAGCTGCATAATTTATCCGTCAAACCGCATGTTACAATCAGCCATGCAGAAATCCGAAACAAGACCTTGTCATTTGAGGTGTTCCGTGATGAAGGCGCTGATGTTTACGGTTCGTTCCTGATCGGAATTCAACTGAAGGATGAGCAAGGGAAAATTCTCTTCGAACGGACTCAGAATGAACTGGCAAACCTCCCGGCCAAACACATCCGGAACCGGTACATCGCTAAAGTCAAACCGGGAAAACACAGTTTGATACTACCGCTTGGTGCTAAAGCAACCTTGTATTTCGATGAAGGAATCCCGGAAAATCTGCAGGGAAAAATCACTCTTGAACTATCAGACATCAGCGGAATAAAGTGGAAATCCGATATACACATAAAGTAAAAATTCTTGTGTAACAAAAGTGGCGGTACGCTTCATGCCTGCACTTTAATTTCGCGGCTTTAAAAAGTTACACATTTAAATTTTTCAAGTAAAATGATAGAATTTATCAAGCAACCCTGGCCGTGGTATGTTGCGGGTCCGCTCATCGGGCTGGTAGTCCCTGCCCTTTTAATCCTGGGAAACAAATCTTTCGGTATCAGTTCATCACTCAGGCATATCTGTGCTTCCTGTATGCCTGCAAACATTCCTTTTTTCAAATACGACTGGAAAAAAGAAATCTGGAACCTGGTATTTGTTTCAGGAATTTTAATCGGCGGAATAGTATCAGTAAACCTGCTTTCCAACCCGGAACCGATTCAAGTCAACCCAAAACTAACAGCAGAATTGGCACAATATGGTATTACTGACTATACAAGTCTTATCCCGAAGGATCTTTTGACCTGGGAATCACTCTTCACACTCAGGGGATTTGTGATGATGGTTATCGGGGGCTTGCTTGTCGGTTTCGGAACCCGCTACGCAGGTGGTTGTACCAGCGGACACGCTATCATGGGGCTATCTACCTTGCAATTTCCGTCTTTGATTGCAACCATTTGCTTCATGATCGGAGGTTTCCTTATGGCCAACCTGATCTTGCCGTTCATTCTTTCACTTTAACCCGTCAACATGCAGCAAAACAATCAAACAAATCCGGATTTGGAAATCCGTTCACTGGATTCCATTTGCATCAATGAAAGTCATTTACAACATAAATGGTATCACAACCTGAAATACCTCATTACCGGCATTCTATTCGGAATCGTCTTCGTAAAAGCAGAAGTCGTTAGTTGGTTCAGAATCCAGGAAATGTTCCGTTTACAGTCCTTTCACATGTACGGAATTATTGGAAGCGCCATTTTGGTCGGTGCAATTTCAGTGTGGCTGATTAAAAAATTCAATGTCAAAACCATTTATGGTGAAAAAATCGAATTTCATCCCAAAAAGTTCAACAAAGGACAGATATATGGTGGTTTGATCTTCGGACTTGGGTGGGCAATCACCGGCGCTTGTCCCGGACCACTTTTCGCACAGATAGGAACGGGTGCAACCGTCATCGTTGTAACCCTTGTCAGTGCTATTCTTGGAACCTGGCTCTATGGTTTCCTGCGGGAAAAACTGCCGCATTAATACTCAACATGTTCCGTTTGCATCCAATATTACTTGCAGCAATGGCTGTGTTCGGAAGACAGATCATGTGGTCACAGATGCATTCGAATGCCTGGTTTCGGGGCACATTAAGCATTCCGGTTCAGGAAAAATTCAAAATCGATGCAGAGTTACAGCACAGAAGACAAAACGGATTCGGTAATGCAAACATGTTTGACAAAAACCTGGCATACAGCATCAGAAGCTGGGCTCATTACCAACATAGAGAGGGAATCAAATTTTCCCTCTCTCCGTTTGCTTATTTTTCAAACTACCGGATTATCCGGGAAAAAAGTGATGAAACAATCAGTCCTGAAACTGAATTTCGTTTTTCTGCTGCACTGTATCTGCAATATCCGGTCCGCAAAAAGTGGTTTCTGTTCAACAAAACAGGTTCGGATTACCGACTTTTTGATAAACCCGGGACATTCACTATCCGGATCAGGAATCAAAGCGGATTCCGGTATGAACTTAGCCAAAACGTTCACTTCGGTATTTACGATGAGCTGTTACTGAATGTCTCCGCAGAAAAGCCGTTCCATCTATTTGATCACAACCGGGTCAGTCTGTACGGAGTTTTCCGGATTTCCAACACCATGAAAATCGAAACTGGATATATGCACATAATGCGGTTACCGGGCAATTCCAGCTTCAAAGGATATGAGAACATATTTTTTTTCAATCTGATCTGCGGGTTCAATCGCTAAGCTGCCGTACTATTTCTGCAATAGGATAAACCCAACTATAAAGTTCAGATTGTTTCCAATAATTTTCAAGAATCCCGTTAATTTCGGTATTGAACTATTAAATTTGTGATTCCAACAGAGAATCAAATTTTTCTATGAAAGAACAAGATATGAAATTCGGCACCAAAGCAATTCATGCTGGTGTTCATCCGGATGAAACGACAGGAGCAATTATGACTCCGATTTTCCAGACTTCCACATATGTACAGGAATCTCCGGGCGTAAACAAAGGTTACGGTTATGCACGTGGAAAAAACCCGACAAGAGAAGCACTTCAGGCAAATATTGCTGCTTTGGAAAACGGGAAACATTGTGTTTGTTTCAGTAGCGGAGTTGCTGCAACAGATGCAGTTTTGAAATTATTGAAACCGGGTGATGAAGTCATCACAGGAGACGATTTGTATGGCGGAACGTACCGTTTGTTTACAAAAATCTATGAGAAATTCGGAATTAAATTCCATTTCATTGATTTGACAAATGCGGAAAACGTTCACAATTACATCAATGAGAATACCAAGTTGATCTGGGCGGAAACTCCGACCAACCCAACGATGCAGATTATTGATATTGCTGCCGTTGCTGCTATCGCAAAGGCAAAAAACATCATTTTAGTTGCAGACAATACGTTTGCCTCACCGTATTTGCAAAACCCGTTGGATTTGGGTGCTACGATCGTGATGCATTCCGTGACCAAATATTTGGGCGGGCATTCTGACGTGGTGATGGGAGCTTTGATCACAAACGACACGGCTATTCACGAACAATTGTATTTTATTCTGAACAGTTCGGGAGCAAACCCGGGACCGATGGATTCATTCCTGGTATTGCGCGGAATCAAAACGCTTCACTTGCGTATGCAGCGCCATTGTGAAAACGGAAAGCAGATTGCTCACTTCCTGAAAGCACATCCGGCAATTGAGAAAGTTTACTGGCCGGGCTTCCCGGAACACCCGAATCACGAAATTGCGAAAAAACAAATGCGCGATTTCGGTGGAATGATCTCGATTGTTTTGAAAGACAAAAGTATTGAAAACACATATCGTGTAGCTTCATCATTCAAGGTTTTCTCTTTGGCGGAATCATTGGGAGGTGTTGAATCACTGATCAACCACCCGGCAACGATGACACACGCTTCTATTCCGAAAGAAGAGCGTGAAAAAGCAGGAGTTGTAGACAATTTACTTCGATTGAGCGTCGGAGTGGAACATGTAGATGATTTGATTGCCGATTTGGAGCAGGCATTGGCATAAATAAACAGTTCAAAATGGTTTAAAGGGTTCAAAAAGTTAAAAGCTATTGAACCCTTTTTTCTTTTGAATATCAGAACACGTTAATTTTAAACCTATACAAAATGGTGAATGAATAATTGAGAATTGAACAAGAAATGCGCTACCGCTCAGTCTTTATCGAAAACTTTGTTTTCTCTTCTTTTCAATTTTTACATTCTCCATTTTCAATTAAATTTTGAATCATGGTTATCATCACAGGAACATCACGCGGCATCGGCAAAGCCATTGCGGAAAATTATTTGTCCAAGGGTAAAACCGTCATAGGAATCGGAAGAAATCATACGGTTAAGCATTCAAATTATACTTCAATCGTTTGCGATCTGAGCGATCCGGATTCGGTCGAAAAACTTTCCTTCCCCGATTTGAAGACTGATGAACTGATCTTTATTCACAATGCCGGAATCCTGGGAGAAGTGAATTATTTCGAAAAACTCCCGACAGACGAACTGGCGAAAGTCATGCAGGTGAATTTATTTTCAGGAGCGGTACTTTTACAAAAACTGTTACAGCAAACTCCTAAAGAGCTTTCCTTCAAAGCCGTGTTTATCAGTTCGGGAGCAGGAAAAAACCCGATTGCCTCCTGGGCTTCTTACTGTGCTTCGAAAGCTGCCGTAGACCTGTTTTGTCAAACCATTCAATTGGAAGAGCAGCAGCTGGGACGGTCAAATTTCAATTGCTTGTCTGTTGCTCCGGGAGTCGTAGACACGGAAATGCAGGCTTTGATCCGTTCCTCAAGTGAAGAAACATTCTCTGAAATAGAGCGATTCAAGGAGTACAAAACTTCCAATCAACTCTACTCTCCCGAACTGGTCTCCAAAAAACTTCACAAGCTGGTTCACGATACGAAAACGGACAAAGTTCTTTATTCCCTCAGAGATATTGAATTGTAATCTTTTCATTAAAGAATTGTTAGTCATCCGCTTACTAAATTTTCACAGAAAGTTCTATTTATAAAACAAATGTCGTAACTTGTTGCACTCAAAATAAAACTCTTTAATAAAACTGGCTAGAACTATTAATAATGAAAAAACAATTCTCTACTCTATTAACCCTCTCATTGTGCGTTTCCGGTTCTGTATTTTCTCAAACTACAGGTAAGAAACTGGACAAACAAAACATGCGCGAAGGGGAACAGGTCGAATATTGTGCGACCCACAAAAAAATGAACGAGCTCATGGCGAATCCTGAATATGCGAAGCAATATGCGAAAGAGCAGCAGGAATTTGAAACGTCACTTCTGGCTAAAAAAGGAAATGACAACAACACAACAAAAGCCGTTCAGTACACCATTCCTGTCGTTTTCCACGTTTTGCATAATGGCGGACCGGAAAACATTTCCAAAGAACAAATCATGTCTGCATTGGCAATTCTGAACCGGGATTACGCCATGTTAAACGCTGATACCAGTACGATCCAGACACCTTTTCAAAGTTTAAGAGCCAGAGCAGACATTAAATTTGCACTTGCTACAAAAGCACCAAACGGAGCATGTTTCACCGGAATTACACGAACACAGAATGTTGCTACGGCTAACGGAGACGATGGTCAGGCTCAGGTAAATGCAATTATTGCAGGAAACGATGTTTACAATGGTCAATGGCCAGGTAACAAATACCTGAACATTTTCATCTGTCAGGATATTGGCGGAGCTGCAGGATATACAACCAATCCTTCAGGTTGGTCTGCTACCTCTATGATGAATGGAATCTGGGTATTGAGTACATATGTCGGAGACATGGGTACTTCCAGTTTGAATTCAAGTCGCACCTTAACTCACGAAGTAGGACACTGGCTGAATTTATCTCACGTTTGGGGAGGAAATAACAATCCGGGAGTGAGTTGCGGAACGGACAATGTGAATGACACGCCGGCTTGTATCGGTTCTACTTCCTGTTCATTGACAGCAAACACTTGTAGCAGTGACAATGCATATTGGGGATTTGACCAGATTGATAACGTGGAGAACTACATGGATTATTCCTACTGTTCGAAAATGTTCACCATCGGGCAAGTTGACCGTATGAGAACTGCAATCGTTCAAACGTCAACGGGAAGAGCAAACGTGATCTCAACTTCTAACCTGGCTGCAGTCGGTGCAAATACGGCTCCTGTGCTTTGTACAGCAAAATTCTCTGCCCCGAAACGCGTGGTTTGCCAGGGAGAGACTATTCAATTTACAGATGAATCATTCAACCTTGCAACCGGATGGGCCTGGACTTTTGCAGGAGGAACTCCTTCAAGTTCAAGTTCACAGAACCCTTCAGTAACTTATAATACTCCGGGAACTTATGCCGTAAAACTGGTAGCTACTGACGGAAGTACCAACAGCACTTCTGATATCGCAGGATACATTACTGTTCTTGCTCCTCCGACTGGTCTTCCTTTTTACGAAGGATTCGAAAGTCTGACAAATCTTACAAGTCCTAACTGGTTTGTTGATAATCCGGGCGGAAATGCGTGGGGTGTTACGACAACAGCCGGGCACACGGGAACGCATTCTGCAAAACTTGACAACTTCGGACAGGCGACCGGACAGGTGGATGAATTCATGTCAAGAGCGATCGATTTATCTTCAATCACGGCAGCATCCAATGTGACTTTCTCATTCAGATACGCTTATAGAAAAGTGACAGGTTCAAACAATGATTTCTTAAAAGTCCTTCTTACTGCTAACTGTGGATCAACATGGGATATCAGAAGAACACTTTCAGCGACAACTATGTCGGGAAGCAATACGGCAACTTCTGCATGGACTCCGGCTCAACCAGATTGGATTACTGTTCACATGACCAACGTTACCAGTACTTACTGGAATCCGGATTTCAGATTTAAATTCCAGTTCACATCCGGAGGTGGAAACAATGTATATGTTGACGATATCAATATTTACGCAGGTCCGCCATCAGACAATATTGTTTTGGGATTATCTGATCTTGGATCATTACAGGATATTCAATTATTCCCGAACCCGGCAGATAATGAAGTTCAAATCAGCTTCTCTTCCAAAACAGGAAATAACGAATTGGTATTCCTTCTGACGGACTTAACCGGTAAATTGATCCGATCTATTCCGGTTAACGCACAGGAAGGAACAAACTTAGTCTTTATCGAAACGGCTGATTTGTCTGCCGGAACATATTTGATTAAGCTATCTGATTCATCCTCAGGTAAAACATTTAAGTTTGTTAAAAAATAAAATCTTTACAATCAGCTTAGTACTTTTGCTAAGCTGATTGTTTTTTAATCCGATTTCGGATTCTTTAAATCAACAATTCAGACACTTAAAACAATAGCTCAGCCCCATTATTCAAAAAGTCAGTAATTTTCGGAAGTCGAACTGTAAGGTTTTTACAACTTTTCTCTCTTCTCTAAATCAATATTGTAAAGACTAGCTTGAATAATAAAATGAAGAAAACAATTTACTCTCTCCTAGGAATCTCTCTTCTTACTTCCTGGAGCTTTGCTCAACAGCAACAACGCATTTTAGATAAATCCAACATGCGCGAAGGTGAACACGTTGAATACTGTGCTTCACACAAGAAATTGGCTGAACTGAAAAAAGATCCGAAAATGGCGGCTATGATCGCTGCGGCTCAACAGGAAACAGAAAACCAGGCCAATCAGCTAAAATCAAAAGGTGACAATAGTACGACCAAGGCAACTGTCTATAAAATTCCGGTTGTATTCCACGTTTTGCACAACTATGGTTCTGAGAACATTTCCAAAGAACAAATCCTGGATGCAGTTGCAATCCTGAACCGTGATTACCGCAGATTAAACGCAGATGCAGATAACGTTCAGACTCCTTTCCAGGGAATGCCCAAAGATGTTGAAATCGAGTTCGAATTGGCAAAAAAAGCTCCAAATGGTGCATGTTTTGCAGGAATCACACGAACGGTTACTGCTTTAACCAATGACGGAGATAACGGACAGGCTCAGGTAAATGCAGTTATCGCAGGAAATGATATCTACCAGGGAATCTGGCCTCATACGCAATACCTGAATATTTACGTTGCTGCTGAAATCGGTGGAGCTGCAGGTTATACATTTAACCCGATGGGAGGTTCTAATCCAAGTGCCCAGGGAATGTTCTACAACGGAATTTTCATCCTGGACAATTACACCGGATCGATCGGAACTTCAAATTTAAACTCAAGCAGAGCTTTGACACACGAGGTTGGTCACTGGTTGAATCTTTCTCACACATGGGGAGACGATAACAACCCGGGAGATCCGGCTAGTTGTGGCCAGGACGATCACGTGCAAGATACTCCAATGTGTATCGGGGTAACTTCATGTAATCTTAATTCTAATTCATGCGACGATACAAACGACCCGAACAACTTTAGTTCATGGACTACCAACGTGGTTGACAACGTAGAGAACTACATGGATTATTCCTACTGTTCGAAAATGTTCACACAGGGACAAGTTACCCGTATGCGTGCTGCTTTGACAAGCACAACCGCAGGACGTAATCAAATTATTTCAGCTGCAACTCAACTGGCAACAGGAATCAATACTGCACCAACTTTATGTACTGCGAAATTCAGTGCTGAACGAAAAGTAATTTGTGCCGGTGATGCTGTTCAGTTCACAGACGAATCTTACAACACTGCAAACGGGTGGAACTGGACTTTTGCTGGAGGTTCTCCTGCAAATTCCTCTTCTCAGAACCCAACAATTACCTATAACACGCCGGGAACATATGCTGTAAAACTTGTTGCTACGGATGGAAGTTCAAACAGCACTTCAGATATTGCAGGATACATCACCGTTCTTCCTTCCGGAACCGGACTTCCGTTCTACGAAAGTTTCGAAACCACCACAACTCTGAACAGTCCAAAATGGTTTGTTGAAAATGGAGGTGGAAATCTTTGGGAAGTAACAACCAGTGCCGGAAAAACAGGAACCCATTCTGCAAAACTTGCCAATTTTAACGAAGCAGCCGGACAAGTGGATGAGTTAATCTCAGGACCGGTTGATTTATCTTCAGTTACTGCCGGAACCGGAGTTACCCTTTCGTTTAAATGTGCTTACAGAAAAAGAACTTCTACAAACAATGATGTTTTAAGAGTGCTTCTATCAAAAGATTGTGGAGAAAACTGGGAAGTACGCAGAACCGTTACCTCAAGTACCATGTCGGGAACTGCTACTGCAACTTCTGCATGGACACCAACTTCCAATGATTGGGTAACAGTTCACGTAACAAACGTGATCAATACTTTCTGGACTGATAATTTCCGATACAAATTCCAGTTTACTTCCGGTGGAGGAAACAACGTTTACATCGATGATATCAATATTTACTCGGGAGGACCATCTGAAGAGCCTGTTACAGCAGGATTGGAAGATTTAGGTTCCCTTGCAGGTATCAGCCTGTTCCCGAATCCGGCAGAGAATGAAATCCAGATTGCTTTCAGCTCTAAAATTGCAAGCAACGAAGTGAAATTCTATGTTACTGATCTGACAGGAAAACAATTGGAACAACATACAGTTATTGCAAATGAAGGAAACAATTTAGTTTACATGGCAACTTCCAATCTTTCTGCAGGTACATACCTGATCCGAATGATTGACGGAACTGGTCAGAGAACATTGACTTTCATTAAAAAATAAGAAGAAAAAACGCAGCTTTTGAAGACTAAACCACAATCCCGGTCATCCGGGATTAGTGCGGAAGTGATGCAGGATAAGCGTAGATTTTGAAAACCGAGCAAAGCAATTTCGAATTGCCGGATGCGAGGAAAAACTGAAACCAAATAAGAAAGCCCGGGCGATAAACGTCCGGGCTTTCTCTTTTATCTCTGTTCTTGTCAGAAGCCTCTTTTTTTCTTTATTTCTTCGATAAAGTCAGTCAATTGTTTTTTATCTGAAAAATAGATTGCAACGTTTGTTTCCATTGTACTCTTCCCTCCGGTTTTCTCATAAACCGTAGAAGAAACTTTATCCAGATCTGTTAGAACCTTGCATGAATACATTTCACCGTAGGTATTCAGATAGTCAATTTTAAACACGTTATCAGTAATTACCTTTACCGAAACCTTACGAACATTGATCTCATGAATGACTCCGTCACCTCTTTTTCTCAAAACGGTTACATACAAGTCATCACCCACTATTTTTTGATGGTACTCCAGGATGGTTCCATTGATTTCCATTGAAAAGCATTTTGGTCCCTGAATAGTGATTGATTTACCGTGATAATTGATTACTTCCTGGGCATTCAGAAAATTAAATCCCGCCAGGAAAAGGCAAAAAAGGAGATTTTTCATAAGTAGTTTTAATAATTAAAAGACTAAGTAAGCAAAAAATATCATTGCCGTCTTATTAAATCATCACCTTCTTTTCGCTCTTTTTCTTTTCCAAAGCAAAATACTTTTGTCCCGATTACAGCTAAAAATTACTCTTTCACGTAAATCTCTCCTTCATCAACCAACGGTTCTCCGTTCATTCTCAGGAATAGCTGGATCAGGGCAATCACGTCCTTTTCACAATAAATACGAATCCGGTTTAAATCCTGTTCTTCGTAGTATACACGTGCAACATCTGCTCCCGAAATATCATCTTTCGGTGTCGGGATTTTGAACACATGACACAGCAACGCCAAGCTGGTATATGCTTTGTAATCTCCGAATTTCCATAATTCCATTGTATCCAGGTGTTGGATTTCCCAAGGCTTTTTTCCAGCCAGGTTCAATACATTCGGGAGTCCGATGCCGTGAATCAACAACCTTCTGCAGATAAACGGAATATCGAATTCCTTTGAGTTGTGTCCGCACAATACATGTTTCGGAGTATTGTAATTGTTCTCCAGCAATCTCACAAATTGGCGGAGCAATGTTTCTTCATCCTCGTGTGCAAAAGAAGTCATTCGGATTGATCTCCCGGTAGCCGAATGATGCACAAATCCAACTGAAATACAGACAATCTTTCCGAATTCGGCATAAATTCCGGCCTTTTCATTGTATACATCCTCTTTGGTTTTGTTTTCAGTGAGATAGCGCGCATTTTTCGCATCAAACAATTTCGTGGTTTCCGCTTCCAGGTCCGTATAATGGTACACTTCCGGAACTGTTTCAATGTCTAAAAAAAGGATTTTATCCAATTGGCTTAAGTCAAGCATGTTTTTTGTTTTTCCATTTAAGTTATGTAAAAATATCATTTCGCAAAATGCTTTTTTTTGATTTTTTCGCCGAAAGAATTCATTTTTTGCGCTTAAGGAATAGGATTCCTTACTTTTGTACTTGATGGCAGAAGAATTATTAATCGCACAGTCTTCGAAGGAAGAAAAATACCGTGTTTTGCTCCCACAGGTGAAAGCACTTTGTACCGGTGAATCCAATTTAGTGGCAAATCTTGCCAACACGGCTTCTGCCCTGAAAATGACTTTTGATTTCTTTTGGATCGGGTTTTACCTGGTCGAAAAAGACGAATTGGTTCTCGGACCCTTTCAAGGACCGATCGCCTGCACCCGGATTGCTTTCGGGAAAGGTGTTTGCGGATCTGCATGGAAACAAGACGAAACATTGGTTGTTCCGGATGTGGATGCTTTTCCCGGACACATTGCCTGTTCGAGCGACAGTAAAAGCGAAATTGTTGTTCCGATCCGTAAAAATGGTCAGATTGTTGCTATTTTGGACGTCGATAGTGCTGCCTTGAATGATTTTGATCAGGTAGATGCTATCCATTTAAACGAACTTTGCGAATGGCTCGGTACTCACTGTTTTTAGGATTTTTCTTACTCTTGCTTGCCGGTTGTGCGGAAATTATTCCCCTGACAGGAGGGCCCGCTGACGAACGAGCAGCCAGACCTGTCGAAGGGTCTCAAGATCCGGCTCAGGGAGCTTTGCATGTCAATCAACAGGAATTGCGTGTTCGTTTCGACGAATATTTCACATTGAACGATCCGTCAAATACTGCGGTCATGAATCCGAATGCGGGAAAACTTGAAGTGACCTCAAGCAGACGCGATCTGACCATTAAATGGGACGGAGCTCTGAAACCGAATACGACGTATATCATTCAACTCAACGGAACGGTTAAGGATCTGAATGAGAAAAACGACACCATTCACCAGTTTGTTTTTTCTACCGGTGATCAGATCGATTCCTTAAAAATTCGCGGGGTAATCACAGACGGCTTTTCGAACAAACCCGGCAACGGATTCACCGTCGGATTGTATGATTCCGTGAGTGATCCGTATAAAACGGCACCGGCCTACATCTGTAAAAGTGATGCGAAGGGTGAATTCGAATTTTCCTATCTGAAGGCAGGAAATTATCAATTGTTCGCCTACCTGGATTCGAACAAAGACCGGCTTCCTACACTTGGTGAGGATCTCGCCTATTCCACCGGGGTTATTTCAAGCACTGACAGTATTTTTCTTCCTCTCCTGGCATCCAAACCAAAGAACCCAGTCAAACAATTGCAGATCAAACCGCTGAATCCGGGAATTGCTTCCGTCTATGGAAAAGAAATCAACGATTCTCAACTGCTGATCAACGCTCAGCCCATCCGGCTGATCAAACGCTTTGAAACGGATTCGGTCTTACTGGCCTTGCCGATCGTTGAAAATGATGTCTACACATTTACCGACGGAACGGATACCATTACGAAGATCATCCCTCTTAAAGACCGGAAAAAGAATTTTACGATTGCCAGCAAAGCCTACAAAGGCTCATGGACACTTGGCGACACGCTCGTTTTCGAAACCAACGAACTGATCGAAAGCATGGATACTTCGCTGATTGTTGTTGAAGACAAAACGAAAATCAAAGTCGATTACACCTATGCTTTTTCCGGAAATCAATTGCAAATCATTCCGAAATCAGGCACTTCCTTTGATTTAATAGTCAATTTCAAAATCGGTGCTTTGAAAGGAGCTGCCAATGCAAATGATTCTATCAAAGCAGAATTGAAAACACTGCGACCTTCTGATTTGTCCAATTTGAAATTAAATGTCTCGAGCCTGGAAGGAGATTGGATTATCCAATTGATGGATGGAACAAGCATCGTCCGGACTTACTATAAATCGGCTTCCGATACACTTATCTCGTGGAACCAGGTCATTCCCGCAACTTACCAGGTTCGCTGCATCCGGGATGAAAACAAAAACCGGAAATGGGATCCCGGAAACTGGGAAAAAAGAACACAGCCCGAACAAGTCGTCCGTTTCAACCTAAAGTCGAAATTGCGCCCGAACTGGGATATTGAAGAAACGCTTGAAATGAACCCGGATGAGTGATTCTTTTGAGAAAACCTTTAGTAAATGGCGAATCTATCTCGCGTTGCTGATCGGACTTTCCATTTCAGGAGGAATTCTCATTTATAGTTTCACCCGGACCGAATTTCACGAAGTTGAAAAAGGAAAAGGCCAGTTTACCTGGAAAGACACGAATCAAAACAAGAAGATCGATTATTCCCATGAAGATGAGTTCTTTCCTTCCGAAAACGGGAATTTTGAACAAAAATCGGCCTGGCAGGTGCTTTCCGATATTTCGTGGAGCGGTACCACTTTCTTTTGGATTTTCCTCGCATTGCTCGGAATGGTCGGCCGGGATCTGGGTTATATCATCCGCATCCGGATTCTGACCAAAAAGCAATTAACCTGGACACAGGCCTTTCACGTCATCATGCTTTGGGAATTCGCTTCTGCCCTTGCTCCCGGAGTGATGAGCGGTGCAACGGTTGCCATGTTTATTCTCAACAGGGAAAAAATTGCTTTGGGAAGGGCCACCGCCATTGTTATTCTCACTGCTTTTCTCGACAACCTGTTTTACGTGGTTATTATTCCACTCCTGTTTTTATTCATTCCGGCTGATCAATTGTTTCCTTCAACCGGGAATGAATCCATGATGACACTTTTCTGGACCGGTTTTTCGATTTTTGCCTTGCTTTGCCTGGTTTTGTTCTCAAGCATTGTTGTCTACCCGAAACTCGTTTTTCATATCCTTACTTTTTTCACCCGGATTCCCTTTCTCAGACGCTTCCAGAAAGGAGCTGAAAAAACCGGGAACGATGTCAGCGAAACTGCCGTGCAAATGAAACGCGAACCGCTTTCATTCTGGCTGAAGGCATTCGGAGCAACTGTTTTCTCCTGGTCTTCCCGATTCCTGGTGATCAATTTCATCATGCAGGCTTTTTTAAGCCTGGGTTTCTTGCAGCAGGTTCAGATTTTCTCCAAACAATTTGTTTTGTGGATGTTCCTGCGTATTTCTCCAACTCCCGGAGGAAGCGGTGTTGCCGAATGGGCTTTCGGGGAATTACTTTCCGAATTCAGCACGAGCATTATTCTTTTGGGAACGATGGCTGTCTTGTGGCGTTTGATCTCCTATTTCCCTTATTTGATTATCGGTTCCGTCATTCTTCCCCGCTGGTTATCGAAGCAGGGAAAAACAAAAGACTAAATCGTTTTGACAGTCTTCAAAAAAATCGGTGAGTTTCGGATATTATTCCTATCTTTGCGCTCTTAAAACGGTAAAAATCATGTCTTACGGCGTAAAAATTTTTGCAGGAAGAGCATCGAAAGTGCTTGCTGAACAGATAGCTACCAAGTTTGGAGCTGGTTTGGGTGATGTAAATGTAACTGAATTCAGTGATGGTGAATTTCAACCTTCATTTGAAGAAACAGTACGTGGTCAGGATGTTTTTATCGTTCAATCCACAATGCCTCCGACAGAAAACCTGTTCGAGTTGTTGTTGATGGTAGATGCTGCAAAACGCGCTTCGGCTCGTAAAATCATTGCAGTAATTCCTTATTTCGGATTTGCACGCCAGGATCGTAAGGATAAGCCGCGTGTTGCTATCGGTGCAAAACTGATTGCAAACATGTTGATGGCAGCCGGTGTTGACCGCGTCATGACAATGGACTTACACGCTGACCAGATTCAAGGTTTCTTTGAAGTTCCGGTTGATCATTTATTTGCATCGACTTTGTTCTTCAACGAAATGAAAGCATTGGATAATGGTAACCTGATTATGGCTGCTCCGGATGCTGGTGGTGCGAAAAGAGCAAATGCTTATGCTAAAAAACTGGATACCGGTTTGGCAATTTGTCATAAGCACCGTAAAAAAGCAAATGAAGTTGCTGAAATGACTGTGATCGGAGACGTTGCAGGAAAAGACGTGATTTTGGTGGACGATATGTGTGACACAGCAGGAACTTTAACAAAAGCTGCTGAGTTATTCATGGATAAAGGAGCAAACAGTGTTCGCGCATTCTGTACACACGCCGTGTTGTCAGGTCCTGCATTTGAGCGCATTAACAACTCCAAACTAACAGAATTGATCGTAACAGATACGATTCCGCTGAAAGAGAAAAGTGACAAGATTCGTGTGATTACCGTTGCAGATTTGTTTGCAGATGTGATTGATCGCCTGGTTAAAAACGAATCCATCAGCACGCATTTTATTATTTCGTAAAAAAAAGAAGAAGCATTGCTTCTGATAATTAAATAAATAACAAACATGAAAGTAGCACAATTGAGCGGTTCGCTTCGCGCGAACGTAGGGAAGAAAGATGCTAAAGCTTTGAGAGACTCAGGGCAGGTTCCATGTGTTCTTTACGGACAAGGAACTCAAACACATTTTTCTCTTTCTGACATTAAAGTTGAAAAATTGGTTTTCAACCCTGATGTATTCAAAATCGAATTGGATATCGATGGTAAAAAATCGAACGCAATTATCCAGGAGATTCAACAAAATCCGATTACTGACAAAGTAGTTCACATCGATTTCTTAGAACTGGATGAGAAGAAACCGGTTAAAGTTGCTTTACCAGTACGTTTAACGGGAGCTTCCCGCGGTGTATTAGCAGGAGGTCGTTTGATGCAAGTTTTCCGTCGTTTACGTGTAGTTGGTCTTCCAGCTGATTTGCCAGAGGCAATCGTAATCGACATTACAAAATTGCGTATCGGACAATCTATCCGTGTGAAAGATTTGGAGAATGACGGTTTGGCTATCTCTGAAGCGAAAAACGCGGTAGTTGTTGCAGTTAAAATGGCTCGTGGAGCTTCTAAAGCTGCAGAAGGTGATGATGAAGACGAAGATTAAGATTCTTCTTTAGATATCTAAACGAAATGAAACCCTGGCGATACCGTCAGGGTTTTTTGTTGGAATAGAATTAAAAGCTCATTGAAGGGTCCTCGACATAATTCCAGGGCAAAATCATCAGGCAATAAATACACATCAATACAATGATGGCCACATTTGTCCATTTAAAAGGTAAAAGAAAAAACAACAGGGAAAGCGCCAGGAGAACAATCAGGTTGATCATTTCCAGGATTTTCAAATATTCCCTATCAAAGAAAAAATAGTCAGTCGTCATGAACAAAATTCCATCTATCATTGAATTCCATTTTTCAGAATGCAACCAATAAACACTCGTCAAACAAATGACTGAAAACAAGGCTGCTATTACCAATTTTGAAAACAAAGTCAATTTCATTATCGATTTCTATTGATTGAATTTCATCAAATAAAAAAACCATTTTCATTTCTCAACAAAAATGGTTTTAACTAATTACTGATTTAGGAGTAGGTTTTAATATCTTTACCTACTTAGGTGAACCAAAGTTGAGAAGTAAATTTGGTTTTCAACCTAACGTTTTTCTCTAAAGCAGTTTTCAGTTTTTTAACCGTCAATTTTGACGGAAAATCAATTTAGTAATCATCAAATTATTCAATGTTTGATAATACTTTGCTGAATTCTTTGATCCATCAATTCATAACTCAATTGATATACACCATTTGCCAAAGCACCGATATTCAAAGAGATTGATTCCGATTCCAACTTCTGAGTCATCACTGTTCTTCCAAGGAAATCAGTTAAACGAATATATCCACCGACATAGTTTTCATCCACGGCTATTGTCAACACATCTTTCGCCGGATTCGGATAAACACTCCATTTCATATTCTTCAGATCATTTAAACCTGCAACACTTTGTACCTGGAAATTATTTGTATTCGAAGTATTCAATGCCGAAACTACCGTTTGTCCGTTTGAAGTTTTCACAGCAGAAAACAATCCTGCACCGTTTTCAGCTTTTACCGAAACATAATAGGTTGTTCCCGTTGTGAGACTTAAACCTCCCAGGCTGACACTTGTATTCCAATAATTATTCGTCCAGGCAACAGTATTAGTCGCTCCCGGAGAAGTTCCGACAGCCACCCAATAATTGGCGATATCCGAATGTGCATCTGAAGAAGCTGTCCAGTTTGCTTCCAGCATAGAAGTGTTTGTCGTTGTTCCGATATCTGCCGACAATCCGTCATTAACAGTTGCAACAGTTGCCGGAACGGTCCAATCTACTTTCACATCCTGTGATTGAATCGCAGATAAATTCCCGGCTACATCCTGTACAATGGATTTAATCCGGCCTGCAACTGACGATGAATTGGCATTCTGGTAACGCAATTCCCCCGAGCTTCCGATCGTAATTGCGGCAGTAGCTGCCCGTGACCGGTAGATCTTCAGATCATTTATTTCGTATTTACAGTTTCCACTTCTGAATGAAACGTAATTTCCACCGGCTAACGGAGTCGGATCCGTCCAGGTTTGCACCAAAGCATTATCAATATAAACCTGGTGTTTACCGGTGATCCGGTCGTAAATGATTTTGTAATCATACCACTCACCGACATTAAAATCATAAGACACTTCGTCTACCAATGAATAAGTATCATTCGTCACTTCATACATCTGCACTTTGTCACTGTCCAGGCGGAAGAAAACAAAGTAGGAATTTCCCCTGTTCGGTAACGTCGGATCACTGCAGAAATAATGCAGTCCGGCTCTTCTGTTCGTTCCGGCTCCCGACATCGCACCAGCCCAATGATACAAATAGCGATTGCTCAGGGAACTTGTAACCGGTGTCCAGATATTGGTATTTCCGTTCGATTCATCACTTTGAATCAGGTGACTGCTTCCCAGGCTCCAGGTCCCAACCTGGCTGGTCCAATCAGAATGAATGGCACTTTGATCAAAATTATCACTGAAAAAACCTTTGGAAGCATTCGCACGCCAATCCGTTCCGTCAAAATCGAGTACCTGGTAATAGGATTTTTCAATACCGCTTCCGCCGCTATTGTCTGCATCCGTAAAACTTGCCGTGAAATTCTGTGTAATCCAATTAGGCGTTGCCGCAATGGCCGTTGTTGGTGCAGTAACATCCCCGGAACTTGATGCCGTTGTGCTCGTCCACGTTGCAACCCAGCCGGCAGCCACCGTAGCACAATCACTCCTGAATTCGATCAATAAAGCACCACCGCTTGAACTGATTGTTCCGGGAGAAGTTGTTCCTGTATATGTTCCGATCAAAGGGGCACTGTTTGTCGCACCATCATAAATGTACATGTAATCCCAGTTCGCTTCCAATGAAAAACTGGAGAAATTCAGTGTTACGGAACTCGCATTGACCGGTTGAATCAAGGTAAAATAGCGCTGATCGTTGCTGTAATTTCCGGTACTTCCTCCCGTATCCGTAAATGTACCGCTGGCTGCATTCAGGTTATTCTGTGTCGGGTTATTGTTTACCAGGTTGTAGTACAACGGCCAGTTCCAATAAATCCCCGGATCGGTATGTGTTTGATTCGGGAAATGCTGATGTCCTTTGATCTTAATGCAACCACCCAATACGTTGGTTCCGCTTGTTGCAGCTCCTGAAAACGTTCTCAAAGGATTGATTCCATAACCGCTCTGGCAGATATCCCGCGTAATTCCGGCCGAAGCATTATACAAAGCACTTGTATACCATTGCGATTGACTGACATAACCTTCGTGTTCGTAACCGATTGTATACGGATTTTCCGAACCGACGTGCCACGCTTTATTTGCCTCCGAAACCATTTGTGTAACCTGTCCGTCCGAAGAACGCACCACGTAATGATAGGAAACACTGGAAGAACAGTTCTGAGACCAGGAAATTGCCCCGGCATAAGTTCCCTGGATCGTATGAATAGTTATCGCAGAAACGGCTGTTCCACTTCGGGAACTGTAATTACAGGTCGGAGCAGGATTCCAGACAGCCGGTGTGTACTCCGTTGATTTCACACTCAATCCGTTCTTCTTTGCCACGTATGCGGTCCCGGAATTGGATTGAATTCCCTGTTCGGAAAAAATGATTTTCTGAGCACTCAAAACAGATAAATTAGACGCTCCGAAAATTTCCGTCAGGTTGAAATCATAATTGGGGAAAACATATTTAGCAGAATTTTCGTCTTTGTTCAAAAACTGGAACAACTCATACAGTTCGGCGTCCCGGGCAAACAAGTTGACTCTTCCGGAATCCGGCAAGTAAGATAGTTTTCCGAAAATCTCTTTCAGGGAATTCTGCAGGGATGCTCCTCGCAGTTCTTCCATGTAAACGCTTACTGTTTTCGCAAAGGCCTGTATTTCCATTGCGGGGTTTTCCCTGATCTGGACCAAGGGAATTCCGGAAACCTGTGAAACCAGCTTCATGTTCTCTTTGAAATAGCCTTTTCCCTTGGCGACCATTCCAAGATAACCATTCGATTTCGGCAAACCGGAACAGGATTCCAACTCGGCGGCCGACAAATAACTCATCCGGGTTTGTGTGTACGAAACCGCTTCAATCATTCCTCTCGGGACATTCGGGTAAGCGGTATATGCCTGCTGGCAATAGATTTGAAAATCTGAAGTTTGAGCATGGGTATTCAACCCGAACAAACATGTCGTAAATAGTAGCAATCTTTTCATATGTTGAAAATCAGTAGTGAGAATTAAATGTATTAAATTCTTTATACCACTGAAAATCAAGTTTCAGATAAATGGATTTAGTATCTGAAATTTAACATTTGCTACTCATGGAAGATATGAATCCATAAGACACGGGATACACGATAATTGAAGAACATCGTCAGGATGAGTATCGCAAACATCAGGACAAACATCCAGCCTAAAGGAAGAAACCAGGTGAAAAGCAGGAATACCGGAAGAAGTTCTGCAACTGCCATTCCATAACTGATATACATTGCACCGAAGAAATAACCCGGCTCCTTATCGAACCGATAATTACATTCTGAACAGCGCTCATACATTTTAGGCGCTTTTAAGTGAAGTAAAGAACCTTTTGTTTCGAATATCTTACCCTTTCCGCAAATCGGACAAGTTCCACTAAGAATTGGTCTGAACTTTGACATCTTTCCTTTTTTTTTACAAAGTTAGGACACTTACCCGCATAAACTCGTGCTTTATTAGCTCAAATAATTATACTATTCGGACATTATTTGTAAATTTAAGCATGAATTTTCCGCGGCTTCCAATTGAAAAGTTTGATGAAAACGGTTTGTTTCAAGCTTTTTACGTCAATCATTTTTCCGAACATCTGAAAAAATACCATTCGGACATTACGCATCCGCACAAACATGATTTTTACCTGACGGTTTTCTTCACATCCGGAAAAGGAAGGCACGATATTGATTTTACGTCTTACCCCATCAGGCAGAATGCGGTTTTCTTTCTCCAGCCGGAACAAATCCATCACTGGGAGTTTGAAGAAGATGCGGAAGGCTGGATCCTGTTTCATTCGGAGGATTTCTACAAGTTTTACTCGGCCCATTTCGACTTATACCTTTGGCCTTTCTTCCAATCCAGAAACGCCAACCCTTTCCTGGAAATTAATTCCGAAACCGCTGAAAAACTCAGTTGCCGGTTTATTGAAATCATGACGGAGTACCAGGAAAACACCACTCACTCGTTTCTGAAAATTGCCAGTCTGACACAGCTCATTTATTCTGATTTGTCACGGGTTTATTCTGAAAAAGAACACGGAAACACAGTCAAAAACAATCTTTACCAGGATCATTTTCATCGCTTTACTACGTTATTGAATCAGTGGTATGTTCAACATAAAAACCCGTCTGATTACGCTTCGAAATTGGCCATGACCACCAAACACCTGCACCGGATCTGCCTGGCCTGCAGTGGAAAAAGTACCAGCCAGCTGATTGCAGAACGGATTATACTGGAAGCAAAACGGAAATTGATCAGCGAACCGAAAAGTATTTCGGAAATTGCCAACGACCTGGGATTTGAGAACACTCCCTACTTTCATTTATTCTTTAAAAAACATTGTGGAGAAACGCCGAAGCAATTCAGGATTCGGAATTTGTAGTTTTGTACTAAAAATGAAATGATCAAGCTAACTTATCACACAGGATTTTCATCTCGATCACCGGTGATATTTTCTCGTACAGGATATTGAAAACTGCTTCCAAAATCGGCATATCAACCTGGAACTTCTTGTTGATTTCCTTGACACACTTGGTTGCATAATACCCTTCAGCGATCATATCCATTTCCAATTGTGCGGTTTTTACGGAATATCCTTTTCCGATCATGAATCCGAACGTTCTGTTCCGGGAAAACTTCGAATAAGCCGTTACCAACAAATCTCCCAAATAAGCAGATGATTTGACATCACGGTGAATCGGGCTCACTTCATCAATGAAATTCTCGATTTCCTGGATCGCGTTGGCAATCAAAACCGACTGGAAGTTGTCTCCGTATCCCAAACCGGCACAAATTCCGGAAGCCAGGGCATACACGTTTTTCAATACTGCTGATAATTCCGTACCGAACAAATCGTCTGAAGTCGTGGTTTTGATATAGCGGCAAGCCAGCATGCGGGCCATTTCTGTTGCAATTCCTTCATGCTGACAAGCAACCGTCAGGTAGGACAAACGCTCCAAAGCCACCTCTTCCGCATGACAAGGTCCGCAAATGATTCCGATATCTTTGTATGGAGTTCCGAATGTTTTATGGAAAAAGCGCGCCGGAATGGCATTGTATTCGGGAACAATTCCTTTCACAGCTGAAAAAACAATTTTCCCTTTAAACAATTCAGGTGTTGTGTCTTTAAATAATTCAACCAGGAAAGCAGAAGGTGTTGCCACGATTAAGACATCACTTCTGCTGATAATCTCTTCCAAATCATTGGAAACGTGAATCTGGTTCAGGTCAAACTCAACTGACTGTAAATAAGTCGGATTGTGCTTATATCTCAAAATATGCGCCACCTGATCTTCTCTTCGAACAAACCAGTTTACCTGCGCAAAATTATTGCACAATATCTTCACCAAAGCAGTAGCCCAGCTACCACCTCCAATGACACCAACGGTTTTCATTCGCTTATTCATAGTCTTGGCAAATGTACATATAATTCTGTTCGTTGCATTCAACGACGCTGTTTCGAAGATGGAAAATAATTCGTTATGCAATCTGACAGAAAGCACTATCTTTGCTAAAAAATTGTATGGCAGAAGTTTCTCGTATTTCCACAAATAAGGCTCCGAAACCGGTAGGATTGTATCCGCATGCGCGCAAAGTTGGTAATCTCCTGTTTTTGTCGGGAGTTGGTCCGAGAGTAGCGGGTTCTGATGATATCGACTCAGCAGTTCCGGGTTTGAAACTGGATAAGAACGGAAACTTTATCGAATTTGATTTCGAAGCACAGTGCAGAAGTGTTTTTGACAATGTCCGCATCATTCTTGAAGAATCCGGTTCAAGCTGGGATCAATTGGTGGATGTGACTGTTTTCCTGGTAAACATGAAGCGTGATTTCCACGTATATAACCGTGTTTACGCCGAATATTTCAAAGACAACCTTCCTTGCAGAACAACTGTGGAAATCAATTCCCTTCCGACCCCTATTGCCATCGAATTAAAGTGTATCGCAACAATTGACTAAATAAATTATGATCGGATTTGCAATTCGCAGCTTGTTAGCTGCAGGAACGTTATTCTTAACCATTTACTCTTTCTATACCGGTTACTGGGGATGGGGAATTTCCCTGATCTTTCCTTTGGCGCTTATCATTCTTTCTTTCATTTACAACGAAAACCTGGCTTTTACGCTGAATCACATGCGAACTGGTAACCAGGACAAAGCACAAAGAGCTATTAACCGTATTACCGCTCCTCAATTCCTTCCGAAGCGCCAAAGAGCTTACGTGATTTACATGCAGGCTTTATTGAATGCTCAGTCTTACCCACATGCAAAAGTGGAAGGCATGTTGCGCCAGGCCATTCAACTGGGATTGAAAAGAGGCCATGACAAAGCAATGGCACGCATGCATTTGGCTGGAATCTGTGTTCAGACAGGACGAAGACAAGAAGCAGTGACTTTATTGGCTGAAGCGAAGAAAATGGACGACAGCGGTATGTTGAAAGACCAAATCAAAATGATGCAGACGCAATTGCAAAGTGCTCCGTCCAAAAATCAAATGCGCATGGCGCAAATGATGGGTGGCCGCAAGAAAATGCCAAAAATGCGTTAATCTTTGATGAAATCATTTGCCGGTTTTCCCGAAAATTATGAGCTCATTGACGCCGGTAACGGACGAAAATTAGAGCGTTGGGGAACTGTCATTACAATCCGGCCCGAACACCAGGCCTATTTCGGTGCTATCCGTTCCAGAAAAGAATGGACTGATTTAGCTCATTGGGAGTTCATCCCGAAATCGGAAGGCTCTTTACAGGGAGTTTGGAAAAAACTAAAACCGGAGGCTCCGGAAGAATGGATTTTCACAAGCGATCATGACACAGCATTTACCTTGCGTATTACCAATAATAAGCACGTAGGGTTATTTCCGGAACAACAGATCAACTGGGAATTCATTTCCGGGTTTCTAAATGAATCGAAACGTTTCCTGAATGCCTTTGCCTATACAGGTGCAGCTTCGGTTTTCGGACGAAAAACAGGAGCGGAAGTGGTTCATTGCGACAGCGTGAAACCGATGTTGGATTGGGGCAGACAAAATCAAATCAATTCCGGGATAGACGGTATCAAATGGGTTCACGAAGATGCTTTGAAGTTTATCCGCAGGGAAGTGAAACGAGGAAACACATACGATTTGGTTCAGCTTGATCCTCCGGCCTGGGGATTGGGTGCAAAAGGTGAAAAATGGAAACTGGAAGACCTTCTCGGAACTTTGATTTCCGAAGCATTTCAACTGCTTTCCGAATCCGGGGTACTGATCATTAATACCTATTCCCCGAAAGTAGATAGCGCAGTCATCAACCGCATGATACGGGAATCAGGAATTCAATCCAAAAAAGTAGAAAATTCAGAATTGTGGCTGAAAGCAACAAGCGGTAAAGACCTTTACTACGGGATTCTAACCCGGATTTATAAGTAAGGTGCAAAGGTGTTTAATAAAAACATCTTGAACTATTGAACCAAATACATCCACTACTTGGCCTTCTGGCTCACAATCCCGTTTTGAATTGCGTACATTACCAAACCAACCACATTTCGCGCTCCCACTTTATTCATCATCAACGTTCTGGCACTTTCGATTGTTCTTCTGCTCTTGAATAACTTATCCGCAATTTCCTGGGTAGTCATTTCATTACAGATCATTTCAAGAATCACCATTTCATTGGCGTTAAATACTGTCGCGGAGCTTTCTTCAAAAGCAGGTTGAATTTTACCGGCGTGGACCATTTTAGCAATAAACATTTTAGAAGTTCGGTCATTCAGATAATACCCCGTTTCAACTGCAGATCGGATTGCAAGCTGAATTTCTTCCGCATCATCATCTTTCGACAAGTATCCGTTTGCACCATTTTCAATAGCTAATTCTACGAATTCCGTATCGTCATACATCGATAAGAGCAACACTTTGATCTCCGGGTGCATAGCTCGTATTTCTTTGGTAGCTTCAATTCCGTTTTTTACAGGCATCCTGAAATCAATCAAAGCCAGGTCAACAGGTGTTGTCTGCAGTGCATCTATAAGCAGCTGACCGTTCTCAACAGCCAAAACCACTTCGAATCCATTGATATCATTGAGCAGTTTTACCAATCCGTTTCTGAAGATGGATTGATCTTCTGCGATACCGATTCTTATCTTTTTTATATCGCTTGCCATGTAATAGTGACTTTTGTTCCGGGATTCAGCAATTCATAATCTATTTTAGCCTGGATTTGCTGACTCCTGCTTTCAATATTTTTCAGTCCCAGGCTCTGAGACTTTAACTTGTCTTGTTTCGTGGGTATGAACCCTTTTCCATTATCGGTGAGCACAATCTGCACACCCTCAGCATTCTGCTCAACAACTATTTGAATTTCAGTCGATTCAGCATATTTTAAAACATTATTGATTAATTCCTGCAAGATACGATAAAGTCCTAAACTTATTTCTCTTGTTTGGGATTCATTTTTCGGGTCGTTTACAGCAACTACCGAAAAATGTACATTCGAAATTTGTAGTGAAAGTGTATTGACCAAGCTTTTGATAGCCGGAATCAAGCCCAATTCCTCCAGGATACTCGGTAATAATCGATTCGACAAACTACGCACTTTCCCGATTGTAATTTGGACTCCTTCATTTAATAGTTTCCGTTCTTCTTCATCTATGGGAAGCGAGGCGAATGAAAGTTTGAGTGCTGTGAGAGAAGACCCGATGTCATCATGCAATTCAATCGCTATTCTTCGTTGTTCCAATTCCTTTGCATCCAAAACCGCATGAATGAGTTCATTTTTATAATTCAGTTCCATTTGAATCATTTCCTGACGCTTACGCCGCATCTTTTGCTGATACAAAACTGCAAACATGATAATACTCAATGACATGATGAACATTGCCAGAGTACCAATAATTAAAAAAAGTCCTAAGTTGGACGGTGCCTGCTGATCCATAATGCGTATGAATATAATACATTATAAAATACAACCAAACTCAGATTCACTGCAGCTAAAACAGAAAGGAAGTCCGAACCGAAATATTCTGAAACCAGATAATTATAAAGCACATAATAAATTAAGGTACAGGATTGTCCTAAAAGTAATGTTGCTCCAACGATAAAATAAACATCTTTGAATGGATTAAAAACTTTTTCCAGCTGGAACATCTCAACAAAATAACTGATAATGATAGACGCTGCACATCCGAAAGTAATCACTGTTTGTAATGATGCATAATTCTGCCAGTCATCAAATAAATTGGTGATTGTAGTCAGCACAATTGCTGATAAAGATATGATCAGAACAAGAATCTTACCTCTTCTCTTCGAAAATTGGTTCAAAAAGAAAAGCCCCGGGAATATTAACTCTGCATACATGTAAATGCGGTAAAGCCAAAGATTATTGATCCCCTTAAAAGCCATAACGGCTCCTCCGATCTCTATAAA
>VFQP010001852.1_pt1 | contig 25817 bp, 39 predicted proteins | sample 3512351 | NCBI WGS metagenome assembly VFQP01 (sample SAMN10412372, study PRJNA504923) | tailings metagenome | isolation source: Relicate 1 Philex TSF1 revegetated site | place: Philippines: Tuba, Benguet | collected 2017-08-29
ACACACACACACACACACACACAAACACACACACACACACACACACACACACACACACACACAAAAACACCTGCACAATAAGTCGGGATGATGGCCATGTGAGCCCACATGCACAATCGATGGCAGCCTGACATACAGCACGCTCATTAAACATGGGGAGCTGTACTGCAACAAGAGGCCATGCAGTGGGGTCGTCTTTGGTGGAGGGAAGGGGGGATCGAGGGGCCTGATGCTCAGGAGCCACCCCGGTGATGCGGGTGCGTAGAACGATGGCAAAGTACTTGCACACCTTATGAGGGGTATAGGATGATGGTGGGATCGCAGCAAGGTGAGGAGGCAATTGAAAGCAATAAAAACGAGCTCCATCATCAACATCGTCGCAATGCCACACATCAGATCCCAAGCACCACCCGTTGCATCCCCAGCCGTCCCGACGCATGTAATGCTACACACATCCCAAACAAAGCCCATCCGTATGACAACAAGGCTAGCACCTGGGTGAGCCGGTCAACGGCGACGAGCACAGACAGGATGACAGCTATACTGACAAGCATCCCAAACAGCTGCACCCACGCCTGGTACATGCCGATAAAGCTCAAGTCGACATAGGTGCCAAAGGCTGTGGTGAGTATCGGGGCCATGCTGCTCGGAACGACAGCTCGTGATCAGATGCACTTTGATTGTGGGTGGATACCCGTGGATGTTAGCCCCGGTGCTCTATAACGCGTTGCATGGCTATTATACGACCGCAAAAGGCTGAACCGGGCGAAACAATGGTTCGAAAGGATCGTTTTACATCATTTGTTGTTGTCAAATCACACTACTGTGCACGAGCGGCGGCCGGGGTGTGCTGCCAGTATTAATGTCCAGGCAGCACAATACATCATGTCAACACATATATTATCATGATCATCATCATCACACGGGAACGTGGTGGTTTTCTCATACAAGGCCCCGCCCTGTACCCACAACTCACTCGGTGTACAACCTCGACCACACGTCACTCTATTTCCTCATTCCATTCCTCATTCTATCCCTCACTCTATCCCACTCTACTCATGACAATGCATGATGCATCAACAACTCAACAACAGCCATGCACAAAAAATGACTGTAGTAATACTCGAGTGATACAAAATCCCAAAACAGTCGTTCATTCATATCTGACAGCGTGTTGAGGTGCGTGATTTTGTATAGGTCACATCAATATTGTTTGCATACTGTATTGGTATTGTACCGCATCACATCAGTACTGTTGATAATGGTTTGGGGTGATGGTGGGGTGGTGCAAAAGATATACAATAACAATAATAACAACAACAAACAATAACAACAACAACAAACAATAATAACAACAACAGCAGGTATGATACATGTTGGTTGTACAGACACAGACAACCAGAGCAAAACAAAAAGGCCGCGTGGCTGTTGGTGTCAACATTGTGAAACATTATGAAACACCATCATTTCAAAAACACCACCCAAAAACACCACCACCAACACCACCATTATCATCATCACGAGGGTAATACAACAACATCATTGCTCACACAAAAGCAACACGCAACACACCTGGATGGGATGTGCCCATGTGAATTAGCAATATGGTGATGATGAGCAACGCACGCGGGAAGACAACAGGATGCATATGTGAGTTGGTTTATCGTTTGTATGTACATTGTGGAAAACACAACTTTTGTGCGTGACAAGGCACATGTAACACACAGCATTCACAGAGATAGACTGCACTCAAACATATTTTGCAATCATATCCAAACAGTGCACTCCATGTGTTGACCACAACACACCACATGCATTGCAATCACACAATACCACCACCACCACACACACACCCCAAACACACACAATGTGACCAACACTATTTTCGTTTTTTTCTCACAACCACCCACATTCACGGTGCTGATGGTGGTTGTGCCTGTGTTGGGGGTTGTCCTGCTGGTGGCCGCGGTGGCCGGGGTCCCATCATGACGGATGGATGTGGTGATGACATCATCATGTTAGGGTCCAGTGGAGGGGGGGGTGCGTATTCATGTGCCCCCACATATGCAGGGGCCCACATGGCTGGCATGTAGGGAGCAGGTACTGTGTGTTGAGAGAGAGTGTGTGTGTGTGTGTGTGTGTGTGTGTGTGTGTGTGTGTGTGTGTGTGTGTGTGTACGGTGGTGGTGATATCAGTGCGGTGCATGTGTGTCATTATGCACACAATTGTACAACCATGTACCATGCACACAACATCCCTCCAACATGCCCCCTCCATCATCCCCAATGCTTGTGATACACCCCCCCCCCTCCCCACACACCTCGACCGCCCATGCCCTGTGGGTAGTATGCAGGTGGAAGTGCATAGGTCGCATACTGGGGGGCCATACCAGGGGCCGCCAACATGACAGGGCCCATCATGGGTGCCGCAGCATATGCCGCAGCAGCATCCGCAAAGTCAATGCTGCCCCATGAGGAGGAGCCCCCACCGGAGCCCCCCCGCCAGTGGCGGGGCCGGCTCCGGGAGGACCGCCCCCCTCCCGTTTCCCCCTCACTGGAAAAGCGGGACGCACTGGGGGCCCTATGCTGCTTTGAGGGGGAGGTGCTGCGGGTGTTGTTGCCGCGGGGGGGCCTGTTTGCGCCCACAGTCGCAGCGTCGGTGGAGCCCCTTGTGCTCCCTGTTGTTATGGAGTGAGTGGGGGCTTGTGTACGAATACTGTTGCATACACATAATCATTGTATACACATGATCATTACACTGCCACACAACATACCATCGTGTGTGTCACTGCCACCACCGTTGTTATTACTTGTACTACCAGCACCACCAGTGTGACTTTCTCTATCAACCTGTGTGGGTGGGTGTGGGAGTGTGCACACAGTAAGTGCATGTATTTTCAGTATGCACTCCATTGTCCATACATCTTGCAACATTGTGCAACTCCAACCCCATCCACGTAACACACAGCCCACCAACCCACAAGAACACACCCACAACCCACCCACAAACCCCACACACCCTGCTCTCAAGGCTCAGTGCCCGCAGCAGCTGACGCTCTGTAGCACTCTGTGCCCCCCTCAACTGCACCTCCTCCAAATACGCCCGTAGGTCCATTGAGCTCGGCAACAACACATCCCCCACCCGCACACATGGAAACCCATCATACACGTTGCCACTCGACTGCCGCCGTGGGTTTGCCCCCGGTGCCGCAAACACACCGGGCCCCTGCCGACCACCCCCCTGTCCCTCCCCATTAGGAGGGACCCCCCCATCTGCTGCGAGGTGCTGCATCATGGCCTCTCTCAAGTCGGAGGAACCCCCGCCTTGCCATGTGGGGCCCTGTGGGGGGACCCCCGCCGTGACCGACGGCAGCAGCCCCGCCGCATGGAGTTGCTGCAGGGTTTGGTGTTGTCGTAGTCGCCGCTGGTGCTTGGAGCCCCTGTAATGGTACTCCAGTTGCTGCAAGTTGGGGCTGCTCACGTCACACAACTCGCAGTGAAAGGGGCCCCCTTGGAGCCCTGCCAACGGGTCTGCGACAGGGGCCCTCGGTGGGGTTGGAGGGGGGGGGGCTCCCTGGGGTGGGGTGGGGTGGGCGGTGCGTTGGGTGTGTTGGGCAGCATGACGGTAACGACTGGCGGCTATTTGTTGGTGTCGGCGGCCGGCAAAGTGCATTTCGAGTTGTTGTTCGCTGGTGGCATAGATATCGCACACGTGGCAGTAGAATGGCGTGGCAATGTGGGCCCTGATGGTGGGTGGTGTGTATGTGAGGTGAGGGGGGGGTTGAGTAGCAGCAGGGGTATCATATGTACACCCACACCCACATATACGCAAGTGAAAATGATACCATCCCTACTATGCATTTTTTTCCCTCTACATTTCCAGCACGTCTCTTCCCTCTCCACAAACCCCACTCCATTCCTACACTCCCCTGAGTGGGATGTGGATTGTCCGCTACCCCCCCCACACATACTTGGGTTGCTCCAGCTGTGCCTGTATCATCGCTAGTGTCTCCTGATCAACCTCCCCCTCATGTTGCTGCTGCTGTAGCTGCATAGCCACACGTTTGAGGTGTTTCCGACCAGCCATGTGACCATCCATGAGTTGTTGACTGGTGGTGTATATGCCACATACTTCACATTTAAAGGGCATTTCTGGTATGTCTGGCATGGATTGACCTAGCTGCTCGAGGACCTTGGCTACCTGGAGGTGATGTGTGGGTGTGTGTGATGTGGGGGTGGTGATGTGTGTGATGTAGGTGTGATGTGGGCAAAAGGTGTGTGCATATGGTAAATTTTGTGTGCAGCGCTGGACAAATTGCTCATCCCATCCTGCCTACACCCCATCTACACACCACCTACACCTACACCCACCCACCCACCCACCTCTTCTACGTGTTTGGTGACGTCATCAACCACCACATCCCCCTCCTGTTGCTTTGCCCCCATAGGCACAGGGCTGCTGCTGTTATCACCACTGCCCACACCAGAGGGGCCCGGGGAGGGTGACAGGGGGGGGGCGGGCGCAAGGGGGCCCTCCAGGGGGGGGGCACCTCCTGATTTGCGCAATTTCTTCAAGTGTGTTTTGCCCTGTTGATGATGATTGAGGTGCATGTGCATTTATGGCATGCTTGTGTTCATGTGAGGTACTATACAACACATCAAGCTGCATTGTACCCATATACAACACCCACATCCCCCCCCCGCCACTCAACACAAACAAACCTGTATGTGCGCCAGGTAGTTGCGTGCGCTGGTCGCACTCACTCCACACACCCGACACATGAATATCGTCCTATGACCGCTCTCTATGGTTATCAATGGCGCCCCCTCTCCCTCTATCACCCTTGTGGGGAGCTCCTGTCTTGCCTGGGCAAGTGCTGCGGCATGTGCTGCAGCATCTTCCCCCTCCTCATTGTCAGGGGCGGTGGTGGTGGGTGTGGTGGTTGCGTCTTGGGTGGTTGGGGAGAGGAGGAGGGCGACGTGTGCTTCCTCTTCTTGGTTGGCACGTGCCTGTGCTTCTGCTTGTTGCACGAGACCTGTGGGTGTTTTGATATGAAATGATATGAAATGGGTGCATGTGGGTGTTTTGTTATGAAATAATATGAAATGATATGAAATGGTGGGGAGGTGGTGAGAGGGTTTGTTAGTGTGATGGAGGTGGAGGGGTCGTTGGGTTGTCATACAACAGCGCATGGTCAACAGCGCATGGTTCTACATACCATTGACTGCCTCAACACTCCCAGTCGCTGTGTTCTTCACCCCCAATGCAGCAAGACGCCTATTATGTTTACGACCCAATAGGTGACTCTTGAAATTCCACTGGTTGCTTGCCCGGACACCACAAATCTGTAACATGGTCGAGAGGGGTGTTGAAGAAGGCAAGAGTGTGTGTGTATGGTGTGTAGCCATGTGTGTATGGGTGTGTAACAATGTGTGTACGGGTGTGCAACAATGTGTGTACGGGTGTGCAACAATGTGTGTACGGGTGTGCAACAATGTGTGTGTGGGTGTGTAACAATGTGTGTACGGGTGTGAGGAAACCATACAGCACAACACACCTGTGCGCCACCCAAAACCAACCCCCATACCACACATGTACCACAAGGGGGTTGCACACCGTCACCCACAACCCCTTTCCTCCCCAACCCACCCAACCCACCCAACCCACCCACCCACTCACCTTGCACTCGAGCATCTTTCGTGGTCGAGCCAATTTGAATGAAGGCTTACGCCCCAGTGGGTGATCATCCCCATCACTATCATCCAACAACGACTCTATCATCCACTTGTATGGTGTATATAACAAACTATCATTACGACTCAACTGCCCAGTCAAACCACCTGCACCCATGCCAGTGATGGAGGAACGTCGAGAGAGGCTGGAGGAGAGGCGGCGGAGACCACCCAGCAGGGGGGCTGGGTGTTGAGGTGGTTGAGTGGTGGTGGTGGTGGTGGTGGCGAATAGGGAGGCAATACCTGTGTGGTGAGATGTGGTGAGGTGTGGTGAGATGTAGTGAGGTGTGGTGAGATGTAGTGAGGTGTGGTGAGATGTGGTGTGGTGTGGTGAGATGTGGTGTGGTGTGGTGAAATGTGGTGAGACGTGGTTGTATGTGTTTTTATGTAGCAGTGGGTGTGATGAACCACACCCACACAATCGACCAACCTGTACGAAAGCTCACACGTGTTCCCAAGCGTGTAAAGCTCAACTGCCTGGCTGGCCCGCCCTCCCCATCCCCCAGTGGCTGATCACCACCACTGTGCTGTGTGGGTGTGTGTCCCGCTGGGGGTCCCTCTTGTTGTGATGCAAGGTCCCCCGCAACAGCATCAATAGGCCCCTCTATGGAGGGCCCTGCATGAATTCCATTGGTCAACACATCCTCCTTGGGTGGGTGCCCATGGTCAACATCGTGGTCATCGTCATCGCTTGTGGTCAGTAGTGCATGGACACCAAAATACTCTGCAAGTGTACCCTGTATGTGGTTTGTGCATATATGTGCATATATGTGCATATATGTGCATATATGTGCATATACATGTGCACATATATATATGTGGGTGGATGTGTCCATATGTGTGTGTGTCGTACGTCGTGTGTTGATGCACATCACATGTGCCATACCACCCACCACATCACCATGCAACCCCATAACCACCCCCACCACCCACCATAACCCCCCTGTCATTCCCTCACGCCCTATATGTATACATACCTCTTCCATTAAAAAAGCACATGCAGCCACTGCAGCCTGTTGCCTGGCCTCCTGTTCACTCCCACACACCCCACTCTCAAACACAATTGCTTGTGCACGCCCATCACGCGCATCATGCTGATCACGACTGTGATCACTATTCCCCCCATGCTGGTGGCTGATGGTGAGGAGACCCTGCAACCCACCAGGTGGGGGTGGGAGCACCACACTACATGTATACTGTGGTGCTGCTGGTGCTGGTGTTGGTGTGTCTGATGCGTTTTGTAGTGATGGTGCATTTTCTGACTGAAGCCCATCCCCGTTGTCATGTACACTCGTGTCACCTACACTAGCATTCCCACCAGCCCCATCCCCTCCACCCCCATCCCCACCCACCCCCCTCTGTTCCGTATGCACCACCGCCACCTCATACACAGGAACCCCCCCACTCGCATGCACACAAAACGCCTCCAACACCCTCGTGGCATACGGCCCATACACCCCCACCGCCTCCTCTCCCCCCCCCTGCAACCCACACAGTGCATCATACAGAGCTTGTCCCCCAAAGGATACCAACTGTACAGCCGCCTTCACTTGGGTTTCAAGGCCCAGGACGTCTTCCATCTCCTCTGCTTGTCGCTGTGTGACTGCCACCACGAGTTCACTGCAGGGGCCACTGGGGAGCAGGCGTGATTCAGTGAGTACCATTGACATGGGGGCAGTGGACAACCTGAGGGTGTGTGGTGGTGGGGGGTTGGGGGGGGATAAGTGGTGAGTATTTTTTGTCGAGACTGTGTATTGCTGGGAGTTGATACATTGTGGTAGATGCATTGCAATACACCATGCACAGAGTATTGCACATGTACCAGTAGAACACACGTATACCCCTACACCCCCTTAAAACCACACATACCGCATGGCTTTGCATGGTGGAAGTGCATCCAACGCAGCCCGCTGCAGCTGCTGTGGTGTCACCAGCAACACCCTCTTGAGCCCACCCTTCTCCCCCCCCACATCATGCATCTCCCTCAACACCTCCGGGGACAGCAAACTTCCATCCACAGCCATCTCCACCTTCCACACACCTTCCCCACCACCCCCAGCAGCGCCCCCCCCACATGCAGGGTGATGCTGCAACTCCTCCAGCAACCATGATCGTGTGGCTGCATTGACTATGACCAACCATAGGGACACATCATCCCCTGTGCTTTGCAGGAGCTTGAGGAGACCTGAACACCGTAGACTGCATGCCATGCGACCCTCCCCTGCATCCACGTCTGCTTGTAAATTGCGAGCAGCATGTTCAAGGAGCGCTGTGTCTGACATGCAGCGTACCCATGCCGCGTGGGCGGTGGCGGTGGGTGTGTTGGGTGGTGGGGTGTGGGTTTGTACGGCAGGGTGGTGGAGTTGCTCAAGGGCTGCCAAGAGTGCTGCTGCGCTGCATGTCAGACCCACATCTTGTAGGAGCCTATGGAAATGGGGGTGGGGGTGGACAAGGAGTATGGTGGTACTATGGAACTCCATACACCGGGAGTATAGCACTACATGCACAACCAGTATATTAGTACAACCAGTATGATAGTACAAACACAAAGAATATGGCACTGCAACCATAACCAAGGATAGTGGTACAACAGCAGCAGCAAGCTCCATCAACCCATGCCTACACCCTCACCCACGTCTACACCACATACCAGTAGGACACGATGCATGCACGGAGGTGCTGAAGTAGCCGTTGCACCACCTCACTGTTCATACAAGTACTGTCGTGTCCTACAGCAGCCATCACCAAGGACCACATAGACTCCATGCGTCCGTATATAAACAACAGATTCCCCTCCCCATCGCCCTCTGACGACATCATGTCGTTGTTGACCATCATGTCATTGTTGACCATCATGTTGTTGTTGACCATCATGTCATGATTGACCAGGGCATCTTCTGGTTGACCGTTGACTGAATGGTTGACTGCGGCTTCGGCTGCTGCGACCGCTGCAAACACACTACTCTGCCCCACCTCACCCACTCCCAATGATGCTGATGTTTCCTTCTCCTCCTCCTCCTCCCCTTGCACTCCTCCTCGTGCACCACCTAAACCCCCAGCTCCTCCCTCCCTCCCAACTTCCCCCTCTTTCTGTACAAGCTGCACATTGCCCTGATGCTGCCTGCTACCCAATCTCCCCCCCAGTCTCCCCCCCACCATGGCGAGCAACAGCCCCCATGTTGTGGTGCAGTGATTGCTAATCCACAATCCCAGCTGTGCCTCTACAAAGCCCTGGGTGGGTGGAAGGTCCTGGAAGCTCACTTGACTCGGGTGCAAGCACCGTGGGTGGGGGGAAATGGATGCCGAGCCATCCATGGGGGGATGAGGGGGATGATGAAGATGGAGCACTCGGGCATGGAGGAGATCGGCGAGACGCTGTAGCTCCACAGAGAGATCGACAACATCATGTACACCATTGTATAGCAATGGAGGGACACATGCATATACCTGTGCGATGGTGGTGGTGTGGTTGATAATGGGATGGCTGATGGCTGGGCATCACCACAACAAACACACACAGGGGGGAGTTCTACCTTGTCTGGGTAGGCATGTATCACCATCCCACCATCATTGCTGCGCTGTCCCAATGCTGCCACCAAGTTGTCTACTTCAAGTACGTTGTCAAGTACAAGCAATGCAATGCAATCCAACGCGAGCATCTGGTTGGCAACCAGCGACTGCAAGACATCATATGTCAACACCAATGATGATGCACTCTGTATGGCATCCGCATCAACGTGTGATGATGATGTCACACGCAGAGGTGATTTTGCAAAGGATGTACATGCATGGTGATAGAGATCCACCAGCAGCTCCAAACTGTCACCCGCGAAAACAACCTTTTTATCTGGCTGCTCTGTGAATGCACGCTGTGCTGCTTTTATAAGCAGTGCATCCATACCATGCCCTGTTGTTGGGGGTATACACAATCAGGGATGTGCAATGATGGTGACCACCCTGTTTCTATGCACATAGTGGGTACCCACTGTCGAGTATCCACTTTGCCTTCACCGTAACACACACCTGCTGGCATAAAAAGCACCAGGTTGCCATCAGGGAGCGCACTAGTTGCCAAACGGCCAATCGCTCTGTATTGGTCTTCCTCCGCGGGGATGATATTTGGGGGAGAAGAAGGCAAACCCCGCCCTGTTGCTGCAGCCACATCCAGCAATGCCTGCACTTGCTGTATGGCACGCTGGTGCATTGCAGCTGTTGGCTGTTGGTTGCAATCAACAGCAAGGTAAGTGTGCTTCCATTGCTTCACAAGTTGTGTCCGTACATCAAAATGCCGTCGTTACTCAGGTAGTACGTTGCCTGATTCTGCTGATGATTTCAAGCGGATACTAGGTAGGCACAAACGCACACTATTCCCTTTATGGATGCGGATGTGCTGCTGTGTATGCACCCGCTGAAGCAGTTTATACGCAGTGCACGAGCACAAGCTGCAGAAATAATAACCAGTTGATGATGAAGTTGATGATTGACAATAATATGGTTGTACACAAAACAGCTGCTTTGCAGGTGCTCACCACGGTCCCGCACACCCTTGCTCATCTCGATGGCCACAGTCTTCTACAGGGGGGTTGTCCACAACCTCCCTCATCTCAACCCGCAATACATAGGACACCCTGTTGCTCCAACCCCCACAAGGAATCCTTGCGTATATCACACAACCGTGGCACCCCCATCATTGCCATGGTATTGGCAAGCTCCTTGTGCAGCAAATCAAGGGCCCGGTGCACCCCAGCCTGACCATCCAGTGCCAATGCGTACAACAAAGGCCTCCCCAAGAGCACAGCAGAAGCACCCAACGCCAGGCACTTGAACACATCAGTTCCCCGTCGAATGCCCCCATCCACAAGGATGGGGATTTGTCGTTGATTGTTTTCTACAGCATTTCGTACATGCGGAAGCACATCCAATGCAGTCACAGCACCATCCACCTGACGACCACCATGATTGCTCACAATGATGCCATCCACACCATGTTGTATGGCTAAATGCACATCCGCTGGGTGAAGGAGGCCCTGTGTGTTTGTGTATGTGTGGTGGGGGGTGCACACCGTGTACATGCTTATGGACAATATGTACACTCACTGTACACAAGTACACAAGTACACACATACACAAACAACAATGTGCCCATCACTACACAGACCTTTATTAGTATTGGCAACCTCGTGATGCTCTTCAACCACTGCACACACTCCCATGTCAGCGAGTCGTCAATTTGTGTCGCAAAGGTAGCTTCTAGACCAGATCCATCATGCTGTGTCGCTGCTGAGTCAGCCATAGTCAGGTGGTGTGTGGAGGATTGCATGATGGTCAGGTTGGCTGCGTGCAAGTGGGGGGGGAGTGCAAACCTAATGAGGATGAGCCAGTGGTGACCAAACACCTTGTTCGGACCACCATCCCCTCTTTCATGTGCTGCCCACATCATCCTCGACCCACCAGCAGTCAGGTATACCCCCCAACCATCCATACCTGTTGACAACATCTCGTTCCCGCTTGCCCAACACAGGTGCATCCACAGTGATCACAATTGCCCTGTACCCCGCTCGCTCTGCTTCTTCCACCATGTGCTGTGTATATCTACGTTCCTTGAGTACATACACCTGAAACCAGAGATTCCCGGTGGTATCGGCAGCAATATCTTGCAGGCTTATGTTGGCCATGGTGGAGACGATCATTGTGGTGCCAACAGCGTGGGCCGCACGTGAGACCGCCAGTTCCCCATCCGGGTGGGCCATTTTCTGAAAGGCCATGGGGGCCACTAGTACTGGTAAGGAAAGATTAGTGCCAAAAAGGCGCACTTTGGTGTCCACAGAATGGACATTGACGAGCACACGAGGGACCAGGCGGTACATGGTGTACCAGCAACGGCGGTTGTCCTCGAGCGTTTGTTCACGCTCTGCAGCGCCTGCGTAATAATCAAACACATCCTTGGGGAGCACTGCACGTGCGAGGTCTTCCAACTGCTCGAGGTTGGTAAACGCACCAGCAGTTGCTGTGGTGGATGGGGTTGAGATCTGATCTGGCACTTGTGGTGCCCTCGTCGTGCTAGCAACATACCTGTTCGCAGTTCTGCAGTGGCCATGGTCATGGAATAAACATACATACAAAGGTATGTTTTTGTTGATGTATGTGACATGCAAAATCAATATATATCAAACACGTGTTTGTACAAGATCGTTTCGGAATGTAAACATGTTGCAACACGATCATCTGCACATGTTGCAACACCATTATGCAAGGTCCATCACCCACACCCAACGAATCACCAACCTTGGAAGACCATGTTCTTCACCTCGTTCCCAATCTCGCACACACTTTCTATGTCCCCATCACCATCACAACCATAAACGCTTTGTGGCAACAAAAGCAACAAAGAAGAGCTTCAAGTCGTTTGACGATATGATTGCAAATTCCTCCAAGCCAGTGCTGGTTGATTTTTACGCGACATGGTGTGGGCCTTGCCAGATGATGTCCCAAGTGCTCAATGTAAGTGGCTTGCATGTTGTGAGGGACCATGTTGTTGACTATCGTCATCGTCACAGGCGTCGTCACCCCTCCAACACCCACTCCACCCCCCACGCAACCACAGGAGGTATCATTACGGGAAGTAGGGAACAATGTGCAGATTGTCAAAATAGACACAGAAAAGTACAAAGAGATTGCGAGCCGGTACAGCGTGCAGGGTCTTCCCACGTTGGTGTTGTTCAAGCATGGTCAGCCAGTGGATAGGATAGAGGGATTTGTGGATGCACGGCAGCTGGAGCAGCGCCTGCAATACTTTTTGTCATCAGCGTGATCAGTGTTGCGCAAGAGAGAGAGACAACTTTGTAAAAAGGTAACACAGATTCCTGCAGTGGTACAAGTCATAATACAAAGAGTTGTAACCGTCAGCTGCTTGTAAGTACTGTTCAATAGAATACTGGTCAATATCTGAAAACTTTCAATTGCGATTACGACGGTCAACAGTGCGACATGTCGTCAACGGTCATTGGAGAACTGGCGTATAACGTCATGCGGTAACCTCAAGAAACTTAATGCGTATTTCACCCATTTATTTCATTCTCCATTACTCCCTGTTCGTCGTGCTTGTCCTGGGGCTTCCTTGAGAAGGATGGCTGAATGTTCACATCCCGCCGCGCTTTTCGCGCTGGCATTGCTGCAAATGCAGCAGAGCAAACCGTCGCCCGAGCCTTTTGGGGGTGCAGTTGGTACGTGCTTGCAGCGTTACTCGTACATTTGATCTGGGACCAATCGCCCCCCACAACCACCCACAGTTTCCAAGCCCTGTATGAGCAACTCCACCACGAGTACCCCAGTACCAGCCCCAATCACAGCAGACCAGCCAGGCAGTCCACCGCTCGTGGAGAAAACATCGCTCGTGGAGAAAACTGGTTTGGCCAACCCCTATGCACCTGCTGCTTCCCTGTTGCACAAAGTACCATCGTCTGTGCTCTACCAAGCGCCCTCTGATGTCCCCTCATTGATCGAATATGCTGCCTACAACACAGAGCTGCAGACCACTCGGCTCAAACAAGAAAACACAGAGCTCCGGAGGCAGTATGAGAGGGTGTCTTTGGAAACAGAGTGCCTTCGCAGCATCCTCGTCAGCTTGCTCCAGTTGCGCCAACGTGAAGGGAATGCAGGCTTGTTGGGCAAGCGGCCCCGTGAATAGGTAGTATAGTGTATGGTTTTTTCAGCACACCTTTCCCCCAGACACACATGCCCATTGCATACCTCACTCATTAATCATTTATCATACCGTGGCAGTTGTTTCGATGCTTCCCACAGACCACCAGTTGTACCGTACACGGTGTTGCCCTGTGTTGCATGTTGTATGTTGTGCCTTACACACTCGACTACTCTTTTCATCTGTTGCCTCACACATATATTGTGACAAGCTTTTGTTTGCAAGTGCTGCTGTTTTGAACATTGTTTTTTGTTACCACCATTGAGTAATGTGCAAATATGTCACCGCCGCGCTTGCCACAAGGAAGGGTTGCTGCTGGTGTTGGGTGGCGTACTGGTGCCAAACCCACCACCACCACCAAACCCACCAAACCCACCACCCTGCGCACCACCAAACCCACCACCTTGTGCGCCACCAAATGTACCAAACCCGCTCCCAGTGTTGCCTGCAAACGCTGCAAACCCACCTCCCGACCCTGCCGCAGCAGCAAATGCATTACTTCCACTGGCAGGTGCTGCAGGTGAGTCTCCAAACCCTGCAGAAGCACCAAATGCGGGTGCGGGCGCAGCTGCTTGGCCAAATCCAAAGCCGCCAGGTGTTGCTGCTTGGCCAAATGGTGTACTCGATCCTGGTGTTGCTGCTTGGCCAAATGGCACACTAGATCCAGGTGTTGCAGGCTGTCCAAACTTGGAGCCTCCTGGTGTTGCTGTTTGGCCAAAGGGTGTAGTCGATCCTGGCATTTGGCCAGATTGAGGTGTGAATGCAAACCCTGTAGTGCCAAACCCACTTGCTGGTGATTGTGTGCTCCCAAACCCTGTTGTGCCAAACCCACTTGCTGGTGATTGTGTGCTCCCAAATGCCAGCGTGCTCCCAAAGGCTGGTGTGCTCCCAAACACACTTGTCGTAGACGATTGCGGAGTGCCTGTTGATGGGTGGTTGTGGTGGGAGTAATATGTGCCGTGTGGATGCATGTGTGATGATGTATTTCCTTGGTGCTGTACAACATACCAGCAAAGGACAGGCCCTTGCCAAAAGGGGACGCCCCTTGTGAAGGAGATGAGGATGAGGGAGCGGCACTACCCAAACCCATGCCGCCCAATGAAGGCATTGCTGTGCCAAATGCAGAGCCTTGTGACGCAGGGGCTGAAGAACTTGCTGCGCTGAATGGTGCTGCTGCAGAGCTGGCCACACCAAATGGTGCCGCTGCAGTGCTCGCAGCTCCGAACGGTGCTGGTGCAGTGCTGGCCGCTCCGAACGGTGCTGCAGCGCTGGACGCACCAAATGATGCCGCTGCAGAGCTTGCTGCGCCAAACAATGCTGCTGCAGTGCTGGCCGCTCCGAACGCTGCCGCCGCAGAATTTGCCAAACCAAATAAACCACCCGCAACACTCCCTATCCCCAAAGGGGCTGGTGAAGCTGTTGCGGCAGATGCTGCTGGCTTAGTAGGTGCAGTAGTAGGTGCAGTAGAAGTGGCTCCCAACAATTTCTCCTGGCGCTCCTTTGCAGCCTTCATCTGGGGGGAAAAACATACACCACATATGGCCATTGGACAACATACACCACATACGGCCATTGGAAAAATGCTCGCCAACACCCATGCGCATGCACACAGACATCTGCACATCACAACATCTCGCCCCCCTTTGCATGCATTTCCCCCCCCTGCATACCATAGTAGCACTCGGTACAGGTGGCTGTGAGGAGGCCTTTTTCGCTGGGACCCCCTTGGGTGGTGGTGCTGCAGCTGTGGGTCGTGGTGGTGCTGCAGCTGTGGGTCGTGCTGCTGCTGCTGGAGTGGCTGCTGGACTCTGTGCAGCAGCCAGGGCTGTATTCTGTGTAGCTGGGGCAGCAGCACCTTTACCAGCATTGCCAGATAGTATAGCTTGCTCACGTTGCCGTGCTGCAACCAACTGTAGAATGCATCGTAGAACATTGAAGAATAAATGTATGCGCATTGATGATGAATGTATGCGCATTGATGATGAATGCATGCGCATTGATGATGAATGCATGCGCATTGATGATGAATGCATGCGCGTTGATGATGAATGTATGCATTGAATGTATGCTCGTCAATGTATGCAGCAATGCAACCAGCATGTTGTTGACCCACATGGTTGACCCACATCAACACCTGTAATACTCTCCTTACACCTGTACACAATCTTTCCGTACCATGGCTTTGGAAGGAACAGGAGGTTGAGAGGATGCTGCTTTGACTGGTTTGACCGCTTTGACCACTGCAGGTTGTGCGGCTTGCTGTGCTGCTGGCTTTGCTGCTGAAGCTGCTGGTGGTGTACCAACAGGTGGGGTGGTACCAGCTGCTGTACGAGGCACTCGGGTAGGTGTGACATTGCCTGAAGACACTGGTTGTACGCTTGGTGTTGCTACTTGTGGTTCTCTACTTTTTGCTGCTGATGGGGGTTTTCCACTTGCTGCTACTTTGCTACCTGGTGTGCCAACAGGGGCCTCCACTGAAGAGGAAGGGGCCAGAAGGAAGGGGCCAGGCAAGGAGGAGGGCCCAGGCAACACATGCCCCCGTGGTGGTGACGTCACAGGAGATGAACCAAACCCACCCATTGCAGGAGGGCCCTGGGAGGAGGACGGTAGAGGGATGGTGGTTGCAGGCGTGCCGGCCAATAGTAGGCGCCCAGCGTGTTGTGCTGCAGCTTGTTGTTGTGACGCAGCAAGGTCTTCCACACGGGTGATGCGCAACCCGCCCCCATCGGGAGCAGCCACCTAGCCATGATAGCAAGCCCACATGGTGTGGTGATATACATGATTGAGTCCATGTTGCATACATACACAACATACATACATACCATGTACGTACACAACATACACATACACAACATTCATACACACCACCAAACAATATCACCATACCTTGTTCAACACATCCTGCACCAACTGCTGTCTGCCCCACCCCCTTTTACCCCGCCCCCCTTTCCCTCCCAGTCCCCTGGTCCCCCGTTCAAGCACCAACCCCGGCACCAAGTACTCCCCCTGTGTGGACGTCTGCTGCTGCAGTGGGCTGCTGCGTACGCTTTGCCACGTCGACATCCCCCCCCGTGTGTGTTGTCCCCCACCCGGCCGGCCCCCACTTTGTACACCCCCCATTGTGCGCGAGGGGGAGGCGTGCGGGAGGGCCCCGGGAGAGGGACCCTCTGGCAGGGGCCCTTCTTCTACACCCAGTCCATCAAGGCGGGTGGTGAGGGCTTCGACTGCTGCAGTTTGTGCCGCAAGGAGGGATGCGAGGTGCGCTACACTGGCGTACACGTGACGACTACTTGGTTGGCTGCTGAATGATCGCTGTCGCGTTTCCAGTGCCTGGTGGTGTTTTTTGTTGTTGTTGTGGGGGTGGGGGGTTTCGGTATGGTATGCGTATGGTTGTGTGGTTGGTATGGGGCTGTACATTAAGAGACATCAAGCTATACAACAAGACCACGTTGCTCTGCGCAGAATACTTTGCATGACAGACATACAGACTACACACACAAGAGGACCACGACACGGCTGTACAAATGTGTACATCAACCCACTAGTATATGACACAACTGCACGGACATATATATCAACCCACAAGTGCATTATACCAGACATTATGTACATTGATGTACTTTATACTAGATGTTATGTACATTGATGTACATTATACAATCACACTACCTTCAACGACTCTGACAGGTCCTCTGTCCTAGCAGCCAATTGCCCCAGCTGCCGTTGTGACTCAGCAATACGCAACGCCAATGCAGAAGGCAAGGGAGGTTCTAGATCATTGGGGAGAGGTTGTTGCTGGCCCCATTGCTGTTGCAGTGCAGTGCAGCGGCTGTGCATGTCCTGTGTGTGTGCATGTGAATGAGTGTGACATGCAACATGGGTCAACTAGGACATGGTGCACAAGTCTAATGAAACACCAAGTAGTATAGGGACACTAGGGACACTCGATACACAAGGGACTCAGTTCACACAAACAAATAAAAGTATTCACGCCAAGACATACCACTACACAAATCACACGCATCCATCACCCATAAATCACACCCACCATCATACCCACAAATCACACCCACCCATCATACCCACAAATCACACCCAACATACCACCAGCTGTTCCTGAAGCTCCCCAAATGTGCTTCGTGCACTTGTCAACTCTTCCTGTATACCCTCCACCTGTGTCTTCAAGCCACCTGCCCCCTTGCGATGTGCTGCTCTTGCGTTTCTATTGGTGGCAATGGTTTGCATTTGTGCATCAAAGGTGGATGATAGTTGACGTACTTGGTATAGGGAGGAGAGGAAGGCACGTTCAAGATTGGCTATTTGTGTGCCATAACCTGGGGTGGGTGTGGGTGTGTATGTTTGTACATGTGTGTATATATATGTGTGTGATGTACATATTCACGTATTTATTCATGTTTCTTCTTGTATGTAAATGTGTACACATACATGGTTGATGAATGCATGGAGATGCTTTTCCCCACACAAACCAATTCGCACCCACACAACACCAATTCGCACCATCCAATTGTGGGGCTGGTTGCTCCACAGGCCTAGGCTGCACCACTACCGGTGCTGGTGGCTTTGAATGCACTACATTGACTGCATTGACTGCAGCCTTTTGACCATGCGCTGGTGGCTTTGACTGCACCACAGCAGCAGCCTGTTGACCATGCGCTGGTGGTTTAGGTGGAGTGACAGTGGTCGGCAAACGTGGTGTAGGAACATTGGTGAGGTCAGTGGCCATGGTGTTGCCACTGCTCCCTAGTGTGCTTGTGTCGAGTGGCTGTGGGGAAAATGAAAATCCCTCCTTTCCTTGTACTGCTGCTTGTACTGCTCCTGTTGTTGTTGTTTTTTCTGTTGAAGTTGCTGTTTCATCAGTGGTACTGTCATGCAATGGTCTCCAAGCCCCCCTCCCCCCCTCCCCAGCGCCCCACCACTCCCCCCACTACCAGCCGTACCTCCCCCAGCTCCTGCAGGACTGCTGGTGACAGCGGATGAGTCAGCGTCTGACTCAGCGTCTGACTCAGCATCACTTTCCGAGTCGGGCAGCGCCTTTTGTGCTGCTGCTGAAGCTGCCAGTGGTGGTGGTGATATACCTGATGTACCAGTAGTGGTGGTGATGAGGGAATGGAGGCGACGAGGTTTAACTGGGCTGGACCCTGTAGAACCCTCTCCTTCCTCTTCTACTCCTGTATAACCTTCTCCTTCCTCTAGAAGAACGTGTTGAGATGCACTTCTGGAATATTCCTCTTCCTCGTATTCCTCTTCCTCATCTTCCCCTTGTTCCTCTTCAAATTCTTCCTCTTCCCCGTCGTCGCTGTCCGGGAGCTTCACCCCTCGAGCAGCTTCCACTGCGCCACCATCCTCCACCACAGATCCTGTACTACCACCCTGTGTACCACCCTGTGTGGAAGCTACACTCCCAGCCGCAGGGGGTGCCGTGACAAGGGACCGGAGGGCACCCCCCAGCGGTGGGACCTCTGAGGGACCCTGTACATAGCACTCTGTGCGTGTTGTGTCACCGAGAAAGTACCCCCGCAGCTTGCCATCACTTGTGAGGAGGAGGAGAGCTGGTTGTGGACCAAGGGGTGGGGCAAGTGGGTCGGTTGGGTGTTCGGGGGGCGTTTGGGAGGTGTGGGTGGTGTCCACTGCCATGCCTGTTAAGGGTGGGTGTGGTGCAGGTGGGTTTGCGGGGTGGGTTTGTGGTGAGTGGTTGTGGTGAGAGTGGGTTTGTGGTGAGGGCGGGATTGTAGTGAGGGTGGTTGTATGCTACTTCTGTAGGCTTGACACGCAATGCAATGGCATGAATATCCACCACAAACACACCCATCCAAACACCCACAACCACAAACACAATCATACCCACAAACACACCCACACCCACCCACAATCATACCCACACACCAACAAACAAACCCAAAAACACACCCACAATCATACCTAGTACAAAGTTGTCTTCGTCATGCATAGCCATGGGGAGTCTCAGTGCCCTCTTGTCATCCACCACTTCCACACTCGCTATAGCATTGGGTGTGTACTCTGTGTGTGGTGTTTGTGGGTGTTTGTGGGTGTGGCGTACTGACATACAAACCCATACACCCATACAAACCTCCATACACCCTATATACAAACCCATATGAAGACACCATGCGCAACCCATAAAAAGCAAACACCATACCCAGCATTCTCAGGTGTTCATCTGCTGCCTTCCCATGTACAGTCAACAACAGGTGCCAGGGGCCCATAGTGGTGGTGTGCAGATAGGGGCCCGTTTGAGGGGGGCATGCATCATCCAGTACAGAGTACAAATCATACTCACCAACCTGATTGGGTGTGTGGGGGTGTGTGCATGGGTGGGTGAGTGTGCATGGGTGGGTGAGTGTGCATGGGTGTGTACACAAACAACACACCTACACACAACGCACACACACACAGAGTATGCAAATGCAGTACACAAACAATACCTACACACAATACATAAACAAATAAAACACACATTGAACACACCTGTAATCCCGGTGGTGGTACACTCCCCTTGTCCCACCCTTCTTCCCAACATACAACACACAACACTGCTACGTTTAGTTCTGTGTCAGTGTCACCTGCATCCACCCCTTGCAGTCCCACACACATGCTTGTGTCAGTCAGCCACACAACACTGTCAGCAATGACAGCTTCACCACAATCAGCGTCCACACGCTGTGGTGGTGGTGGTGGTGGGGTGTTGTGTTGGGGTGCGTGTGGGGTGGTGTGTTGGGGTGCGTATGGTGTGTTGTTGAGGTATTGGTGAGTAGCATTGGTGGGTACTGTCACTGTTGGTGTGTTGCACAATACATCCTGTCTCCCCACACCCACATACCATTGACGACAGCGTACACGCAAACGACCCACCTCCCACAACATCATGCACCACCACCTGCTCCGCTCTGCAGTATGCCAGCACCCCCTCCTGCAACCCCCATGCAACTCCACCCACTCCACGATCCACCTCTGACGCACCCCCACCCCCCACACTCGACCCACTGCGCAGATCACCCACCATGAGTGTGCGCGCATCCCCCAACACTGCTGCATAGCGCAACAGGCTGGGTGTGTTTGCCCCTGGTTGTGTAACCCCTTGTATACAGAGGCAGTGTATTGCTTGTGCTGCTGGTGCTTGGAGCAATGGAGTGCAATTGCCATGGGTGATGGCATCATGCAGCGCGTACACCTTAAGACAATAGCGATCATACACAGCAAGCAGGGTATCGTCACAGAAAAGCTGCAGGCCAAGTATGCCATGCCATACAGTGCTTGCGAGACATACTGCTGCACGGCTTGATGGGGGTTGCTCCCTGATGGGTGTGAACAACATGATGATGAGGGATGATGAGGGATGATGAGGGATGGGTCCGATGTCAACACAAGATGTTGAGCTTGAACCTCTTTTTAAGATTATTTGTGTACCATGCTTGATGTTATACACAACAACAACAACAACGCATAACCATCAACACACGTACTTGTCCTCCTCGTTCCATGGTGCAACGTGCTGCATGAGGACTGATGTGCGCGCAATGTACAGGCCTGTGGAGGTACACAGTGAATGCATCATGACATTGCATGCACTGTACATACACTGCTGCAGCAGGAGGATGACATCCTGCACACAACCATCTGTATCCACCAACATGGCGTACCTCGGCCGTCGGCAAATGCAGTGATGCCATAGCGATTGGAACACACAAGCAGGTTTTTGGGTGCATGTGTACGTTGTTGGGATTGCAACTCAGATTCTGGAGTCAAGCAAAGCTCACCAATGCGACTGAAAAAGTAGCCAGTGTCATCTTTGACAGGCACATCCATCACGTTGCTCATGATGTTATTGTTGTCAGTGTATAAACAACAGGCTGGGGTTTATTGTAATTGTTAATACGAGTATCGTACAATCATTGCATCATTGGGCTACGTGCTGGGGGTTGTTGCTCGTTGTGTGATCATCAACTGTACATTCTATCGCAGATCTATGTCATCACACGTTGATGTACTCGATGGATGAGGTTGAAGGAACGACACAACAAATGCTATTCTGACTATTACCATTTTTACTTGACATGAATTGTATACACAACTTGAGATCAACAACAACAACAAACATCATCACGCAGGCACAGCCTCCTCCACCTCGCCCAAAAACTTTTCAGCAATCAACAAATCATCCGGCGTGGTCACCTTGATATTTGTGTACGACCCAGGAGTCACACGCACCGGCTTGCCCATAGCCTCTATAATTGACACATCATCCGTCACCTCAAGCCCCTCTGACTGCACCAGCGCAAACCCCTCCTTAAGCAGCCCTGGGCGGATCACCTGGGGCGTCTGCACCTCCCACAGCTTGGAGCGCTGCAGGGTGGCCACCACAGTGCCGTCCGGGTTGACCTCCTTGATGGTGGGTTTGACCGGGACTCCCAGCACAGCGGCCCCCACGGCGAGGGCGTCGGAGATGCACTTGCGCACGTCGTCAGCGTCCATCATGGGGCGTGCACTGTCGTGGATTGCGACTAGCGTGGCTTCGGGGCGTACTGCCTGTATATATGGGGGGTGGTGTGTTGTACAATGGTAATGTGGCATGTATGTGGGAATCACATGTTTTGAGACCATAGTAGTGTCAACAACAACCATACACCCACAACACCCACAACTACCCAACAACATACCTTCAATCCATTGTATACGCTGTCTTGTCGCTCCTTCCCAGGGAGTGCAAACACAAGGGGTGGGGATGGGGCCCGCATGTTCTCATGTGCTGCTAAAAACACCTCTCGGTATTCAGGTTCACATACAACCACAATCTCCCCAATCTCCGGCATGCTTGCAAATGTGCGTAGGCTGTATGTTGCAATTGCTTGGCCTCGCAGCTCTAGGTATTGCTTGGGGATAGCTGCCTGTGTGATAATATGGTTGTTTTTGTTTTTGTTGTTTTTGTTGTTGTTGTTTTTGGTTGTTTTGTAAAGAGGGGTTGGGGGTGATGTGAGGGAATGTAAAAGACAGAGGTGTCCTGTAGCCAGCAACACACCAAGACAACAACCAATGCATGCATACCCCCATGCGCTTGCCAACTCCCCCCGCGAGCAGGATGGCAGACACATCCCCATTGCCTGCTGTCAAGTGTGCTTGCTGTGCAGTGCACTGTATGTGGATGTGCATGTTGAACAGACAGGGTGTGGTGTGGTGTGCGAGAAAAGAGTGTGTTGGCTCATACACACCACCGATTTGGAACATACCTGCAATCGCAAGGATCGTGCAACAGCAGTGTATTGTGCATGGCGTGTATGATGGCTATGCGATACAAAGGCAACACAATTGTGGTGTGTTGACATGGAGCGGCATGGACCACGGTGCACCTAGTGTGTGTGACATGTATACATCCAAAACCGACGTGCAATCATGTCTCATACACATTGCAGACAGATACAACGTACAATGGTGTGCTTTGCTGCGCTATTGGGGCGTGATCTGCCGCACAACACTGGGATGCCCGATTGTTGACCGGCAAATACGTTTGTATGCTGCATCATCGTGGCGTGCAAACTCTGCGCAATAACAATACCAGCAATACCAGTGTGTTTTGATAGTATGAGTTACTTGCGGAAAAGAAACGCATTAAAGTCTATTGAGTTGCCAATACACCATGGATGGATGGATATCCATACACTCATCGTCCTTTACGCAGCAGTGGCATTGCTGTGTACATTGGCTGCCTTGGCTGCTTTGGCTGCCAGGCGCACAGCATATGGCTCAAGTACCATCACCTGGTTGATCACAGGCCCCTCCACTTCCCGCAAAACCAGCTGGGATGTGAGAGGGAGGTACGGTGAAAAAGGTATGATATGGTGTGACACAACAAGGACTTGAGACACACACACCAAGTACAGGCTGCATCATACACAAGTGACTCATGCACAGCATATACAACACAAACATACACATACACTCATACCGTCAAGTGAGAATATCGCACACGCATGCGCCCAGCACGACCCTTGGCATGGTATCGTATACGTTTGAGATATTGACCCTTGCTCACAAATATCTGGTCTGTAATGGTGATGATAATGGTGATGATAATGGTGATGGATGATGGTGTTGGTGTTGGTGATGATGTTGGTGTTGGGAGGGTTATGATGATGTGATGGATGATGGTGATGATGATGGTGTGGGTGACAATGGATGATATGAACATGACAAAGTACAGAGCAATGAGTACAATACCTCCCACAACACCAACACCACCCCATACAACACCAACACCACCCCACACTTCAATACACACCAACAACAAGCTGATTGACATCCATCCCCTTATTTTTCGCATCCTCCAATGCATTTTTCAACAATTCCAGTGCAATCCTCCCTCCCTTTTTGTCAGACACAGCACACTGCAGCACCGCATCATGTGCAGACATGCCACGCACAAGTCGTGCAATTAAATTAAGCTTTTTCGGACTGATGCGTGCTTGCTGTTTGACTGCTACGACTGTGTCAACGGCTTCATAAGGGCTTTTGGGGGATTGCTTTTCGGGTTCAGTCAAGGGTGGTGCTGTGTGTTGGGTGTGTGTTGGGTGTGTGTTGGGTGTGTGTTGGGGAGGGGGGTGTTGGGGAATATGTTGATAGGGTATGGACATGGTTGGGGTATGTGATTTACATATGAGCCATGCAAAGACACAGTAGACGACGTTTTATTCAACAACAGTACATCAGATACTTGAACTGCAACTTGCATATGTGTCTCATCCACCCATCATCAAAGGTCCCTCCCCACACACCTGGTTGGTCGGGGTCGCGTCGTGGGTAGCGGAGAAACCAAGGCGGCCGCCGTCGTTTTTCCTCTGCCAGTGCTCTCGCCTTTTCAATGGGTGTCATAGTAGTGCTCCCTGCTTCTACTGATGCCGATGCTTGATTGGCCTCCTGGTCATCACGTGTGGTACTCGTGGTGCAAATACAGTGTTGCTGGGCATGGTCTTGCAGGACATAATGGTGTTGCAGGACATAATGCCGCCAGGAGAGTAGGGGTTGTGTGGCTGCATGTTGAGGTGGAGCGTGTGTTGGTACAGATGATGGTATTGCTGTCGATAGTGTGTTGGTCAATGCAGCACCTCCTGTGTGTATGTGTGTTGGGTCATCATTGAAAGGAGGAGGTTCATATGTTCAGATGAAAACCACGCCATTGCTGCTTTCAATACCTGCCATGGGTGGTGCAGCAGCAACTTGCAGTGGTTTCGTTCGTGCCACAAGCCTCTGTCCTGCTCGCCCATAATCCAGACAACGAAGCCACCACATGTGTTGAGGCTGCTTTGGGGATTTAGGGAGATCCACACAGATCGTCCTGGTGTGGACTTACAACTAGCAGTTTGCCTTGTATGCAAGACCCTCAATCCCAATCACGTGGGTGCTTCAATTTGATGCACGATTATGATGTGGTAAAGTATGGAGAGAGTTGCTGATGAGTTGCAGCAAAAAGTTGTTTGCCCATTTCCACCCAAAACAGCCAGCTTCAGACATACACAGCAACATACACAGCAACAACACATACCCACAAAGTTGCTGCTCATACCCACACTCATACCCACATCAGACACAATCCCTCACGATCTCAACCACGAATACTTTTTCGTTGCACAGCTCACCTCTGCAATCCTCTGCAAACAACCAGCCCCATCCATTCACCGTTCAACCCACCTTCCCATACCAACCTTCCCACCTTCCATCCCTAATCTTCACCCTTATTTTCCTGGTCATTTCTCCCCCCTCAACATTTCACACGGCGTGTAGGCCGTGGCACGTGCATCCTTGGTGCCACAGCTACATTCCCCATGGAAAATCCGCTGAAAGCCATTGCCAACAAGCTCAAGCTCCGCAGTCCACAAGAGTTGGTGCAGCGCACACAGCAGGCATTCGCCCGGTTGCCGTATGAGTCCAATGCAGAAAAGACCATTGAAGAGCTGGGCAAGTATTTGAATGCCATGAAGGTGTTGATGTTTGGCGACGAGCATGGCGCCGCATCCAAGGAGACCGCATTGATCATCGCATATGAAACGTGCAAGTCTGATTTGCTGTCATTGATGGTTAGATGGCTTGGGGTGTTGCACTTTGAGGCCCGAAAAGATGCTGCGCAGCTCTTTGGTGCCATTGTGCGGTTGGAAAACAAGGATGAGCATCCCGGTGCACAATACGTGGCAAACCAACCTGAAGTCATGGAAATGCTGTTTAATGGGTATGTGTTTTTGTTTTGTTTGTGTGTTGGAGGGTGGTTATTGGGTGGATGTATGTATGTGTACACTTGTCAACACATCATCATCATCATCATCATCATCATCATCATCATCATCATCATCATCATCATC
>VFQP010001853.1_pt1 | contig 25800 bp, 22 predicted proteins | sample 3512351 | NCBI WGS metagenome assembly VFQP01 (sample SAMN10412372, study PRJNA504923) | tailings metagenome | isolation source: Relicate 1 Philex TSF1 revegetated site | place: Philippines: Tuba, Benguet | collected 2017-08-29
CGCTCCTGGTGCATGCGGATGGTGCCGTAGCTGCCGTTGTTGAGCAGCAGCACGATGCTCTTCGCGCCGTGTTGCGCGGCGGTGGCCAGCTCCTGGCCGTTCATGAGGAAGTCGCCGTCGCCCGCGATGGTGAAGGCGGTGCGCCCGGTGAGGATGGCCGCTCCGATGCCGGCCGGCACGCCGTAGCCCATGGCCCCGTTGGTGGGCGCGAGCTGGGTCTTGTGGCCCTTGGCCAGCCCGTGGTACTTGAAGAACCGGTGCAGCCAGCTCGCGAAGTTGCCCGCGCCGTTGGTGAGCACGGCATCGGCCGGCAGGTGTTGCTGCAGCGTGTGGATGAGCACCGGCATGTCGATGGTGCCGGGCAGCTGGATGCCCCCATTGGCCGCGTCCAGGTTGGCCACGTAGTCGTCGTGGCAGGCGCGTGCCCAGTCGCTCCAGGGCACGGTGGGTGGCGCTGTGAGCACCTCCAGGCTGCGCGCGGCGGCGTTCATGGTGGCCTGGATGGCGAGCGCGGGCTGGTACACGCGGCCCAGTTCCTCGGCGCTGGCGTGGATGTGCACCAGCTTCTGCGATGGCACCGGCGCCTCGATCAGCGTGTAGCCGCCCGTGGTCGCCTCGCCCAGGCGCGGGCCGATGGCGATCAGCAGATCGCTCTCGCGCACGCGGCGCGCCAGCGCGGGGTTGATGCCCAGCCCCACGTCGCCCGCGCACAGGGCGTGGTGGTTGTCGAAGGTGTCCTGGAAGCGGAACGCGTTGGCCACCGGCAGTTGCCAGTTCTCGGCGAAGCGCTGCAGGGCGGCGGCGGACTGCGGCGTCCACCCGCCCCCACCGGCAATCACCAGCGGGCGCTCGCTCGCCAGCAGCAGCGTGCGCAGTTCGCGCAACGCGCCGGGGTCGCTCCAGGCCTGCACGGCCTCGACGCGCGGCAGCGGTTCGGCGTCCACGGTCTGCGTGAGCATGTCCTCGGGCAACACCAGCACCACCGGGCCGGGGCGCCCGTTCATGGCGGTGGCAAAGGCGCGCGCCACATACTCGGGAATGCGGCGCGCGTCGTCGATGCGCTCCACGCGCTTGGCCATGCCCTTGGTGGACGGGCCGAAGAACGACGCGTAGTCGACCTCCTGGAATGCCTCGCGGTCGCGCGCGTCGCTCGCCACGTCGCCCACGAACAGCACCATGGGCGTGGAGTCCTGGAACGCGGTGTGCACGCCGATGGACGCGTTGGTGGCGCCGGGCCCGCGCGTCACGAAACACACACCGGGCCGGCCGGTGAGCTTGCCCTGCGCTTCGGCCATGAAGGCCGCGCCGCCTTCCTGCCGGTTGGTGATGAAGCGGATGCGGTCCGCGTGGGCGTGAAAGCCGTCGAGCACCGCGAGGTAACTTTCGCCCGGCACCCCGAAGGCATGGGTCACACCCTGGACAATGAGGCATTCGACAAGCAGGTGGCCAGCGATCCGGGTCATTTGACTTTATTAACCAATTGGAGAATTATCTCGGCATGAGCACCCCACCCACACCGGTCGTAGAAGAGCGCCTGAGAGACGCCGACCGATCGCAGAATACCATCCTGATCGCGGCCCGGGACGAGTTCTCGGAGCACGGCCTGGGTGGTGCGCGCATGGACCGCATCGCCGAGCGCGCAGGCCTCAACAAGCGCCTGATCTACTACTACTTCGCGGACAAGGAACGCCTCTTCCAGGCCGTGCTGGAACAGGCCTACCGGGACATCCGTGCGGAAGAACAGCAACTCAACCTGCTGCACCTCAAGCCCGAAACCGCGCTGCGCCGCCTTGTCGAGTTCACCTGGAATTACTACCTGGAGCATCCCGAGTTCCTCACCCTGCTCAACAGCGCCAACCTGCACCGGGCGCGGCACCTGGCCCAGTCCGAGCGGGCACGCCAGCTCAACTCGCCGCTGATCGCCACGCTGGCCGAGATCATCGAGCGCGGCCGCGCCGAGGGCACCTTCCGCGGTGGCATCGACCCGCTGCAGCTGTACGTTTCCATCGCCGGCCTGTCCTACTTCTATCTCTCGAACAACCACACGCTCTCGGCGATCTTCGAGCGCGATCTCATGACGCCCAAGGCGCACAACGAGCGGCTCTCGCACATGTGCGACGTGATCCTAGGGTATGTCCTGATGAGCTGAGGCGGCTGGTGGCTTGACGGCGCAGGGGGCGGTTTCTACTATTAACCGCTCGGTGAATTAAACCCCTGGACCCTGGAGACAACGCATGAAGACCGCCCTGCCCCTTCGCCACCTGTTGATCACTTCCCTGCTGGCCGTTGCATCGGCCAGCGCCATGGCCCAGTGGAAGCCCGACCGCCCGATCACGTTGATCGTGCCGTGGGCACCCGGCGGCTCCACCGACCAGGTGACCCGCGTCACCGCCGCCGAACTGGAGAAACACCTCGGCCAGAAGATCGTGGTGATGAACCAGCCTGGTGCCTCGGGCTCGGTGGGCACCAAGAACGCGATGGCCGCCCCGGCAGACGGCTACACCTGGACCGCCGGCGGCGCCAAGGACCTGGGCACCTACAAGGTGCTGGGCATGCTCGATACCTCCGCCACCGACTGGAACCTGTACCTGAACGTGGCGCACATCGCGGTGGTCGGCGTCAATGCCGACGCGCCGTACAAGAACATGAACGAGCTGCTGGCGGCCATGAAGGCCAAGCCCGGCGCGGTCTCCGTGGCCACGGCCGGCGTGAACTCCAGCGGCCACTCGGCCATCGAGGCACTGTCGCGCGCGGCGGGCGTGACCTACAAGCACGTGACCTACGACGGCGGCGCGCCCGCCGCCGTGGCCGCCGCCTCGGGCGAGACACAGGTGACCACGCAGCTCGCGGCCGAGCAGACCGACATGATCCGCGCCAAGAAGATCCGCCCGCTGGCGGTGGTGGGCGACAAGTCGATCGAGATCGAGGGCTTCGGCACCATCCCGCCGCTGTCGCAGTTCATCCCGGGCTTCAAGGACCCGATCAACTACTTCGGCATCTTCGTGCCCAAGGCCGCGCCGCCCGAAGTGGCGCAGACGCTCAACCGCATCTGGAGCACCGAAATGGCCAAGAGCGAGGCGCTGAAGAAGTACGCGCAGTCGCGCGGCGCCATGTTCGCCCCGATGTCGGGCGAGGAGGCGCAGAAGGCCGTGTTCCCCGCCGTGCAGGCCTACGCCTGGACGCAGCAGGCCGCCGGCAAGGCCAAGGTGTCGCCCGACACCGTGGGCATTCCCAAGCCCTGATCTCCACACACGGAACACAACATGAGCGAGGGTGGAAAAACCGCCCGCTCCGACCTCATCGGTGGAGCGGGCTGGGTGGTGTTCGGCCTGGTGATCGTGACCGGCTCCGTCCGCATGGACCGCTACGAGTCCATGGGCGCAGAGCTCTACACGATGCCGGGCTTCGTGCCCGGAATGATCGGCGGCCTCGTCGCGATGCTCGGCCTCGTGCTGATGCTGCGCGGCTGGATGCGGCGTGGCAAGGAAACCGTGGCGGTTGAAGCAGAGCCTGTTGAACCGCTGCTGAACCGCCGCATCGCCACAACGATGCTGCTCACGCTGGTCTACGCCGGCCTTCTGATCGGGCGCGCACAGTTCTGGCTGGTGACGGCCCTGTTTGTCGCGGCCTTCGTGGCGGTCTTCATTCCTGCCGATGCCACGCCGGTGCGCCGCGCCACCGTGGCGGTGCTGGCCGGCGTGCTCACCTCTGCGGTCGTCACGCTGGTATTCGAGCAGGTTTTTCTCGTCCGTCTCCCCTAGGAATCCACCATGTTTGACGGACTGATCATGTTCGGGCAATCGATCGGGCGCTTCGCTGCGCCCGAGACGATTGCCTACGCCCTGCTGGCCTCGCTCGTTGGCGTGGTCATGGGCGCGCTGCCCGGCCTCACCGCCACGATGTCGCTGGCGCTGATGACCACGCTCACGCTCAAGCTGCCGCCGAACCAGGCGCTGCTGATCCTGATCTGCACCTACGTGGGCTGCATCTACGGCGGCTCGCGCTCGGCCATCCTGCTGAACATCCCGGGCACGCCGGCGTCGGCCGCGTCGTGCCTGGACGGCTATGCGCTCGCGCGGCAGGGCATGGCGGGCCGGGCCATGGGCATTGCCACCACGGGCTCGGTGATGGGCACGCTGATCGGCATGTTCTTCCTCGCCACGCTCACGCCGGTGCTGGGCAACATGGCGCTGAAGTTCGGTGCCTACGAATTCTTCTGGCTCGCGTTCTTCGGCGTCATCATCGCCGGCACCCTCACGGGTGACGATCCGCTCAAGGGCTGGATCGCGGGCATCGCAGGCCTGTTCATCGCCACCATCGGGCAGGAACCGCAGTACGGCTACGAACGTTTCGCCTGGGGCGTGCGCGACCTGGCCGGCGGCATCCAGCTGGTGCCCGCGCTGGTGGGCGCCTTCGGTTTCGCTGAACTGCTCACCGCCATGCGCGACCGCCAGGCCCCGGTGAAGATCAGCGCCTTCGACACCGTGATTCCCCGCGTGCGCGACGTGCTGCAGTACTGGCGCACCATCCTGCGTTCGGGCCTCATCGGCACCGGCGTGGGCATCGTGCCCGGCGTGGGCGAGGACGTGGCGGCCTGGTCGTCCTACGCCGCCGCCAAGCGCGCGAGCAAGGAAAAGGAGAAGTTCGGCAAGGGCTCGGTGGAAGGCCTGATGGCCGCCGAAACTGGCGACAACGCCTGCGTGCCCGGCGCGGTCATTCCCGTGCTCACGCTGGCCATTCCCGGCTCGGCCCCGGCCGCCGTGCTCATGGCCGCGATGATCATCCACGGCGTCAAGCCCGGCCCGCTGATCATGGTGGAGAACCCCAGCTTCGTGTACGACGTGGTGACCATGATGCTGTTCGCCACCATCGGCATCCTGATCTTCGGCCTGGTGCTCACCAAGGCGCTGGTGCAGGTGCTGCGCGTGCCCCAGCACCTGATCGTGCCGATCGTCTTCGTGCTCTGCGCGGTGGGCAGCTTCGCCATCGCCGGCCGCCTGTTCGACGTGTACGTGATGCTTGCCTTCGGCCTGATCGGCTTCTTCCTGCGGCACTACGGCTACCCCATGGCGCCGCTGGTGCTGGGCATCGTGCTCGGCGACCTGATGGAGAAGAACCTGCGCCGCGCGCTCATCCTGTCCGACGGCAGCCTTGCGCCCTTCTTCACGCGCCCGATTGCCGGCACCGTGGCCGCCGTCATCTTCATCACCATCGCCTGGAAGGTCTGGGCGGTGTATGGCCGCCAGCGCAGGGACAAGGCCCCGGCATGAAACTGGCGCTGTGCAACGAGGTGCTGCAGCCCATGCCGCTGGCCTCGCAGTGCGAGGCCGCCGCGCGCATGGGCTACGACGCACTGGAGATCGCGCCCTTCACCCTGACGGACGAACCTGAAACGCTGGACACCGCCGTGGCGCACCGGGTGCGCGCCACGGCGCACACCCAGGGCCTCGCCATCTCCAGCCTGCACTGGCTGCTGGTCAAGCCCGCCGGGCTGTCGCTGGTGAACGGAGACGTGGCGGTGCGCCGGCGCACGCTGGACCTGCTGCGCCGCCTGATCGATTTCACCGCGGCCTGCGGCGCGCGCGTGCTGGTGCACGGCTCACCGAAACAGCGCTCGCCCTCAGAGGGCCAGACGGTGGCCGACGCGAGCCTGCGCTTCGAGGACGCCATGGCCGAGCTCGCACCGCACGCCGAGGTGGCGGGCGTGGTGTATTGCATCGAACCGCTGGGCCGCTTCGAAACGAACGTGGTCAACACCGTGGCGGAAGCGGCGGCCATGGTGGAGCGCATCGGCTCCCCGGCCATGCGCACCATGCTGGACGTGAGCGCCGCGTCGCACAGCGAGACGGAACCCGTGCACGAGGTGTTGCGCCGCTTCCTGGCCAGCGGCCACATTGCCCACGTGCAGCTCAACGACAGGAACCGCCGCGGCCCCGGTCAGGGCGACACCGACCAGCGGCCCGTGCTGCAGGTGCTGAAAGACCTGGCCTACCCCGGCTGGCTGGCGGTGGAGCCTTTTGAATACGTGCCCGACGGCCCGGGCTGTGCCCGCGCCTCGGCACAGCATGTGCACGAACTCTGGAGGAAACTTTCATGACCGGTGTGACCCTGCGCGTGCACGAGGTGCAGCTCTACCAGCGCCACGTCACGCTGCGCCTGCCCTTCCGCTTTGGTGCCGCCACCGTCACGCAGTGCCCGCAGGCTTTCGTGCGGGTGCTCGCCGAGGTTGACGGCCGCCGCGTCGAAGGCGCCAGCGCCGAGCTGATGGTGCCCAAGTGGTTCGACAAATCGCCCGCGCTCACGCACGAACAGAATTTCGAACAGCTGCGCGAATCGCTGCGCAACGCGCGCGAATCCGTGCTCGCCGTGCGCGGCATGCTCAGCCCTTACGCGCTCTCGCAAGAGGCGGGCGAAGCGGCCATTGCCATCTCCGTCGCGCGTGGTTTGCCGCGCCTGGCCGCGCAGTTCGGCCCCGCCCTGCTCGACAAGGCGGTGGCCGACGCCGCCCTGCGCGCCGCCGGGCATGCGTGGGTGGAAGGCCTTCGCGCGGGCGTGCTGGGCGACCCCTGGAGCACACGGCTCGAACTCGTGCGCCCCACACAGGTCGTGCTGCGCCACACGGTGGGCCTGGCCGATCGTCTGGTGGAGAGCGACGCCGGCGCCGATCCGCAGGACGGCCTGCCTGCCACGCTCGAGGCCGCCATCCAGCGCCACGGCCTGCACCACTTCAAGCTCAAGCTCTGTGGCCAGATCGAGGCCGACGTGGAGCGCCTCACCCGCATCGCCGAGGTGCTGCAGCGCCTGGGTGGCGACTACCGCGTCACGCTCGACGGCAACGAAACCTTCAGCGACGCCACCGGCCTCGGCCGGTTCTGGCAGGCACTGCGCACCACACCCGGGCTGGCCGATCTGCTGCGCCGCACCCTGCTGCTGGAACAGCCGCTGGCCCGCGCGGTGGCGCTGAACGAATCGATCGCCTCGCTCGGCATCGGTGTGCCGGTGATCCTGGACGAGTCCGACGACCACGTGGCCGCGCTGGATGAAGGCCTGGCGCTCGGCTACCACGGCATCTCCAGCAAGGCCTGCAAGGGCATCTACCGTTCGCTGCGCAACGCCCACCGCATTGCACAGGACCCGCGCCTGCTGCTGTCGGGTGAAGACCTCACCTGCCAGGCGGGCCTGGCGGTGCAGCAGGACACGCTGCTGGCCGCCAGCCTGGGCGTGCGCCACATCGAACGCAACGGCCATCACTATGTGGACGGTTTCGGCACTGCGCCGGCCGAAGAGGCCCAGGCGTTCGCCGCCGCACACCCCAGCCTATACGAGACAACGGCCGGGCGCCCGCACCTGGCGGTGCGGCATGGCCAGCTCGACCTGATCTCGCTGCACGTCACCGGCTTCGCCACCGCCGCCACGCCGCAATGGCGCAGCCTGCAGGCGATCGACTGAAATTAACCATTCAGTTAATAAAAATCGCTGAGCGCCAAGACCTCTGGCGATGAGCGATCGAGCGACGGACTGTCAATCCGTGGCTCCTCTCCTCTTGAGTCAAGGGAAAACCCTTAAATCCAGGCACGCACTCTTCGCTTGCAGTTCCTGCCAGCCTGCTTCTATAATTTCCTCTATTCACTGATTGGTGAATTAAACCAAGCACCAGACCCTACTCACTGGAGACAAGCATGAAACTGATCCACGCCACCGCCCTGGCCGCCATCGCCCTCGCCACCAGCCTGCCCGCTGCCGCCCAGCAGGCGTACCCGAACAAGGCCATCCGCGTGATCGTGCCGTTCGCCGCCGGCAGCACGACGGACATCATTGCCCGCGCCATCACCGACAAGATGAGCGCCAGCATGGGTCAGCCCATCGTGGTGGACAACCGCGGCGGCGCCAGCGGCACCATCGGCCAGGCGGCGGTGGCCACGGCCGCACCCGATGGCTACACGATCATGATCCACTCGTCGTCGCACACGGTGAGCCCCTCCACCTTCGCCAAGCTGTCGTTCGACACGGTGAACGACTTCGCTGGCGTCACGCCCATCTCCTCCACGCCCAACGTGCTGGTGATCGCACCGAGCAAGAACATCAAGACGCTGCAGCAGCTGGTGGCCAACGCCAAGGCCAACCCCGGCAAGATGAACTTCGCTTCCGCGGGCCAGGGCAGCGCCACCCACCTCAACGCCGAGAAGTTCAAGATGGCCGCGCAGATCGACGCGGTGAACATCCCCTTCAAGGGCTCCGCCGAAGCCGTGACCGAAGTGCTCGCCGGCCGCGTGGACTACTACTTCTCGCCCATCGCCCCGGTGATCGGCCAGATCAAGGAAGGCCAGCTGCTGGCCCTGGCCGTGGGCTCGCCGCGCCGCGCCAGCGCCCTGCCCGACGTGCCCACCACCGCCGAATCCGGCGTGCCCGGCTCCGAATTCAACTTCTGGATCGGGATGATGGCCCCGTCCAAGACCCCGCGCGACATCGTCAACCGCCTGCACGACGAAGTCGTGAAAGCGCTGGCCACGCCGGAAGTGAAGGAACGTTTCCTGAAGCTGGGCGCTGACGCCTGGACGCTCAAGCCCGAGCAGTTCGATGCCTACATCAAGGAAGAGATCAAGAGCAACGCCTCGCTGGTGAAAGCCGCCGGCCTGCAAGTGACCAACTGACCCGTTTTTCCAACCCACGGGTTTTCACAGAGAGAAGAGAAGGAACTCAACGATGGCCGTTCAACAACTCGGGATCATCATGCACGGCGTGACCGGACGCATGGGCATGAACCAGCATCTCATCCGCTCCATCTGCGCGATCCGCGCGCAAGGCGGCGTGACGCTTTCCAACGGCGACAAGGTCATGCCCGACCCGATCCTCATCGGCCGCAACGCCGAGAAGATGGAGGCGCTGGCCAAGGCGCACAACATCGCACGCTGGGGCACCGACCTCGACGCGGCACTGGCCAACAAGAGCGACACCATCTTCTTCGACGCCGGCACCACGCAGATGCGCCCCGCCCTGCTGGCCAAGGCCATCCGCGCCGGCAAGCACGTGTACTGCGAGAAGCCGATCGCCACCAACCTCAACGAGGCGGTGGAGATCGCACGCCTGGCCGAGGGCTCGGGCCTCAAGCACGGCGCCGTGCAGGACAAGCTGTTCCTGCCCGGGCTGCGCAAGCTCGACATGCTGCGCCGCGCCGGCTTCTTCGGCCGCATGCTCAGCGTGCGCCTGGAGTTCGGCTACTGGGTGTTCGAAGGCGACCTGCAGCCCATCCAGCGCCCGAGCTGGAACTACCGCAAGGAAGACGGCGGCGGGATGATCCTGGACATGATGTGCCACTGGCGCTACGTGCTGGACAACCTGTTCGGCGAAGTGAAATCGGTCTCGTGCATCGGTACCACGCACATCCCCACCCGCTGGGACGAAGCCGGCAAGCCGTACGAATGCACGGCCGACGACGCGGCGTATGCCACCGCCGAACTCACCGGCCACAACGGCGAGAACGTGATCGCGCAGCTCAACATGAGCTGGGCCACCCGCGTGAACCGCGACGACCTGGTGACCTTCCACGTCGACGGCACGCACGGTTCCGCCGTGGCCACGCTGACCGGCTGCAAGGCGCAGAGCCGCGTGAACACGCCGCGCCCGGTGTGGAACCCGGACGTGAAGAACACCATGAACTTCAGCGAGCAGTGGCAGGACGTGCCGGACACGCAGGTGTACGACAACGGCTTCAAGATCCAGTGGGAACACTTCATCCGCCACGTGGTGGAGAACGAGCCCTACAAGTGGACGCTGCCCGAAGGCGCCAAGGGCGTGCAGCTGGTGGAAGCCGCGCTGGAAAGCTGGGAACAGCGCCGCTGGGTCGACGTGCCCGCGTTGAAGGTCTGACGGCATGGCACTCTCGCTCACCCTGCCCAATGCCTCGGGCAAGCTCGAGGCCTACACCCTGCGCGGCAAGGCCCCGGCCAAGCCCGCGAAGGGCGTGAAGTTCAACCGCATCGCCTACTCGGCCGCCCACGTTGTGGCCGACCCGCTCGCCGCCATCGACCCGTGGCTGCAATGCGCGGTCGACTGGGACGCCACCATCGCCTACCGCCAGCACCTCTGGTCGCTCGGCCTGGGCGTGGCCGAAGCCATGGACACCGCGCAGCGCGGCATGGGCATGGACTGGCCCACCTCGCTCGAACTCATCCGCCGCTCCATCGACGCGTCGAAAGACGTGCCGGGTGCGCTGATCGCCTCCGGTTGCGGCACCGACCACCTCGTCGTCGAAGACGTGAAGTCGGTTGACGAAGTCATCGCCGGCTACGAAGAGCAGATGGCCGCGATCGAGAAACTCGGCGGCAAGCTGATCGTGATGGCCAGCCGGGCGCTGGCCCGCGTGGCGAAGAGCCCGGCCGATTACGAGCGCGTGTACGACCGCATCCTGAGCCAGGCGAAGCAACCCGTGGTGCTGCACTGGCTGGGCGACATGTTCGACCCCGCGCTCAAGGGCTACTGGGGCAACGTGGACGCCGACAAGGCCATGGACACCGCGCTGGCCGTGATCGCCGCGCACCCCGACAAGGTGGACGGCATCAAGATCTCCCTGCTCGACAAGGACAAGGAAATCGCGATGCGCCGCCGCCTGCCGGCTGGCGTGCGCATGTACACCGGCGACGATTTCAACTACGCCGAACTCATCGCCGGTGACGGCCATGGCCCCGAGATCACGCACGGCCAGAGCGACGCGCTGCTGGGCATCTTCGATGCCATCGCACCCGCGGCCGCCGCGGCGCTGGGCGAGCTGGCGCAGGGCAACACGCAGAAGTTCCACGACATCCTCGGCCCCACGGTGCCGCTGTCGCGCCACATCTTTGCAGCGCCCACGCGCTTCTACAAGACCGGTGTGGTGTTCATGGCCTGGCTCAATGGCCACCAGACGCACTTCAGCATGGTGGGCGGCCAGCAGAGCACGCGCTCCCTGCCGCACCTGGCCGAACTGTTCCGCCTGGCCGACGCGGCCAACCTGCTGGAACAGCCCGACCTGGCCGTGCAGCGCATGAAGACACTCGCGGCCGTGCACGGGGTGGCCTGACATGCGGGACTTCTCCCAGGACCACCGCGCGCTGTCCATCAACACCGCAACGGTTCGCAAGAGCCGGGGGCAGGACCTGCCGCTCACCGACATCCTCGACGCCTGCGCGCGCCACGGCATTCCCGCCGTGTCGCCTTGGCGCGACCAGGTGGCCGCTGTCGGTCTCAAGACCATCTCGGCCCAGGTGAAGTCGCTCGGTCTGAAGCTCTCCGGCTACTGCCGAGGCGGCATGTTCACCGCGGTGGACGACACCGGCCTGCAACTGGCCCGCGACGACAACCGCCGCGCGGTGGACGAAGCCTGCGAGCTTGGCGCGCCCTGCCTGGTGCTGGTGGTGGGCGCCCTGCCCGGCGCGCTCGCCGGCAAGGCCGCGCACCGGGACATCGGCCGTTCGCGCCAGCAGGTGAGCGACGGCATTGCCGAACTGCTCGAGTACGCGAAGGCCAACGGCATGCCGCTGGCCATCGAACCGCTGCACCCCATGTACGCGGCCGACCGCGCCTGCATCAACACCATGGAACAGGCGCTGGACGTGTGCGACGCGCTCGACCCGGGCAAGACCGGCGCACTCGGCGTGGCGGTGGACGTGTACCACGTGTGGTGGGACCCGAAGCTGCAGGCGCAGATCGAACGCGCCGGCAACAGCCGCCTGCTCGCCTTCCACGTGTGCGACTGGCTCACCCCCACGACCGACCTGCTCAACGACCGCGGGATGATGGGCGACGGCGTGATCGACATTCCCCGCATTCGCGGCTGGGTGGAAGCGCAAGGCTTCAACGGCTTCAGCGAAGTGGAGATCTTTTCCACCGGCAACTGGTGGAAGCGGGACCATGACGAGGTGTTGAAGACCTGCATCGAGAGGCACCGCAGCGTGGTGTGATCTCTTGATTCGTTGATTCATGAGGGCACCCGGTGGGTGCCCTTTTTCTTTGCCATGACATGGTGACGTGATTTTTTTCGATCCCGTGTGGGAAGCATTCCGCCGCGATTTCCGGGGTTGGCCAGAAGCTGCTGTCTGGATCGCTTTGCAATGACCGAGCTTTTGCGGATCTTGCCTCCGGACATTGCTGCCGTTTTATTCTGTAAGTTTCCCGTGCATTTCGGTTGGGCCTCCTAAAAGCGCGTAGCCTTGGGACCCCTTGGCACACCAGGAGATCACCCATGGTCAAAGTCGCTTTGTTCGTTCGCCTCGAAGCAAAACCCGGCAAAGAGAGCGCGGTTGAGAGCTTCTTGATGAGTGGCCTCCCCTTGGTCATGGAGGAGCCTGCCACGACGGCCTGGTTTGGCATACGGCTTGGGCCAACAACCTTCGGAATATTCGATGCCTTCCCCGATGAAGCGGGAAGACAGGCGCATCTCTCCGGCAAGGTTGCAGCGGCCTTGATGGCAAAGGCCGGAGAACTGTTCTCTACGCCGCCGACCATCGAAAAGGTCGACGTGCTCGCAGCAAAATTACCCGGCTAGCAAGCCGAGCCCATATGGTTACACGCGTGGCACAGCGCTTGAGAACAAGCGTTGCGTCAGCGCAGGGCCGGTGACTCCGTGGCGGCTGTCATCACAGCATTGCTGATGCCGCCCCGCTCCTTGCGTTCGTCTGCCAGGATGAGCGAGCCCGTGGTGCGCTGCTGGATGCGGCGTTGTTCACCGCGCTGGGTCACGTCGTCCAGCACCGCCACGAACCACATCAGCAGCAGGCCCGCCGCCGCGAACAGCACCCAGACCAGCGCATTCGAGAAGAAGGTGAACCACGAATCGTCACGTGGGGCGGGCAGGCTGGACAGGCGGTTCATGGTGGGCTCCTCGATGCGTTGTTGGTTGGACGCATGATCTCCGCGCGCTGCGCTGCGGCCTGTCGGCACAGAGCGGTGTCGCGCGTAGGAGCTTGCTGACAAGCAGCCGGCAGGGCGCCGGCGCGGTCAGGGCACGGCGGTGAACGCGTGGACAGTGTGCCCTTGCGAGTCGATGGCCACGGTGACGGGAAAGTCCTGCAGGTCGAACTCGTGGATGGCTTCCATGCCGAGTTCGGGAAACGCCAGCACGCGCGCCTGCCGGATGGCCTTTGACAGCAGGTAGGCAGCCCCGCCGGTGGCCACCAGGTAGGCCCGCTGGTGTTCGCGGATGGACGCCCTCGCCTCCGCGCCGCGCTCGGCCTTGCCGATCATGGCCAGCAGGCCGGTCTTTGCCAGCAAGGGTTCCACGTAGCGGTCCATGCGGTTCGCGGTGGTGGGACCGGCTGGGCCGACCGCCTCGTCGCGCACCGCGTTGACGGGCCCGACGTAATAGACCACGCGGCCGCGCAAGTCCACCGGCAGGGCTTCGCCCGCTTCCAGCAAGGCCAGCATGCGGCGGTGGGCCGCGTCGCGCGCGGTCAGCACCTTGCCCGACAGCAGCAGGGTCTGGCCCACGCGCCAGCTGGCCACCTGCCCGGCGTCGAGCTGGTCGAGGTTCACGCGCGTGGCGCCGGGCATGTCGAACCGGTCTTCGATGCCGTCCCACACGTCCATGGGCGGTTCTTCGATGCGCGTGGGTCCGCTGCCATCGAGCGTGAAGCGGGTGTAGCGCGGGGCGGCGCAGTTCGGCACCAGCGCCACGGGAATGGTGGCGGCGTGGCATGGCGCGGTGCGCACCTTCACGTCAAGCACGGCGGAGGTGCCGCCCAGCCCCTGTGCGCCGATGCCCAGCGCATTCGCGCGCCGGTGCACATCCAGGCGCAAGGCCTCGGCTTCGTTGGCGGCCCCGCGCTCGGTCAGCAGGTCCATGTCGATGGGGTCGAAGAGAGACAGCTTGGCCAGCAGCATGGCCTGTTCGGGCGTGCCGCCCACGCCGATGCCCAATACACCTGGCGGGCACCAGCCGGCGCCCATGCCGGGCAGCTGGCCCACCACCCAGTCCGCCACGCTGTCACCGGGGTACAGCGTGGCAAAGCGCGCTTTCACGTCGCCACCGCCGCCTTTTGCGGTGACGAGCACTTCCAGCACATCGCCCGCGACGATCTCGCACTGCACGATGGCGGGCGTGTTGTCGCGGGTGTTGGTGCGCCGGCCCAGCGGGTCGCTCACCAGGGTGGCGCGCAACGGGTTAACGGGGTCGGTGAAGGCCCGGCGAACGCCTTCATCGGCCACGGCCTGCAGGTCCCACGCGGGCTGGCCATCACGGCGATGGAACTGCACGCCGCAGCCCACGCGCAGGAACACCTGGGCCACGCCGGTGTCCTGGCAGACGGGGCGGCGCCCCTGCGCCGCCAGCCGGCTGTTGATCAGCAACTGCGCCAGCGCGGCGCGCGCCGGCGGGTGGGTTTCGGCATCGTGCGCCCGGCGCAGCGCGCGCACGAAGTCCGGCGGGTGGTGGTGGCTGATGAACTGGAAGGCCTCGGCCAGGCTCTGGACGAGGTCTTCCTGCGCGATGCGCGTCGTCATGTGTCAGTCGATCTCGATCTTGGCGTCGGCCACGACCTTGCGCCACTTCTCCACTTCGGCCGCGGTGTGCTTCGCGAAGGCATCTGGCGCGTACTGGGTGTCCGGCAGCAGGTGGATGCCCTGGCCGGTCATGCGCTGGGTCCAGGTCTTGTCGGCCATGGCTTTCATGTAGGCCTGGTGCATCTTCTGCACCACGTCCTTCGGCGTGCCGAGCGGCGCGTACAGGCCATACCAGGTGGCGGCTTCGAAGCCGGGCAACACCTTCTCGGCCAGCGGGGCCACGCCCGGGTACTGCTGGGGCATGGGGGTGAGCGAGGTCAGTGCGATGGCCTTCAGGCGGCCGCCCTGCACCTGCGGCAGCGCGGTGTTGCTCTGGTCGAACATGGCGTCCACCTGCCCGCCCATGAGGTCGTTCATGGCGGGGGCCGCGCCCTTGTACGCCACCTGCGTGACGTCGATGTTGGCGCGGGACGCGAACAGCGCGGCGATGAGGTGCGAGGTGGAGCCCACGCCCGCGTGGCCGAAGTTGATCTTGCCGGGGTTGGCCTTGGCCGCCGCGATCAGGTCCGTTGCGCTCTTGTAAGGCGAGTTCGGGCCGACCAGCAGCACCAGCGGCGTGTCAGGGAAACGGAAGACGGCCTCGAAGCTCTTCACCGGGTCGTAGTTCAGCTTCTTGTAGAGCGACGGGCCCGCGCCCATGTAGCCCATGTGGCCGACGAGGAAGGTGTAGCCGTCCGGCTGGGCCCGGGCCGCCTTGGTGGCGCCGATGGTGCCGCCCGCGCCGGCGGCGTTCTCGATGATGACCGTCTGCCCGATCTGCTTGCCCACCTTCTCCGCGATGTCACGGGCCATGGCGTCGGTCGGCCCACCGGCCGCGAATGGAACGATCCAGGTCACGGTGCGCGCGGGCCAGGTCTGCGCCAGGCTCAGCTGCGCGGCGAACGCCAGGCCAACAATGCTCAAGGTCTTCACGAGTTTCATTCAAGTCTCCTACGGGTGGAAAGTACAGGGGGAAAAGGAACCGTCAGGCCTTGACGGCTGCGGACGACGCCAGGGCGCGGTCCACCATCACCGGGGCAAGGCCCAGGTAGTTCGAGGGATCGGTGAGGCGGTCGATGGCCGCGCGGTCGAAATGCGCGGTGACGGCCGGGAGCGCCGCGAGCGCATCGGCCAGGCTGCCGCCCTGTTCGTTGACGACGCGGCAGGCGTCGTAGACCACGTCGTGCGCCTGCTGGCGGCCGATGGCGGGGGCCAGGCCCATCATCACGGCCTCGGCCACGATCAACCCGCGCGAGATGCCCAGGTTGCGGCGCATCTGGCCGGTGTCGACGATCAGGCCGCCGAGCGCGAACTTCGCCTGGTGCAGCGCGCCGGCGGTGAGGATGAAGCTCTCGGGGATGGCGATCCACTCGGCGTGCCAGGGGCCGGTGGCGCGCTCGAAGTCCTGCACCATGGCATCGACCATCAGGCCCGCGTGCTGGCGCACCGCCTTCGACGCGGCCAGCATGAGTTCGCTGGAGATCGGGTTGCGCTTCTGCGGCATGGTGCTGCTGGCGCCCCGCCCTTTCACGAAGGGCTCATAGACCTCGGCGAATTCGGTCGAGGCCATGATCATGATGTCCAGCGCGATCTTGCCAAGCGAGCCCGTGACCAGCGCCAGCAGGTTCACCGCCTCGGCAAAACCGTCGCGCGCCACGTGCCAGGTGGTGGTGGGCACGGCCAGGCCCAGTTCCTCGGCCAGCGCCTTCTGCACCTCCAGGCCCTTGTCGCCGAGCGAGGCCAGCGTGCCTGCCGCCCCGGCGAACTCGACCACCTGCACGCGCTTGCGCAGCTCGGCCAGGCGTTCCTGGTGGCGGTCGAACATGGCCAGCCAGATGGCGACCTTGTAGCCGAAGGTCACCGGCAGCGCCTGCTGCAGGTGGGTGCGGCCGGCCATCGGCGTGTCGCGGTGCTTGCGGGCCAGATCGCCCAGGATGGTGCGCAGGCTGCGGATGTCCGCCTCGACGATGTCCAGCGCGTCGCGCACCTGCAGCACGTTCGCCGTGTCCATGATGTCCTGCGTGGTCGCACCCCAGTGCACGTAGCGGCCGGCGTCGCCGCACATGGCCACCAGCTGGTGAACCAGCGGCAGGATCGGGTAGCCGACGATGTCCGTCTCGTGGCGCATGTGATCGAAGTCGATGCGATCGAGCCGCGATTCCCGCTCGATGGTCTGCGCGGCATCGGCCGGGATCACGCCACAGCGCGCTTCGGCCTTGGCCAGGGCCACCTCCACCTCGATGTACCGCGCGATCAGCGTGCGGTCGGAAAACACGTCGCGCATGGCCTGTGTGCCGAAGGCATCGCGAAAGAGAATGGAATCGATGACCGTGCTGGAGGAAAAGAGGGAAGACATGCGATGATCCAGATATGTTGACAAATATCGAACATATCAATATGTTCGAACAAATGGACTCTACATATGTTCGAACATAAATTCATCAGGGTTATCCCTGACGTTTCACCACGCGCCGACGCATGAGCAAAACCACCCACTCCGATCTCGCCCGCGAACTGGCCGAGGGCATTGCCTCCGGGCGCCTGGCCGTGGGCAGCCTGCTCCCCACCGAATTCGAGCTGTGCGAACAGCACGGCCTGAGCCGCTACGCCGTGCGCAAGGCGCTCGATGAACTGCAGGAAATGGGGCTGATCTCCCGGCGCAAGAACGTGGGCACGCGCGTGGAAGCGGCGCGGCCGGCGGCGGGGTTCACCCAGTCCATTGCCACGGTGGAAGAGCTCGCGCAGTTCGGCGCACGCACGGTGCGAGTGGTCCAGTCCACGCAGGCGGTGGTGGCCGATCTGGAACTGGCCAAGGAACTGGGTTGCGAGGGCGGCACACGCTGGCAGCGCATCTCCAGCCTGCGCATGGATGGCACAGCGAAAGCGCGCCCCATCTGCTGGACCGACCTGTACGTGGACGCCGCGCACAGCGACATCACGAAGCTGGTGCGCAAGTCACCCGAGGTGTTGATCAGCTCGCTGATCGAAGCCCGGTACGGCCGCGCGATCGCCCGCATCCGCCAGGAGATCAGTCCGGTGTGCCTCACCCCCGAACTGGCGGAACCCCTTCAGGCCGAGGTGGGCTCACCCGCGCTCAAGATCATGCGCAGGTACATCGACGCGGCCGGTGACGTGTTCGAGATCTCGCGCTCCATCCACCCGGCCAGCCGGTTCACCTTCTCCATGGAGATGAGCCGCTCGAAAGAGCTTCAGGCCTGACCCTGCCCCGCGCCGCCAGGGCGAACCGTCAGTACGCGCGGTCCCGGTCGAGCAGGCCGCTCTGAACGAAGGCGGCGCGCAACGCCGCGTTGCCGAACACGCCACAGCGCTCCAGCACCTGCAGCGTGTTGCCGCACCGGCTGCGCATGCGCGCGATATGCGGGCCCTCGCCCGCCACCTTGGCCAGCACGCGCTCGCGGGCCGCGGCATCCAGCCCCACGTGGCCGAGGATGCGCTCGTGAAAGCGCCCGTCCCAGGTGTGGAAGGCCTCGATGATCCGGGGCAGCAGAAGGCCGAAATACGTCTGGCTGCCGGCGTCGAGCCGGGGCCAGATGAGTGTGAACAGGTGGGAGAAGTAACGGGCATGCACCCACTCGTCCTCCAGGTGCGCCAGCAGCATGTTCTGCACGCCCGAGTGCGCGGCGCCGCGCATCACGTCGACGATGGCCTTGGTGATCATGGTCTCGCCGACGAAGCCGACCATGAACCAGGCCATGTCGCGCCGCTCGGCCGGGGTGTCGGCCATCAGGGCTTCCAGGGTGGCGATCTTGGTGCTCGGCCCGTCGTCCGCTTCCATGCCGAAAGCGTTGCGGATGGCGCGGCTGGCGTGGGCCGTGAAGTAGGCGTGGTAACCCTCGTCGGTGTACAGCTTCAGGGCGTCGAGGGCGAGGTCTTCCGAGAGGAAGGCGCGCAGGCGATTCTCTGCAATGACCTGTGCGGCCACGTTGACGATGCGGTGCTCGGTGAGCGTCATGTCGTCGAGAAAATGCACCAGCCGGGCGGCAAACAGCCAGTTGCGCTCTGGCATGCCGAGGTGGCGCAAGGCGGGATGGGACATGAGTTCGTCGCCCTCGCCGAACACGAACCACCGCACGTTGTTGAAGTCTCCCGTGCCGCCGGAAAGATCGAAGTCGGTCAGCGAAGGCTTGGCGCGCACGGACGATGTGTCGATCCAGCCCTCCAGGGGCGAACGCTCATCGACCTTCTTCTTCGGCATACCGGCTCAGGCCGGTTCCGATACGCGCTTGAGCTTGCCGGGCGGCTCTGCCGCCACCATGGCGTCAAGCGCTTTCTTCACCACGCCCTGGGCGTTGACCGGGCGCAGCAGGCGGCTGGCGATCAGGCGTTCGCAGCTGCGCTTGGTCATGGAGTGCGGGCGGCCGCCGCGGCTCACGAACATGAACAGGGTGCCCTTGCTGCTGGCCCAGATGAGCTGGGCACGCAGCCACTCGCGGTGCGAATACAGGTCGACCCAGTCGCCCTCGCGCAGGCCGGCCAGCGTGGCGGCGGCGTTGATGTCTTCGTGCTCAGCCTCTTCCGACAGCGAAGCGGCCTGCGAATCGTCGGCACTGGCGCGGGCCAGCACCTGCGTTTCCTCCAGGTCGCCGTAGTCGGTCGGCATGGTGTCCTCGAAACCGGCGGCTTCCAGTTCGCGCTTGCCCAGCCAGGGCTGTGCGCGGGGCTTCGGCTTGCGCTGCTCGGCCGTGGCGGGCAGGGTTTCGTCGAGCTCCATGGACATGGAAGACGGAATGTCGTCCAGCGGCATCGCACCCGATCCCTCGAATTGCGGCAGGCCGGACTGGCTGGCGTCGGCACGGATGCGCGCGCGGCGCAGGCCGAGCACCGGCTGGTGCAAACGCATGAGCGCGTCGAAGAAGGGTTTGGTTTCTTCGCGGGTCTTGCCCAGCATGTCCAGCCCGGCGTGCAGCGTGGCCAGCATGCCGGGGACCATGGCGAACAGTTCCTTGGGGCGTTTGAGGGTGACTTCCTTCTTCACGCTCCACAGCAGGTTGGAGACCACCTTGCGGTAGCCACCCGGATCGGCCTCCCCGTCCGGGGCGCCGAGCTTGGCCGAGGCGATCACCAGCGACCACGGGCCGTAGAGGAAGTCCAGGATCACGCCCGGCGCGTTGTCCACATCCGGCCGCTGGCTCAGGTCCCAGGCGATCTGGTCGGCCATGGCCTGCCGCTCTTCGGCATAGCGGATGGACTGCAGGCTGTTGTCCTGCAGCGCGATTTCTTTCTGGTCCTGCGCTTCCCAGCCGGCGCGCAGCTCGACCAGCACGTCGGCGAAGGGCTCGGGGTCTCGCGTCGCGGTGGCGTTGAGTTCGTTGAACGCCTTCTGCACCGGCTGGAAGAAGCTGTCGAACTCTGGCGAAAACTCGTCGTTGAACTTGAAGCTGCGCTGCGCGACGCTTTCAATGAGGCGCCGCGCGGGGTGCTGGTCTTCATTGAAGAAACGCGGGTTGGCCATGGCCAGACGCAGCAGCGCAGGCTCCAGCGCCACCACGGCTTCGCGCACCGGGCCGAGCAGCAGCGGGTCGCTCGCCACCTGGCTGACCAGCGTGCGCACCAGGTCCAGGCCCACGGCCTGGCTGACACGCTGTGCCTTCTGCTTGAGGTGCATGAGCACGCGCGAGCGCTCGTGCGCCGCCGCGTAGGTGCCCCAGGCCTTGTGGCTCAGCTGGCTGGAGATGCCGACCTCGCGCGCCGGCCGGTCGACCACTGGCAGATCGCGGTACTGCGTCTGCTGCTCCAGGATCATGGACTCGTCGAGCACCGGAATCGCGGCAAACGCCTCGATCGCGGCGAGCTCCTCGCTCACCTGCTCGTAATAGTCCGGCGTCAGGTGGCGATCAAAGTGCTGGCCACCCTTGTTGAGGAATTCGTGGAAGACCTGGTGGTCTTCGCCGGGCTGCATGCGCGCCAGGGTCTGCATGGGCGGCAGCTGGTCGGCACTGGACCACGCGGGCGCATGGTGCCCGCTGCTGCCGGTGTCGCTGGCGTCCTGCCACTGGCTGTTGCGCGAAACACCGAGCCCGGCCGCGCGGGACGAGAGTCCCAGCCCACCGGAACGCGTGGACAGGCCACCCGAGCGGGTGGAGCCACCGGCATCTTCAACCAGGCGCACCCGGTAGCCGGCTTCCTGCACGTTGGCGCGTTGCAGGATGAGGGCCACGCGTTCGTAGAGCTTCTGCAGTTCGCGGCCCAGCGCGTCGCCCATGTGGCGCAGCCAGAGGGCCCGCACTTCCGGTTCTGACTCGGCCGACGACATGAGTTCGCGCAATGCCCGCACGAAGACGGACGGCCGCATCGGGTTGCGTTCGGCCTGCACGGTCTGCAGGCCGATGACGGAACTCATCAGCGCGTCGAGCACGCTGAGCTGCTGTTCCAGCACCGGCATGAGGCTGTGCACCAGCCGGGCCGATTCGAGCGATTCGTTGACGGCGTCGTCTTCCACCAGCGACAGCAGGGACGATTCCGACAGCAGCGCCGGACGCGAGGTGTTGGCCTCGGGGGAGGCCTTCAGCGCGTCGCTGAGGTGCTGCGAGAAGCCGCGGCCCCACTGGATCTTGTTCTGCAGCAGGCCCCACCAGGCCAGCGCGAGCCGGTCGCGCTGGGCGACTTCCTTGGAGGCCTTCTCGGCCGCCTGCAGGCTGGCGATGGCCGCGTCGGCGCAGCGCGCCAGCATTTCGGGCGCACCAGAGAGTGCTTCCTGGAAGCACTGTTGCAGCAAACGGGAGGGCGCCGTCATGGGCGGTGTGCGGGAATCTGCCTACGGATGGGGGTATGTATCAAGATGCTTTTATACCCGCTGGAAGGTCCCCTCGCGTGAAGGCTGCCAAATATTCGGCAGCCGGGCGCAACACCAGCGTCGGCGGCGCCCGGGTGGCTGGCCAGGATCAGGCCGGCGTCAGGGCCGTGCGCCGCACGCGGCGCACGTTGAAGGCGCTGGCGATCAGCACCGCCTGCACCACGGCGAGGCCGATCAGCACGCCCTGGAACTGGCCGTGGTCCATCAACACACCGAAGATCAGCGGCGAGATGGCCTGGCCGATGTCCAGCCCGGAATACACCACGCCATACACACGGCCGGTCGAGTTTTCAGGCGTGGACCGTTTGACCAGCAGGTCGCGCGACGGGCCCGCGATGCCCGCCGAGAAGCCCATGGCGCCGAACAGCACCGGCACGGCGGCGGCAGGCACATGGGCCAGGGCCAGCACCAGAGCGATGCAGGCCGCAATGCCGAAGCCCACGCCCACCACCCGTTCGCACCGTTCCGGGTCGGAGGCGAGGAACCCGCCCAGCACCATGCCACCAGCGGAACACACCATGTAGATCGTCAGGCACACAGCCACCAGCGCCATCGGCACGTTGTGCAAATGGCGCGCGGCCTCGGGTGCGAAGGCCTGCACCACACTGAGCGACATGGCGTAGAAGAAAAAGAAGCCGAAACACATCCACACCGCCGGGATGCGCAGGAAGGCCATGGAATGCTCACCGCCGGCCGAGGTGCCCGCGGGTTTCGGTGCCGCGGGCAGGCTCAGCCGTTCGCGGTTGAACCACAGCACGGCCAGCACGGCAAAGGCCAGCACGCCGGCGCTGGCCAGCGCCGCGCGCCAGGAAAACGCCAGTGCGATCGGCACCATCATGGCCGGCGCCAGCGCCCAGCCCAGGCTGCCGGTGATGCCGTGCACGCTGTAGGCATGGCCCAGGCGCTGCGGGCTCACCTTGCGGTTGATCAGGGTGTAGTCGACCGGGTGGAACACGCCATTGCCGATGCCGGCCACGATGGCGAAGAAGGCCATCATCCAGTAGCCGGTGCTGGCCGCGAAACCGAAAGCCGCCACGCCAAGCAGCGCCAGGCCGGCGAAAAGCACCGGGCGCGGGCCGAGGCGGTCCACCACGAAACCGGAGGCGGTCTGTACCGCGCAGGAGGTGACGAAGAAGATCGTCATGAGGAAGCCGAGCTCTGCGTAGCTGGCGTTGAGCGCGTCCTTCAGCCACGGGAACAGCGGCGCCAGAAGGAGCTGGCTGAAGTGGCTGATCATGTGGGCGAGGCCGATGAGGCCGATCAGGCTGGCGTCCTGCCGCAGGGCCACGGGCGGCAGAGTCTGGGTGGTGCTTGAAGAAGACATGGCGTGATCGTAGACCTCCGCGAAGATGCTGGATCGCGACGATCTGTCAGAATTCGTTGAAAACCCGCCAACGCACCAAAACCATGCCCCGCGTCAAACCTGGCCCCACCCCGGTCGGCGACACCGACCCCTTCACGCCCGACGAAGCGCGGCCTGTGCGGGTGCGCGCCCGCGCGCTGAGCGCCGACACCCACTTCGAACCCCACCGCCACCCCTGGGGCCAGCTCGCGTACTGCGCCACCGGCATCGTGCAGGCGATGGCGGTTCCCCACGAAACCAGCCTGCAGGCCGTCACCTACATCGTGCCGCCCTCGCGCGCGGTGTGGATTCCGCCCGGCATGCGCCACGCGGTGACCGTGCGCGAGGCGGCCGAACTGCGCACCCTCTACATCCACGCGGGTGCCGCACCACCGGGCTGGGAGTCGTGCCGGATGATCGTGGTCTCGCCGCTGCTGCGCGAGCTCATCCAGGCGATGGACGCCGCCACCCGGCGGGCCGCAGAGCCCACGCGCGACCGGCTGCTCACCGAACTGGTGCTCGACGAACTCGCCCACGCCGACACCCAGCCCCTGGGCGTGCCCATGCCGAGCGACAAGCGCCTGCGCGCGCTGTGCGAGGCGGTGCTGCGCGCGCCGGGCGAGAAGGCCACGCTGGCGGAGTGGGCGGCAGACACGGGCGCGAGCGAGCGCACCGTGGCGCGGCTGTTCCGCGAAGAGCTCGGCACCACCTACCAGCAGTGGCGGCAGCAGGCCGTGCTGGCGCACGCATTGCCCATGCTCGCGCGGGGCATGTCCATCGGCCAGGTGGCGGCCGCCACCGGCTACGCCAGCGACAGCGCCTTCAGCGCGATGTTCAAGGCGGCCATGGGCCACCCGCCCACGCGCTGGGGCCTGCGGGCCGGCGGCCAGCAGCGCTGAAGACACCCCTGCTCCCTTCAAAAGCCTGTCATATCTGACAGGCAGCATGGCGAGTCTGCGGGCCAGAATCGGCGGCAGAGATCAGGGAAGTAAAAACATGGAAAACATCCGGCGCTACGCCAAGACGCCCCGTGCCTGGGAGGCGCTCGCCCGGCCCGATGTGGTGGGGCGGCAGGCCCACACGCTGCTGCTGATGGCCAACGGGCGGCGCAGTGAGCAGGAGCTGGCCCTGCTGCTCGGCAACGACGTGAGAGACCTGCTGCACCGCCTGCAGCAACAAGGCTATCTGCAGTGCGCGAACAGCACCACGGCAGCCGAGGACGACGACGCGCTGACGGGCGCGTGAAGACCGCCTCCCGCGTCAGAACAGGCGCTTGAGCAGCCCCATGACGCGTGTGAACCGCGGCCCGTAAGGCGGGTAGAACAGGTTCCCCATGGCCCAGCGCGACTGCACAAGCACCGGCTTCTGCTGGGTGAAGCGCAGGAAGCCGGCTTCGCCGTGGTACGAGCCCCAGCCGCTTTCGCCCACGCCACCGAACGGCAGGCCTTCGTGAGCGACGTGCATCAGCGTGTCGTTCACGGTGACGCCGCCGCTCACCGTGCGCGAGAGCAGGCGGTCGCGCGCGGCACCATCGGTGCCGAACCAGTACAGCGCCAGCGGGCGGGGGCGCAGGTTGATGAAGGTGATGGCGTCGTCCATGCCGTCGTAAGGCACCACCGGCAGGATGGGGCCGAAGATCTCCTCGTCCATCAGGCGCAAGCCGGGCGGGGGATCGAACACGAGCGCAGGGTTCATCTGGCGGGCAGCGGTACTTGTGCCGCCGGTGGAGGCCACGTCCACCACGCGCGCACCACGCGCCTGCGCTTCCTCCAGCAATGCCGTCAGGCGCGCCTGGTGCCGTTCGCTCACGATGGCTGCGTAGTCGGGGTTGCCTGCGATGGTCGGGAACAGGCGCGCCACGGCGGCGGTGTAAGCCCGTTCGAAAGCAGCTTCCTGGCCGCGCGGCAGCAGCACGTAGTCGGGCGCGATGCAGGTCTGGCCCGCGTTGAGCAGCTTGCCGTGCGCGATCTTGATGGCGGCGTCCTCCAGATCGCACGAGGCGTCCACCACGCAGGGCGATTTGCCGCCCAGCTCCAGCGTGGTCGGTGTGAGGTTGGCGGCGGCCGCCGCCGCCACCTGCCGGCCCACCTGGGTGGAACCGGTGAAGAACAGATGGTCGAACGGCAGCCTGGAGAAGTCCTGTGCCACGTCCGGGCCACCCAGCACCACGCTGAATTCGTCGGCCGCAAAAACCTGCTGCACCAGCGAGGCCATGAGGGCCGAGGTGTGGGGCGTGAGTTCGCTGGGCTTGAGCATCACGCGGTTGCCCGCGGCCAGCGCCGTGGCGGCGGGGCCAAAGGTGAGCTGCAGCGGATAGTTCCAGGGGCCGATCACCCCGACCACGCCGAGCGGCTGCCGCTGGATGTGGGCGCTGGCCGGTAGCAGGTACAGCGGCGTGGCCACGCGCCGCGTCTTCATCCATTGCGGCAGGTGCTTGTTCACCTGCGCCATGCCGGCGCGCAGCACGAACAGGTCGGCCGCTTCGGTGAGCTGCGGCGAGCGCACGCCAAAATCCGCCTGCACCGCTTCCGCCAGGGCCTGCGCGTGGGTGTCGACCAGCGAACGCAGACGGCCCAGCCTGTCCCGCCGGAGCGCCAGGGGCACATCCACCTGGGCACGGCTGGCGTTGTACTGGGCGTCGAACAGCGCCCGCAGGGGTAGGGTCGGGGGTATCTGCGTCATGGCAACCATGATAGGCCGCACCTCCCTGCCGGACTAGAGCCGCGCCCCCATCCGCGACGGACGGGGGCGCGCTCGCACATCAGGCCTCAGCGACGGCGTCGCCGAACTCGAACACGCCCGGGTTCTGCACCGGATCGACGTCCACCGGGATCGAGGACTTCGGCGGATAACGGCCCTCCAGCAGGAATTTCGAGAGCGGGTTCTCGATGCGCTGCTGGATCGCGCGCTTGAGCGGCCGGGCGCCGAACACGGGGTCGAAGCCCACCTTGGCCAGCTCGGCCAGCGCGGCCGGCGAGACCTGCAGGTGCAGGTCCATCTTCGCCAGGCGCGATTCGAGCACCTTGAGCTGGATCGCGGCGATCGACTCGATGTGCTGCGCGTCGAGCGCGTGAAAGACCACCGTCTCGTCGATGCGGTTGAGGAACTCGGGCCGGAAGTGGTTCTTGAGCTC
>VFQP010001854.1_pt1 | contig 25797 bp, 21 predicted proteins | sample 3512351 | NCBI WGS metagenome assembly VFQP01 (sample SAMN10412372, study PRJNA504923) | tailings metagenome | isolation source: Relicate 1 Philex TSF1 revegetated site | place: Philippines: Tuba, Benguet | collected 2017-08-29
GACCAAGTTTGCTCTGATAGCCGGTATTGTATGAGCGAGGGCATGGTGTTTTCTCAGAATTGCGTTAGGCTGATTCTAGCACAATATCATGACTCAAAAAATGTCATTTTGGGTGGTAAAAATTTGTACTGAAATTCAAAAACACACAAATTCAAATATTCGAGTTCTAAAGTGATTGAACGATGATAGGCGAAGCTTCGGTCAGTCTGTCAGTCTGATTTTTAAATCGGAGGCAAAGAACTTCATGAGAGTTCTTGCAGCGCCTCCGTCGCTTATTTTACTTTTTTCATTTAGTCTTTGTGATATTTTGCTGATAATAACCAAGGAACCAAAACAAAAACACCTAAACCACTGATCAAAAACGCTTCAAAAAAAGCCACATCACTAATTTGAAGTTGAGTGGGTGGCACGAAACCAATAAATAAAGTGAAGACACAGCAAATGAAACCCATGCCTGCAGTTGCCCACATGCCTAATTTTCCTCCAGGAATTTTGTACGCCCTTGGTTTATCTGGTTGTGTGTAGCGCAACTTAATTCCTGCTGCAAACATAAACACATATACCAACAAGGCCAGTTGCGCGCAGAGCTCAGTTAGCATCCAATACGCGGCACTAACCGAATCGACCCACAATAATAAACCGCTCAGCACGGTGACAATCAGAGCTTGAGACACTAGAATGAACACGGGTGCACCGTGCTTATTAACTCTTGTAAAAGCTTTAGACAGACAACCGTCGCGTGCTGCAATCAGCAAGCCTCGACTTGGTCCAATGATCCAGGCGGAAACGCCACTTAAGCCACCTAAAATCACCAGAACAATTGTAATAGGTAATAGCCAATCCAAATGATAAGCTTTAAAAAACATAGCGTAAGCATCGATAAAACCTGAAACAACATTCAGTGCTTGATTTGGAACAACGATGGTGATGGCCAAAGACCCTAATACCAATGTAGAAAAAATAATGAGCACAGAATAGAGTAAAGCGCGAGGGTAATCTCGTTGAGGATTTTTGACATCTTCAGCATGAATGGCAGACATCTCAACACCAATCAAGCCAAATAAAATGGCTGAAAAGAATGAAAAATTTCCCCAGGATGAAAAATCAGGTAACCATTGATGAGATGAGGCAATTGCAATGGGATGTCCTTGAAGCAGCCAAATGAGGCCTAAAATACAAATACCGACCATAGGCAAAAGGGTGCCAATTGATGCGCCAATAATGCTAATCAAACTGGATAATCGCATGCCGAAACAATTAAGCAGGGTAAAAGTCCAAAAAAGTATGACCACGGCCGAAAGAAGATATGTTTTGTTTGTGGCATATTGCGGATCAAAAAGGTATGCAAATGTTTCTGCAATAAAAATAAGTATGGTTGGATACCAGACGACATTATAAATCCATTGCAACCAAATGGTGACAAATGCAGCGCTTTTTCCAAAAGCTTCTCTTACCCAGATATAGATACCACCAGTTTGCGGGTAAGCGGAAGCTAGTTCTGCGGCAACCAATGCAACTGGAATAAAATATGCTAAAGCTGCTATCACATAAAAGAAAATAAGAGGAAGTCCGAGTTTAGCTGAAATAGGTAGTGTGCGCAGGTTATCTACGGCAATGACATTAATCATAACCAAAGAAAAGACGCTTAAAACTTGTTTTTGCTTTTTCACAACGAATACCTTATGTATCAATCATTTCAGTAAAGAAGATGACCATTTAAATTTAACTGAATAGTTGGACTCATTTTTTATGCTGTATCTTGAGGAGAGATATATCTAAAACAAAAGAAACATACAGTCTTCTTCTTCAGAAGACTGTATATATACCATGATTATAACGAGCTATCTCTTAAATTTCTTAAAACGTACTGTAATATTCCACCATGCTTGTAATAAGTCATCTCATTAGCAGTATCAATACGGCACAGCACTTGAACAGTTTCTTCTTTACCATTACGGCGGGTGATGGTTAAGCTCAACGTATCAGCAGGTTTAATGTCGGATTTAATGGCGATACTAATTCGTTCACTACCCTCAAGATTTAATGTTTTACGTGTTGTTCCTGCTTGAAACTGCAGTGGTAACACACCCATTCCAATTAAATTAGAGCGATGTATTCGTTCAAAACTTTCTGCAATGACAGCCTTAACGCCAAGCAGTAACGTTCCTTTTGCTGCCCAATCTCTGGACGATCCGGTACCATACTCTTTTCCTGCTATGATAACCAAATGTTGGTGTTTTTCTTGGTAAAGCATGGATGCGTCATAAATAGGCATCACCTCACCAGTTGGAATAAATTGTGTGACACCACCTTCAACACCAGGCGTCATCTCGTTGCGAATTCGAATATTGGCGAAAGTTCCACGCATCATGACTTCATGGTTACCACGACGTGAACCGTAAGAGTTAAATTCTTTAATATCAACCCCTTTTGATGCCAAATATAACCCTGCAGGTGAGCTTGGCTTAATAGAACCGGCGGGCGAAATATGATCAGTTGTGATGGAGTCACCCAGGAGAGCCAATATATAAGCATTTTTAATGTCTTGAACGGGCTCTGGATGCGATTTCATATGTTCAAAAAAAGGCGGATGTTGGATGTATGTTGAATGGTCATTCCATTCGTATGTTTTGCCTTCTGCAACTTTTAGGTTTTGCCATTCTTCATTACCCTCAAAAACTTCAGCGTATTCCTTATGGAACATTTCATCCGACACTTTTGCAACTTCAAGTGCAATTTGTTGATTAGTTGGCCAAATATCCTTGAGGTAGATATCTTGTCCCTGTTTATCTTGACCAATTGGCTCTTGGCTTAAATCAATACGGGTGGTGCCCGCAAGCGCATAAGCAATAACCAGGGGAGGCGATGCTAGCCAATTAGCACGAACTTGCGGATGGACGCGACCCTCAAAATTTCGATTACCCGAAAGCACAGAGCAAACCACTAAATCTTGTTCTGTTATCGTTTGAGCAATATTATCAGGCAATGGCCCTGAGTTACCAATGCAAGTTGTACAGCCATAACCAACTAAATTAAAACCTAGTTGATCAAGAAAAGTTTGTAAGCCAGCTTTTTTTAGATAATCTGTTACTACTTTTGAGCCAGGTGCAAGGGAAGATTTGACCCAGGGTTTTCGTTGTAAACCCTTTTCGCAAGCGTGTTTTGCTAATAAACCTGCTGCCATCAGCACACTGGGATTAGATGTGTTGGTGCAACTGGTAATCGCTGCAATGACCACATCACCATGACGTAGTTGAAATGATTCATGATTAACTGGAAAAGACTGATCGATTGCGTCTTGTTTTCCTGCCTCTATCGCAAATCTGTCAAATTCAGTAGGTAGGGTTTTTAAGTTAACTTTGTCTTGAGGACGTTTGGGCCCGGCAAGCGAGGGTTCTACTGTAGATAAATCAAGACTTAGGGTAGCAGTGAAGATGGGTTCGGGTGAATTTTCATCGTACCACATACCTTGAGCTTTACAATAAGCCTCGACTAATGAGATGGTTACTTCATCTCGTCCGGTTAGTCTTAAATAATTCAATGTTTCTTGATCAACAGGGAAAAAGCCACAAGTTGCGCCATATTCAGGTGCCATATTTGAAATTGTTGCGCGATCTGCAACGGGTAATTCAGACAAGCCAGGACCGTAAAACTCCACAAACTTACCAACAACGCCTTTTTCGCGTAATTTTTGTGTGACGGTTAATACCAAATCTGTAGCAGTAATGCCTTGCTGCAACTTACCAGTCAATTTGAATCCAATCACTTCTGGAATAAGCATGGAGACAGGTTGGCCAAGCATAGCAGCCTCAGCCTCAATACCACCTACACCCCATCCTAAGATACCTAACCCATTGATCATGGTTGTATGTGAGTCAGTACCAACCAATGTATCTGGAAACGCATACAAATCCCCATCTATTTCAGTTTGCCAGATGGTTTTTCCTAAGTACTCTAAATTGACCTGATGGCAAATGCCAGTTCCGGGTGGAACAACACGGAAGTTATCGAAGGCTTGTTGGCCCCAACGTAAAAATTCATAGCGCTCCAAGTTTCGGTGCATTTCGATGGAAGTATTGATCTGCATAGAGTCTTGAGTTGCAAATTTATCAACCATGATGGAGTGATCGATTACCAAATCGACAGGGGACAATGGTGATATTTTATTGGGGTCTCCACCCATTGATTTCATCGCTGCTCTCATCGCTGCTAAATCTACTACAGCAGGCACGCCAGTGAAATCTTGCATGAGCACACGAGTGGGACGATACGCTATTTCATGTTGAGATGTTTTTGTTTTTAGCCAGTCAGCCATGGCAGAAATATCTGCTTTGGTAACCGTTTCACCATCTTCAAAGCGTAATAAATTTTCAAATAATACTTTCAGTGAATAAGGTAAATGCTGAATACCTGGAAAATGTTTTTTTTCAGCTTCCACCAGGCTATAGTAATGGTATGTCTTTCCACCAAGATGTAGTGTGGATTTTGTGGAGAGGGTGTTAAGTCCGACTCGCATAATTTCTCCTTAAAATAAACTTTCCTGACCATCTGCATTTTGTAAATGTGCTGTGTCAGTAGGTATGGCCGCTTCGTCATCTCCTGGTATATCCGATTCACGGAAATATTCGGTAATGGTATTCGGTTGATTCGTTTTTGCCCGCAATCCATTGGTTGGATTAATTCCAAGTGAGACAACATTGGATGGTTGTGGCATCTCGTGTTCAGGCTTATTTTGCAATGCTATTTTCATAAAATCAATCCAAACTGGTAATGCTAAGCGCGATGCATATTCATGTAGTGGATGAGGGGTATCGAAACCAATCCAGGTCGTTGTCACCAAATCAGGCGTATAGCCAGCAAACCAAGCGTCCATTTGTTCGTTTGTGGTGCCGGTTTTTCCTGCAATATCCTTGCGGTTGAGGGCTTTTGCCTCATAGGCTGTTCCGTGCTGAATGACATCTTTCAACGCTGAGTTCATTAGAAATGCGATATCAGAAGATATGACCCTTGGTGCATTGAGATCTGGATGATCATCCTTATGCAAACAATTTTCACACACTGTTGTTGCTTTAGCTTGTAATAGAACATGTCCGTTGCTATCCGTGATGTGATCGATGAGATAAGGCTCCACTTTGTATCCGCCATTTGCAAAAACAGCATATGCTGTGGTGAGCTCCAACGGTGTAACGGATAAACTGCCTAATGCCAAAGATAGTGCATGGGGAAGGCTTTGTTTACGAAATCCAAACTGTGCTGCAAAGTCAATAGCGTAATCAATACCTATGTCATCCAAAATACGAATAGATACCAAGTTGAGAGAATGGGTGAGAGCTGCGCGCAGACGAGTTGGCCCGCCGAATTTGAACTTATCATTATGTGGTCGCCACAAGTTATTTGCTTGGCTAGGATCGTTCATCACAATCGGTGCATCATTCACCAAAGTTGCCAACGTATAGCCTTTATTTAAAGCGGCAGCATAAATAAACGGTTTGAAGCTTGAGCCTGGTTGTCGAGTTGATTGCGTTACACGGTTAAATTTACTTTTCTGAAAATTAAACCCACCAACCAAAGCTTCAATTGCACCATTTTGAGGGTTTAAGGCAACCAAAGCCGCCTCTGCTTGAGGATCTTGTTCGAGTTGCCAATGATCTTTATCGAAGCGAACATAAATAATATCACCTGGCGCTAGAATTTGTGAGGCTTCAGATGGGTTTTTACCAACCCAGCCATTTCTGAGGGCAGGTCTAGCCCATGACATACCTTGCCAAGGGATGATAATGGTTTCCCCCCCAAAATTAGTGGCGGATGCTTGATGTTTATCAACTATTTGGACGACAACAGGTTGTAGATCATTGACTACAGGAAACTGACTTAATTTGGCTTGAACTATATCTTGGGAATGCAAGTCTTTGGCTGATATTGTCGCAAGAGGGCCCCTATATCCATGGCGTCTGTCGTAGGCTAATAGATGATCTTCTACAATCCGGTTTGCATTTTGTTGTAAGTTGCCTTGTATGGTTGTGTAAACTTTATAGCCATTTGTATAAGCAGCTGGACCGAAATTATCGTATAAAGACTGTCTAATCATTTCTGCAACATAAGGCGCTGTAACCTCTGGTTCGGTACCATGATATTTTTCAGTCAGTGGTTCATTGATGGCTTGATGGTATTCTGCTTCGCTGATAAATTTTTCTTCTAGTAGACGAGCCAGAACATGATTGCGTCTTTTCTTCGCGGCAACTGGATTGGCAATTGGATTATGTGAGGAAGGTGCTTGTGGTAGGCCTGCAATCATCGCTAGCTGAGCAATACTGAGTTCTTTTAATGATTTACCATAATAGATTTTTGCTGCCGCACCCGCGCCATAAGCACGGTTTCCCATATAAATTTGATTCAGATACAGTTCGAGTATTTTCTCTTTGTCTAGTTGACTATCAATTTTAATTGCCAGCATGATTTCATTGAATTTTCTTAAAAAAGTTTTCTTTTTGTTTAAGAAGAAATTCCGTGCTACCTGCATGGTTATGGTGCTTCCGCCCTGAGATTTTGTCCCGGTTTTCACCATTCGAATGGCTGCTCGCCCTAAACCAAAAATATCGACACCAGGATGATCAAAAAAGCGTTGATCTTCGGTGGCTAATAGCGCGTGGACCAGGGTTGGCGGAATTTGGTCATAAGTTAGATAGATACGCCTTTGTTCCCCATATTCTTGAATAAGCAAACCATCTTTCGTATAAATGCGCAGGGGAATTTGAAGCTTAATCGTTTTTAAAGACTCAACATTTGGTAATTGGCTTTCAGCATAAATATAAAGGGCACTAGCACCAATAAATAACAAGAAAAATAAGCTAACAAACGCCCAGATGGTATGACGCCAAAAAAAAGATATTTTTTTCTTCATAGATAGGCCAAAAGGCATTTTATTAAATGCAGCATTATAGCTGGATTTGTGAAGATTCACCACCATTTGTCGCTTGATGGGTATGTTCAAAAGCAATATTGAACAAATAGATATTATCTATAGAGTCTTGAAAAAAATCAAAACGTTTAATTTTGTCATAAGTGAGGACGCGGAATATCGCAAGCACACAACCTCTGGAGTTTTCTTTCCTGTCTGGCAATTTCTTTTGTCAGCAACCCGAGACAACTCTCTTTTGAATTAGGATTTTGTTCATCAGAATGTTGAAAGTATTTAAAGAAAGGAATCATTTTTTGCCGAGTAAAGTCTTGAATTTCAGTCTGTTTGATCAGAGATGTTATTCGTTTCAATTCTTTAATTTTAGATTCTTTGAATGAAATTTTTTTGTGGATAAAAGTATAGCTGGATTCTGCATCACCTTCTTTAACCAATTTACTGACAGCCTCTTCAAGTTTTTTTATTTGGTCATGATGATTGATATAGCCAAGGAATGGTTCTTGATATTTGTTGATATAACGACAAACAAGGCGAATGATTTGATTAAAAGGTTTTAAATCATCTGATTTGTAAGCTGTGTCATACGTATCATACTTGTAATATTTTTTCATTAATCGATCAATGACCACTCGATCGCGTTCAATTTCTAACGAGTGTATATCAAAATAATTGATAGAAACTGGATAACCCAACTGTGTTAAAAACCATTTAGTGAATGAGGCTAGGGGTGGAATGACAATATTACGAATTAAAAAAAACGAATTGATGCTTGATGAGAATAAATTGGTAAAGCATAAAATGCTAATTAAGGTTGTGCCAGGGACGATGGGTGTCAAATAAAAAGCAAATAAAATTAGTCCTGCAATGATAGCTGCTGTCATCAGTAGCTCGAAATAGCTGACTTCTTGTAAATACATGCGATGGCAAAAATTAAAAACAAATCCTAATGCAAGAAAAATATTAGCGAACATCAAAAAAGCCGCTTGTGTGAATAAACTGCTAATGAGCACTGTTGGTGCTAATAAAATCAGATATCCTGTGTTTGAAAAAAAAGATAAATTTTTATAAATCGTTTTAAAAACGCTGTTATCGTCATTATCTCGGTATTTATTTCTGGCATAAAATTTTCTTAAACGTAGTTTTGTCATGATTTTTTCTTGCGAGCCTGTTGCATATATGCATGATGTAAATGAAGAATTTTTATTTCTAGTGCGTCAATAGAGCCATCATTAATGATGATGTCATCAGCGGCTTGTCTATAAGCAGCATCATCTGCTTGAGCTGCAACAATTAATAAAGCGTCTTTTTCAGTGCAGTTATCCCTCATTGTCAGGCGTTTTAGTCTTAGTTCATAAGGTGCCAAAATGGTTAAAACTCGATTCAAATACGGATAATTTGTTCTGTCTACTAAAAGAGGTATTTCTATGATGCAGTATGGTGATGTTGATTCGTCAACCTTATTTTTAATTTTGGCTTGAATCAAGGGGTGAAGCAAATCCTCTAGCCATTGGCGTTCGAGTGGTTGACTAAAAATAACTTGGCGTAAGTACGCTCGATTTAACGTTTGGTTAGGTGTCAAGACTTGAGAGCCAAAGTGATGGACGATTTCTTTAAATGCTGTTTGTTCAGGGGATGTTAGTTCTTTAGCAATATAATCAGCATTAATGATTTGTATGTCATATTTGGAAAAAAGTGTAGAGACAAGTGATTTCCCACTAGCTATATACCCGGTTAATCCAATCGTGTACACGGCGTCTGACTCAATTATATACGCTTTCAATGGCTTTAGCTGTGATATCTGCCAAAGCATCAATGGTGCTATGTTCTGTATTAAGCGGCGGCAACCAATATAATGTATTACCGATAGGGCGTAATAAAGCCCCCATTTTTTGGGCGCTTTGTCTGAGTTGATAGCCTATACGAGGATTATCTATTACAGTCAGATCAGCCGCAACCACAGCGCCTACAGATCTAAAGTTCGTCAATTTTTTTGTTTGCTGTATGACTTGCTGAAAACATTTTCTCATATGATGACCTAATTCTGCAGCTTGTTCAATTGTATTTTCACAACGCATGGTTTGAATGGTCGCCAATGCAGCACTGACAGCAAGAGCATGACCACTATAGGTATGCGAATGTAAAAAAGAATGCTCAGCCGAACGATCGTGATAAAAAAGATCATAAATGGCATGATCAACCGCCACACAGCTAAGAGGCAAGCTACCCGATGTCAAGCCCTTCGATAGGCAAACCATATCGGCTTGAATATTGGCGTGTTCCAAGGCAAGCCATTTCCCAGTACGACCACATCCGGTCATGATTTCATCAGCGATTAAATAAATTTCGTTTTGCTTTGCCCATTTAGCTAATTTTTTTAAAAAATCAGCACTGTAGCAATTCATGTGCCCAACACCCTGAATGATAGGCTCCAGAATGATTGCTGCGGTTTTTTCTTTTTGATTTTCTAATTGCTTTAAAATAAGAGGCCAGAAATCATCGGATGAATGCCAAAGCGAATCAGTAGATTGGCTCACATATGGGATATTATCTAAAACATAAACAGGAAGTGAAAATTGTCTAAAAGGTCTTTTATATAGATCAAGATCACTAACCGATAACGCGCCAAGGGTTTCACCATGGTAACTATTTTGTAATGTTATGATTTGCTTTCTTTCGGGATAGCCTCGACATTGTGATGCTTGTAATGCTAATTTCAATGCGATTTCAACAGATGATGATCCATCACTGGCGAAATATACATGTTGCAACTTTGTGATGTCGCTTATTTCTTTAGCGAGCTCAACAATTTTAGGGTGTGTTGTGTTGGCGCCAATAACATGTTCGAATCGCGATAGTTGTTGTTGTATGGCTTGGATAATTGCTGGATGGCCATGCCCCAGAGATTTGCACCACCAGCTAGATATAGCGTCAATCAAAGGTCCTTGATCGGTGTAAATATAGCTTCCTGACGCACGTTCTACTATTAAAGGAGGATCTTTTTCAAAGTCTTGCATGTAGGTGCATGGATGCCAAACGTGGCGCAAGTCATCTTGAATTAATCGTTCGTTCATTTCATATTTTCATTGACATTCAGACAACGAACTTTATCATGTTGTCTGAATATAACAAACAGGTTTTTCTATGACGACAAATGCATTTGTACGTTGGACACTTGATGATGTCACGGCGATTTATACCCAGTCCTTTAATGATTTACTCTTCGCTGCCCACTCGTTGCATCGGCAGCATCATAATCCTAATGCAATACAATTATCTCAATTGTTGAGTATAAAAACAGGTGCCTGTCCAGAGGATTGTGGATATTGTGCTCAAAGTGGACATTATAAGACTCATGTTGAAAAAGAAAAGCTGATGGATATTGACGATGTATTGGCTCGCGCAAAAGAGGCTAAAGATAGAGGCGCCTCTCGTTTTTGCATGGGCGCTGCTTGGCGTTCTCCACCAGATAAATCGATGCCTGAATTAACGCAAATGATTGAAAGTGTCAAAGCATTAGGGTTGGAAACCTGCATGACGCTCGGTATGCTATCTTCAGAGCAAGCCACATCATTGAAAGAAGCGGGCCTGGATTATTACAATCACAATATCGATACGTCTCCTGGCTACTACGAAAAAGTTGTCACAACTCGATGCTTCCAAGACCGTCTTGAAACACTAGACAATGTTCGAAACGCCGGAATTAATGTTTGCTGTGGCGGTATCCTAGGCTTAGGTGAAACCAGAGAAGACCGCATCGAGTTTTTACTAACCCTAGCGAATATGGAGACGCCGCCAGAAAGTGTTCCGATTAACCGATTGATTCCGGTTGAAGGAACGCCTTTAGCTCAAGCAAATCCCGTAGAGGGCGTTGAATTGGTTCGAACGATAGCAACAGCGCGTATTTTAATGCCGAAAAGCAGGGTCAGATTGACTGCTGGAAGAACTGAAATGAGTGATGAGCTCCAAGCGTTATGCTTTTATGCCGGAGCAAATTCGATATTCATTGGCGATACGTTACTCACTGAAGCGAATCCTCAATTAGATAAAGACAAAATTTTATTAGATAAATTAGGTTTGCATGCGTGCGATTGATTGGATGCAACAAGCCTTAAATTTAGCTGAGCGTGCTCGCGATGAAGGCGAGGTTCCAGTAGGTGCTGTAGTCGTAGGGCCAGATAATCATTTGTTGGGTGTTGGTTGGAATCAAGTTATTTCTCGAAAAGATCCAACTGCCCATGCTGAAATGATTGCCATTCAAGATGCGGCCAAACGGTTAAATAATTATCGTTTAGAACAAACCACACTATATGTGACCCTTGAACCTTGCTGCATGTGTGCAGGGGCTATGGTTCATTCACGTATTCAGCGCTTGGTATTTGGGACAAGAGATTTTAAAGCAGGTGCAGCCGGATCAGTTTATAATCTCTTGAAAGGTTACCCATTGAATCATCAAACCCAGATTGATGAAGGAATTTTACAATCACAATCTGCTCAAATATTACTGGACTTTTTTGAGTCTAGGCGCTGAATAGTCACAAAAAATCAGCTACCATTAAATATCGATTCGATAAACGAGTAGGGAAAATGAGCAAATCGACAGATAATTCCGAAATAACTCAAAAAAAGCCGGTTCAATCATCTAAAAAGCAAAAATCAACAAAGATAGAACCTGAAACCATTGAGCAATCGCCGTTGATTGTCTCTTCTGCTGCCGAATTCAATGATGTTGAAAACGATATCGACGACTCAAATGCTAGACAATCAGTTGAGGTGGAGCAAGAAGCTTATCTGTTGGATGAAGAAAATGAAATTAATCCAAACTCTCGTGATATTTTTGCGATTGAAAACGATGAAGAGCTGCTAAATCGGATTGCCGGTGTTTATCAAATATGGTCAAATTGGGCTCATTTTGAGTTAAAAATTATTTCTCCTTATGTTACGCCTCTCGAGGCTTCTGAAGTGATTCTACCCGAGCAACTATCTGGCAGTGAAGATTTTGAGTTTGTGTATCCAATCAGTGACTATGGTGATCGATTGGTCAGTTCAAAAGCACCTGAAATGTATTCCGTTGGCATGTCAATGTGTAAACTGTTTTATACGATTGAAAAAATGGTTGGTATTTTAATCGAGCGTTTAAAACAAGATGGTGTGAGTAATGAAGAAGAAATTCAAGTTGCGTTTGATGGACATTTGTTGGCTCAACGAAAGGCGTTTGAATCGGTGATTAATTTAAACTACAACGTTGTCGTTACTAATTTTGATCCAGGTGCTTGGGGTGAACGATACTTATCAATTGTCAAACGACTCGCAGAAACCGGTTATGGATATCCTTCAGAGGCGCCTCGTGATGTGTATCGAAGCTTTGGTCGTACCTCAATTGGTAGAGCCAAGCGCTAATCAACTATTTGAATGCTACCACGGTGTGTTTTGCCTGTATTCAGCCCGTGAAAGCAGCTAAAACAGGCTAACGATTATTTTTTTGCTAACAAAACATCTATAATGTGCGTGTCGTGGTAAGGAAACGTAAACATTTTTTCAAATGTTTTTCTAATGTGTTGCAGCAAAAAATTTTTTGGTATGACTGGGATAGACAATGTGTTGACAAACCAACCACCCTCAATGCCAAAATTTTCTAGTTCCTCAATATTATTTATTGTCATCGGAATTTTTATGCGTTGATGGTCAATCACTTCAAATTGATGTTCACGCACTGATTTTAATAGGCTTTCTTCATTCATTGCAACCGGGGTGTTTTTAACGACAGCTTTATAATAGTGTCCCACAATGTTACTCAAAATACTTCCTTTTGAAATAAAGTCTGCCAGAAATTTTTGTGCGACAGGGAATGACTCGTATGTCGTGGTAATGACGGAAAACAAGCCATTGGCTCGCATCATTTTTTGGGCTTGAGAAAACAATATATGAGTAGGGATGTAAGCATTGATGAAATGTGCGAGCACTAAGTCTTGGCTGTGTTGTGGTAAATACTGACTTGCTTCCGCCGCACTTGCTTCAATAGCTGTAAACTTCATGCTCTCTGAAGCGCGTTTCAGCATTTCTCTAGATACATCTATACCCGTGTAATCTGCTTTGGGTAAGTGCTTATTTAATTTTCTTAGAAAAGCACCGTCACCTATTCCGAGATCCAAAATCTTACAATGATCGCGCTCATTAAGTTGCACTTGATGAATTTGTTCCAGTGCACATTGGTGACTGCGACTAATCGCCCCATAACAATCCGCCATATCATATTGGCTTGCAATTGTGTTGTACATGGTCTTCACAAACATGTAAAACCCCTTTTAAAAGACCGATTCATCACTGAAGCAGAAAGTATATCCTTATTTTGTATTGAATTCATATCAATTTTTTAAATGATAATAAAGTTTTTATTTATCCATCTCTAACGAGTGCGTCCAAAATTTATTTATCATAAGTATTCATGAACCATGCCACAAAGATTGACGAGCGATTGCATGAATTGATAACATCGCGAAGAATAATTCACTAGGACGTCCGATATGCAATTCATTGACCTAAAAACCCAATCAGATCGAATTGAGAATAAACTAATTGAGCGATTCAAAACAATATTAAATCACGGCGCGTATATTCTTGGGCCAGAAGTATTTGAACTAGAAAGCAAATTAGCTGAGTTTGTTGGGGTCAAGCATGCATTGACAGTTGCTAGTGGTACTGATGCGCTGCTCATTGCATTGATGGCTATAGGTGTCGGTGCCGGCGATGAGGTGATTACCACGCCTTTTAGTTTTTTTGCTACAGTAGAAGTGATTGCCTTACTTGGTGCCAAACCAGTTTTTGTCGATATCGATCCTCAAACCTACAATATTGATGTCAATCAAATTGAGTCAGCGATCACATCCAAAACTAAAGCTATCTTACCAGTCAGTTTGTATGGCCAATGTGCTGATCTGGACGCGATTAATGCCATTGCGGCAAAATATCAACTTCCAGTGATTGAAGATGCGGCTCAAAGCTTTGGCGCTCTACATTTTGGTAAACCTTCTTGTGGATTGACAACAATTGCTTGCACCAGTTTCTTTCCCTCCAAACCCTTAGGTTGTTACGGTGATGGCGGTGCATGTTTTACGAATGATGATGAATTAGCCGAAATCATTCGCGAAATTCGTGTTCATGGGCAATCTAAGCGTTATTATCATACTCGTTTAGGTGTCAATGGTCGTTTTGATACCATTCAAGCTGCATTTTTGCTTGAAAAAATGGCTATTTTTCCTGAGGAAATTCAACTTAGGCAAGAAGTGGCTGCTCGATATACCAAATGGTTACCAAAGCATATTAATGCACCGATGATTCAATCTTTCAACCAGAGTGTGTTTGCTCAGTATACAGTCCAGGTTATGCATCGTGAGAAAGTTCAGCACGAGCTGCAATCTTTAGGTATTCCAACAGCAGTGCATTATCCTGTAGGATTACATCAACAACCCATCATGAAAACTTTGTACAAAGAACAACCTGCTTTCCCTAATACTGAGTTTGCTGCCGCGCACGTGATGAGTTTGCCGATGCATCCCTATTTAACAGTCGATGATCAAAAGCAAATTTGTGATGCGCTAGAAAAGGTAACGGTTGAAGAGATGGCAACAGCCTGATCATGATATATCTATTAACTGTTACATTGTTAATGAGTTGGTCATTAACATGGTGTATGCGCCGCTACGCATTAGCAAAGCAGTTAATGGATATTCCTAATCATCGTAGCTCGCATCTTTATCCAACCCCACGAGGCGGTGGGGTTGCCTTTGTTTTGGTCTTTTTACTATCTATATCTTGTTTGATTTATTATCATCATTTAAATTGGATGGGCGGTCGTATCATTATATTCGCTCTGTTTTTAATCGCTGTAATTGGCTTTTTAGATGACAGAAAATCATTGCCAGTTAAATGGCGCTTTTTGGGCCACATATTTGTTTGTATACTTGTGCTTTATGGTATGAGTCCTATTCCTGCTATGAACGTGCTTCATTGGACTATTCCCCCAATCGTGATGTTTATTTTGGCATTTTTTTACCTGATTTGGATGCTTAATTTGTATAATTTTATGGATGGAATCGATGGCTTGGCAGGTTCACAAGCTTTGTTTGTCTGTTCTGCCATGAGTTTTTTGTACCTATTAACTGGGTATGAAACACATATTTTGCCGTTATTGATTTTAGCCGCAACCATCGGCGGTTTTTTGTTTTGGAATTTCCCTCCAGCTCGAATTTTTATGGGTGATGCTGGCAGCGGTTTTTTAGGGCTAGTATTAGCTATTTTTTCTCTGCAGTCACTAAATCTAAATCAATCGTTTATTTGGTCATGGCTTATTCTGATGGGTGTCTTTATAGTTGATACCACATGGACACTGTTGGTTCGTTTTGTTTATAAAGAACCGGTGCATCAAGCTCATTGCAGCCATGCGTACCAAAATGCTACGAAACTTTTAAGTAAGCACCTTAATGTGACACTGAATGTTTTTTTAATCAATACAGTATGGCTGTTCCCAATCGCCTTACTAGTTGGATTCAGATTAGTGAATGGATTGATTGGATTGGTTTTAGCTTATATACCTTTGCTCTTACTGGCTCTTCAACTAGATGCGGGACGTCGTAACAAGTAACGCACGTGGTGTGTTATTTTACTATCACCTCATCGCTAATTTGTGACAAAAATAATTTCTTAAGATTTCGTTAAGAAATTATCCGTATAATGGGTCTAACAACAAATAAAAATGCTGAGTTTGCGAAGCTAAGTGGCCATGGATGAATCTATGGATAGTGCAGCGCCAGTTTTGAGAAATACTGTAAGCAAATTTGAGGGTTATGGTTGTTTTAGGGAGATTAAATTATGCTAATTTTAACACGACGTATTGGTGAAACGCTAATTATTGGCGATGATGTAAATATTACTGTATTAGGGGTCAAGGGAAATCAGGTTCGCCTCGGAATTAATGCCCCAAAAGATGTTTCTGTACACCGTGAGGAAATTTACTTACGTATTCAACAGGAACGTGAGGGTGTTCCTTCTACAACTGGTGAACCCATCGAAGAAGAAATAGCCTAAAGAATTAAAACGCGCCTTAAGTTACAACAACGTATCTTAAGGCGTAGCTAAATGAAAATATTAATGTTTGCTTGGTGTTGGCGAACAGCGTGTCACTTCCCCTGACGTAATCAAGTGTATTTTCCCTTCCTTATCCATCACCTGTAAAAGCCCATCTTCTCTAACGCCTAAAGCTATTCCAACTAGATGCTGCCGATTAGACAAAGTAACCTCGACAAGTTGTTGATATAACCCATCATATTTTTCCCATTCTGGTATAAAAGTACTGAAACCATCGCATAAATAGCGCTCCAGATATTGATGGGTCATCCCACATATGATGCCAATCAACTGATTTCTATCCCACTTTTTGTTGGTGATATCTCGAAGCGAACACCAGGGTCTATCGATCTTAGTTTGTGTTTCTTCAATCAACGTTTGTGTGTTTACATTTAAGCCTATTCCTATCACAACTGATTGATGATCAAGACTTTCTGATGTTGATTCAATTAGAATTCCAGCCATTTTTTTCCCATCCCAAAATAAATCATTAGGCCATTTGATATAAATATTTTGAGTGATCTCCAGCGTTCTAAATGCAGCCAAAATTGCTAAACCAACCACCAAGCTTAGTGCTGATAGTTTTGCAATAGGACCCGAATACTGCCACCGCAATGAACAATATATATTTTCTCCTACAGGTGAATACCAAGAGCGGCCAAGTCGACCTCTTCCGTTAGTTTGTGTTTCTGCACAGCATAATTCAAGAGAGGTAGAGGATGGATGATTTTTTAGAAATTGGTTTGTTGAATCAATTGATTCAAATACATGAATATTTAAGTGTTTCTGTCCAAGAAAAGTTAGACTATATTCATAGATTTTTTGTTTGTCTAAAATATCCATTTAATTTTCAGCAGAAGGCGTGAGCGCAATATAACGAATTTCTTTTATATCTGGATGATAACATACCGCAGCTGAGCAAGCGACCTGAGGCATAAAAGATGTCATATTCCAAATGGTGTTATGTTGTTTATCTGCTATTTGTAAGTCACACGCGGATAAGGGAGACACATCAAACGATTTTGTTGGATAAGATAAACCAAGCCCACATGCTTTGATGAATGCTTCCTTTTGAGACCAAATGTGAAAAAATGACAAACTTTTTGCATAGTACTTCACTGCCTCAAACGCTAGGTTTTCTTTGTCGGAAAAAAGTTGTGCACCGATGCCTTGATAGGGGCGACCAGAAAAAAATTCCAAATCAATACCAATAGGATGATTTTTTCCAACGACAAGTAGCGCCAAATCTTGCGAATGACTTAAGTTAAAAGTAACTTCTGGATAATCGCGTAAAAATGGTTTTCCGTATTTATTTTCAGTAAAAATCAATTGATTGGCTGCCTGCTTTTGCAAATACTGTGCTAAAATCATGCGTAACGTTGCTCTGGCTATACTAAAACGGCGTCGATGTCGATCGAAGTAGTACTTTGCAGCGCGTTCAGTTTCGGCTTCATTGAGTAACCTATTCATTTGATTGAATAAGATGTTTAAAGGAATTTGCCAAATATCGATTCGCTGAGATTGTAATGTACAATCTTCTGGATCTAGGGGCTTAAACTTAAAACAAATACCCTTTGGGGAAGGGCTGAAGTAATGAAATAGTTGCAAAATAATAGTCTTTTTTGATTTATTTGAGCAATTATGCTACTTTTCACGGTCTTGCACAATTAGGATGGTTGAATGAGTTTACAATTTTTAGATTTTGAACAGCCTATTGAAGAATTGAATCAAAAAATTCAGGCTTTGCGAATGGTTGATAGCGATACAGAGGTCAATTTAAGCGAGGAAATACGTCGCTTGGAGGAAAAATCATTAGAGTTGACCGCAAATATCTTTTCCAAATTAGAGCCATGGCAAATTGCACAAATGGCTCGACACCCTTTGCGGCCACAAACTACTGATTATATCGAGCAACTTTTTACAGATTTTCATGAGCTGCATGGAGATAGACATAGTTCTGCTGCTCCCGCAATTATAGGCGGCTTGGCAAGATTTAATGGTGAACCAGTGGTGGTAATTGGTCACCAAAAAGGTAAGCGCACAAAAGAAAAAGTATATCGTAATTTTGGTATGGCAAGGCCAGAAGAATACCGAAAAGCATTACGTTTAATGAAGATGGCAGAAAAATTCAAATTACCTATTTTAACGTTTATTGATACAGCTGGCGCATATCCTGGAATTAGTGCCGAAGAACGCAATCAATCCGAAGCAATCGCAAGAAATTTACTTGAAATGTCGATGCTTAAAACGCCAGTTATTTGTATCGTGACAGGTGAGGCTGGTTCGGGCGGTGCTTTGGCGATCGGAGTAGGTGATAGGGTAATCATGTTAGAATATGCTATATATTCTGTCATTTCACCAGAAGGTTGTGCGTCTATTCTTTGGAAAGATGCAACTAAAGCAAGTGAAGCAGCGCGAGCTATGGGCATTACATCCGATAAAATTTTAAATAATGGTCTTATTGATTTAGTCGTTAAAGAGCCTTTAGGTGGTGCACATCGTGATGTTGTGGCCATGGCATCTTCACTTAAAACAATGATCAGCGAACAGTTAAGAGAGCTAAAAACGTTATCAACGAGTGAACTCTTAGAGCGTCGATATAAAAAACTGATGGCGATGGGCGCATGTGATTAATACATGGCGAGAGTGTTTAACGCAATACAAAACACTATATGTGGGTTTGAGCGGTGGATTAGATTCCGTCGCTTTGTTGCATCAATTAGTGCAATGTCCTGAACTATACAAAAAAGTAGTGGCGGTTCACGTACATCATGGATTAAGCCGAAATGCTGGTACATGGGAGCAACATTGCCAAACAATATGTATGCAATGGCAAGTTCCATTGCAAATTTCACATGTTGATTTAATTGATGTAACCAATAACGTTGAGCATCAGGCTCGGATGGCGCGCTATAAAGTATTTGAGGCATGTCTCAAGTCAGACGATGCGCTGTTATTAGCCCACCATAGAGATGATCAAGCGGAAACTTTTTTATTGCAATTATGCCGAGGAAGCGGTGTACATGGGTTGGCGGCAATGCCATCCATGCGGTCCCTAGGTCTCGGAACCTTGATTCGGCCATTGCTAGATTCCTCTCGTCAAGATCTTCATGCCTATGTTTTGAAAAACAATTTAACGTGGGTTGAGGATGAAAGCAATTTAAACCTTGAATTTTCTAGAAACTATATTCGTCATCAAATTATTCCATTGCTTCAGGAACGCTGGCCCAATGTTGTTAAAAGTATTTCGGATTGCTCGAAAATATGTGGAAGTGCGAAAAAAAATCTAGAATACTTAGCGGACATTGATTTAAAACAACATAATGAACGAGTTTTAGATATCTCGATGTTACCATTGGATGATCAAGATAGACTGATGAATGCATTATACGTTTGGTTAAAACGAAACGATATCAATGTATCAAACTCATCACATCTTGTTGGTTTGCGCGATGAGGTGATTTTAGCAAAGAGAGATGCAACACCTATATATTATTTAGGAAAAGCAAAAGTTAGACGCTATCGCCAAAAAATTTATCTGCTCAACGATGATAAAAAATCCATAAAGCCTCGGTTATGGGAAGATTTTCCTCAATCCATTCAATTGGATAAAAAATGTGTGCTATCTGTTTCAATTGGAGAGCAAGGCGTTGCGTTCACAGAAAAGAGTCGCATTGAAGTTCGTACCAGACAGGGTGGCGAGCAATTTAAATGGCATGGTCAAATGAAAACCTTGAAGAATTTATTTCAAGAATGGCATGTGCCGCCTTGGGAGCGAGATCAGATTCCACTCATATTTATAGATAACCAACTTAAAGTTATTGTTGGATACGCTCATGTTGATGAAAAAAACTCAGAAATCGGTGATGATGTTGTTAGCCGTGCTTTGATTCATTTAGAGATTTTGGAGTAAATTGATGTCACAACCTTTGATTAACATCACACGCAGACAAGCCCTTTTTTTTGCTATATTTTTGGTTCTTTACGAGTTTTTAACTTATGTTGCGAATGATCTGATTATGCCGGGTATGTTGCATGTTGTGCAGTCATTTCATGCATCAGAAAATAACGTGGCATCATCCCTAACACTTTATGTCTTGGGCGGGGCTAGTTTACAACTGATTTTAGGACCAATTTCAGATCACTTAGGTAGGCGCCCAGTCATGCTATTTGGTGGGGCATTATTTTGTTTTTGTACCACGATGATTGCTTTTGCAGTATCTATGGAACAGTTTCTTGTGATGCGTTTTTTTGAAGGTATGGGATTATGCTTCATTGGTGTCATTGGATATGCTGTGTTGCAAGAGATTTTTGATGAGATGGATGCCATCCGCTTAATTGCAATGATGACAAACGTCGCAGTGATTGCTCCTTTGCTAGGTCCGCTGGTGGGAGCGCTTTTATTGCATTATGTGAACTGGCGCTTTATTTTTTTGGGTATTGCCGTTTTATCTCTCTTAGCTTGGTGGGGGTTGTGGCAATTTATGCCAGAATCAGTCGGTCAAATTAAAAAATCAGGAGAAGAAATCAAGCGAGTTACATTTTCATTAAAAACGATGCATGCTAACTATGCTCAGTTATTTAAGAGTTTACCATTTATTTTAGGGTCGATTGCATTTGGAGTGGTAGGGGTTATGTGTGTAGCATGGATTGGTTTAGCACCAGTCATGCTGGTGACAGAGGCAAAGCTATCGCTAGTACAGTATGGTCTGTGGCAAATTCCTATTTTTGGTGCTTTTATTTTAGCAAACTTGGTCTTGGTTCGCTTAACCCGGTTTCTTTCAATAAGACGTCTCATTTTTATAGGTGCTTTTATTTCTATTTTGGGATTATGTTGCATGGGTCTTTTCCCTTTGTTTTATGGAACAAATTATGTTTGGTTGATTCCCGGCACACTCATCTATTTTTTCGGGTACGGTATACTTGCCTCACCTATGACGCGATACCTTTTGTTTATTACGGGCGTAAGCAAAGGAACTGCATCAGCATTGTTTAGTATGATTTTTATGAGTGTACAGGGAATTGGTCTAGAGATTGGGAATAAAATATACACGTCACATCACAATGTAGCTTTTGGTGTATATTCTGTGATTGTCGGATTAGTATTTCTTTGTCTATTTCTACCAACCATGTTAAGTAAAACGAAGTAAACATACAAAAACTCGCTGAAAATAGGACATGTTGTGAATGTTTCGGAGTGCAGAGCCTACTCAGGAAGTCCTGAGGACGTCTTAATATTGATCTAATCAGACATGTTACTTGCGCTTCGCATGAAATAAAATTCGATGAGAATGTATCGACATCAGAATCCCAAAACTGGCTAGAAAGGTTAACATCGCTGAACCACCATAACTAACTAAAGGAAGGGGGATACCAACCACAGGCAAAATTCCCATAACCATCCCCATATTGACGAATGCAGATAGGAAAAAAGTCATACCTAGACTTGCGGCGAGCAATCTTGTATACGTTGTTTGAGCGTGCTCTGCAATGCGTAGGCAGCGTAATGTTATCAGTAGGATTATAATGATTAGAGAGAGACCACCCAAAAATCCAAATTCTTCGCCATTCACAGCAAAAATAAAATCTGTTGCGTGCTCTGGTAAAAAATTAAGATGTGACTGACTACCACTCAGCCAGCCTTTACCAAAAGCGCCACCAGAGCCAATCGCAATTTTAGATTGAATAATATGATAGCCTGATCCCAAAGGATCTGCCTCTGGATTAAGTAATGTGAAAATGCGTTGCTTTTGATAGTCATGCATAAAATGCCACAGAGCGGGTGCAAGCAAGCTAATACTAACTATTCCAATAAGAATGATTTGCCAGGATAGTCCCGCGACAAATACAACGCTCAAACCAGCAAAGACGACCATAATAGCAGTACCTAAGTCGGGTTGTTTGGCAATGAGAAGCGCAGGCATAAATATAATTAAAAAAACGATACTCAGTGTTGCAAGGCGAATAGGAGCAGGCTTATTATCTAAGTACCAAGCGGTCATCATCGGAACAGCTAATTTCATGATTTCCGAGGGTTGAAATCGAAAACCGCCCAAATCAAGCCATCGCTGAGCTCCTTTACCAATTTTGCCTATGAGCATCACAGCTAATAATAATAATAGCCCCGTAATATAAAGCCATGGTGTGAATAACTTATATTTATGTGGTGGAATGCAAGCAAAACAACCCATAATGGCTAAAGCGAGAGAAAGGCGAAGACATTGGCGTAAAAGCATGGCCATATTTTCATTAGATGCACTGTACAAAATAATGAGTCCTAGGCCAATTAACGCAAATAAAAAACCGAGTAATGGTAAATCAAAGTATAGCGCGCGCGAAGTAAAGCGATACACAGGATTTGTTTTGGATCTAGGCATGGTGTTCTTCAGGATAAAGGTTAAAGTAAGCATTCAAAATTGTACGTGCAACTTGTGAGGCAGTCGTATCATTTTCGACTAATGTTGCAATAGCGACTTGAGGGTTTTCTACAGGCGCAAATGCAATAAATAGTGAGTGGTCGCGTAATGCAGCAGGAATATTTAAATACTTTTTCTTATCGTCTTGACTTAAGCTGAATACTTGAGCTGTGCCTGTTTTAGCAGCAACGGAGTACGGAGCATCACGTCCAAATCGGTACCCAGTGCCCTCATTATTTGTAATCACAGCATGCATGGCATCGATGATGATCGACCAATTTTCTCTATTTTTAAGCCTTATAGGATATTCTTCAATAGTTTTGTATGAAATAATTTTATTTTGATCATAAATCATATTACTCATTAAATGTGGGCGATATCGTCTGCCTTGCTGACTCATTGACGCGGTAGCGTTAGCCAATTGTAGGGGAGATGCGAGCATAAAACCCTGCCCAATTGACGTAATCAGCGTATCGCCAGGATACCATGGGAGATTTTTTGTTTGTCGTTTCCAGCTAGGCCCTGGAATAAGTCCGGGTGCTTCTTCGTTGAGGTCAACATGCGTAAATTGGCCAAATCCAAATTGCGTGAGCATGTCCTCCATAGCTGATATACCCATCTTATTGCTTAATTGATAAAAAAAAGTATCACATGACACGGTGATGGCTCTTTTAACATTTAAAACCCCATGTCCGGTGTGGCGCCAACAACGGTAAGCATGTTTAACATTAGGTAAGCGATACCAACCAGGATCGTAAACTGAAGTACTTGGCTGAATAAATCCTTTATCTAAACCAGCCAGAGCTATAAATGGTTTGATAGTAGAAGCAGGCGGATACAAACCTCTTACAGCACGATTATATAAAGGACGGTCCATCTTGTTTGATAGCGCCGCATAATCTGCATTGCTGATACCATTTACGAACAAATTCGGATTAAAGCTTGGTGCACTAACCATCGCTAGAATATCTCCGCCATGTACATTCATCAGCACGGCGGCTCCGCGTTTACCTTGTAGTGCCTCATAAGCAACCTGTTGCAAACGGCTGTCTATGGTTAAGTAGAGTTTAGCGCCAGAGACAGGAGCTTGTTTGCTTATAATTCTTAACGTTCGGCCACTGACATCGGTCTCAATTTGTTGATAACCGACTTGGCCATGTAGATCATTTTCATAAAATTTTTCAATACCAGCTTTTCCGATAAAGTTGGTTGAGCGATAATTTACTGGATCGACTTGGCGCAATTCTTGAGTGTTGATTCGGCTGACATAGCCTAATAAATGTGCAGTAATTTCCCCCATGGGGTAATATCGCATAAACAACGCTTTAATGCTAACGCCTGGAAATTGGTATTGATTACTGGCAAAGATAGCCACTTCTTCTTGAGTTAATTTTAACTTAAATGGAATCGGATCGTAGGCGTGATGCTGTTGTCTCGCTCGATTGAAATTTTCGATATCTGCATCATTAATAGAGGGAAGCAAAATTTTTAACTGATGCAAGGTTTGTTCCAGATTTTTCACCCGCTCCGGGATAATTTCCAACACATATACTGGAATATTATCTGCCAAAACGACACCATTTTTATCATAAATAATACCTCTGGATGGAGCAATAGGAATAATGCTCATTTGGTTTTTTAGTGATAATGTGGCGTAACGTTTGTATTGCGAAAATTGCAAGTAGCCCATTCGTAGAATGAGCAGCAAAGATAATACAATTAAGAGCGCAGCCAAAATACTTAAACGAAAATAATGAGTCCGTGTGACGTGATATTCGTGACGTGCAGCTTTATTTGTGCGATAAGTTATCATTTTTTTCGTTGTGATCTTGCCATAAACCTTCTAGGTTATAAAACGCACGTGAATCAGGTTGCATGATATGAATAACAAAATCACCCAGATCTACTAAAACCCAATCACCTGTTTCAAGTCCAGATAGATGTAGTACTGGCATACCAAGAGATTTCATGATGGGCATGATGTGATCTGCAATGGCTTTGACATGCCGAGAGGCACGACCATTACAAATAATCATGTAATCGGTAATACTGGTTTGCTGTCTGACATCAATGACAACAATATTATCAGCTTTGATATCCTCAAGTGCTTGTACTAATTTGGATAAAAGATTATTTTGTTCAGACATACGTGAAAAGTATCCTTAATTGATACGAGCTAAAATTAAGCTGAATTGTAACAGAATTTTGGCAAACTGTGCACTTATCTTTTTGATCTATTGTCGCGCATATTTTGTGTTTTTAATCGATTTAATTTTAATTGTTAGCGGTTCAAAAAAAACAATAGGATCTGTTGGTACAATAGGTTGATTTCGAAAGACTCGGGTAGAGCGTGCTTGCTTTGCTTTTTGAATACGGTGTAGCGCTGGTATAGGATAGTATTGATCAGCGGTTCTTTTCGGTAATGGTTTGTTTTTGGTTTGTGCTTGATTTTCAATGTGTATTTGATAAGGAATGAACGCTATCAAACACAACTCATGGATTAATTCATGTTGTTGTTGCTCGCTTGATTGTTTAAAAAACGCTATTAATCCTTGTAGATTCATTTCGCTAATTTGTAACGCATTTGCCGCGATCAATGGCTGAAATAAGCCCGTTTGATTTGCTGAAATAGCCTTAGGCGAAAATCCCATAGACACTAATTTATTAGCGATAAAAGTTAGACTACCGCTACTTTTTTTGATTAAATTTGCTTCATAATCCAGAGCTGTGAATAATGCATGCTGAATGGAACCAAATAATTGCTTCTGTTTCAGTTCGTTTTTTAGCCAACTCGAGAATTTACTGTTATCTGTATCTTGGCTTATATGATGGGCTAGCTTTAGAAGATTAATGATTGGCTTCAATGATGTCTTGATATATTCGTGTTCTTCTAGAACAATGGATTTGAGGCACACGAGTGCTGTAGATAAAAAAGTTTGTTGATTGGTGTGTGAGCGAATACTACATTCTCGAAAATATGGCACAAATTTTGTACTGTCAAAAAAGCGACTTAGTGCTGACGTATCTGATACCTGAGATTGAATTTGATTGAGAATATCACATCCAGGTTGATTTTGTTGGGTGTACATGATGTCAAAAAATGCATGGGGATATTTTTTAGATGCCAAGGACAGTAGCGTCATGGCGTGAATATCTAGCAATAAAGACTTGTTCGAGTCATGCGGCGTAAAATGTTTGGTTTGTAAAGCCAAATCTTCAAACATACAATAAAGCTCAATTAAATCCATATTTCTGTTTTGGCCAGGTAGGCATTTGTCTATCATTTGTAAACGATCGGCCAGTAACTCAATAAGCCTAGATAAATCAGACTTTTCAGAAATTGAG
>VFQP010001855.1_pt1 | contig 25789 bp, 25 predicted proteins | sample 3512351 | NCBI WGS metagenome assembly VFQP01 (sample SAMN10412372, study PRJNA504923) | tailings metagenome | isolation source: Relicate 1 Philex TSF1 revegetated site | place: Philippines: Tuba, Benguet | collected 2017-08-29
GCGTGACCGCGCCTCCCGGCAAGCGCATGGGCCATGCCGGCGCGCTGATCTCCGGCGGTGCCGACACGGCCGACGCCAAGCTGGCCATCATGGAAGAGTGCGGCTTCATCGTGACCCGCAACTTCTCCGAACTCGGCAAACTGCTCAAGGCGCAGCTCTGACGCCGCCTGCGGCACCGTGAAAAGGGCAACGCTTGCGTTGCCTTTTTTTTCGCCTGTGGCAGGTTTTCGGCGGGAATCCCACAAAGGACCTTGCCCGCCCGGGAAGCCTTGAAACAGAATGCAACACCTCGGACATCGGCAATCGTCGAACGTCCATTGGTGCGCGTGTCACTGACCTTCGGGCAGTTCGCGGCGACCCGCAGGCGAATCAACCCGGAAAATGGCTCAAGTGTCCAGAAACAACCCGACATCGAAACAAGGCCTCGGCCGGATCTGGCGATCCGATGCCGTCATGGGCCTGTGCGTCGTGATCGCGGTGTTCGTGCTGCACGCCACCACCGACCTGTTCAGCGGCCTGGAGCGGCGCTTCTACGACCTGGCCAGCACCGCCACCGATCGGGTGCCCAGCAGCCAGATCGCCGTCATCGCGATCGACGACGAAAGCATTGCCAACATCGGGCGCTGGCCCTGGCCGCGCGATGTGCACGCCCGGCTGATCGACCAGTTGAGCGACGCCAAAGCCCGCATGGTCTCGCACACCGCCTTTTTCTTCGAGCCCCAGACCGACCGGGGTTTGACGGTGCTGCGCGAGATGCGCGGCCACATCGATGGCTCGGCGGCGGGCACGTCGCGCCTGCCGGATCTGGGGAGCCGGTCTCGCGAACAGTTGCTGCGCTTCATCGGTGAGGCCGAACAGCAGCTCGACGCCGACGCCCGCCTGGTGTCCAGCATCGCCCGCGCCGGCAACGTGATCGTGCCCTCGGTCTTCACGCTGGGACAGCCCCTGGGTCGGCCCGATGAACCGCTGCCGGCCTTTGCCCAGCGCAGCGCCGTCGCCGACGACGCCGTGTTCGGTGTGCCGGCGCAGCGGACGCAACAACCGCTGGCGGCCATCGGAGAGGCGGCGCAGGCGGTGGCGCACCTGAACCAGTACCCCGACGTCGATGGCTCCGTGCGGCAGGAGCCGTTGCTGGTGCAGTTCGATGGCGTGGCCGTGCCCTCCATGGGCCTGGCCACCGCGGCTCACAGCCTGAACCTCGATGCGTCGGACATCCGCCTGCTGCCCGGCCGGGGTGTCCAACTCGGCCCCACCACGATTCCCACCGATGCCTCGGCGCGCCTGTTGCCGCAGTTCTATCCCGATCGCGGTGGCAAGCCGGCCTTCTCCGTGGACTCCTTCTACGACGTGAGTTCGGGGCGCATCCCGGCGTCGAAGTACACCGGCAAGATCGTCATCATCGGCGCCACCGCGGCCGGTGTGGGCACCCTGTTCACCACACCCGTCTCCGCGGCCATGTCGCCGGCGCTCATCCTGGCGCACATCACCTCGAGCATCCTCAGCGGGCACTTCATCGAGCAACCGGCCTGGAGCGGCATGGCCGAGCTGGGCATCCTGCTGCTGGTCGCGGCTTATCTGGTGGTCGTGCTGCCGCGCCTGTCGGCGGGCGCGGGGGCGGCGGTCACCGGCGCGCTGTTCGTGCTGATGCTGGGTGCGCAGTACCAGTTGCTCGCCAACGCTGCCCTGTGGCTGCAACTGGTGTTTCCGGCGGCGCTGCTGCTTATCGGCCACCTGGCGCTGACCACGCGCCGTTTCCTGGTCACCGAAGCGGGCAAGCTCAAGTCCGACGAAGAGTCGGCAGAGACCAACCGGCAGATGGCGCTGACCCTGCAGGGCCAGGGCCAGCTCGACATGGCCTTCGACCGCCTGCGCCGCGTGCCCTACAGCGAGACGCTGATGGAAAACCTCAAGCACCTCGCGCTGGACTTTGAGCGCAAGCGCCAGTTCAACAAGGCCGAATCGGTGTACGAGCACATGGCCAGCCTGGACCGCAAGAACATCGACGTGCAGCAGCGCCTGAAGCGCGCCAGGAACCTTTCGGAGACCGTGGTGCTGGGTGGCGGTTCATCGCATCCCGGCGGCACCTTGCTGCTCGGCGGCGACGGGGTGGAAAAACCCATGCTGGGCCGCTACCAGGTCGAGAAAGAACTGGGCAAGGGCGCCATGGGCGTGGTCTACCTCGGCCGCGATCCCAAGATCGGTCGCACCGTGGCCATCAAGACCCTGGCTTTGAGCACCGAATTCGAAGGCGCGGAACTCGACGAGGCGCGGGAGCGCTTCTTCCGTGAAGCCGAGACCGCCGGGCGACTTCAACATCCGCACATCGTCACGATTTTCGATGCGGGCGAGGAGCAGGACCTGGCCTACATCGCCATGGAATTCCTGCAGGGCCGCGACCTGATGGAGCACACCCGGCCTGGCCAGCTCCTGCCGGTGGAGACCGTGCTGGAGATCGGTGAGCGCGTGGCCCTGGCGCTGGACCATGCACACCGCCAGGAAGTGGTGCACCGCGACATCAAGCCCGCCAATGTGATGTACGACCCGGCGACCGGTGCTGTGAAGGTGACCGATTTCGGCATTGCACGCATCACCACGTCGAGCCGGACCAAGACCGGCATGGTGTTGGGCACCCCCAGCTTCATGTCGCCCGAACAACTGGCGGGCCAGCGCGTGGACGGCCGTTCCGACCTTTATTCCCTTGGCGTGATGCTGTTCCAGATGCTCACCGGGCAGCTTCCGCTGCGCGGCGATTCGATGGCCGCACTGATGTACCAGATCGCCAACCAGGAACCCGCCCGGGTGTGTGACGTACGCCCGGAATTGCCCCCCCAACTGGCCGATATACTGAGCCAGGCCATGGCCAAATCACCGGCTCAGCGTTACCAGACGGGAGCCGAACTGGCCACGGAGCTGCAGCGTGTGAGGGCGCTGGTGCCGACGCAGACCAGGGGAGAAGAAAAGGTTTTCTTGCAGACTGTCCGCGAGCATCCCGGACCGGCGTCTTCCTGGCCAGGGATGGAAGACGAGGATGTGACTTTTTCCACAGTTGTCGAAACACGGCCTCCGTCGGCGGTGAGGTCGGAAACTGACAGCCCAGATGTCCGCATATAAGTCGAACGACATGATTTTTGAGTATTTTTGTTTGACGGACCCGGGTCTGATCAGGGACAACAACGAGGACTCCGTGTCACTCGATCCCGAGAACCAGATCGCCGTGCTCGCCGACGGCATGGGCGGCTACAACGCGGGCGAAGTCGCCAGCGCCATGGCCACGTCTTTCATCCGCACCGAGCTGGGCCGGTGGATGTCGGAAGGCGGGCACGAGGCCAGTGGACGCGAGCTCAGGCGGGCGATGGAAATCTGCATCGACAACGCCAACCGCTCCATCTTCAACGCCGCCAACTCCAACCCCCAGTACGCAGGCATGGGCACCACGTTGGTCATGGGTGTGTTTCACGGCGAGCGCGCCATGATCGGCCATGTGGGCGACTCGCGCTGCTACCGCCTGCGCGAGGGCAACTTCATGCAGATCACGCGCGACCACTCGCTGCTGCAGGAGCAGATCGACGCCGGCCTGATCTCGCTTGAGCAGGCCCAGTACGCCACCCACAAGAATCTCGTGACCCGCGCGCTGGGGGTCGAAGACACGGTGTTGCTGGAAGTCAACGAATACCGCGTCGAGGAAGACGACCTCTACCTGTTCTGCTCCGACGGCCTGAGCGACATGATGAGCGACGAGCGCATCGCCGCCATCCTTGTCACGGCAGGCACCCTGGAGGAAAAGGGCCATGCCCTGGTGGATGGTGCGAATGACTGCGGGGGACGCGACAACATTTCGGTGATACTGGCGTATGCTCGCTCCCGTCCGGTGCGCAAGGGCTTGTTGTCGCGCATGCTCGGGAAGTAGCCAGTTTTCAGCATTCCAGAATTCGTCCAACAGGTTCCACAGGAGTCGGCCATGCCGAAAATGATCGTTTCCATCGACGGTGTCGTCATCAAGGAAGTGCAGCTCACCAAAGACCGCACCACGCTGGGCCGCCGTCCCTACAACGACATCGTGATCGACAACCTGGCGGTCAGTGGCGAGCATGCCGTCATGCAGATGTCGGGCTCCGACGTCTTTCTGGAAGACCTCAACAGCACCAACGGCACGTACGTCAACGGCAAGGCGATCAAGAAGCAACAGTTGCAAAACGGCGACACTGTCGAGATCGGCAAGTACAAGATCAAGTTCGCGCACGAAGGCGCCAGCGACAGCTACGAGAAGACGATGGTCATCAACGCCGGCGCGGTGGTCGGTGGGGGCGACGCGCCGTCCGCCCCGCTGGGCAACGCCGCCATCAAGGTGATGTCCGGCACGGCCTCCGGCCGCGAAGTGCCCCTCGTCAAGGTGGTCACCACCATCGGCAAGCCCGGCGTGGCCGTGGCCGCCATCACGCGCCGTCCCCACGGCTATGTCGTGGCGCTGGTCGAAGGCACCCTCAAGCCCACCATCAATGGCAGCCCCATCGGCACCGATGCCGTCAACCTGCAGCACGGCGACCTGCTCGAACTCGCCGGCACGCAGATGCAGTTCGTGCAGCACTAGCAGCCATTTCCGCGGCATTCTCGAATCAAGCGCCCTTGCCGGGCGCTTTTTGTTGCAGCGTGCAACGGTGGCGGCAAGTGAGCAAAAAGTCCTTTACCTGCGGCCCTGCGAACGGGTAGCCTTCGGCACGCGGTCGGCGTGATGCCGGCCACTTCTGAAATTTCACGTGCCGGCCCTGCCGGTCGTTCCATTGCCCAAGCTGCCGATGAGGGTTCGTGTTCTGGGGTGTTCTGGAGCCATTGCCCACGGCTGTCGAACCACCTCGTTCCTGCTCGACGACAACGTCCTGATCGACGCGGGCACCGGCGTGGGCGATCTCACGCTCGACGAGATGGCGCGCATCGACCATGTGCTGCTGACGCACTCCCACCTGGATCACGTGGCCGCCTTGCCGCTCATGCTCGATGCCGTGGCCGCGCGCCGCCTGGCCAGCGGCGCCGGGCCGCTGAAGGTGCACGCCCTGCCCGGCACGATCGCCGCGCTCAAGGTGCACATCTTCAACAACCTGATCTGGCCCGACTTCTCCGCCATTCCCAGCACCGACGCGCCGCTCATGCGCTTCGTGCCCATCGCCGTGGGCGAGGTGCTGCACGTGGGCGGCAAGTCGGTGGAGGTGTTGCCCGCCGTGCACACGGTGCCTGCGGTCGGCTTTGCCGCCGACACCGCATCCGGTCACTGGGTGTTCAGCGGCGACACCGGGCGCAACCCTGCCTTCTGGGAGCGCGTGAACCAGATGACGGTGGCCCTGCTCGTGATCGAGACGGCGTTCAGCGACCGCGAGCAGGCGCTGGCCCAGCGCAGCCTGCACCTGGCGCCCCAGATGCTGGCCGAGGAGTTGGAGCACATCGGCCCCGACCGGCGCTACCCGATCTACATCACCCATACCAAGCCCGCCGAAACCGGGCTGATCATGGAAGAAATCCAGCGGTTCGACGTGGCGCCCCGGAACGAGGGCGCCGCGCGCCATGACATCCGCTGGCTCAGCGCTGGCCAGACCTTCGACCTGTGACAAAACCTGTCCCTGGCGTCGGAGGTGACAAAAAATGTCGGCCCCGCAGCGCCAGAGAGACCACAAATGGTCACATGCACCGCCCAAAGCGTGAAATAGACCGCAGAACACCGGGCAATTCAAGTTGGCACGGCGCCTGCTGATAAAGAGGCGTTCTCAACCCAACCCCCTGTCTCCAAGGAGTTTCCTCATGAAGCGTTCCCTGCAAAAAGGTTTCACCCTCATCGAACTGATGATCGTGGTGGCCATCATCGGTATCCTGGCTGCCGTCGCGCTGCCCGCTTACCAGGACTACACCGTCCGCGCCCGCGTCTCGGAAGGCCTGGTCGCCGCCTCGGCCGCCAAGGTCAACGTGCAGGACGTGCTGTCGTCGGGCAACCCACAGGGTGATGCCAGCGGCTATGCGACGGGTTACACGGCTCCGGCTGTCACCCGCAACGTGGCCAGCGTTGGCATTGCCGCCGGCACCGGCGTGATCACCGTGCGGACCACCGCTGCCGCAGGCAACGGTACTTTGACGATCACCCCGAATGCGCCCGCGGGCTCCGCTTTGCCCACAGGCACGGCCACCTTCACGCCGCCCGCCCAATCCGTGGCATGGCGTTGCGCCGCAGCCGGTGCCACGGCTGGCAGCTTCACCGGCGTGACAGCTGGTGACTTGCAAGCCCGCTTCGCCCCCGCCGAGTGCAAGTAAACTCTTGCGCACAGCCTGAAAAGAGCGCTTCGGCGCTCTTTTTTTTGGAGGATCCGTTTCATCATGGCATGGGGTACACGCATCCACAGCGCGTCGCGAGCAGCGCTGTTGCATTTCGGTCTGAGCCTGCTGGTCGCCTGCGCTGTGGCCTGGCTGGTGTTTCGGGTCTGGTACCCCACTCCCTTTCATGAGATCACTGACGGACGCACGCTTTTCCTCATCCTGATCGTGGTCGATGTGGTGTGTGGCCCGGTGTTGACGCTGGTGTTGTACGACCCGGCGAAGTCGCGTTTCAAGTGGGGCGTCGATCTGGCGCTCATTGTGTTCACCCAGCTTGGCGCCCTGGCATACGGCTTGAGCCAGGTGGCTGATGCGCGCCCGGTGTTCGTGGCTTTTGAGGGAGACCGCTTCCGAGTGGTGCAGGCACTGGATGTCGACGTGACGAGGTTGCAGGATGCCCCGGAAGGGCTGCGCTCCCTGGGGTATAGCGGCCCTCGCATGCTGGGTGTGCGTCTGGCTAAATCGGGCGATGCCGACCATCTTCAAAGCCTGCAAATGTCATTGCAAGGACTGCACCCCGCCTTCCGGCCTTCGCGCTGGCGTCCATACGAAGAGCAGATTGCTACGGTTCAGCAATCGTTGCGACCGATGCGTGAATTGCGCGAAAAGCATCCGGCTCGCCAAGCAGAACTCAATGCGCTGCTGCGCGAACTGGGCCTGAGCGACGAGCAGGTTGGCTATCTGCCGCTGGCCCGCGAAGAGACCACCGACTGGGTGGCGCTGGTCGGTCGTGGTGATGGGCGACCCCGCGCCTACGTCCATTTCGATGGGTGGTGAACGTTGTCAACCGCGCCGCCTTCAACTGAATCGCCGAAGTCGATCGTCTCAACTGTGCTGGTGTGGGTGTGCGGTGCGTTGATCGCTGCGCCTTGGTTCTGGCCTATTCTTCTGGGGCCGCTCTCGGCCATGTGGCCCGATCTCTTTGCCTGGACCTCCGGCGCCCTGCTGATCGCCCTGCTGCCGTGGACTCGCGATCAGGCCGGGCTGGCGATTGCTGGTGGCTGGCTGATGGCTGCGCTGGGCAGCTCGGTGCTGGGGCTGATCCAGTATTTCGACCTGGAGAATGGCCTTTATCCCTGGGTGGCGATCACGGAACCGGGGTACGTCACGGCGAACGTGCACCAGCTCAACATGCTGGCCTCGTTGCTGGCGGTGGGCTTGCTGAGCGTGTGGTGGCTGGTGATCAAGCACCACCTCTCTGGGGTGAATGCCGCTTGGATGACGGGGCTCTTGCTCGTAGCGCTGGCCGCCACGGCCTCACGCACCGGCTTGGTCCACCTCGTGGCCATCTCCTGCATGCTGCTCTACTGGCATCCGCGGCAATGGAAGCGCCTGCTGGTGATTTTGTGTCTGGGCTGGGCGCTTTATGCACTTGCTGCCAACGGTTTGCCCTGGCTGGCTTGGGTGACGCGCGGCATCATCATCGATCGCAATCTCATGGGGCGTTTTGGAGAGGCCATGAGTTGCCAGAGCCGACGCTTCCTGTGGAGCAATATGGTCGAACTGGTGGCCCAGAGGCCATGGACAGGCTGGGGTCCGGGGGAGCTGGTGTACGCGCACTACATCACCGACTACGCCGGTCCTCGCTTCTGCGACAAGCTGTCCCATGCGCACAACCTTCCGCTGCATCTGGCCGTCACCATGGGCTTGCCCTTTGCCGTCATTGTCAGCGTGTTGTTCCTGGTTGCGCTTTTCAGGCTCAAGCCCTGGGCCGCCACCGAATCGATGGAGCGCTTGTGCTGGGGCGTCCTGACCATGCTGGGAGTGCACAGCCTGCTGGAATACCCGCTTTGGTTTGGAGTTTTCCAGTTGATGGCTTTGCTCGCTGCTTGGCAAATTTATACCGTTCGACACTGTCTCGCTGGCAGTGACTCTGTGAGAGACCCTTCTAGGTCGGCGATGGGTCGTGTGAGCATTTCAGCCTTGCTGCTCATTTGCCTCTCGCTCGTCGCCTGGGACTACGTGAAAGTCAGTCAGCTTTACCTGCCGGAGCGGATGCGCCTGGAACGCTATAAGGACGATACTTTCAATAAGGCCCGCGATACTCTGCTCTTCAACTCCCATGTGCTGATTGCACAGGTCGTGGCCACGGACCTGACGAAGGACAACGCTGAACTCATCTTGCAGGGGGCCCTTGCCTCGCTGCACGTCGCACCCGATTCCAGAATCATCCGCCGGGTGATTGAGTCGGCTGCATTGTTGGGTAGAGCCGACATCGTGAACCTGCATGTGGCACGTTACAAGGCGGCCTGGCCTAAACAGTATGCAGAATGGATCGAGTTGCAGAAGGCGGCCGCGGCCACTCGCTGAAGAAAGCCGGAGAGGCTGCTCAGTTGGCCACGAACGCCCCGCTCTTGCCGCCTCGCTTCTCCAGCAAGCGCACGCCCGAGATCGCCATGCCCCGGTCCACCGCCTTGCACATGTCGTAGACGGTGAGCAGGGCGACGCTGGCGGCGGTGAGGGCTTCCATCTCCACGCCGGTCTGGCCGGTGCATTCGGTGGTGGCGCGGCAGCAGACGCTGTGCGTGTCCGCATCGACCTCGAACTCCACCGCCACGCGCGTCAGGCCGATCGGGTGGCACAGGGGAATGAGGTCACTGGTCTTCTTCGCGGCCTGAATGCCCGCGATGCGGGCGATGCCGAGCACGTCGCCCTTTTTCGCCGTGCCGCTCTGGATGAGCGCCAGCGTGTCGGGCAGCATGGTGATCCGGCCTTCGGCCACGGCCACGCGGTGCGTGTGGGCCTTGGCCGCCACGTCCACCATGTGGGCCTGGCCCTGGGCGTCGAAGTGTGTGAGCGGGCCGGGAGGGGTTGTATCGGGCATGGGGACTTGTTGCGAGGGCTTTACAGAACCGTTCGGACTTGGCGGCATCATACGGGGATGCCTGCAACTCCCAAGTTCCCTAGGCGGTCGCCACCACGTCGTGCGCTGGGCCCTGGCCTGCTTGCCCTGTCCCTTCTGCTCGGTCCCCTGCCGCCGGCGGCGGCCCAGTCGGGCGCCGACCGGTCGTCGGTGAGCAACCTGCCAAGCCTGGGCGATGGCCAGGGCATGACGCTCTCCGCCGAGCGCCGCATGGGTGATCGCATCGCGCGCGGCATCTACCGCGACCCCGACTACCTCGACGATCCGGTGCTGGTGGACTACCTGCAGTCGCTCTGGCAACCCTTGCTGGGTGCCGCCCGCGATCGCGGTGACGTGCCGCCCGAATTGAGCGAGCGCCTGGCCTGGGAGTTGATGATCTCGCGCGACCGGCGCGTGAACGCCTTCGCGCTGCCCGGGGGTTACCTGGGCGTGCACCTGGGGCTGGTGGCCGTCACCGAACGGCCGGAGGAACTGGCCTCGGTGCTGGCGCACGAGCTCAGCCACGTTTCGCAGCGGCACATCGCCCGCATGGTCTCGCGCGACGAACGTATGACGCCCTGGATGGTGGGTGCCATGATCCTGGCGGCGCTGGCTGCCGGGTCGAATTCGCAGGCCGCGGGCGCGGCCATCGCGGGCGGCACGGCCGCCGCGGCCCAGTCGCAACTCAATTTCTCGCGCGACATGGAGCGCGAGGCCGATCGCGTGGGCTACGGTGTGCTCACCGGCGCCGGCTTCGACGGCTACGGTTTTGTCACCATGTTCGATCGCCTGCAGCAGGCCTCGCGCCACAACGACGACGGCTCTTTTCCCTACCTGCGCAGCCACCCGCTGACCGGCGAGCGCATCGCCGACATGCGCGCGCGCCTGCCGCAAGGACCGGTTGCACCGGCCGCCGCCGCTGCGCCGGGCGCTGCGCCCGCGCCCGCCAGCGGCGCGACGGGGGGCGCGTTGCGACTCGACCTGCCCAGGGCCGGTGCCCGAGGCGATGCCGCCGGGCCGATGGTCGTGCCCTCCGACGCCGTGCTGCATGGCCTGATGGCGGCACGTGCCCGCGTGCTGGCGGAAAACGGGCCCGACCGCATGCGCGCCTGGCTCAACCACGGCCAGGCCGCGGGGGCCACACATGGCGAGCGCTACGCCGCCGCCCTCTCCGCGCACCGTCTGGGACAACGCGACACCGCGCTGGAACTGGCCCAGCGCCTGCGCACCGCGGTGCCTGCCCAGGCCAAGCCCACGGTCGATGCGCTTCTGCTCGAGTTGCTGCTCGCGCCGACGACGGCAACGGGATCCGCAGCGGTCCCTCCGGCGGCACAGGCCGGCCTGCTGGCCGAGCTGCGCGACCAGGCCCTGGCCGGCACCACGCGAGCAAGCGCCATCTACGGCGCACAGGCCGCCATCGCCACCGGCCAGCCCGAGCGGGCCGCGACGCGGTTGCAGGCCTGGGTGGCACTGCATCCTCGCGATGCCCTGGCCTGGCAGACCTTGTCGCGTGCGCACGCCGCGCAGGGGCAGACCCTGCGCGCCATCCGCGCCGATGCCGAGGCGCGCGCGGCGCAACTGGACTACAGCGGGGCGGCCGAACGGCTCAGGGCCGCACAGGGACTGCCGGCCGCACAACGCACCGACGGCATGGAACTGGCCATCGTGGACGCGCGGCGGCGCGAGGTGGAAGCGCTGCTGCGCGAGTCAACGCGAGAGGACTGAGCGCAGCGCGGTGTTCACCACCAGCATCAACACCGAGTAGATCAGCGAGCCCAGCAACGCAGCCAGGAAGCCATCGACCCGGAAGCCGTCGAGCACGCTTGCCGCGGCCCAGAACAGCAGGGCGTTGATCACGAACAGGAAGAGGCCCAGCGTGATGACCGTGACCGGCAGGGTCAGGATCACCAGGATGGGCCGCAACACCGCGTTGAACAGGCCGATGACCGCGGCGGCAATCAGTGCTGCGGTGAAGCTCTGCACCTGCACCCCGGGATAGAGGTAGGCCACCACCAGCAGGGCACAGGCGGCGAGCAGCCAGGTCAGGATGAGCTTCATGCCGCGGCCGGCTTCAGGCTTCGTGCGTGACCGGCGGGCGGCGCGAAGCGATCCACTTGCCCAGTGCCAGCACAATCAGCGCGCCCACGATGTGAGCGGACCACCACAGCGTGTCGGAGATCACCGCCATGCCCTTTTCGTCCACCGTGCCCAGCTTGGGCATCCACAGCCACTTGTCGGGGTTGACGAAGGCCGGGTCGGTGACCAGCATGCCGCCTGCAATCCAGCCCAGCAGCATGCCGCCGAGCGTGATGATCATCGGGAAGCGCGCCATCAATTTGATGACCATGGTGCTGCCCCAGACGATGATGGGGATGGAGATCAGCAGGCCCAGCACCACCAGCAGGAACGAGTGTTCGCCCGCGTTCTGCGCGGCGCCTGCGATGGCGATCACGTTGTCCACGCTCATCACCAGGTCGGCCACGATGATGGTCTTGATGGCCGCCAGCAGCTTGTCGCTGCCCTGGATGTCGCCGTGCGCTTCGTCGTCCGGCGCGAGCAACTTCACACCGATCCACACCAGCAGGATGGCACCCACGAGCTTGATGAACGGCACCGTCAACAGCGTCATCGCAAAGGCGATGAGGATCACGCGCAGGATGATGGCGCCAGCGGTGCCCCAGATGATGCCCTTGGTGCGCTGATGGGCCGGCAGCTTGCGGCAGGCCAGCGCGATCACGACCGCGTTGTCGCCACCCAGCAGGATGTCGATGATGATGATCTGTCCGAGCGCGACCCAGAACGCGGGCGATGTCAGGAAATCCATAAATTCCTCGTAGTTGCAAGCGGAAACCGGAAGGCACTGCACCACCCACCCGCGCCAGCGCTGCTGCGCTGGCGAAGGGGACGGACATGCCTTGATCGGCCGTGGAGAGCCCATCAAAGGTCTTGCTCGCCGGGCGATGGATCGCCTGGCCCGGGCCGCCGGAAGCTGAACGCTTCGTCCTGACGACAACCTGGTGGTCCGGAGCCGGAAGACACCGAGGTCTTCCTGATCCGCAACGGAGAGCTACTCCCCTTCGAGACCCGCGATTGTAGCGGCGCCCGGAGCGGTGGCGCCGCTTCGGCGAATACGCAGTTACCACAGGCCCGGAGCCAGACTGGCTATCATCCTCACCCCATGCCCGGCATCCACATCACCGACATCGAAGCCGCCATCAACCACTGGCGTGAGCGCTCACCCTCGCCTGATGGCGTGTCGTTGTGCAAAGAGTTGCGGGCGCTGGCCGAGGTGTATGCGCTCATGGTGTACTTCCACGAAACCGAGGCCGACGAGACCACCCTGCCTGCCGCGGCCCGCGCGGCCTGGATGGTCTGGTACGAAACCACGCCCGACACGCCCTGCATCGCCATTTGCTCCACGAGCCAGGGCGATGAGGTCTGCAAGGGCTGCGGACGCACGTTCGACGAAGTGCAGCGCTGGACGGAAATGTCGCCTGGTGAGAAGCGGGCGAGCTGGCGGCGCATCACCATCGAAGGCGACGCCTGGCGCTTCAACCGCTACGCAGAGCGCGCGCTGGAAACCTGACCGCCGAGGGCAGACGGGCGACCCGATGCCACACAACCCGCCGATTCGTATCGCATTGCACGGAAATCCTCACCCGGACCGAGGCGTTTTCACCTTGCTTCGATATCATCCGGCAGCCATGTAAGTGATTGTTGCTAGATCAGGGGTTGCCGGTCCGGGCGACCCTTCTGTGGAGTTTTCGCCCTATGAACGCCTTTGAACTCACCTTGCCGGTCAGCCACGACGGCGTCTTGAGCATGGACCCCGAAGAGGCCCGCGCCACCGGCGAGATGCTGGCCCAGGAATATCGGTCGGCCGAACCTTTTCCCCACATCGTGCTGGACGGCATCCTTCCGCCGGCTGTGCTGCAACAGGCGCTCGACAACTTTCCTTCCGAACCCCTGAAGTCGGACCGCGTGTTCGACATCAACTACGGCGGACACCACAAGCGTCAGATCCTGCCGTACGACTGCAACAGGGATGCGCAGGCCCTTTTTGCATTCCTCAACTCCAAGCCCGTGCTGCAGTTCCTGCAAGGCCTCACCGGCATCGAGGGCCTGATTCCCGATCCTTATTTCGAAGGCGGGGGCTTTCACGAGATCAGCAAGGGCGGCCTGCTGGGTGTGCACGCCGATTTCCGCATCAACGAGACCTTGCACCTGGAGCGGCGCATCAATCTGCTGATCTACCTGAACCCGGACTGGAAAGAGGAATGGGGCGGCGCGCTCGAGCTCTGGGACCGCAAGATGACCACCTGCCACTCACAGGTCTTCCCCCTGCTGAATCGCTGCGTGGTGTTCAGCACCGACGCGGACAGCTTTCATGGGCATCCGGATCCATTGAACACGCCAGACCACGTCAAGCGGCGTTCGATTGCGCTGTACTACTACACCAGCTCTCGCAACATCTACAAAGAGGTGCCAAGCCACAGCACCATGTACTACGCCCGTCCGACGGATTCGGCCGAGGTGCATGCCGAGGCCCGGCAGTTCCGCATGGATGAGTACATTCGCGACTGGTTGCCACCCAAGCTGGCGCGGCTCTTCTTCAAGATCCGCAACCGCCTGACCTCTGCCTGAGCGGCCTGGCTAGACGCGCCGGGCGAGCTCGGTGGCCTTGCCCACGTAACTGCCGGGCGTCATCGCCAGCAGCCGGTCCTTTTCCGGCTGCGGAATCTCCAGCCCGCGAATCAGTTCGTGGAGGGCCTCGGCGGTCACGGTCTTGCCGCGCGTGACTTCCTTCAGCTTCTCGTAGGCGCCCGACACGCCATAGCGGCGCATCACCGTCTGGATCGGCTCGGCCAGCACTTCCCACGACGCGTCGAGGTCGGCCGCGATGGCTTCCTCGTTGATTTCCAGCTTGCCCAGGCCCACGCTCAGGGAGTGGTAGGCCAGCACCGCGTAGCCCAGCGCCACGCCCATGTTGCGCAGCACGGTGGAGTCGGTCAGGTCGCGCTGCCAGCGGCTGATCGGCAGCTTCTCGGACAGGTGGCGCAGCAGCGCGTTGGCCAGGCCCAGGTTGCCTTCGGCGTTCTCGAAGTCGATCGGGTTGACCTTGTGCGGCATGGTCGAGGAACCGATCTCGCCCGCCTTGAGCCGCTGCTTGAAGTAGCCCAGGCTCACATAGCCCCAGATGTCGCGCGACAGGTCGATCAGGATGGTGTTGGTGCGCGCCACGGCATCGAACAGCTCGGCCATGTAGTCGTGTGGCTCGATCTGGATGCTGTAGGGCTGGAAGGTCAGGCCCAGGCCGAGCGGCTCGGGCGACTCGATCACGTTGCGGCTGAAGGTCTCCCAGTCGAAGTCGGGCCAGGCGCTCAGGTGGGCGTTGTAGTTGCCGACGGCACCGTTCATCTTGCCCAGGAGCTTGACGCTGGCGATGCGGTCGCGCGCCGCGCTCAGGCGCACCACCACGTTGGCGATCTCCTTGCCCACGGTGGTGGGGCTGGCGGTCTGGCCGTGGGTGCGGCTGAGCATGGGCACGGCGGCGTGCGCGTGCGCCATCTCGCGCAGCTTGGCGATCACGCCATCCAGCGTGGGCAGCAGCACCGCGTCGCGTCCGCCCTTGAGCTGCAGGGCATGGCTGGTGTTGTTGATGTCTTCGCTGGTGCACGCGAAGTGCACGAACTCGGCCGCCTTCTCCAGTTCGGGGCGCGCCTCGAAGCGCGACTTGATCCAGTACTCGACCGCCTTCACGTCGTGGTTGGTGACCTTCTCGATGTCCTTGATGGCCTGCCCGTCGGCTTCGCTGAAGTTCTTCACCAGGCCCAGCAGGTAGGTGCGCGCGCCGGGCGTCAGCGGCTTGAATTCGGCCAGGCCGGCGTCGGACAAGGCGATGAACCAGGCGATCTCGACCTGCACGCGGCGGTGCATGTAGCCCTGCTCGCTCATGAAAGGCCGCAGCGGTGCGAGGCGGGCGGCGTAGCGGCCGTCGAGGGGGGACAGGGCGGAGATGGCGCTCAGGGCCGCGGAGGCGGGCTGCGCGGAGACGGCGGGAGTCGGGGTGGTCGGACGCATCCGGCGATTGTAGGAGGGCGCGCCGCGCCATGAGCCTGTCAGCGCGAAGGAAGCCGGGGCTGGCTAGAATTGCCTTCCCACTGCCAACCGACTTCCCCACTCGACATGAAACTCATTGGTGCCACCACCAGCCCCTACGTGCGCAAAGTGCGCGTTGTCATGGCCGAGAAGAAACTGGACTACCAATTCATCCTGGAAGACGTGTGGTCGGCCGGCACCCAGATCGGCACCTCCAACCCTTTGGGCAAGGTGCCGTGCCTGGTGATGGAAGGCGGTGAAGCGGTGTTCGACTCGCGCGTCATCGTGGAGTACCTCGACACGCTCTCCCCCGTGGGCAAGCTCATCCCCACCCAGGGGCGCGAGCGCGCCGAAGTCAAGACCTGGGAAGCCCTGGCCGACGGCCTGCTCGACGCCGCCGTGCTCGCGCGCCTGGAAACCACCTGGCCCGGCCGCACCGACGAGCAGCGTTGCCAGGCCTGGACCGATCGCCAGCTCGGCAAGATCGAAGCGAGCCTGAAGTCCATGAGCCAGGGCCTGGGCGAGAAGCCGTTCTGCTCGGGCATCCACTTCAGCCTGTCCGATGTGGCCGTGGGCTGCGCGCTCGGTTACCTGGACTTCCGTTTCCCGGTGATCGACTGGCGCTCCAGCTACCCGAACCTGGCCCGCTTGGCCGACAAGCTCAACCAGCGCCAGAGCTTCATCGACAGCAAGCCGAACTGAAGCTCACAGCCCGGTGAAACGCCGCACCGCCGGGAAGTACGCGCGGTAAGGCAGCAGGCGCAGCAGCTTCATCCAGCGTGTGAAGCGCTTGGGGTAGTGGATGTCGAAGGCGCCCCGCTCCCAATCCGCGATCATGGCCAGCGCCGCTTGCTCGGGCGTGATCAACGCGGGCATGGTGAACTGGTTCTGCGCGGTGAGCGGCGTCTGCACGAAGCCCGGATGCACCACGCTCACACCGAGTCCCAGGGGGTGCAGGTCCAGGTAGAGCGTTTCGGCCAGGTTGGTGAGGGCCGCCTTGGTCGGGCCGTAAGCCAGGCTCTTGGGCAGGCCGCGAAAACCGGCCACGCTGCTGATCAGGCTGATGTGGCCCCGGCCTTGCGCGATGAACGCCGGCAGCAAGGCGTGCAGCACGTGCAGCGCGCCCACGTAGTTGATCTCGAGGTGCTGGCGCATGTCGGCCATGTCCATGGCGTCGGCGCGCATCTCGCGGTAGTGGCCGGCGCAATACACCACCATGTCCAGTGGGCCCTGCGCAAGGATCTCGCCCGCCGTCTGCGCCACGGCCTCGGCATCGGTCACGTCCAGCGGCCAGGCTTGCGCTGCGGTGCCATCGTGCGAAGGGTGCGAGGCCACGAAAGCCTGCAGCGCTTCGGCCTTGCGCGCCGAGACCAGCACCTGCGCGCCGCGCGCATGCAGGGCCGCCGCCGTGGCTTCGCCGATGCCGCTGGAGGCACCGACCAGCCACACGCGCAGGCCGCGCCAGTCGCGGATGGGTGGATTCATGGCGCGCGCTTCACGAAGGACAGCGTCACCTCGCCGAGGCGAAAACCGAACTTGCTCATCTCGGCCTTGTTGAGCATCACGCCTTCATTCATGAGGTACATCCAGTCGTCGAACTGCACCTCGTAGGTCTTGCCATCCACCGGCAGCTGCAGCGTGTAGCCCCAGCGAAAGGCGTTGCCCCGCTGTTCGCCGCGCGCCATGCCCACCACGTCGTCGGCGGTGCCGGTGAACTGGCCGTTGCCCAGGTGCTTCATGCGCCAGATGCGCTTCTGCGTCGTGCCGTCCGAATAGGTGAAGTCCTCGTCGAGCACGCCGTCGTCGCCGTTCCAGCTGCAGCGCATGACCACGGTGAAGCGTTTGACCACCGCACCCGAGCGGTCGGTGAAGACACCGTAGGCATCGAGCGTGCCGTTGAAATACGTGCGCAGGTCGAGCACCGGTTTTTCGCTGGCGTACTGCGAGACCTGCGGTCCGGCGCAGGCCGAGAGGGTGGCTGCGGTGGCGATGCCGGCGGCGGCAAGCAGCAGACGTCTTTGCATGGGGATTCCTTCAGGAGGTGGATGCCAGAGCGGGTCCGCGCTGCGGCCGGATGACGAGCGTGTAGAGCGCGCCGCCGGCCAGCAGCTTGAGTGCGCAAGGCAGCAGGCAGTAGGCGATGGTGAGCGTGTGCAGCGCGGCTTCGTCGCGCGCGCCCGGCACGTAGCCGAACCAGGCCAGCAGGGGCAGGGCCAGGCCGGCGGCCAGCGCCAGGTTGAGCTTCGCGGCAAAGCTCCACCAGCCGAAGTAGGCGCCTTCGCGCCGGCCGCGTTCGCCGAGCTGGCCGATCACGCCGGCCAGCAGCGCGCTCGGCAGGGTGAGGTCGGTGCCCAGGGCCACGCCGGAGAGCGCGCACACGATCAGAAACGGCCACACGTCGCCCGTGCCCAGCGTGGAGGCCCAGATGAACACCAGCACCGCCAGCGCCATGCCCAGCAGCCAGGTGCGGGCCAGTCCGAAACGCGCCACCACGCGCACCCAGAGCGGAATGGAAAGCGCCGCGCAGAGGAAGTAGGTGGCCAGGAACGCGGGTTCGATCGAGGACGGCGCCTGCAGGCGGTCCTGGACGAAGAACAGCACCAGCGTGGCCGGCACCGCACTGGCGGTGCCATTGAGCACGAACACCGCCAGCAGGCGCAGGAAGGCGGGTTGGCGCAGCGGCGATGGTCCCTGGATGGGCGTCGCGGGCGCGTGCTTCGGCGACGGCGGCACGGCTGAACCGCTCCAGGCCCACCAGCCCAGCGCCAGCGACACCGCGAAGGTGGCCACGGTGGTGCCCAGGCCGAGCGTGCCCGGCAGCACCGCGGCGACCAGCACGCCGAGCAAGGCCAGGCCTTCGCGCCAGGCCACCACACGGCTGCGCTGGGCCTCGTTGCCGCCCAGCCGCGCGCCCCAGGCCTGGTGCGCCACCGCGACCACGCTGTAGGCGATGTAGGTCACAGCCATCAACAGGCCGGCCCAGGTGAGCAGGGCGGTGGTGCCCGCCGCCTGCGCGGCGCTGGGTGGGAACAGCAGGCCCCAGAGACCGAGCGCCAGCACCACCGATGCGATGCCGGTGGCCAGCAGCAGCGAGCGCACCGAGTGCGACCAGAGTCGATCGCACCAGCGGCCGATCCAGGGGTCGAGCAACGCGTCGACCAGGCGCGCGGCCAGCAGCACCGCACCCAGCAAGGCCAGCGGCGCGGCGAAGGTGCGCGCGTAGTGGTTGGGCAGGATCACATACAGCGGCAGCGCCACGAACGCCAGGGGCAGGCCGAGCAGGCCGTAGCGCAGGCCCGCTCGCCACGCGCCGGGGCCGACGAATCGGTCCACCGGCTCTGGCAGTGCCGTGTTCATGAGGCCGGCCGCGAGGCGGCACCCGAGGGTTCGATCAGCGCACGGCGCAGTGCAGGCTGCGAAGTCTTCGGTGACAGCCAGATGCCGAAGAACAGCCGCGAGAAGGCATCGTCCGCCACCTCGCCGAGCCACTGGCCATTCAGGTAGAAGCGCGCACCGATGCCGGGCACATGCACACCGGTGAGGCGATCGCCGCGCTTCACATCTGGGAACAGGCCGCCCATGGCTTTCTGCCAGCGCTCGGCCTGTGCCGACTCGATGGGGGCCAGGCCGCGCATCTCGTTGATTGATCGCTCGGCGATGTCAAGCCCCTTGAAGCTGCGCAGGTAGCTCAACTCCAGACCGAAGCGCTGTTCGGCAAAACGCTCGGCATCGAAGCCCGGGCTTGCGTAGAGGCTGGCGTCGTACACCTCGAAGCCCCACACGCGCAGGCGCGCCGTGCCCAGCCGCGGCTGCTCCTTGAGCGCGCCGCTCGCGGTGGCCTCGGCCGGCGCCGCCTGCGCCCTGCCGACGGGCAGCGCCAACGTGCAGGCGACCAGCGCGAGGGCAGCGAAGGCGTGCGGGCGCATGGCTGGGGCTGGCTCAAGCCGGCTTGCGCAGGGTGTACTGCACCACGTCGATGTTGGCCTGCTCGAAAGCGGCCTCGCAGTAGGCAAGATAGAACTCCCAGATGCGCAGGAAACGCTGATCGAAGCCGAGCTGCAGCACGTGCTCCTTCTCTTGCAGGAAACGCTCGCGCCAGATCGCCAGCGTGCGCGCGTAGTCCCGGCCGAAGGCGAACTCGTCCACCACCTCCAGGCCCGCCAGCGCCGCCTGTGCGCGGAACTCGCGCGGGCAGGGCAGGCAGCCGCCGGGGAAGATGTACTGCTGGATGAAATCGGTGCCCTTGATGTACCGGTCGAAATGCTCGTCGTCGATCACGATGCTCTGGATGCAGGCCCGGCCGCCGGGCTTGAGCAGGCGCGCCACGCTCTGGAAGTAGGTTGGCCAGTACGCGCGGCCCACGGCCTCGACCATCTCGATCGAGCAGATCGCATCGAACGGCGCGTCGGGGATGTCGCGGTAGTCCTGCAGGCGCAGGTCGGCGCGGTTCGCGTGGCCGAGCCGGCGCATGCGGTCCTGGGCGAATCCGAGCTGTTCGGTGGAGAGCGTCACGCCGACCACGCTGGCGTCGAACTCGACGGCGGCCTTCTCCGCCAGCGCGCCCCAACCGCAACCGATCTCCAGCACCCGGTCGCCCGGGCGCACACCGGCCATGCGCAGCGCGCGGCGCACCTTGGCGTGCTGCGCGTCCACCATGCTCTGGCCGGGCTCCTCGAACCAGGCCGAGGAATAGTTCATGGTCTCGTCCAGCCAGAGCGTGTAGAACGGATTGCCCAGGTCGTAGTGGGCGTGGATGTTCTTGCGGCTGTTGGCGCGCGAGTTGCGGTTGAGCAGGTGCCGCACGCGGTACGCCAGGCGACCCAGCCAGGAACCGTAGATCACGTCCTCCACCTCGCGCCGGTTGGCCACCATCAACGACAGCAGGGCGGTGAGGTTCGGGGTGCTCCAGTCGCCGGCGATGTAGCTTTCGGCAAAACCGATGTCGCCCGACTTCAGCGCCGCAGCGCACACGTTCCAGTTGTGCAGCCGCATGCTCGCGTGCGGACCGTCCACCTGGCCGAAGCGCTGCACCGTGCCGTCCGGCAGTTGCAGGCTCAGGCTGCCGTGCACCAGCCGTTGCAGCAGCTGCAAGGTGGTGCGCGCGGCCGCAGGCGCATTGCGGGGCAGGTCGAAGCCCGCGGGATTTCGGGGGGCGGTGGTGGAGTTCATGGGCGGCGGGGTTCGGCACCCGCGGGGGCCGCGGGCGAAACGGTGGCAGTGATGAAGTCGCCCGGAGCGGGCGGCTGGCGGAAGAAGGGCGCGCTCTTGATCCACAGGCGCATGGCCTGCCAGTGGATGCGTGCGATCACGCCGAAGGTCATGGCCGGGTGCGAAAGCAGCGCGCGCCGCAGCGTCTGCGCGTTCAGGGGCAACAGCTCGCCGCTCACGCTGGTGTTGAGCAGCGGCGCCTCGCCGCCATCGTCGAAGTAGTCGACGCGGGCCACGGTGCGCGGCGCCGGGTCGGGCGTGCGCATGAAGACGAAGCGGTAGCGCCCACGCACCGGGCAGAACGGCGAGACGTGGAACACCTTGTCGGCCTCGCACGGCTGGCCGTAGCGCGGCGCGTCCAGCAGGTAGCAGTGGCGTTCGCCAAAGGTGTTGTTCACTTCGGCGAGCACCGCGCGCAACGAGCCGTCGGCGCGGTGGCAGTACCAGAAACTCACCGGCTTGAAGGCGTAGCCCAGCACGCGCGGATAGGTGTGCAGCCAGACCTCGCCGGGCGCATCGTGAATGCCGTGCGCGTGCAGCACCTCGTCGAGCCAGGCCAGGCTGTCGGCGCGTCCGTCGCCGTGGTCGGCATCGTGGAAGCTCAGCGCCGCGCGTCGGTTGCGCGCGAGATCGCCGCTGCCGTTCGCGCGCAGGCTGCGCATGGGCAGCATCAGGAAATACGTGGCGTACACGAAGGCGTGATGGCGCGGCCGGTGGCGCGTGTGGCGCACCTGGCCGAAGCCGATCTGCGCCATCATGCAAAGACTCCGGGCAACGCCACGCGGCGTGCCGCGTCCGTGCTGGCGATCGGCACCAGGCCATGCGTGTCGATGATGGCGCGCGCCGCGCGCAGGCCGGACTTCAGGCCGTCCTCGTGGAAGCCGTAGCCGGTCCAGGCGCCGGCGAACCAGGTGTGGCGCTGGCCCTGCATGTCGTTCACCCGCGCCTGCGCGCGGATGGCGGCGAGGTCGAACACCGGGTGGTCGTATGCGTACTCGCCCAGCACCTGCGTCGGCGCGATCTCGCGTTGCGGGTTGAGCGAGACCACCACCGGCTGCGCCACCGGCAGCGGTTGCAGGCGGTTGATGAGGTAGTGCAGGCAGACCTGGGCCGACTCCACCTCGGCGCTGGCGGCGCGTTGGTAGTTCCAGGCCGCCCAGGCCCGCGGGTTGGCCGGCAGCACCGAGGCATCGGTGTGCAATACGGCGCGGTTGGGCTGGTAGCGGATCGCGGCCAGCACCTCGCGCTCGTTCTGGCTCGCGCCATTGCCCAACAACCGCAACGACTGGTCGCTGTGGCAGGCCATGACCACCGCGTCGAACCGCTCCACGTGGCCTTCGGTGACGATGCGCACGCCCTGCGGATCTCGCAGCACCTGGCGCACCGGCGTGGCCAGGCGGCGGTCGGCGATGCGCTCCACGATCTTCTGCACGTACTGCCGCGCGCCGCCGGCCACCGTGTACCACTGCGGCCGGTTGGCCACCTGGATCAGGCCGTGGTTGTGGCAGAAGCGCACCATGGTGGCGACCGGAAACGCCAGCATCTGGTCGGTCGGGCAACTCCAGATGCAGCCCATCATGGGCAGGAAATACCAGTCGCGGAATTCGTCCGAGAAACGCTGCGCGCGCAGGAAGTCCCCCAGGGGCTGCAGCAGCGGGCTGTGTTCGCCCAGGTCCTCGCCCTTCTCGGCCAGGCGCGAGGCGATGCGGTTGAAGCGGACGATGTCGGCCAGCATGCGCAGGAAGCGCGGGTTGGCCAGGTTGCGCCGCTGGGCGAACACGGAAGACAGGTTGCTGCCGCTCCACTCCAGCGTGCGACCGCCGGGCGCGGCGCCATCGGCCTGCACCGAGAACGACATGTCCGATTTCGAGATCGGCACCTCCAGCGACGACAGCAGCGCCAGCAGGTTCGGGTAGGTGCGCTCGTTGAGCACCAGGAAACCGGTGTCCACGCCGAAGGTGGTGGGTAAGCCCTGCGCGTCCGGCAGGGTCACGTCCACCGTGTGCGTGTGGCCGCCGAAATGGGCACCCGCCTCGAACAGCGTGAGATCGGCCAGGCCCTGCAGGGTGTGGGCGGCGGCGAGGCCCGCGATGCCGGAGCCGACGATGGCGACCCGGATCGGGCGCGGGGGTGGGGAGGCCGTGGCGGATTGCTGGAGGTCCGAGTACATCGTCGGCACCTCAGGCCCTCACCGCAATGCGGTGGCCACTTGAACAAAAGACTGCGAAGCGCCCCGAAACGAACCAGGGAGGGAGGGAGGAGGAGGAGAAGCGCCTCGGGATTTCAGCCGGATCACGAGGACCCGGAAGGCTTCGCAGTTCAAAAAGGAATCTGTTGGCTGGGAGACCCATGGCGCGCGAAAAGTTCCGGCGCAACGACACGGCGTCGGGCGCGGAAACGGGGCAGCAAGGTGAAATTGGGCTCATGGGTGGCAAAAGATACTGGTTGGTTTCATTGTGACTATTCAGTCACTATTTGGTCGAGAGAAACTTTTCAATGTCCTTGATGAACCCGGGGTCTTTGGGTTCGACGCGGCTTCCATAGCTGCGCACCACCTGCCCGTCGCGGGCGATCAGGTACTTGTGGAAGTTCCATTGCGGGCGCTCGCCGGTGCGCTCGGCGAGCTGCCGGAACAGCGGGTTGGCGCCCGTGCCGGTCACGCTGGTCTTGCTGAACATCGGGAATTTCACGCCGAAGGTGTTCTCGCAGAACTCGGCGATCGCCGTGTTGCTGCCGGGTTCCTGCTGCCCGAAATCGTTGGACGGGAAACCCAGCACGACCAGCCCGCGGCCCTGGTACTTCGCGTTCAAGGCCTCGAGGCCCTCGTACTGCTTGGTGAAGCCGCAGAAGCTCGCCGTGTTCACCACCAGCACCACCTTGCCGCCGTACTGGCACAGCGACTGCGGCTTCTCGTCCTGGAGGCGGTCGAACCGGTGTTGCAGCAGGGCGGGGCAGGCGGTGGTGTCCGCGGCATGGGCACCGCTCAGTGCGAAGAAGGCCAGAGCCGCCGCCAGCGCGCGGCGCAAGCCGGGGTTGGCAGTGGGGGAAGAGCTTGTTTTCATGTGCGCAACTCCAATAATGAAAAGGACGACCGGAACTTTGTCCATGACAAACTCTAGCTCCCGCAGCGTTATTTGGCACACCATCGCCGACATCGAGCGCGACACCGGCCTGTCCAAGGACACGCTGCGCGTCTGGGAGCGGCGCTACGGGTTTCCCGATCCCCGGCGCGATTCGCTGGGCGAACGCCGCTACGACGACGCGCAACTCACCCGGCTGCGCCACATCCGGCGCCTCATTGACGCGGGCCACCGGCCGGGCCAGGTGGTTTCGCTGCCGCTGGAGACGCTGTTGCAACTCAATACGCAGCCCTCGCCCGGTCGGATTCAGAACCGATCGCCCCGCCCGCGGCAGCCCACTTCGCCCAGCGAGGACATCCAGGCCTGGGTGGACATGCTGCACCGCTACGACGCCCGCTCGCTGCGGAAGGGTCTGACCCGCATGCTGGAAGAGCGCGGCCTGGCGCGCATGCTGCTGGACGGGGTGGCACCCATGAACGAGCGCGTGGGCGACGCCTGGCTGGCCGGCGACATGGCGGTTCACCAGGAACATCTGTACACCGAGGTCGTGCAGTCGGTGCTGCGCGAGGCGATCGCACAGGTGACGCTGGCGCGGCCGCTGGCGCCGCCACGCGTGCTGCTCACCACCCTGCCGGGCGAAGAGCATGGCCTGGGCCTGCTGATGGCGGAATGCTTCCTGGTGCTCGACGGTTGCGAGACCCTGTCGCTGGGCCTGCAGACGCCCTTGTCCGATCTGGTCAGCGCGGCCGTGCTCAGTGGGGCCCAGGTGGTGGCGTTGGGTTTCACCGCCACGCCCAGTCCGCGCGAGGTGCTCAGTGCCCTGGGCCAGTTGCGCAGCTTGCTGCCGCCCGAGATGAAGATCTGGACCGGGGGTCATTGCCCGGTGCTCATGCGTGCCCCGCGCGGCCAGTCGAGTGCAACCGCGCCCTTCCAGCACCTCGCCCGGCTGCAGGACATCCCCATCGCGGTGGCGCTCTGGCGCTCGCTCGTGCAAGCTCCCCGTTGAGCGCGACGAAGTCGCGAGGTGGGTTTTCAAGGCATGCGCCGACCCATACCCCTGCGCAACACGATGATTTCTAAGAGGTTTTTTCCCTACCGCATAAAATGCGAGGAGTTTCGAAAGACCTCAATGCTCTATCCTGAACTCTTCAAGCAACTCGAATCCGTGCGATGGGACATGGACAAGGACATCCTCTGGGACCGGTTCGACGCCACTTCGCTCACCGACGAGCAAGCCCAGACCATCAAGATGAACGCCATCACGGAGTGGGCTGCGCTGCCGGCCACCGAGATGTTCCTGCGCGACAACCGCGACGATTCCGACTTCTCCGCCTTCATGTCGATCTGGTTCTTCGAGGAGCAGAAACACTCGCTCGTGCTCATGGAATACCTGCGCCGCTTCCGCCCCGAACTGGTGCCCAGCGAGCAGGAACTGCACGACATCCGCTTCGAATTCGACCCGGCGCCGCCCCTGGAAACGCTGATGCTGCACTTCTGCGGCGAGATCCGCCTGAACCACTGGTACCGGCGCGCCAGCGAATGGCACACCGAGCCGGTGATCAAGCAGATCTACAGCACGCTCAGCCAGGACGAGGCGCGCCACGGCGGTGCCTACCTGCGCTACATGAAGCGCGCCATCGGCAAGTTCGGCGACGAGGCGCGCTCGGCCTTTGCCAAGGTGGGCGTGCTCATGGCGAGCGCACGGCGCACCGCGCAGGCGCTGCACCCGACCAACCTGCACGTGAACAAGACGCTGTTCCCCAACGACACCATCCAGAGCCGCCTGCCCAACCCCGAGTGGCTGGAGCACTGGCTGGACAAGCAGATCAATTTCGACTCCGTGTGGGAAACCAAGGTGGTCGAGCGCATCCTGCACAACATGAGCCTGCTGATGGAGCGCAGCTTCAGCACCGTGCAGGAGCTCAACCGCTACCGCAAGGAACTTGCCGCCAGCCTGGCCACGCCGGCCGCCGCATCCTGAGCCGCTGCCTGATGGGCGCGCAGGACGCCGGCGCCGCGCCGGCGTTTCTCCACAAGATCGTTGGCCGCAGCGATGCCGCAGCCGCGCTGGCCCGGCTGCCCGGGCCGGTGGTGTTCACCAACGGCGTGTTCGACCTGCTGCACCGCGGCCACGTGACCTACCTCGCGCAGGCCCGCGCGCTGGGCGGCAGCCTGGTGGTGGCGCTCAACAGCGATGCTTCGGCGCGCC
>VFQP010001857.1_pt1 | contig 25753 bp, 31 predicted proteins | sample 3512351 | NCBI WGS metagenome assembly VFQP01 (sample SAMN10412372, study PRJNA504923) | tailings metagenome | isolation source: Relicate 1 Philex TSF1 revegetated site | place: Philippines: Tuba, Benguet | collected 2017-08-29
ACCCAACAAGGTGACACACCCCTCCCTGGAGCCTTGTTGCTCTGCCGCCCTATGCGCGCGTGCAGAAAAAGGCGGCGGTGAACATTGGGTACTGGGCCGGCCTGGTGCCGGAGAACGCGGCTGACCACCAGACGCTGGGCGCGCTCGTGTCGGCGGGCGCGGCGGGCTTCAAGAGCTTCATGTGCCCCAGCGGCATCAACGACTTTGGCCACGTGACGGCGGCCGACATTGCGGCCGCGCTGCCCTTCCTCAAGCGTGCCGGCGTGCCGTTCTTCGTGCACGCCGAGTTGGTCAGCGACCTCCCGCCGCCAAAGGTGGGCCTCGGGGCGTGCGCGGCGGCAGTGGCAAGCTGCGCGGCACAGCGCCACTGGCGGGTGCTGCTGTTTGCGGGCGCCGAGCCCCCAGGCCGTGACCATTGCTGCTGGTGGTGGCTGCAGGGCGACCCAACGGTGTACGCCACCTACATGCACACGCGCCCGCCCAAGTTTGAGCAGGACGCCATCAAGCTGCTGGTGGAGCTGCTGGACAACGACACCACGGCCGCCGCGCCGGGCTTTTCCGTGCACATTGCGCACCTGGCCGACGCCGGCGCGCTGCCAATCATCAAGGTGCGTGTGCCGCCGGGGGAGCCGCCGTGGCCGCGGCGCAGACGAGAGTCGGGGGGGCAGGCGAGGGTGCAAGCTGCCGCCTTTGCTGCCTGCTTGGGTCCTGAGCGCAGGAGGCGCAGAAGCGGCACCCCATCACGGCCGAGACGTGCGCGCACTACCTGACCTTCACCGACGCCATGGTGCCCGACAACGCGACCTGGTACAAGTGCGCGCCGCCCATCCGCGACGCGAGCAACCGCGACGCGCTCCTCAAGGCCGTCATGGACGGCGACATCGTGCTCGTCTCGTCGGACCACTCGCCCGCGCCGCCCGAGATGAAGCAGCTGCAGACGGGCAACTTTTTGCGCGCGTGGGGCGGCATCTCAGGTGCGGGGCGCACCTGCGGGCGGGATCGCGATCGAGCGGGCGGGCGACGGTGCGGCGCGGGACCCCGTGCTTGCGAGACGACCCGCGTGCCGCGACGCGCGCGCCGCGCCGCAGGCGCTCAGTACCTTTTGCCGGCCACTTGGACGGCGATCCGGCAGCACGGCGGCGACGTGCGCAAGCTCGTGCAGCTGCTGTCGGTGGAGCCGGCCAAGCTCGCGGGGCTCAGCGGCCGCAAGGGCAAGGTGGCGGTGGGCTACGACGCGGACCTGGTGGTGTTCGACCCCGACGGCGACACCGACACGAGCGAGCACGCCAACAAGCACCGGCACAAGATCACGCCTTACGAGGACGAGGAGCTCAGGGGCGTGGTCAAGGCCACCATCGTCAACGGGCACTTTGTCATGCTGTTCAACAAGATGGCCCGGGAGTCCTGCGGCCTGCCGGTGCAGGACCTCTAGTGATGCTGCTTCCTCTTGCCTTTTCCCCCGGACGCAGCTGCTGCAAGTTGTGGCACGGCGGTCTGGGTCCCAGGTTGCAGGGGGGCGCGCAGATCGCTGCCAGCACTTGCCAGCGTCGGCAGCACACGCGACCACGAGCAACAGTTGGCGGCAGCAGCAAGCCCTCTAGTCGCTGTCTGTGAGCGCCGAGGCACCGGCGATAATCTCGATGAGCTCCGTGGTGATGGAGGCCTGGCGCTTGCTGCGCAGCACAAAGGGGGCGATCGGGGAGGCAAGTGAGCAGCCGCTGGCCGCTGGCATCTTTGCATCGGCGGGACCACGCACCGGTTGTAGCTGAGCGTGAGCCTGCCGAGCATCTCTCCGGCGCTCTTGGTCGAGTTCTCCATGGCCGACATGCGCGACGCGTGCTCGCTGCAGTTGTTCTCCAGCATGGCGTTGAACAGCGTCTGCACGCGGCACGCGAGCGCAGCAGCCCAGTAAGGAGGATCCTCAGGCGACTGCACCCGCCAGCGGGGCGCGTGCCGCACGGCGGGCCAAGGACGTCGTGCCGCCGATTGCGAGTGTCCCTGCCCCGCTGGAGCGCCGCTCTTGCCCTTGTGACCCCCCTCCCGCCCCGCCCCCTGAGAGCTGCGCACCGCGGCCAGGTTGAACTCGGCCAGGTCCTGCAGCGTGTCGCTGCGCTCGGCCGCCGCCTCAATCTCGTACCCGTCCAGCCGGTTGCCCGTGGCGTCCGTCGCCTGCCGGTCGATGTACTGCGAGAGCACGCGCACAGCACCAAGCGCGGCATGCCCATGTGCCCGGCACGCACTGCCCACCCGCGCACCAACCGACCTCGCCGCCGCTGGAGCGTGGGTGCTGGCACGCGAAGCGCGGTGTGCTCTCACCTCGGGCAGCAGCACGGTGGCCACGGTGGGCTTGAACGAGATGGCCGACCTGAACTTGTTGTAGACGATGCGCACCACGTCGGGGTTGTTCTTGAGCAGCTCCTCGGCAATGAGCGACGCCTGCGCGCCCGCAACCAAGCGCGCCAGAATGCCCCAGCTGACCGCTCGGCTGATGGCAGGCTTGCGCAGCGCGACCCGCTGCGCTTGCCTCTGCGGCCGGCGGCACGCTGGGCCCGGCGTGGGCGCGCGCCTGCCCCATGTGGCCGCGATCTGCGTCCTCTCACCTGGGCGAACGTGACGCGGAGCTTGTACGTGTCGGCGATGCCGAGCGTGTAGAGCTTGCCCTCTGTGCGCGTCAGCTGCGAGCGGCCCTTGTCGCCAATGGTGGCCACCGTCACCTTGGCGCCCGCCGTGTCGGCTGCGCGGCACGTGTGGCACGGCGCAGGCCCATGGAGGTGTCGCACCTCCTGCCGCACCGCAGCTGTGCCGTGCAGGGTGGTCGCCGGCCCCCCAACACTGCGCCCAGCAGCTGTGCGACGGGCGCGCCTGCCCTGCCCCAAGGGCCCCCTCTGCTCACTGCTGGGCTCCGTGAGGCGCAGCAGCGCGCGCGTGTACTTGGTGATGTTGGAGTTGAGGCCGCCGCACAGGCCGCGGTCCGACGTGATGGCCACCGTCACCGACTTGGGCGCCACGATGCCTGCGCGCGCGGCGAGCGTGATGCCCATGGCACGCCCACTCCATCAGCATCAGCAGCATGAAGCTGCTGCCCTGTCCTCACGCTGGCTCCCGCAGCTCGTCCGCTTCCGCTGCGCACACTTTGGTGCTTGTCCGGCACGGCAATCCCAGTGCGCACCCGGGTAGTCGCCAAAGAGGCGGACGAAGGGATCGACGATGCCTCGTGACTGCTCGACCGCGGCCTGCGCGTTCCTCATCTTGGACGCTGCCACCATCTTCATGGCCTTGGTGATCTTGCCAATGTTCTTGATGGCGCGGATGCGCTGCTTCACTGCGTGCGCGCGAGCGTGGCGCCATCGGAAGGCCGGGCTCAGCGCGAAGCGAGCCGCACGCGCGCTGGACGCCTGCGCCTGGGCGGGGCTCCGAGCTCCGCACCTGCTTGATTGCTGGCGTGCCGAACCTGCTCCACCGCCGCTCCAGCGCTGCAGGCAGGCAGCGAACGGGACGGCGGATCGTCAGTCGTAAAGCGCGTCGATGGCCTAGGGCCGTGCTCCTGCCTGGCTCACCTCGCGGGCAGCAGCGACCCCACGGCGCCCTGGCCCATCGCAGCGGCCTGGGCAGCGCCATCGCCCAGCAGCCCGAACCGCTGCACCAGCAGGCTCGCCGCCCTGCGCATCGCCATGCTTTCGCTCTTGCGCGCTTGCCGACGTCTGCGCCCTCGATCGCTCATGGGGAGCCGGGCCCGCGGCCTCCGCAGCTTGCAGGGGCAGCTTGCAGGACCCAGCACCGCCTCAACAGTGGCCATGGCACGCGAGCACAGCAAGGGGAGGGGGGCCTCTCCAGGGCGCTCAGCACTGCGGCGGGACCGCCGGCGAAGGAGCGGCCGATGGAGGCACGAACGGCTGGGCCTTGGCGATGAGCTTCTCCAGCTCAGCCTCCTTGATGAGGCACTCGGGTGCCACCTGCGTGGGTGCGAGCGGCACGCGATTGCCCGAGCTCGAGCGCGTCAGGAACGGCCACCCCAGCAGCAACGCGTTGACGACAACGCCCAGCCGCTGCCCCTCACCTGAATGCCCTGCACCGACACGCCCTCGCCCACCAGCATGTTGCGCTTGCGCACCACCTCGCACGAGTGCTCGCCCTGCGGGATCACAGGAGGAACGGGGGGCCGCCGGGAGGGTCAGCCCGAGCCTCCAGCATATGCATGCCACCCAAAACCCGGTCTGCTGAGGCTTCAACAGCCATGCTGCTCCACTGGACGAAGACCGTCGACATCGGCACGCACCCACGAGCCGCAAAAGCCGCCCAGCGAGCCGTCGGCGGCAACCACGCGGTGGCACGGCACCGTGGGCGCGTACGGGTTGCGCCGCATGCCCTGCGCACCAGGACCACCAGATGGGTGTGCAGCAGGGCGGTGGATCGTCGCGCGGAACTGCAGAGGAGGGCGCAGGTGCGCGGAGCATGAGCGAACGCGTTTCGCCACACTCGCCTGGCCCACCGCCCGCGGCGAGCTGCCAAGGATCTTGGCCAGCGTGCCGTAGGTGGACACCTTGCTCTTCGGGATGCACATGCACGCCTGTGCGAAGCAGGGGCGCAGCGCGGCACGGACGCGGTGCGCTGACGCTCGTACACGACTGCACGTGTCCAGCCAGCACTGCTCCACAGCCATTGCCACGTTTGCGTGCCACGCGTTGTGGCGCCCGCCTGCAACCATCGGTGCGCAGAGTGGGCTGGGGGGCCACTGCTCTGCGCGATCCTCTCCTCTGCCTTCGCTCCCCTGTGGGCGCCGCTCACCTGGTAGAGGCGGCGCTCAAAGTCCGTGGGCGCGCGCTGCGGCTTGGCAACGCCGCCGGACGGCGCAGAGGGCGCCATCGCGGCCGGCTGCTGCTTCTTCTTGCCCGCGCTCAAAGCACGCCGCGAAGTCGCCATCCCCGCACGCGCTGCGGTCCGGGACGCGCGCTGCAGCGAGATGCTCAGTGCCCGTCCTTCTTGCCGCTGCCGACCTCCTGCTTGACGCGCTCGTAGATGCTGGGGCGCGACGACCACCAGAGGGAAATGACGCCTCCCACTGCGATGCCCACGGCAAGACCGGTGTTGTAGCTGGGGCTGAAGACGGGCATCGTCTTCTGCGCTGCGGCTGCGGGTCTCCAAGCTCTGGCGCGTGCCGGCGCGTGCCAGCGTGCATGGCACGAGGGTGTGGCGCGCCTGCGGTGGCGCTGGGTGCTCCGTGTTGCTCGCTTGCACAAGGCGCGCGCAGACTCATCACCATCAACATCTGTGGGGGTCGTGCGGCAGGGAGGATGCACGTGGCAGCGTCCCTCTCACGGAGCCCGCCCGCTCCGTGGCCAGCGGCAGGCCAGGGTGGTGCTTCGCCGTTGTCGTCATCCTTCCGGCTTGGCAGCCACGCACACGTCCCAGGTAGGAGAGGCCAGGTCCTGCATGGGCCGGTGCAGCAGCGCAGTGCCTGGGGCCCGTCAGGGGGTCATAGCGACGGCGACAGGCGATGCGGCCTCGGACTGCGACTGCTGCAGCACTGGCCACTGGCTCAGCGTCACGCAGCCGAGACCCATGCTGCCTCTTGTCATCACCAAGTGCGCCGACGAGCCGCCTGCGCCCCCCCACACTGGCGTGCACGACGCGCACCTGCCACGCCAAGAGCCGCCGCCCGCCCCAGGAGAGGCAAGCTACTGCCGCAGGGCAGGCTTGCCGCTGGCCAGCCGCTCTGCCTCCTCCTGCCGCTTGATCTCCTCGGCGATTTGCTCGTAGATGTTGGGCCGCGTGTAGAGCATCCACGAGTACGTGCCGACCGGCACGGCCGCAATCAGAATCGCCATGGCCCAGGGCCGCACCCGGTGGCTCAGCATAGCTCCTGGCCGCTTTCCTGCCTGGGCGAGGTGCACCGCCGGGCGCACACGTGTGGACGCTCCCTCCCGCGCCGGTGCTGCTGACGCGGCTGGCTCAAAAGCTCACGTGTGCGGCTGCCGAGTCTGTAGGTCGTCGTGCTGCTGCACAACGCTCCTGCGTGCACACGGTTCGCGTCTCGCGCATTGGGCGGCCAAAACCTCCCCGGCACCTCCTCGATCCACGCGGCTGCGGGGCCACGCACACGAGTTGTCGCGTCTTGAGCGCCCTTATCCCTCTGCGCCTCCGCGCCTCCGGTGCCGGTCCTCTCGGCCCGCTGGCTCTGCATCCTTGCTCTCCCCGCACATTGATGGGAGGAGCTCCTGCGCAGCACGCGACATCACCATCAAGCAGCGCACCAAGCAGAAGCAGCAGTAGTAGACGGCCGCGTGTGCTCTCGGCAACATGGCGACCCTGACGAGGAGCCCGTTGAAGCCCCACGGCCGCCCCACAGCGCGCCACCAGGGCGGGAGCGTGGTGCGCTGCGGGCTGATCGCCCTGCCGGCCGCGCGCCGCGTGACCCCGAGGGGGCTGGGTGGGGGCGCGGCGCGGCGGTGGGAGGACCTCGCACCGACAATCGCCGCTTTCGCCAGCGCCCCGCACCACGGCCCCGTCGCGCCGAGCTACGCGGCGGTGGAGGACGCGGATGACACGGAGCTGCACGGCTCCAACCAGGTGCGGGCGGATGGGCGAGGGCCCTGTCGGCGCGACGGCGAAAGATGCACGAGGCTGGCGTGGCCAAGGAGAACCGACATGCCTCGCCGCCCAACCACGCAAAACGCAGGTGGCGCTGCTGGCCCTGGTGCCCATTGGGCTGATGGGGATCAAGTGGGCCATCTCCACGGGGCCCCTGTCGCTGGTGGTCCCCGCCGTGCTGCTGGCCTTCCCCGTCGTCGGCGGGGGCCTCAGGCAGCTGCTGGCCGAGGGCGTGTCCATGGCGGTGCGCTGCACCATGTGGATGCAGCACCACCAGCCGCCCCCGAGGGACCCCACGGGCAGCGCGGCGGATCCGCACCATCACCACCACACAGCGCACCACCAACACCACCACCACCACCACCAAGGCCGCACGCACCACAGCCACCACCACCACCACCACGCCGTGCAGCAGCCCAGTGAGCAGCTGCGGCGCTCGCCAGCCGCGTCATCCCCGGCCGGCGCCACGGCGGCCTGGGCGCAGCAGCCGCACCACGGCCTTGCGCACCACGTACCGCCCGCCGTGCCTATCGGTGGCACCACCCAGCACCACCCGCAGCTGCTCCAACGCCAGCCCGTGGGCGCCTGGGCCGACGTGACGGTGCCCCTGCCCGCCTCGCGCCTCTCCGTCGTGCCCCAGCCGCAACCCCAGCAGCAGCACCCCCACCCGGCCGCCTGGCCCCAGCGCCCGCCGCCCGCCGCCGCCCTCCCGCCGCGCGGCGCCAGCCCCGGCCGGCAGCCACCGCCGCCGCCGTCGCCCGGCGCGGCGCACGCGGTGCCGGCGTCGCGGCCCGCCACGCTGGCGCCGCCCACGCCGCTGCAGTCGCTGTCGGACGTGCAGCAGTGCGAGGACCTGGACTGGGAGGTCAGCCCGCAGAGGCAGCAGGAGCAGCACCAGGCCAACTGCCCGGGAGGAGGAGGCGGCGGCAGTGCGCCCCACCACCACCCAATGGCCACGGCGGCGGCGGCTGTGGCGGCGGACGACCGACGCCGCGGCCACCTGCAGCACCCACGCCACGTGCACCCGGGCGCGCCGCAGGCGCCGCAGCACGTGCACCCGCAGGCCCCGGGCATTGCGCCGCGCCACCCGCCCCGGGGCCCGGCGGCCTCGTAGTGGCCACCAGCGTCTGTTTGTCGTTAGAGGAGCGGCCACCGCAGCGGCGCGCGTGCGCAGTCGTCGTGGCGCGGATGAGCCACAGAGGCGCCCAGTGGCGCCACGCGAGACTTGCGGCGTGACGAGGCGTGCGTATGGGCATGGAGGCAGATGAGTGCATATCTATGCAGGAGCGCAAGGAGGAGGAGGACGCACAAGAGGAGGCGACCCCAGAGGAGAAGCGAGGTGTGGGGTGCTGCAGCGCCTTTTTTGCCCCGCTGTCTGCCAAAGCAGGTGGTGCCCGCTCCCTTTCTCACTAGGCCTAAGCTAGCGCAGCCGCAGCGGTGGTGTGCTTGCGACGCTCTTCTGGACGGTGTTTTGTTTCGTTTCGACGCAAGTGTTTCGGGGGTTGGGGGACTTGACCGCCTGCTGCGTGAGGAAGAAGCCTCAGGACGGTATCCGTCGTCGTTGTTTTGGAACAAGGCCGCTGGCTGGCGAGGAGCAGCACCGTGCAGCTGCTCGCTGGCAGTAGGCCGCCCCCGACCTGTGCGGGGCGGCAGAGTTTTGGAATTCCAGAGCCCCCAGGACACCTTTCAGTCACGCCCAGTCGTTGTAGGGGCTCCACCGTGGCAGTGTTTTGCGCGCGCTGCGCCACCGCCCGCCTTGTGGTGGGCACGCTGTACTTGCCTTGCGACCCCAGCGCAAACGAACGATCAGGCGGGCCCGCGCTCGTGGCTGGGCTGCCTGCACCTGTTTTGCATCGTCTCTCTGGTCGTGGTGGTGGGGGGGAGACTGTGCTGTTTGCTGTGCTCGCTTGGTCGTGAAGCGCACAGGCCACAAGGTCCTGGTGCGGGTCATGATTGGTCGGTCTCGGCGGTGGATCTGCGCCTGCATGTGTCGCCATGCAAACGCACGATCACGCCTGTCGCACTGAACAGAGAGCTAGAGAGCTAGAGTGCAATCTCCACATGCTGCAGCTGCGATGGCGCAGCGCCCCTGCAGCCTGCTCTGCGAGTGCGCCACTGAGCCTGCACGACAGCGGACGGCAGAGGAGCGCCACCACGCCGCACAGCGGCGCCACCCGGGACCACGCCTGCGCACCAGCGCCGCTTGCAGCGCTCCCACCTGGCCGGCCTCGGCCTGCTGGCGATGGCCAGCGGCGGCGCGATCGGGCGTTCGGCATCGAGTGTGCGGCGGTGGTGGGCAGCCAGCAGCACGGCAGCAGCGGCCACGCGCAGAGCTCTCTGCCGCCGCTGCCCAGCCGGCGCAGCGTGACGTCCATGCGCCAGCTGTTGCAGGTGGTGCGCGGCATGCCGCCCGAGCAGCTGGACCACGCCATGCTGGGGCGCGTGTGCGCCACGGTGCTCAGACTGCTGGCCAGGCAGAGCAGGGCCGCCGTCGTGCTGCGCAGAGACGCGCGGCGCGCCCTGCTCGACCTGAGCGTGTTCAAAGGCATGACGCCCGCGTCTGGCGGGCCCGTGCTGCCGCCGCCGCCACCTGCCTCCACCAGCATCCTGTCGCAGGTCAGGCCAGGCGCACCCCTCGCGTCCGCGCAGCAGCAGCAGCAGCAGCAGCAGCCAGCTGACGTCGCCGCCCGACGTCGCCGCCCCCCCCAACGCCACCCGTCGCGCAGCGACCAGCCCAGCAGCTCCTCAGCAGCAGCGGACGAGTGGCGGGCCGACGGCACGCCCTGGGCGCGGGAGGAGGCCGCCGCGGCGGGCGCCGAGGTGCTGCGGCTGGCGCTGCAGCGCGTCCGCCCGCCCTGGCACACGTGCGCGGACCCGCTGTTCCTGGCCTACCTAGTGCAGGCGGCGGCCCAGGTGCAGGCGTGGCTGCCTCCGCCCGCTCCTACTTCAAGCGCTCCGGGCGGCAGCGGGAGGGCGCGTCGCGGTGCGGCGGCGGCAGCGGCGCCGCTGCTGCCGACAGGGCTGCTGGACCAGGCATTGGAGGGGCTGCTGCCGCTGCTGCGGGCCGAGGGGGCGGCGGGCGTGCCGGACGGGTGCCTGGGCCGGCTGCTGTGGGGCTTGGGCGCACTGGGGCACCGGCCCTCGGACGCCTGGCTGCAGGTGCGCGGATGTTGGGGGGCGGGAGCAGCGTGGTTCCGGGCCTTGCGACCGGCCTTCACACACGGTCCTGACGCTTCCACGCGTGGACGCCGCAGGCCGCCGTTGAGCGCTGCGGCGCGCGCAGCGAGCGCCTGGGCGTCTGGACGGCGCTGCGCGTGCTGTCTGGGCTGGCGACCCTGCAGGACGCACCGCCTCCCACACCACACACCACCTCCGCAGCCACCTCCTCCTCACCACCATCACCCTCAGAGCCGCAGCCGGGGGAGAAGCAAAACCACCCGCGGCGTGCCAGCGCTCCGACGGCGCCGCCCTGGCTGGTGGCCGACCTGCTGACGCGCCTGCGGCCCTGGCTGTCGTGGCTGACGCCCGAGGAGGCGGCGGCGCTGCTGCACGCGCTGGGCGCGCTGGGCTTCCGGCCCAGCCCCGCCTGGCTGGACGACTGGTGCCGGCACACCAGCGCCAAGCTGCCGGGCCTCACCAGCGGGCAGACGGCGCAGCTGGCCGCCGCGATGCTCAGGTGCGGCGCGCCGGCGTTTCCCTGCCCTGTCTGTTGTGCCCACACTGGGCCAGCAAGCAGAGGCGCTGTGGGTGTGCGCGTGCGCCGGCGCAGCCTGCGGTACGAGCCGCCGGCGTGGTGGCGGCGCAAGTTCCTGCGCTACGCCGAGGAGGCGCTAGAGTACGAGCAGCACCACCTGGTGGGCGCGCTGCAGCGGGCCGCCGCCGCAGCGGCAGAGGGTGCCGGCGCGGCGGCGCAGGTCAAGGGCAAGCGCGCTGCGGGCGCGGCAGTTGGTCGCGCGTCGCCCGCGGACCTGGCGCAGCGGCAGGCGGACGGCGTGCGCGCTCACGCGCTCGAGGCGCTTTGCTGCCTGGCCCGGCTCAACCTCGCGCTGCCGCCCTCGCTGCTGCACCGAGCGCTCGTCTTTGTGCGCGGGCAGCCGCCGCCGCCGCCCCGCACCGCGCGCCGCCCGCCCTTTGTGCCCGGCGTCACCAACGCGCGGCGCCGCGACGACAGCCCTACGGTCCTCGCCGCCGCCGCCGCCGCGGCCCTCGCAGCCGCCGCGCCCGCCGCACGCCCCGCTCCCGCCGCCCTCGACGCAACCCGCCCCGCCGCCGAGCCCGCTCCTCCAGGCCCGGCTGCTCCGCCCTCGTCCGCCGCCCCTGGCGATGCGTCGGCGGCGCAGCAGCCGGAGCCAGGGCAGACGGACGGCGGGGAGAAAGCACGGCCGCCGCTGCCGCCGCCGCTGCGGCCGCCGCCTCCCCGCCTTTCTCCCTGGCAGGCCGTGCAGCTCGTCTACTTGGCCGCCAAGCTCCGCGAGCAGGCGCCGGTGCAGCGCCACCTTCGCTGGGCGCAGGCGCAGCTGCTGCGCCTGCTGCAGGACCTGCCGGCCCTCGGCAGCGGCGCGTGGGCGTCGGAGCAGTGGCGCTGGTACGACACGGCGGCGGCGACGGCCAAGCGGCGCGTTGGGGGCGCGGCGCAGCGGGGCGTTGCGGAGGAGGCGGAGGGGACGCGGCGGCAGCAGCACCTGCAGCGCGTGGTGGACGTGCTGTACGCGTGCGCGGAGCTGCGGGTGGCGCCGCCTGGGTGGACGCGCGACGCGCTGCTGGAGGAGGTGCTGCGGCTGCTAGCGCCCGAGGGCTCCCCTGCGCAGTGCGCCACCGTCATGGTGAAACTGCTGCATGGGTGCCTCGAGGAGTGCCAGGAGTTGTGTGTGAATGAGTCACTGCCATGCGTTGCTCTCGCGCGTTCAGGTGTGCCTGGCTGTGCTCAAGCTGCGGCCGCCAGAGGCGTGGGCGCGCGGCTTTTTCGCGCACGTGCTGGCCGTGCTGCCCTCGTTCAGCGCCCAGGAGCTGGCCAACACGCTCACGGCGGCGGGCTACCTGGGCCTCGAGCCAGGCGAGTCGTTGGGGACGGGGAGCTCTTTGCTGCGTGCCTGAGGTCTTCTTCTTCAAGGTGGGCAGCATGATGACGTGACGGTGCGGATGCTGCTGTGCGTGGCGTGGCGCAGGCGCCGAGGTGCTGGCTCGCGCGCGCCAGGTGGCCGTGTCGTACGAGCTGGTGCAGTTGGCCATGCTGGTGCGCAAGCTGCAGGGCTCGCGCGTGACGGCGCAGGTGGGCTGGCTGGGCGCGCTGCTGGCCGACGCCCGGCGGCAGTTTGCCACCATGGCCGCGCGCGGCGGCAGCCGGTAGCGTCCTGCGTGCTGCGTGTTCTCTGAGAGGGCGGAGTGCAAGCGGACTCACATGTGCCGCACCTGTCGTAAACTCGTGCCGCACACCGTGCCGTGCATCGTGTCGGAGAGAGCAGAAAGAACGAGCGAGGAGCAGCAGCTCGCACAACGAACAACACATTGAGCACATACGCACCAAGCACAAACAGCAGCAAAGGAGAAAGATGAGCGCGCCTCTCGGCCGGAGAGCGTGCGGCCCTCAGCACTCGGCTCGACACGCGCACGAGCATGGATCCGCGGCGGTGCTCCCGCAGCTGCATCGCATTGGAGGACGCAGCTGGCTGCCCGCGTGCCCGCACGGCGCTGTGCAGCGGGCGGCTGCTCAGTGGGGGTGGCCTGCGCTGGGCGAGCGCGCCGCCACCTTCAGGACCAGGACTCTGGCCGCGCTGCTCGACGCGCCACCCGCCGCGCCGCAGCTGCAGCAACCCGGCCGCAACGCCAGCAAGGCGAGTGGCTTTGCAGCCTCGATCGCTCGGCCACCTGCTGCGCCCAGCTGTCGTGAGCTCACCCTCAGCCTGCCGGGCTCCCCATTGGCCTCAGCGGTGCGCTACGCGTCGCTCTCTGCCGCCTCTGCAAGCAGGTCAACGTGGTCTACAAGTTCGGGGGCAGCTCGGTGCGCGACGCCGAGCGCATGCGCGAGGTGGCCGACATCGTCTGCTCGTTCCCTCAGTACCTGCCCTGCGTCGTGCTCTCCGCCATGGGCAAGGTAGGTGCACCAATGAAGAGGCCCGAGGACGCTCTGCTGGGGGACCGTCACGGCATCCAGCGATGTTTGACATGCGTCCTGCACCTCTGCGCCGCTGCAGACGACCAACCTGCTCCTCGAGTGCGGCGACCTGGCGCTGACCACCAGGGCCGACGACATCCCCAGCCTGGACCCTCTCAGGTGTGCCAGAGGCCCTCCCTGCACCCAGCCCTGAGCGCGCCCGCACCACGTTCCTCGGTGCGCCTGCCTCTTCACATCTGCGACGCGAGCGTGGCGCTGGCTGCGTGTGCTGCACGCGCAGGGCGGTGCGGGAGCTGCACCTGGGCACGTGCGACGCGCTGGGCGTGGAGTCGGCGGTCCGGCACGAGGTCCGGGCGCTGCTCAACGAGCTGCAGCAGCTGCTGGTCGGCATCTCCATCATGCAGGCGCGCGCAGGCCTGGCGAGCCCTTGAGTGCAGCGCCTCGGAGACTGCGTTTGACGCCTCGCAAGGGGGGTGGGTGGCATGAGAGTGGAAGGCGGGGGATGTGAAGGGTGCTGCTGTGCCTCTGCTCGCTGCATGCGTGTGCGCAGGACCTGACGCCACGCGCCAAGGACAGCCTCGTGTCGTTCGGCGAGCGCCTCAGCACGCGCATCTTTGCCTCCTACCTGCGGCAACAGGTGAGGCGCCGCGCCTCACTTCCCCCCGGCACCACACCCAGGCCCAGATGCAAGCCGGGCAAGCTGGCCGCGCACGCAGGGCCACAGGCAGCGCACGCTCGACTCGGGCAGCGTGCTCAGGAGAGTCTCAAGCCCCCAGCAGCGGCACTAACCGTCCGTGCGTGCCGCAAGCGTTGCCGCCACGCAGGGCGTGGCGGCGCGCCAGTACGACGCGTGGGAGCTGGGCATGACCACCACGGACGACTTCACCAACTGCGACGTCATCTACGACGAGTCGCTGCCACGCATCCGCGCCTCGCTGCTCAGCCGCAAGAACCAGCGGGAGCTGCCCATCGTGACGGGCTTCCTGGGCCGCGGCGTCCACACGGGTACGCGCGCACGCTGTTGGATCACATAGGGAGGGAGAGCCGATTGCGCCCGTGCGTCGCAGCACGCTGCGCCGCGCCATTTGCACGTCGGTTGGCCCTTGCTGGGCCCTGTGGCTTGCTCGTGCCATCCCCGGGCTTGCAGCAAGCGGCACACTGCAGCGGGGCGGTCGCTGAGCGGTGGCGCGTGGGCCTCGTGCGCGGCGCGCAGGCGCCATCACCACGCTGGGGCGCGGCGGCAGCGACCTGACGGCCACGGTGCTGGGCGCCGCGCTGGAGCTGGACGAGGTGCAGGTCTGGAAGGACGTGGACGGTGAGCGCAGTGTGCTTTGGGGCGGGGAAAATGCGCCGTGGGGAGGAGGGAGGGAGCCCGTGGCGTCCCTGCCACCTGTGCTTTGGCGGTGTGCTTTCACCTGCCGCTGAGGGGCACAGGACCGGGGAACACGGGCACACTTGCTCTGGGGACGCGCCGCTTTCCAGCGGCTCGCACCGCACGGTCTGTCCCACGTGGCAAATGAGTGGTCAACTCAGCCGCTGCGCCCGTCGCGCCCGTTGCCCCGCCCCCCCGCCCCCCCTCTGTGCAGGCGTGCTGACAGCGGACCCGCGCATCGTGCCCAACACGCGCCCCGTCAACGAGCTCACCTTTGAGGAGGCCACCGAGCTGGCGCAGTTCGGCGCGCAGGTGCTGCACCCGCAGGCCATGCAGCCCGCCATCCGCTCCAAGCGCATGAACGTGCGCGTCAAGAACTCGTACAACCGGTGAGCTTCGCTACACCTGAGCGGCAGCGCCCTGCGCCTCACCTGCATCCTCCCCCTAGCACCAGGCCACTACCAGCCGGCGCCAGGCCGCAACCCGCCCACCTCCCCCTCCTGCCAAGGAGTCTTCGTGTGACGGTCAGCGGCGGACTGCAAACCCTGGCCCTACCCTGGCTTTGCTTGCTTCGTCTTCTCCCGCAGCACGGCGCCCGGCACGGTCATCTCCTCGTCGCGCGACATGGCGGGCTCGCTCGTCACGTCGTGCGTCCTCAAGGGCAGCGTGACGCTGGTGGACGTGGTCAGCACGCGCATGGTGGGGCAGTCGGGCTTCCTCGCCCGCGTGTTCGACGCGTTCAGAGCGCACAAGATCTCGGTCGACGTGGTGGCCACCAGTGAGGTGCGCCTTGCGAGTAATGGGGTGGGGGCCTGGAACTCTCGTGGCCTTGAGGAACCATCCGTTGGGACTGCGGCTGCAGACAACTTGGTGCGGCCGAGGCGTGGCGGCCGAGTGGCGTGAGTGTCAAGCCACCTCGTTTGCTACGTGTGCATCCTGGCGTCTCCATGCCACGCAGGTGTCGGTGTCGCTGACGTTGGACCCGCGCAAGGTGTCGCACCTGGACGAGGAGCTGGACGGCCTCAAGGCCGACCTCGGCAGGATGGCGCACGTCTCGCACCGCAGCAACCTCGCCATCGTCTCGCTCATCTGCAACGTCGAGCGCACCAACACCATCCTCCGACAGGTGCGCCGGCGCCGGCGGGGGCCGTGCTGGCGGTGGGCCACCACGTCCAGGGAGGCGCTGCCAGTGGGCTCTAGGGCAGCGCTGGTCGCGCCATGCGATGCAGTGGGGCGCGCGCGTGGAGGGCAAATTGCCAGCACGCTTGTCTCGTCGAGCTGCTTGCCTGGCTTGCTTGCCGCCGCCGCCGGCCGTGTCGGGCACGCGCATGCGCTGGGGCGCGTTTTGAGGCGCTTGATGCTCGCTCATGTCTTGTGCCAGCGCAAAGCGGCTCACACCTCCCACGGGATCAACACGTACTCGCCTGCTGTTGCGTGTGCGCACCCACCTGGTGCTCTGCAGGTGTTTGACGTGCTGGACGCCGGCTTGCATCTCACTCACCTCCTTACCGCACACCTGCTGCTGCGCCCGAACACCTCTGCAGGTGTTTGAGGTGCTGGACGCCGAGGGCGTCAACGTGGTGATGCTCTCCCAGGGCGCCTCCAAGACCAACATTTCACTCGTGGTGGAGCAGAGCCAGGGCGTGCAGGCCGTGCGCGCCATCCACCGCAAGTTCTTTGAGCAGAGGCACTAACGTGCAGCGCGGAGTAGCTCGGCGGGGGGGTGCGGCGTCGCCTCGCGCGTGCTGGCGGCTCACCATGGCTTGGCTGAGGGGCTGAGGTGGAGCGCTGCTCCTGGCCATTGCTTCGCACTCACTTGCGGATCACGTGATTGAGTGAGCGCGTGGCAAAAACCATTCGTTTGTCGTCCCTTGCACCTGAGGGCTATTCGCTTTTGCCGGACGCGAACCCAGGGTGAGCTAGTTGGACTCTGTCAGTGACGATATGCGTTTGCGCGCCGCTGCGGATGTGCAGACGTGAGCGCTGACCCTGCCTGCTGCTACGCTGATATGCCTTTGCCCGGACGCTTGCGCCCATTGCTTTTCTGTGGCACACGTCTGGGGTGCCGACGCGCGCTCACAGCGCCGCTTGATGATGGTATCGGGCGGCACTGTCCGCCGCCGGGGACATCGCTTTGCACCTGCCCAGCTCATTGAACCTTGCATGCCTCTGCCGCCGGACGCGGGCAACACCGTGGAACATGCATGGGCAACTGATGCTGCTCGCTTAACCACGCCCATGCGCAGCACCGGCTGAACTACTTGCGCTCACGCTGCCGCGTGACTCACTTGCTGCCGCCTCTGAGCCCGTCAAACATGGACTTGGCACCAGCCACTGCCTTGGTGAAGGGCGAGGAGGCGGCGTTGGCGTTGATGAAGGCCAGCTGAAGGTCGTCCGACGACGGGCGCTTCTTGGTCTGCCCAATCTGCGTGCCCACACCATGGCACCGCAGTGGCAGCAAACAGCATGCATGACGTCAGGTGCTCACGGCGCGGCGCCAGCCCTGCCAGGCTTGCCCAGGGCGAGAACTGTGGGCACAAGCACTAGCACCGCCTGGCAGCGCGAGTGAGAGGGAGGCCGGGCCCCAGGTGAACGACCCATGCACGCCCCGCCCCAGCCAACCCAAGAAACGGTGCCGCACCTGCACGTACACGTCCTCGCCGCGCGAGCCCATCTGCCGCATGAGGATGCGCCAGGGCTCGGCCTGCGGCGCCTGGTTGAGCGCCGCCGCCTTCCTCCCCGGGGGCGCGCTGCGGTGCAGCACCACGCCGTGCATGTCGCCCAGCAGCCCCTTGATGGCCACGGGCATGAGGCACCACACGGTCGCGACGCCCTCGACAAACTGCTGCAGCTCGGCGGGCAGGCCCAGCGTGGCGGGGCTGGCGGAGGAGAGGAAGCCGGCGTTGAGAAGCACCACGCCCTTGCCCGCCCACGTCTCGACCGCCAGCTGCTCGCACAGCGCCACCTGAGAGGAGCGGGTCATGGCGGCGGCGGCGGTGGTGCCGGCAGGGTGGGTGCGGTGTGCGCACGGGTGCAGCGCGGCGCCGGGAGTGCTTGCGGGGCGCCCGTGCTGTGCGCTGTGCGCGTGCGTGCATCTGGTGGAGGACCGCGGCGGAGTCGGGGTTCGAGGGGCTTCAGACGCGCATCTTGATGGCAGGTGCGATGGCAAGCCACGTCATCCCACCGAGCGGCACCCGAAAGGTGGGAAAGCAAGGCTCACGTCGGAGATGGAGGGCCCCGCCACCAGCAGCAGCCCGCCGTCGAGGCGCGGCAGGCGGCACGCCTCCTTGAGCTCCAGCACCTTGCACATGGTGGGCTTGCCCTTGGCCGTCTGCGCCGCCTTGGCCGCCGCCGCGTCCGCAAACACCTGCAGCGCCGGAGTGGCGCTCGCGGCGGCTGAAGGACGCGCGCTACGAGTGGCGTGGGCCACGGAGAGTGCTGCATGTCAGGTCCGCGCCCCGCACCAGCATGACTGGCGCCGCACTGCCGCCCAGCCCCTGGCTCTTGTTGAGGAAGGCTGACGCCACGTCCACCGCTAGCTGCGCTAGTGCCGCGGGCGAGGTGTCGGCGACGGGGATTTCGATGTGCAGGATGTCGCGGCTGGGTGCGTCGCCGCCGCCGCCGGCCGTGAAGCCCTTGGCCGGCGCCTTGCCGGACTGCATGCGCGGCTTGAGCCGCGAGGAGGCCGTGGCCACCGCCTCGTTGACCTGCAGTGGGTGGAAGGCAAGGCGGATCCGCTGCTGCGCCGTGGGCGAGGCGCCACGTGAACGCCTCCAGGGGCGCCCCGATCCTGCTGGCAGCACGCTCACCGCTTGCTGCGGTGAATCAGGCATGAGGCTGCTTGCTGGCACTGCCGGCACTCCCGCAGGCGCTGCGGCCTGGCATCGCAGACTTCGCCTCCAGGCGGCAGCAGGAGCGCCGGTCGCGCGGCAGCGCGGAGCTGTGGCTGCGGGCGTGAAAGGGCCCTGGCGTGCGTTCAACATGTTCGCGTCGAAAGCTCTGCGTTTGGACGTGCGCTCCTCGTGAGGAGGACTCCAGCATCTTTGACCTGTTTGACCTCGCTCGACAGCCAGGACAAAGGGGGTCACGCAGCGGGGGGCACCTGCTGCTGCTGCTGTTCAGCAGCCTCCTCCGCCAGCCCCGCGGTGACGGCGAGGAACTCCTCCAAGTCGTAGTCGTGGCCACTTGACGCGACAGGGCTGCACCCGGGGATGCCGACCACCTGCTCGTTGTACAAGAGCCTGACCAGGTGCGAGGGCCTGCGACGTGCACAGGCACGCGCAGCAAGCAAGGTGCCGGCCCAGGCGTCCAGTGGCAGGCCACCCCGGCCGAGCACGCCACCAGCACTCACCCCGCGCCGTGCACGCCAGGACCGCCGCCCGCCCGCGCGTAGAGCACCAGCGTCATGTTTGCGCCGTACGGCGACACGCGCCCGCCCCGGAACACCCTGCCCTCGTCAAAGGGCGTGCGGGGGTACCAGCCGGCCGGCGGCGCCACGCCGGCGGGCGGCACGCCCGGGCTCAGCGGCGGCCGGGAGGTGTCCACGCCCTCGCTGGGCGCCTTGCGCCCCGCTGCATGCGCACACACGCGCAGCCGTGGTGGCGATGGTGGTGGTCGCGGATGGCGAGAGAGCTCTTGCGTTCAGGCAAGAGGAGCACATCCAGGCTGCAGGCCGCGGCGCGAGGCGGCGGTGCCTCACCAGCAGGTGGGTGCGGGGCGCCCAGCTCGGCGCCGGCCACCAGCGGCAGGTCCTCCAGGCTGTCCACCTCGCCCAGCATCTGCTGCGCCTCGCGCTGGCTCGGCACCTTGACACCTGCGTGCGCGCGCGACACGTGGCGACCACAAGGATTCCGCGAGGTCTCTTCCCACTCCGCAAGGCCTGCCGTCCACGGCACAGGCGCGCGCTGCGCCGCAGCGGGCGCGAGACAGCAGCAGCAGCGCTTGCCGTGCGCACCGGGCGGCGCGCCGCGCTGAGCCGCGCTGGGCGGCGCCGGCAGCTCGGGCTCAAACAGCCCCAGCAAGGTGGCCAGCGGCACCAGCGTCTCGCAGTGCGCAAACAGCAGCCGCGCGTGCGGGCCGTCGTCGCCCAGGCCCCCCGGGCGACTCGCCGCCGCCGCCGCCTGCGCGCAGCACTACACGCATGCAGCACGCATCCAACGCCCTACGCCGCGCCGCGCCGTCAGAGCGCTCTCATCCTTGAGGCGGGCCCTCCGGAGCAGCGCAGCGCGCACCTGGAGCGTGCGCCGCAGGTCGCGCAGCAGCGGCGCCGCGATGCGGTAGTTGACCTGGCTGCCCCACCCGTGCGCCTCTAACAGGTCCACGTCGTCGAGCCACTCCATGCGCGCCACCTCGTCCGGCGCGAACACGCGGCACGCCCGGCCCACCTCGCCCTGGGGAGGAGCAGCGCAGGGCAACACGCACACGCTCTGGCCTGGGCTTGCGCCCAACCTCCCTTGCTGCTGCTGGGCCTTGGTGCCTTGCAAAAAGCGGTGGGCAGCACAGGTGCATGCGAGCAGTGCAGCTGGGTGCTGAGGGCTTCGTCAACGTCTTGGTGCGTGCTTCCCTCTCCTCTCCCTCACCGAGCTGCAGGGAGGCGGCAAGCACGTCGGGGCTGGGAGTGGGCTGGGGAGGAAAGCATCGGCAGGGCAAGCGTGCGCCTAAGGGAGGCGGTGGCGCCGGCGCACCTGCAGCCCGGCCTCGACCTGGCACAGCGTCCACAGCGCGTCCACCTCGTACGCCGACAGCTGGCGGCCGCCCCGCAGCCCCAGCCGCTCGCTGACGGCCGGCGCCAGCTGCGACCACTCGCCCATCAGCCAGCTCACCTGCGCGCGCACACGTGCGCGCGCAAGCGTGGTGCAAGCGCGCGCCGCCACACCGCAGACGCGGCGAATCGCGCCGGCTGCATGTGGGTGTGCCATGCTGTCTCCAGCGCCTCTCTCATAAGCAGCGCGCCCACACACAGCTTCGCGAGTTCCGCCCTGGGCCACAGCAACACCGAGCGTGCGCAACAGCGACTACGCAAGCGCACGAGCGCCACGCCAAAACTCGCCCGCCACCCTACAGGCGCCTCACCAGCCACTGCTCCAGCTCCACCTCCCTCTGCGCGTAAACTGGGCACACGTCGTAGAACCGGAGCAGCGGGTCGCGGCCCTTGGGCGCCATGTCGATGGCCACGGCCTGCGGGCGCACGATGCCGGCGTCCACCAGGTGCGGGGCCGCCTGGGGGCCCGCTGCCTGGGGGCCCAGGTGGGGGTCGGGCGGGTGCAGCAGGTGGTCGTGGAGGGGCATGCCGCGGCGGTGCGGGAAGAATCCGGCGGCAAAGGCAGAGGCGCTGGCGGACGTGCGCGGCACCTGCGGGGGGGCGACGGCGGGGCGCAGCGTTTTGGCGGTTGACAGGCGGGCCGGGGGCCTGGTGCCGAGTGCGATCAGGCCCAACGAAGACTTTGGCTGGGAGCAAGAAGCCAGGCCGTGCGTGAGGCGCTAGCCCGTGTGGTCGCTCAATGGCAGCACCTCGCATTGGTGGCACGAGCTGTGGGCAAACAGTCCTGCTGGGTTGGGCAGCGAGCCCGGATGGTGAACTGCCGGGGGGGGGGGGGGGCGGGGCGCACCTGCGTGGCGACGATGCTGTGCCGGCGGGGCAGGTAGGCGCTGCGCAGCACGCCTGGGAAGCGCTGCCTCAGCCGCACGCCCAGCGACCACAGCTCCTCCTCGCCTGCGCGGCACCAGGGGGCGGGCACCCCAGGTTAGGGGGTGGGAAGCGCTGCGGACGAGTGGGCCCTGCACAGGGACTGCACAGGGACCTGGCAGCGGGGACGTGCGTGGCTGCCCGTTCCGTTGACGCGACGTGCAAACGCACAGGGGCCGCCCTACCCCTCCACGGTCGACGGGATGCCGGCCTGTGTGCAGTCCCTGTGCGCCTCCTCTTCGGGGGCCCGTGCACCCACTCGAGCGCAAGGCTTGTTAAAGGCCCCGCGCATCGAGGCGCCCCCACAGGTTCACCTATGGGGTGCAGCTCGCCCGCCGCGGGCATCATGCCTGCGACGGGCGACGTCCAGTCCTTGACCCAGGGGAAGGCGTCCGTGTTGGACACGTCCTGCGCCCGGAGAGGGGGCACGCGTTCCGGGTAAGCGCATCGCCCCCAGAGTGAGGTGCCGCCACCGCTGTGCATCCCCTGTGCCGCAAGCAAACGCGCCTTGAAGGTGGAAGTCAGCGAGTTTATCTGCCGCATGCGCTGCGCGGTGGGCCAGCGCGTCCCGTGGCGCGCCAGCAGCCAGATGGCGCTGGCGCTGTATCCCGCTGGGTCTGGCAGGATGGAGGGCGCGATGCCGCTGCTGTTGGGTGTGGCGATGGGCAGGCGCCTGGCGTAGCGGGACTGCGGGGTGATGCTCATGGGGATGTCGCGATCCTTTCTCCAGAGCGATGGCAGCAGGCACCAGCAAGCGGTGTGCGTGCGAGTGGAGGGGACTCTGCGTGCCCAGGTGGGCGGTGCGCACCTTGGTGGCCAGGTAGCGGCTCACATCGTGCGTCGCCCGCACGAGGATCCGCCTCATGCCACCTGTGCGCTGCTGCTGCCAGGCGGAGGCACAAGCGCAATGGCTACGGCACGCCGTCGGGCGGGTACGCGCACTGGCCTGGTCACTGCACGGTGCACCGGCGGCGCCTCATCCTTTTCCCGCTCAGTGGTGAGCTGCCGCACATGCTGCTCCTCGTGGCCCTGCACTCGGCCTGGACGCCTGCAGGTTGGCAACCGCTTTCGCCCTGGCCATGCGCTTCGACGACGGGCGTGTGCGCTGCTGGGCAAGCACCACCCCTCAACCAGCGTGCGCAGAAGGTTGCCGGCTGTGTGTGGAGCTCTCGTCTTCTGCCTTCCTCTTTCTGGGCAGCAAAACAGGTCCAGGGGCGCAGCAGCACAGAGGCGGGCGATGATGCGCCTGCGCCTCGCGACAGCGTTCACGGCGTTCTCGCCGGCGCACGCGCCGTCGTGCGTCCGCGTCTGTGCGTGCTGCGAGGGCGAGCGGAGGCCGCAGCACCACCACAACCAGTCCAGCAGGCAGCACAACGCCCAAGCAGCAGGGCAGCGCGGCGGCAGCAGCAGTGCGCTGGTCAGGGCGTCGTCCTGGGCCTTGGCTTGGTGCGTGGCGTGGCGTGGCGCACGCTGACAGGACAGCCCCAGCACGCCTGAGCGCACGCCAATGCGCTCGTGCGTGTGCACGACGCGCAGCTCTCCGCTAGCAGCAGCGCTGGCGACCGTGGCGATGTCCGGCCCATCCACTTGCTGGGCCGCCTACACCCAGTGAGCTCTTTGCTCCGGTCGCGCCCGTCGCGCAGCACGGGCAGGCCGCCAACCTCCCCGCCGCGCACTCGCGATCCCGCAACTCCCGCAGGGTCCTCGCCGACTACCCCTTGGGCTGCAAGATCGCCACAGGCATCTCGGGCGCCTACCTGGGCGACCTCCTGGCGCAGGCCAGCAGCACCCGGGCGCCTCCCGTCCAGGCGGCCGCCACCTCCACCGCCGCCACCAACGACGAAGCGCCCGCGCCGGCCCCCGCTGCCCCCTCAGGCGTGGCGTACGACCCCCTGCGCGCCGGCCGGTTCATGGTGTACTCGGGAACCGTCGGCACGCCCGTCGCGCACGTGTGGTGAGTGAGCGCTCTTTGCCCCTCTTTCCATCGCCCGCGCGCCCATGCACCCCAGGGGCCACCCACCCTACACGCCTCGTTCCTATCCACGCCGCCGTCCGTGTCTTGAGAGCGGGCGACGCGTGCTCTGGCCTGTGCTGGAAAACGACTCTTTCTCGCTGCGGCTTCCTCGCGGCCTCGCCACGGCGGCGGTGAAACGCCCCGTCGCGCAAGCGTCGCACGCTGCTCAACGTGTGCTTTGCCGCAGGTACGGGTTCCTCGACGCGCACGTCATGCCGCACGACCCCACCAGCGTGCAGGCCGTGGTGCTCAAGGTCAGAGCCCGTTTGCTGGGCCACAGCACGCCCGCCTCGCCCGTCCGTGTGAACCAAGCTCACGGCTGGCCTGGCGCGCGCAGCGCACCGGCGCCGGTTTGCTGCTCACTCCACCTCCTCTCCTCCACGCCCCTCATCCCTTGCTTGGCCCCAGGTGTGCGCCGACCAGCTCATCATGGCGCCCGTCTTCATCAGCGCGTTCCTCGCCGGCATGGCCCTGCTCGCCGGCAACGCCTCGCCGCTGCAGGAGTGAGCGCCGCGCCACGCCGCGTCACACACGCCCGTCTTATGCACAATGCGCAATTCAAGCCCCACCCACATATCGTCGTGGGCGCCGCAGGGTGCGCGCCAAGCTGGGGCCGGCGCTCAAGGCCAACTATCTCCTGTGGCCGGCGGCGCACGTCGTCAACTTTGGCTTTGTGCCCTCGGAGCAGCGCATCCTCTACATCAACTGCGTGGCCGTCGTCTGGTACGACGCGCGCGGCGCACCGTCATTGTCGCTCGCGTGCGAGGGCGGGTGCAGGGCACGACGAAGTGGCTGTTTGTGGACACTGGGCGCAGGTCGGTGTACCTCAGCACGCTGAGCGCGGGCGCGGCGGCGCCACCGCTGGCCACCGCTCCCACCACCGGGCCAGACTCCTCCAACGCGACGACGACGAGCGAGCGTGACAAGGCGCTGTGAACGCCCCTGAGCTTGCCTTCTGTGACTTGCACCCGTGGAGGACCGCACAAGTGCAAGTCAGACGGAACCACGTTCAGAGGATCAGCTGCAACACCCAAACACAAGGAGCCCTGCTCAACACAGGTCGTTGATGTCGCTCCCCTCGGCCAGCGTCACCAGCCCAGCCAGGCCCTCCTCCGCCAGCCACCCACGCAGCTCCTCCACCGCGGCGCTGCCCAGCCGCAGGCTCTGGCACACCACCACCTTGATGGGCCGCACGGCGCCCCCGCACAGCGCCCGGATGACCTCCTCGTCCTCCTCCTCCTCGTCGTCCTCCTCGTTATCCGACTGCTCCAAAACGCCGCCGCCCTCACCGCGCCCGTCGTCGTGCGCCGGCGGGCTGGCGAAGCAGTACCTGGACAGCCGCACCTCGGCCACCGTGTCGGGCAGGCTGGGCAGCAGCGCCGCCACCGCCGCCGCCGGCATCTTTACGTCCTGCAGCGCCACCACGCGCACCGAGGGCGGCACGCCGCGCCCCAGCAGCCGCACGCCCTCGGGCGTGGCGCCTGCCACGCGGAACAGTGCCAGCCGCGCGCGCCGCTCGGGCGGCGCCGCCGCCAGCACGGGCCCCACCGTGGCGGCCAGCGCCGCGCAGTCCCCGCCGAACGTCAGCCGCGGCCCGCGCCCTCCGTCGCCGCCGCCCGGCTTGCGCGCCACGCCCCAGCGCGCCAGGGCGGCGGCCACGCGCGCCACCGCCCCCGCGTCGGCGCTGGCGCCCACGCCCAGCTCCGTCGCGCTCCAGCTCACCGCGCGCACCGCGCCCAGCGGCAGGCGCGCAAAGGACGCCACGTCCAGGTGCGCCACCGCCAGCTCGGGCCAGGGCCAGCTGCCGCCGCGCGCCGCGTGGTCGCGCTTGAGGCGGAAGCCGTGCACGCCGAACGGCTTGCCCGGCGCCGCGGTGTAGCCGGCGCCCAGCGCCACATCCAGCCCGGCGTCGGTGAGCTCAAGGCAGCCGCCAGCGTGCAGGTGGCGCAGGCGCGGGAACTGGTCGGGCAGGCGGCAGAGGAACGCCGTCGAGTCCACCAGGTGGCCGTTGACGTGAAAGTCCAGGCGCGTGGCTGTGGCGCTGATGAGCGGCGCCTCGTCGGTCCACGAGCGCTGCGGCGGCGCCGCCCAGTGCAGAGCGTCCGAGGTGAGCCGCGCCAGGGCGGGCAGCGCGGCGAGCGACTCGCGCACGTGGGCGGCGAGCAGCTGCGGCGCGGCGAACAAGGCGTCGGAGCGGAGGCCCAGGTCCACGCGGCGCAGCCGCCGGCAGAGCACGGCTGGGGCTGCCGCGGCCGGCGCGGCGGGCTGCTGCGCGTGGCGCTCCTGCTGCTGCTGGGCGGCGGGCGGGGGCGAGGCGGCGGCAGGGGCGGCGGGCCAGGCGGCGGAGGGTGGCACCGGCAGCGATGGTGCGGCGGGTGGGAGGGAGGGGGGCGTGGGGACGAGCATGCGGCGCGAGTGGGTCAGGAACACGTCGACGGTCGCGATGCGGCACTGTTGCGTGGTGAAGCGCTCCACGTTGGGGCACAGCACCTTGAGCCAGGGAGCCAGGGAGGCAGCACCTCGGTCAGCTCCAGGTTCTGCACGCGCGCGTGAGTGTGAGTGGGAAAGCAGTCTGTGCGTGCTGCAAGCTAGGTGTGGCAGCGCGCGGCGGTCGAGCGCGCTGGAGCTCGTGCACACATGCAGAGACGAGAGCACGCACGACGATCTCCACTTCGGTGATGCCCTCCAGCCGCGCGCCGCCCAGCTGCGCCATGGCGCACACCAGCAGGTGCGTGACGTGCGGCTCGCTGTCCTTCCACGTGGTGCCGTCGCCCAGGCAGTGCCCCCGCAGCACCAGCTTGATGTTGCGGGAGCGGCTGGACAGGGCGGCCAGCTGGCTCACGGCGTCGGCGAAGCAGTGCCTGCGGTTGTGGCGCTCCGCCGCCAGCGGCAGCTCAAAGTCGGCGACAGCCTGCCTGTGCCGGAGGATGGCGTCGCGGAAAAAGGTGCACGTGCGGAAGAGCGCCGGCGCCGTGATGTGGA
>VFQP010001858.1_pt1 | contig 25751 bp, 39 predicted proteins | sample 3512351 | NCBI WGS metagenome assembly VFQP01 (sample SAMN10412372, study PRJNA504923) | tailings metagenome | isolation source: Relicate 1 Philex TSF1 revegetated site | place: Philippines: Tuba, Benguet | collected 2017-08-29
CCTAAACCCTAAACCCTAAACCCTAAACCCTAAAACCTAAACCCTAAACCCTAAACCCTAAACCCTAAACCCTAAACCCTAAACCCTAAAACCTAAAAACTAAAAACTAAACCCTAAAACCTAAAAGCTAAAACCTAAAAACTAAAACCTAAAAACTAAAAACTAAAAACTAAAACCTAAAAACTAAAAACTAAAAAACTAAAAAACTAAAACCTAAAATCCTAAAACCTAAAAGGGGTAAGGAGAGGTGTGGTTGGGGGTGAGAGGCGTGATTTTGGGTACAAGTTGGGTACAAGTTGTGGAGGGCATGCCTGCATACATGTACAAGTCCACCACAGGTATAAGTGCCAGGCATCATATCATCATGCAGAGTATCGTACTCCACATACAGTACCTTGTGTTGTAGCCACTGATATGATAGACTCTATAACCAAGTAGCACTGTACTGGTGTGCTGTTAGGAGACCCTACTTGATACGACTCGTCTGCCTTGAAGCTGGTGTTGTGGAGCTGGTGTTGTGGCACCTGGATTACATGTTTTGCCTTGTACTCTGTTTGTCTGTGGTACTGAGGAAGTGCCCGCCTGCAACCACTGTTTGGCACCCCTCGTGTACATATTGTTTTGACCATCTGGTCTTTGGAGAGCAGAGCTCTCTACGGTCTAGGGGACACTTTTGTCTGCCGAACACGTGCGTGGCAATCACGCCTTACACAACATTCACGTCTGCAGCTCGTTGAGGGCTGATTTTTCGTGGGTTTGAGTAAATTCAAGCAAAACACTTTAATCAGCGTGCCACAGCCGGGATCGTGCAAGTACGATGTGATCAGACCCCCGCCCCCAATGGAATCTCCCAATGGGCGACCACTATAGTCACGATGCTTATACTAGTCACGATGCTGTCTTTTTTGTCGTCAGGGGTAAATGGTGACGACCACGTCGCAACGATCTATAGCATCGAAGGCCTGGTTTCATTCGGAATGTGGCAGGGATTGAACAATCAGCGCCTATGTTTTACATCATCGTTTCTTATGGCAGAAAGGCTCGGATATGGAGTTTTGCTGGTACGTACCCAGGTGGTGCGCATGTGAGATGATGAATCGGATGGTGTGCCCACATGTCCAACCCAAACACACAGCCATACTGGCGATTGGACTTCATGGGTGACAACAATGATATAGATCGTGATGTGGTGCCATTCTCCTACTTGTTCAAGGTGGGATTGGGTGAGGTTGTTGGTCACGCACATTGCCAGACCGTCACACACCACTTCACAGGTTGACAAGCTGCGTGAGCTTGCTGCACGACATGGGGTCATGGTCATAGAATTCCCCAACCAAGTACCAGAGCACCTCATGGGTTTATGCATGGAGCAGCTTTCGCGCTATTTTCACCCGTCGCACGATGCAGTCACCATGCAGGGCTTCTTTTGGAACAAGGTAGGGGTTGTCAATAGTATGTGTACCATTGATACACATACCAGGTATGTTTGCACTTGTAACACCATCAACACAGGTGCTCGTCACAACCCCACCAGAAAACCGGCCCCGCACTGTGTGCATGAACGATTTGGCAGCCATATATCACGGAAACGCCATCGCAAAAGCCATTCCAACCCATGTTCCAGAATCGCAGCTCATGACAGTGGCAGAGGTGGGTGTCGGGTGGGTGTTGGGTATGTGTGGCGTGCACATGCTTGACGCATGGCCATGCACGTTTTTTCAAAACCTCAACAGGTGGATGCAGCTATGGAGCCCAGCGATTTGTTTGCAAACGAAGTAGAAAACATTATGAATGAGGTATGATGAGGGGCTGGTGTGTATATGTGTAGGTTCAGTGCGTGGTATGTGTTTGTGGCATGTGGGTATGCATTTTGTGTTTGCCCACATGTTCTTGTGGAAATGTTATTGCAACACAAATGCTTAGCACCACAACTACAAACAACAAAGAATGATGGCACCCATGACCACCTCGCACCCCCACCCCACCTCGCACCCACACACCACGTTCATATCCCAACCCCACCGTCAACCCCCCCCACGCAGATTGCAGAACGCTATGGCTCAAGGAAGTTTGTAGCGCTGCATCTTCGTACAGAGAGTGACTGGGTAACATTCTGCACAGGGTCACCCACAGTAATTGACAACCGGTTTCGTTGTTTTATGGATGATGAGGAAGTTGGGCGGTTTTTGCAACACACAGCGCAGCTACCCCAGTACGTGATGATGTGTGCAGGGTGTATAGTTGTGGTGATGTTGGGGAACCACAAAGATGTGCTGTGATTATAAACAAGCAGAAGTATGTGCCTTCTCCACATGTTGAGCATCATGAATAATACAACATACACCCCCCGACACACAGTGGTTCACTGGTGTTTGTGTGCTCTGATCGCGCCACCATGCCAGCACTATGTGCAAATTATCGATGTTTCAGGAGGGATGATGTGTGGAGGAACAGGAACCCAGAGATTGTAGAGCACCTGGGCAGGGAGACACGTGCATTTCTAGACTTTTTGCTAGCACTCAGGTGTATGGGTCGGTGAGTGTTTCATTTTCTTGTGGGTGTGTGAAGGGAGATGGTGTGTTGACAAACGTTGTTGACACACATGTGCACACACTATTGCGTGCATGACATATACACATGCTTCCCTTCCTATCGGACACACCTATGCATGCTTGATTGCTTGGTGTTGCACCACACTTGATGTACAATCATCGCGCCTGATACACCAGTGATACATGCACCACACCTGATACACCAGCGATACATGCACCACACCTGATACACCAATGAAACACGCACCACACCTGATACACCAACGACACGTGCATCACACCTGATACACATGCATCACACAGGGCACGTGCATTCTATGGTACTGTGCAATCCACATTTTCTCAAGAGCTCTTTAAGGCATACAAGCGTGAGGGGAGACATTCCCTGGCCTACAACCTACCCTGTAGCAGCCATGAAGAGTGCAGACATGTGCCAGATGCATACCGGGTGGGTTGTGTACGTGGGCTTGTTGCATGCAAAGAATGTATACACAGCCCATTCATACCCCAACACACAATCACCCCTCCAGGTCCCCGAATCTGGCCCCATTGAAAGCTCTCTGAATTCAAGCACGGTACAACAAGCAGCTGTCCAGGAAACACCCCCCTCGCCTGCGCCCCCCAAGCGGAAGCAGCGACGATATTATGTACGGGCAGCAATGACGACTACGGGACGATCCATGCTGGCTGCAGATGGGTGGTGGCATGCACATGAGGGTGAGTTTGACTGACAGCATGTTGACTGACAGCAGGCTGACTGGGTGGGCATGTACTTGACGACCGCTTGTGTGGCGGGCTGGTGAAGTATGCTATGTTTGTATTGTATTGTGAAAAAGTGCATGCATGTGGGGCTGGTGATGCAAAACACTCACAGGCACACACATGTGTCCCTACATACTAAGTATTGTCCTGAAACCAACCACTTATTTCTGTAGCACTGTTCTGTAGCACATCGTATAGTGCACACTCTACAGTTGGTCAAAGACCAGTGGGCTGCATTACCCCTACCGTACTCATCAAACATCTCAAATGGTGTAAGTCACATATGGTACACACAATTCTTGTTGAGTGGCAAAAAACATCATCTTGTGCTCATGAACTCGACGAATCATCGATGGCAAACAAGTCGGCATCATCTTCCTCAAACTCTCGCAATGCAAGCTGCTCTGGCGTCAACGCAAACTGCTGCAGGCGCTTGCCCTCCAAAAAATGGCCCGGTGGCACCACCTGTAGTTGGAGACACAATGTGAGACAGTACTCTTCATAAACGTACTGCACACACCCAACAGGAGTACCTGCCACTGCGTCTCGCCAAGCTCTTCGTCCAAACCGACCCCACCCGCACTCGCAACTGCATCGACATTATTCGTAACGACCACCCCCCCGTTGTCGTCCACGTAATAGCACAAGGGCTCCCCACCTGTTGGGTTGCGCGCAGCGACGGCAATCCTCTTTTCGCTATCAAACAGCACAAACGAGTAGTCGCCCTGCAACTCGGACAGCAGCAGCAACACCTCTCCGTCGCACGCGTCGTACAACCGCAAGATGAGCTCGGCGCTCAACGTTGCCTGGTCGCACATGTTTGCCATGCCACCCAACAACTTGGCAAGCTGTGATGGGTCGTCCGATGGGTCGGGGGTAAAGCCACCATACTCTCCCTGAAAGCGCTCCACGAGCTCATCGCTGTTGCTCAAGCCGCCAAACAATGCGATGATGGCTTTGGACGTGGCATACACGCTTGGGTCCCGATGGGCGGCCCCACGATTGACAGTGAAACCCCCACCTGGCAGCACATACTGCTGATCATCTGGACGGTTGGCATCTTCCAAAGTGCTGCTGGAGCTGCGTTGGTGATGGGTTGACGTGTGATTGATGTGTTTATATGTTCCGTATCTCAAACACCTCACCGTCTTAAGCTGTTGATACGATCAAGCTTCTTCTCAATCAAGCTACTGCGGCCTGAAAACGAGCCAAGTGGAAACCAAGTTGGCAATGATGATTGCCTGTGGGGGGGTGGTTTTAGTGTTGACATTTTTGCTGGTTCGCTGCTTGTGTACATATTCATGATATCCACGGTTGATTCTGGACATGAAAACGTACTTGGCCACGTAACATGTCAGAATGGGAGGGTCTGGCATCAATTGAGTGTCTTAACACACAACTGTCGAAAACAAGGGCTTGTGCAGCTATTGCACAACACTTGGTGTGGATTATAATGTCGTTATTATTGGAATTGATGACGTTATTTTTGTGTTTTTGTATGCATGGCAGATGCATCGGTGTGGTCTGTGGCGCGTATGAAACCTGATGAAACCCCCAGCATGAGAGCTGTGTATAGCATGGCGCACACATGCATGTGTAATGGAAGCCTTGTACTGGTGGCGCCTTGTATTGAGGGCGTCTTGTGTTGATGGATTGAGAAGCAAGCGCAGGGTGCACCACTTGCCCCCAAGAGGCTGCTCGCCTGATCAATTGCCCCCCATGATGTACACTGGATGCTGCTCACACAACCACCAGTACACACACATCACACAACGCAAATCACCACCAACTCCCTTAAGTTCCCCCCAACAAAAAACATGCATTTTCCCCCTGATCGTCACAATATACTAGCACCTATCTACTATCATTCAATAACGAGCACCCCTGGTTCAACGTGTTGCCTCATCAACGTTGTGTTCCACGTACAAATCCACACAATCAACAATGCAGCAACGTAGCGCCACGCTCGTCAAGGACAATTTCACGCCATTTGATTATGTACCAACATCGCAATCCCCATTGTATTATGGCGAATCCAACTCAACAGCCGACACGATTGCAGCATTTCACCCACACAACCACGACCACTCCATTGACTCGCTCCCCTCCTTCCCCCCGCCGGCCACCCAGCCCCTTGACCACCCTTCCGAGCAAAATCCCATAGTCCTCCAAACCCTCCTCCAAGAGCTGCGCAGCCTGGCCGCCCTCGAGTCGTCCATCTACCTCGCCCGCACACGCACACGCCCCCCCCTCATTGCACTGCACACACCAGCACGCCGCCTTGCACGCACCATCGTCACCTTTGGCGTGGATGAAGGTGTTGTGTTTGGCCTGAGAGCACTGCGTGCAATAGAAGCAGTAGCAGAGGGGTGCCGCGACGATGTGCGGGGCCTCTGCTTCTGGTGGTCAAACTGCATACAGCTCCGTTGGATGCTTTGGGCTATGTGTGGTATGTTGTGTTGTGAGGGGGGGGTGTATGTAAGTAAAACACACTGGGTACACATCAGCCACATCACACACAGGTGGTGCGGAAGCCGACACACAATCAACGGACATGAACGAATTCACAATCGTGATGCAAAGCCTCGTCCCACCATTGCGACATTTGGAGGCGCGCATATTTGATCTAGCCATTGAGCACGTGTGGGAGCGTGTGATGCTTCCTGTGGCCTCCCAGGCAGCAGGCCATGCCGACCCCACCAACGATGACGCCACACCTACAAATCGGTGGCTTGCGGCGCTCACACAGACGCTCCTGCAGGTGCTGCCAGTCAACAGCTTGGATGCAGATGATGCAGCATATGTGCGCTTGATAAAGTCCAAGATCATGGTGCACGTGCTGCAGCGCCTGGACATGTACCTGTTTGCAGCGCTGCAGGAATCCAACCCTGACACAATGCTTCTACCTGTGACTTCTCACAACAACCAGCTGACGTTTGCAGATGGCATGGCCATCAAGATTGCCCTCACACGGTGGCAGCATTGGGCCCACGACTATGGCATCACTCCCGAAGGGTCGTCACTGTCAGACCACTTTCCACGCCTCCGAGCAGCATCCAACCTCCTCATGCTGCCCAAAGAGCAGGTGATGGACCAAACCATTCGGGGTGAAATTGCGCCCGGCTTGTCACCCCATCAGATCCAGCGCATCCTCGCACGCTTCAAGCCCGACGAGTTTGCCCCCGAGGCCATCCCCAAGGGTGTCTTAGAGCGGCTTCGTCGCGAGTGTGCTGCAGTAGCAGAAAGTCCTCATGCGCTGCAGGTGCCCAAGTATGTGCCCGTGGCCGAAACGGTGCTCCTGTCAGAGCGCCTGATCGAGCCCGTGTCGCTCGAGATGGACGCAGACAGCGATGACGAGCTAGAAGGGCTATGTGGTGTTGAGGATAGTGTTTGCCGCTTTGCACTGCTGCGGGATGTATGGGCAGCCAGTGGCACCGATGGTGTGTGTTGATTGTGTGTACATGTCGTCGTGGAGTATTTATATACATTTATATACCCATGAATAAACAGCCAGAATGACACTGGGTGATAAATGAATACATAACCACCACGACATTAAACACGATGTTGCAGCACGTGGAAGAACAGCAAAGGATTCGAAGGAAAAATCCTCGAAAGCCCAGACGACCCAACATGGAGCCACCCAAGCAAATACAGCAACAGAAACGACCACGATCTGAGGACAACGATGCAATAGCACAGCAGGCAAAGCGAGCAAGGACATCGAGTCCACAGGTGAGAGCATTGTTATGACATGCACCAAAAAATGACTTTTGGACACACACACACCGTACATGTGCAGGATTCTTTTTGTTATACAATACCTGGTCGACGACGTGGTATTCCTGGAGCACTCTCCCCTTCTTTGCTCGTGTTTCCCGACCGGGAAGAGGCGCCCGTGCGACCCGACGACAAGGTGTGGGTAGTATACAGTAGTGTGGGGCATTCTCATGCACAGCATTCTCAACACAACACACGGAATACCCACACAGCATGGACATTTGCAATGGGTAGAGGGCGACAACTTGACCACACGATGTATGTGGTGTTAGATGGGGTTGTGTACACATCCATACAACCCTCACAACTCTACCCAAATCACACACCACCCACAGATCGCATACGCCGCCGCCTTGGAGAGGGCACCTTTGGCCGTGTGCTCAGCTGCCATGATCGCATCGAGCGACGCAACGTCGCTATCAAAGTCGTCCGCAACGTTCCCAAGTACCGTGACGCTGCCATGATTGAGCTGGAAGTGCTCAACACCCTGCGCTACCACGATCCCACCTCTGAAAACCGCTGTGTGTTGCTGGATCACTGGTTTGACTATCGCAACCACGTGTGTTTGGTTTTTCAGCAGCTGGGGTGCTCTTTGTACGACGTGCTCGACCGCAAAAACAATTTCAGACCATTCCCAGTGGATTTTGTGCGGGATGTGGGTGCACAGGTGCTGCAGGCACTCGCATACATGCACAGCTTGCGCATTACACACACCGACTTGAAGCCGGAGAATATATTGTTGAACAACGACTCGAGCTTTGAGGCACGCACCGTCAGCATTGGCAACAGGTACTTTGTTGTTTTATCAACAACAGGTACACAAAATGTATACCCACCATACCCAACAACCCCATACACAGTCGCAACCCCACGCGCTACACGGTCAGTGTCCCCACGTGCTCGGACATTACAGTGATCGATTTTGGAAGCGCGACATTTGAGGAGGACCACCACTCCTCGATCATCTCCACCCGCCATTACCGGGCCCCCGAGGTGGTCATGTCCCTGGGCTGGACATGTTCCTGTGACCTGTGGAGCATGGGGTGCATCTTGGTGGAGCTGCTCACGGGCACTACACTGTTTCATGCCCATGACAACTTGGAACACCTCGCAGCCATGCAAGCGGTGTTGGGGGTGCTCCCCAAAAACTTGCGCATGAAGACCCCAGTGTCGGTAGCGACCGAGCTCTTTGACACACGCCTGCAGCTTGCATGGCCAGAACGATGTCACAATGCACAGGCCATCCAGGATGTGGAGGCCCTTCAACAGCTTCGCACCATGCTGCGAGAGCAGAGCGATGCCTCATTGCGACCATACTTGAATGATGCAATAGACCTGATCCGCAAACTGTTGGAATATGACCCAGCCAAGCGACTCACTGCCAAGGAAGCACTGCAACATGCATTTTTCACGGGGGCCTCGCGCACTGCGTCCCCCACAGAGACACCCAGGAGCAAGATGAGTACTCGATCAGAGGGGGGGTCGGTGACGCCATCATCCGTGACATACGTGCAAAAGCAAAAAGCACGCATACAGCGGATCTGACTCGATCTGCTGGGGTGATGAACACCACAGATGTGTTTGTACATACACTTTTTTTTCTGCAGTATACCTCATTACTTGTGCACATATGTACATATGACGTGATTATACGTATACGCCTGTCCCCTGCATTCTGGGGTTTTTGATTGTTGGGTGTGATACACCGCCACTCGTGTTTTTCTCGCACTGTTGTTACACGGTATGTACAAGATGTTTTAGTAATATACACACCCACGTACGTATCACCAACGTGCCACAATGAAAAACACGACTGCAGCGAGCGACACGCGGGTGACAAATGACAAATCGTACAGCAGCGCAAACACCACCACAGCAGCACCAGCACTGCCCCCAACACGCCGCAGGTCCCTAGAGGACAAGGAAGCAGGGCTTGTTGCTGCATGATGCCCTGCTGCCCACCACCGGTCCACAGCAGCATCCACCACATCACGCATGTGGCTGTATGCAAAGGGCACGGTAAAGAGCATCAACCAGGCGCAGCACATGAGCGTCCACTGGGATGCCACACGCAACTCGCTCACACACAGCAAAAACCACAGTGACCCCACCAACACGGCGGTGGCCCCCTTGCTGCGTGTAATACATGCAGTGGTTGTGTCGACAATGGATGCAAGCACAGGGGCAAGCGCACGACTAGCGCGGCGAAGGGCATCCTCAATGGTGGCCTGGGTGGTGCTGGGATAAGAGGGGACCCGCGAGCCATGGCGATACATGTAGACCAATATGCCCACAAGCAATGCACCACATGCAACAGATATGGGCTGGAGTGGCAAATAGCCACACGCAAGCTGCTGCATGCAAATCACCAGGTACAAGCCACCAGCTGCGACGCGCGCCGTGTGTCGAGGGCTGTGCCAGAGGAGCAGGGCTGCCATGTTGCAATCCTGTTGTCGCTGAGGTGCTTGCTGTGGGGGGGTGTCACCGGGGGAGGATGCAGCACCGGGGGAGAGGCGCCAGGAGCCAAAAGAGGCGAGCATGGTTGATGCTGTCGAGGTAAAGGAAATCCGGCGTGGGGTGCTCAGGGTAGGTGGGTCGTCAACCTTGCAGCGTTCCACTGCATCCCAGCCCTCTGTGTTGTTTGAGCAGCAGGGGGTGGGAACAGTTTGTAGAGACAAAGATGCAAACCAAACCTACCAAGTTCGTCCATCGTCGCTTTGTGATGCCTTTGTAGTGGATGTATTTCGTGCAGGATGGATGTTGTGTTGGGGCGCACACGGCACGGTACAAGTTCCCCGCGTTTTGAGATTGCTTGCAAAAATAATTACTTTCCAGTCAACATCACAACCCTGTGCTACACACCACCCTCATCACACTGCCACACCACCATCCCTCGTGGCCCTGTCAGTGCCAGTGCATAGGGTAGCCCGTCCGCGTCTGGTGGCACCTTGGGCACGTTGTACCCCGACACCGTGACGACATACTGCCCAGCAACAACCCACTCCACCGTCGCCCGCTCCACATTGTTGAGGCGGTCAGGACGCACTGCCGCCCCCCATGATGCTGCTAATGCACCTTGAGGCACTTGCACATCCAAATCCAGGTCATTGATGAGGGTCTGCTGTGCGGCTGGGGATGCGGGCGGATCATACCATGCCAACGTCACTCGCAGTGGTCGCAGTGCTGTGCTGCTTTCCAAGGATACACAAAACCGGTGCTGCTCATTTGTGTTGATCGTCGCATTGTCCACCACAAACAATGCAAATGAAGCTTGCTGTGTTGTGTTTGTTTCCAGCGGCACCGCATGTGCCAGACTGCCCAACCCCCACCCCTGCCGAGATGAAGGGGTCCCCTCCAGTGGCGTCCCCGCTTCCGAGTAGCCATTCATGTCCAATGCACCATTGAGCAACACTGCCTTTAACAATGGTCCACTTGGCATGAATTTGTTGTTGTTGTTGTCGCGCAAGGAGGGACCAACATTTGTAGGGTTGTAGTACCCATCCATAAAGTATTGCCGTAGCAAAACTACAGCACCACTGATGACAGGTGCTGCCATGGATGTGCCCGATCGTACGAATAATGAACAAGAGGCAGCGGGTGCGTTGCTACAATGTTGTGGTACGGATGCACTTTCCACTTGATCACCCACCGCAAGAATGTCTGGCTTTATGCGACCTATGGTGAGGGTGAGCGTGGTATAAAGTACAGTCTCCCATACACACTGCAGCATACACACCATCATATGTTGGCCCAAATGCCGAAAAGTAGGCAACATCCATGTGTGTATCACTGGTATCCACTGCCACACCATCCACCTGCAACACCACACCACCCGCCTCTGCTGCCATACGCTGCAACAACAACAGTGTGCTCCATGGAATGCCACCCACCGGCAACACCGTGGATGCATTTCTCGACGGCTGAAATGCAGCACTGAGGGGAAATCCAAACCCACTGCTGTCGGCTGCCACCAGCAGTGCAGCAGCCCCTGCCTGCTGTGCTGCACGAAGCCGTGCATCAATGTTGCAGCCACCTGTGCTGCTCCCATTGGCGCTGACCTCCACCACCAGCACCGCATTGGTGGGGGGCCGGGGTGGGGCGTCGGGGGCAACGCGTCCGAGCAAGGGGGATGCTGGTGTCTGACACCCATGACTTGGTGTTGCAAACATGATGCGTGGCAACCTATGTGTGATGGGGGAATGTGTCTCCTTGATGATGGTCAAGTGATAAATCCCACAAACACCCAACCACCACAACCTTGATGCTGTAATGAGTTCCACCACATCAGCTGGTAACGCTGACAAACTACCACCACCACCACCAGGTTTGTCGGCTTGCAGTAATGAATACCCTGGTGCATTATAGCTCACATTGAGCACCATCAAGGATATGGCGGGCCCTACTGCCGTTGAGGGCCCCGCAATACGCAGGCGCTCCATTGCCAGCGGGGTGATGGCACGGGCGCTCAACACGGGGCCCTGCAAGAGGGGGCGGGGACTGCGAGAGGACAAGGATGCCCCCACAGCAATGGCATTTTTGGCACTGGCAGGGCTGCCTATGCTGCCCTTGCCTGCAAGGCTTGCTCCTGGGTAGGTTGTTGTTTGTTTTGAAAGCATGGGAGTGCAAACCATTGCTAACCATTGCCAATATACACATCATGCACAAACCATCATTGCCAGCAGCCACCACAGACACAAAGTCCATATGGTTCCATGTAAACTCATCCACCAGTGCACAATCACGATCATAGGAAAATGCACGCCCACCCCAACTATCACTGTGCACGCGTACTCCCCCTGCTGTGTATGAATAATTGAAAATGTCTTTAAAGGAGTTTCTAGGGACAACAAGTTGTTTGGTAAAGCCATTGTCAACACCAATGTCTGTGAAAACGAGTCGTGCACCAGGAGCAACACCATTCGCATATGTAAAGGATGGCTGTGTGGGGGTGGAATTGGGTGACTGACAAGTCGTCCAGAACAGTCAACCAACCGCTATGAAAACACACTCATCATGTACTATACCAACACATCATGTGCAATACCAACATCATGCACAAGCACATCATGTACAACACCAGTCATACATTGGTGGATGACCCTGTCAGTGTTGCAGCAACATGTGTACCATGCCCTGATGTGTCATTCCCATCACCCAGCATTCTCAACAGTGCAACCTTGCGATGCTGCCGCCCAGGGAGCACCCCTGTGGGGTCTTGGAAAAAACAGGAATCCACATCAAGGCCAGCATCAGCCATGCCCACCAACTGCCCAGTGCCATTGAGCCCCAACGCATCCCATGCAGGAGCATTGCTTGTGTAGAGTGCGGAGGGGACAAGGGGGGTGGAGTACTCGGTGTGTAAGACTGCTATGCTCTCTGCGTTGCGCACTGTATATGCATGCTGTTGTTGCTGCTGTTGATGGCCCACAGCAAGTGACACCCAGTGTACAAAAGGCAGTTTGGCTGCTTGTTTGACCATGCTGTTGACCACATCATGTGCTGACGTGGGTGCATGGTCATCCCCTGCTTGTATACAAATCCACAGGTCAATCAAGGATGCATCTGCGTCCATTATATCCCACTGTATGCTGTAGGGACAATCTTGCATTACATGGTGCCCAATACACGTGTGTGGTACATTGCTGGTCATGTAGTCGAGCAACTCTACTTGTACGGCATGCATGACAGCAGACATGTTGATGCCGCTTTTGACTGGCACCATGTGCAAGGACAAGATACATGAATGCACAATATATGTTGTTGAATTGGTACTGCTTTTAGCTGCATCAAATTGCTGTTGTATGTCCTGTGTGGTGTGTACTAGTGGAGCCAATCACATGCATCACCACACACCCATACAACACACACGTACCTCAGGTAAAAATTTGTATAATGACAAAAATGGGTGCACCACTGCACCTGGTATGTGCTTTGGTAATACTGCAGCTGTGGGTGCATCTGCAACGAACAAAAAACTGTTGTGTGGCAAGTAGGTGAGCAACTCACCATGCGGGCCCAAGGCATCCTCCACATCAGCCTGCACTTCCAGTGTGGCTTGCTGTGGTAGGATAACTATGTATTGCTGTGCATTGCCCACCTGCCACCAGTTGGGCACAGCTACATTGTGAGTTGCTTCTGTGCGGAGAGGGAAGACGACGTGTAGTGCAGAGGGCGTTTCACCCCAGGCTAGCAAACAACATACCAGTGTCAATGAGCAAGGCGCGAGCACGAGATGGATCTCCTGTCAATGTAGCGGTCCTCAGCAAGCACTCCTGAGCGTATCGAGGTTGTCAGGGATACGTGTGATGCAAGCCCAACACTGCAGCGTCTGTGCCATATTTCACGCATACCTGCACTGATAATGCAGCGCATACTGTCAAAGTCACCACTGACCGAACAACCACCGACCCGAGTCTTTTCATGACAACGAAAAGTCGAGGTCAACATGCAAGATGGTGCTGCTTGGTGTGGTTGTCATTCTTTGGTTGTCATTCTTACCAATGCATTGCTGGTTGTGTGAAAATGTGATGAGAAAATGCGAGCAAAAATCATCCCTTACGCAACTGGTTCCTCTTCAGCGACGGCACCCAATGGTTTTGTATTGAGAAACCGAGCGGGCACCCATGTTGTCCTAGGTGGAAACTCCTCACGCTCTTCTGGGTAGCGTGTCCATGGTATCTCCTTGCGATCCAGGTCTCGAATGGCATACAGCATACCCAGCTTGCTCAATGCATTGCGGCTCTCCACACGATCGTCAAACCACCCCTATGTGGTTGATGGTGCGGTGGGTGGAACAACATATGCACGAGGACCCTTGCAACGACCACGCATACCCGCAACACATTTCCATGTTCGTCATCATGCTCTTGATAGTCCTCATGTCCCTTGCCAACAATCACCACAAAATCACGTGCGCCCGCCATCCCAATAGCAGCACGTATAGCCGAAAACCGATCCTCTATAATATACTTTTTCACTGCCGACTGATATGCCCACAAAAACCTATGAAACCCCTCTGGTACATGCAGTGGGTCTACCAGGTAGGGGTAGGTGCTCTCATACCGATGCACCCACTCTGGAAAGCCAGCCACGACATCATTCACGATATCAGCCGGGTCTTCTGTTCTTGGGTTGTCATTGGTCACAAATACCCAATCGGCTTTGTAATGCGCAACCTCCCCCATGTAGGGACGCAGGTGCACATGCTCTTCACCCTTGCAGCCCATGACCAGCCATATGTTGCGGGCACCAATCTCCCGGATATTGTCCAACAGGCGGGCCAGGGTGGCTGGGGTGCGGGCAGTGTCGATCACCACTGGGAATGCTTGACCTTCATCAAGGACCTCACAGCGACCTGGGATGACCTCCACTGCCTCAATACCCTGCACCACTTGCTGTGGGGGGGGGGATTGGGGGATTGGGGTGGTTTATTGTGTGTTCATGAGTGTTATGTTGACATGTGTGTGCATAGATTGTCAACAAAATCACCAGACAAACAACAATACAAATCATCACCATACCGTTGCCAACACAGGCACAGGGCTGGATGGCACAGTAAATGGCAACCCTGCTGCTACAGCTGCAAGTATATTGTACACATTATGACGACCCAACAGTGTTGTTTTAATTTGCATCTTCACCACTGGGGTACGCACAAGCACCTCTGTTTCAAAGGGGCTGTACTTGATGCGGTCCACCCACACACTGCTCCCCTCTCTTTTCGAAAAGGAGTAGCCCAGTCGAGGTATGCTGTCATCAATGTAGCGCAAAATGGTGTCCACATGAGGGTCTGGGGGGGGGTGAGGGGGGGGAGATGTATGATGGGGGATGACATGTATGGTGTGTGAGATGAATGATGGTGTTTGAGATGTATGGTGAGGTGGTGAATGAGATGTTTGTATCCAACACACATCCATGGCACTGCTACCCACCCACAAAAACCCACCATCCATGTTGACAATAGCACGATGTCTTGTAGGATCATTCAGCTGTGCAAATGTTTGTCCCACATATTCGGCATATTCCTGTACATCCATGTCTGATAATTCTGCTTGCTCCTTGAATACATTGGTGAATACAAGCACATCCAGATCTATGTTCTCATCACTGTGTTTCAGAAACGTGGTCGGTTGTGTAATTGGGAGAAAGGAGATTACATGGGTTGGTGTGTGTGTTTGCCGCTGCTAGCATATACGTATATACACGTGTAGACCCACCCAAATACACACAGATTGCAGACATACAGTTTTCACACAGACAAACAACGTCATTGCCCCCCTTCTGCCCCACCCACGTACACTCCTGCTCGCAGCCCAGCAACATCCAATTCCAACAATGCCACACTGGCACCCCTATCCACCATGCCACTGAGCACTTTTTGACAGTGCAAGCCATTGGGGGTTGTGGGAGGAAATGGGTACTTACCTGGTGGAGTGGTGGTTTAGGTGTATGTGGTTGTAGGGTAGGCATTATGTGGGTTATTTGTGTGTGTATTATGTATATAAGCATGCTTCATGTGCACTCTGCTGCACTCTGCTGACACGTACAATTACATGTGTAGCATACACCACCATTACACAGCATCCATACATACGCCACTCCATGAAACACTCAAAAACATGCCTCCACAGCACAAAACACACCTTCGTATGGTGCCAGGTGGAATGGGGCAGAGGAATCACGCTCCAGGGTAGTGTCACGTTGATCAGGCACCCATATGTCGCCATCAATGTCTAGTCGCGTCTCCTCAAGTGCATACTCTATACTTCCCATCATACCAGTAGCCTATGATGGTGATGATGGTGATGGTGATGGTGATAGTGATGGTGATGGTGTTGTGGTCATGACTTTTTTCAATCAAGTGTAGCGATGAGCAAGTATGTGGTACTGATTACAGACACAACAAAAAACTCCTTTAGCCCCCACCATCCACCCCCCCCCCCACAGCAACACACCTGTTGCACTTGCTCAAAGATGCCCCGCACCAACCATGCAGTGGTGGTCTTCCCTGCCGACCCCACAAACCCCACTGTCGTCACCCGTGTGCTCGGGTCATCATAAAACGCAACAGCTATACGCTGTGCCGCCATCCCCAAATTCTCCACCACAGCACACGGCACGTTCCCCACAGCTTCCTCCAGCGGCGCTTCTGTGAGCAGCGCACATGCTCCCCTCTCCACAGCCACTGCTGCTGCTGCGGAGCGTACATCTGGTGTGGCACCATAGACAAAAAACAAATCACCTGGCTGTACACGTGTTGGATCGTCTTGTAGTCCGGTTACGATGGCTTCATGCACCACCTGTGCTGCTTCTTCATGTCCTGATTTGAGCAAGAGTTCCTGCAGGCGATACGACCGGGATGGGCGGGGTGGGTAGAGGGCTTCGGGATCATCATCATAATCGTCCTCTTCTTCGATATACTCCTGTGGGAAGACAGGGCGGTATACAAGCATCCAGCATGTCACTATGTGTACCATGTATACTACCAGGTGCACACACAAACCAGCCCACATACCTCATCCCCCTCTCCAGCTTCCTCGGTTTCCTCCTCAAATGCTTGCAGCCATGCACCGCCCTGTGGTGTTGCTGCAGCTGCTTTCCTTGCTCGCATCTGTGCTTCCAGCTGCACATCGTCGTCTTCTTCAACAGCCAAGTCGGCCAGGTCATCATCCTCGAGCAGCTGCGCCAAGTCGCCATCATCGTCTTCGTCGTCGTCATCCAGCAGCACACGGCCCTTGCGCTGGCGTGTGAATGCATCATTGACCTCATCCTCGGGGGTTTCATCATCCTCACCATCCAGGGCGGCCCCCAAGTCGTCATCATCGTCCCCGTCGAGGACATCATCGTCTTCGTCTACATCCTCCAACAAATCATCGTCCATATCCTCCACATCCAGGAAATCATCATCTTCGTCCATTATTCGTCGTTTAGCATACATGACAATGTGTCGTGCACGCATGTTGGGGCTGGTCAAACTTGCAAAACATCGGGGGCTTGACCACTGGTGCGTTGCGGCGCGACTGTTGTTTCTTCGTTTGGTTACGCTGCATGCTTTGTGTATATGAATTGTGTATGGTACATGTGGTGTGGTGCATGGGGTAGCGAGGTCGCGAGCTGGGAGTGGGGCTGAACGAAGCAACATCACATCCGAGATTTATGTTGTGGTGGTGGGAAATGAGGGGTTGATGAGTGGTTTAAGTTGCATAGCGCATATTTACGGCTGGCAAATGCATTGACGATATGCGACCATTGTTGTGTGCTGTATTCCTGTGATCCATTTTTTTCTTTAAGGCAAGCACTTGCTGTACCAAAACAACACCATAACTGTGCCACACTAATTTCAACAGAAAGCCCAGCAGAAAGCAACACCACCACGCCAACATTACATTAATCACAGCAAGCACCACCCAATTTCGTCATCATGGGAGTGGGAAGTTCCAAGATGGAAAAGGCTCTTGTGGACTTGCCCGATGGAGAAAAGTACTTTGGCCTGGAAAACTTTGGCAACACATGCTACTGCAACTCGGTGCTGCAAGCCCTGTACTTTTGCAAACCTTTTCGGGAACAGCTGCTGCTCTATGCAGAGCGCCTGCCTCGTGAGGGTGAAGAAAACCTACTGACAGCCCTTGCAGACCTTTTTCTGCAGGCAAGGGGAGACATTGTTGGGGGAGTGGCGTTTTTTTTTTTGGTGTACCGCACACATCGATCGCACACGGAACACACACACCTATCACACACACCAATCACTCGCACGCACAGATAAGCACACAAAAGAAGAAAACAGGAGTCATTCAGCCAAAGCGCTTTGTTCAGCGTGTTAAGCGTGACAATGAACTGTTTCGCAGCTACATGCACCAAGATGCGCACGAGTTTTTGAACTTCCTACTCAACGAGGCACACGACATTTTGGAAAAGCAAGCACGTGAACGACAAGCAGCCACAAGAGTGAAAACACATGGGCCATCATCACAAACTGGTAGTGCTGCAGGAGCATTGCGTACGTGGGTGGGTGGCTGGTGATGTGCACCCACATATACACCACTTCATCTACCACGTCAACCAACACAACACACAGCTCCACCGCCCAAGACATGGGTACAAAAGCTCTTTCAGGGTCGCTGGGTCAACGAAACACGCTGCCTACGCTGTGAAAATGTCACCAACCGCGAGGAAACATTTTTCGAATGGTCACTCGAAACAGAACCCCATTCCTCTGTGACATCATGTCTGAAGAATTTTTCCTCTACAGAAATGCTGGATGGGGACAACAAGTTTTTCTGTGACTCGTGTGGGTGCTTGCAGGAGGCACAAAAGCGGATACGATGCAAGGAATTGCCAGCGGTGTTGTGTTTGCATTTGAAGCGTTTTTTCATCAATCCGGATGATGGGCGTATGCGCAAGTTGACGCATCGTGTGGTGTTTCCTTTTGAGTTGAAAGTGACCATGGAGGCTGGGGATGTGCAGTATGACCTATTTGCGGTGGTGGTGCATGTAGGCGGTGGTATTCATCATGGTATGGTGTGTTTTTGTGGTTGTAGTTGTCAATCTGTGTGTACAATACATTATCGTGCACATCCACACACACACACACACTACCTGCAACAGGTCACTATGTGAGTCTTGTCAAGTCAGCCCACACATGGTTGTACTTTGACGATGACCAAGTGGAACCCATTCAGGAACACATGGTGCAAACCACATTTGGCTCTAGCAGTGAAATGGGCAATGTGGAGCATGGGTACATTTTGCTGTACCAGCAACGCAATGCTGCTGGGAACGGTGTGAGTGGTGGGAGTATACATGGGCGGAATGGTGGTGGGATGGGCAACGCCATGCAGGTGGACTGATGCAGTGCAATGTTGTGTGTCCATGCACACAAATTGTTGTTTTGCTCATCAACAGGGGATACTTTTTACAGGTATTCATCATGATACATATACTACTGATAATTTTGTTTCTAGCTAGTTGTAACAGTACATTAATTGATGCTGCACAATAATGTATGCAAAACCACACTTGCTGCAAAAGGAGGCCAGATATATAACAAGCAAATATACACAAAGAATAAAGAATGTCTCACCACCATGCGGCTGTGCTGTTTGTCACCCCCCCAGCCTGCAACCTGGCTTCAGGCTTTTGTGTATCATGCACCAGCTGCAGGGCCTGCTTGAGGTAGTGTTCAGCGGTATCCAACGACACTGAACACCGCATAAGCCGCTGCGCTGCTGCTGCAATATCGCGGCACGCATCATCGTGGTCAACACAAAACTGGAGCTGGTCATCCAATGTCCCCAATGTGAATGGGAGGAAATGGCGTCCTGCCTCGAGTACAGGGCTCAGCCATTGCACGTAAAACGGCACATGGGGTTGGTCGTTTGCTGCAAGTTGCAATACCACACTATTGGCACTCAACTTCCAATACCAGCTGTCAAAACTGGGGCCATACCTGCGTGGTTGTGTGATTATAATAAGTGATGGCACCCTGCGAATATGGTGTCCCCAACAAAAACATACCCATCAATTTGCAAGATATACTTGTACTCGGACATTGTTTGTGTGTCTAGCGGCTCTGCTCCTGCACACTCTGCACAGCTCTTGCACAAGGAGCTATAAAATTCATTCCTGAGTGTGGTGGTGGTGGTACCTGTAGTACATGACGTGATTACAACAACCCCTCTCACCCACCACCACCTACTTGGGGTTGCAACTGTCTGTAAATGCATTGTCCACACGGAGCCCAAAATCAAGCATCTTGGCAACCCCACTGCCCTGCACCGCCCTACACACATCCCCTCGCAGGAAAAACACAGGCTCTGCATCCTTATGGTCCCCCCATGGATTGACCGTTGGGAAGCAGCTGCCCCTGTACACAGCACGTGGGGTTTTTGTGTCCCATGCACTGGTGGACGGCAGGGTCTTGTAGGTGAACAAGGAGAGCATGCGCAAAGCAAGTTGACGATGCTGTACGCTGTTGAGGGCAGTCAGTCGCCGCATTTGGCGAAACAACTCTCGGTGTTTGGCCACGATGGCGTATTGCAGGTAGAGTTCGGGTATGGGGAGCGTGCGTATTGCATCTGGTGCACGGCCTGCGGTGTGCAAGGGGTGTTGGTGAAAAGTACTGACAAGCAGTGGTGCGCAACGACAAGCATACCAAAGACAAGGACTGGGTAGGACAGCAAGTCAAGCGCTTCCGTGTTGATCACTGAGCTGTCTGTAATATCCACCCTGTGAATAAGAGTGTGTACGTGTAGAGCATGTTGCACACCCAAAACATGCCACAAGCACATACCAAAAGCGAAAGTCGTGGGTCAGGGCGCCCAGCATGGGTGGCTTGGACACGAGCTTTTCTAGCACAAGAAGTACAATGTACATGCGGTCTTTGACGTTGTGGCAGTCATGGTTGGCCTGCGGGTGAGTTGGTTACCATGTGCGTATGGTCACACCCACCATCATCAGCCACAGTCAACACACCTTGAAACGCCTTCCAAGTTGTATTGCTCGACGTCCAGCATGATACACGTACTCTACAAGACACTGCTGTTTTGTGCCCTGCAAATTAAGGTTGAACTGCCCCTCTGTAGCCTGTGCGACTTCTGCGGATCGAGATGCCGACTCGTTCGACCATATATGCTCAACTTGCTGTCTGAAATGGTTGAATGCATTGAATGCAGTTGTCTTCCAGTCGGATTCATTGCACGTCGCTGCCAGAGAGAGTGCGTGTGTGGGTGTGTGTCGATGGAGCAGGGCAACAAACGTGAGCTGCAGGATGCGTGTGGGTAACCGCATTGTATACGATTGTGTACTGGTTGTTTTATGTGGTATAAAGTGATGTTATCGAGGATTCGTTGTCGTTGGCGACGAGGTGGCTGATGCAACTGCTGTCAAGGACGACCCGAGTTGCAAAATGACGATAATCATGCCGAAACAATTATTGTCGACATCAGCCAACAATCCAGCAGTTACACTCATATGGAAGCCAGAAAATTGAACCCAGAAATTCACCACCAGTGAACAACACATGCAAGTGATCACGCCCATCATTGTCTGCCTGTTGTGCTGCTTGATCCTCTTTCCCGCTGGCACACTTTGCGCCACCGCCGATAAAGGGCCACAACATGTACATAAACATGACGGGCAAGCAACATCCCAGGTGCACAATGCCCTGGTCCCCCGCACATGGTCTCAAATAGCAGCAGAGACAGGGACAGACAAGTACCAGCATCACCTGTACCAGCACGTGTATGAAGACCTTCTGGAGCCCATCAGGCACACACCCCTTAAGTTCATGGAAATTGGTCTTGGTATGTTAGGACAGTTTGGACACACCATGCACATCCTCCACCCACCACCCACAACTGACTGCATACAGGTTGTGACATGACCTATGGCCCAGGCAGATCCTACAAGTTGTGGGACGAGTTTTTCTCCAACAAGGAAGCACAGCTAAACTACATGGAAATTGACGGTGAATGTGTATCCAAGATGAACATTCAGCCACGCAACGGCCGTGTCTATGTTGGCTCACAAGACAATGTGACATTCCTGGAGCATGCAGCAACACAAATAGAAGCAGGCGGGGGATTGGATGTGCTGGTGGATGATGGTGGTCATACCATGCACCAGCAACTGGTTACTTTGGAAAAACTCTGGCCCCACATCCGCCCTGGGGGGTTGTACATAGTGGAGGATGTGCAAACCAGTTATTGGGCACAATATGGGGGCTCAAGTGATGCTGCCACGCTGAAGAAACCTAAAAACAAGCCAAGCACCTTTCTAGGGCATGTGGTGGGCCTGTTGGATACACTGAACTGTGACTACAGCGAAGAGCCCTGTGACCAGACGTTGCAGGCTATCCATTGCTACCATCATGCATGTGCACTGCGCAAGGCTGGGCGGCCTGGTGACGCTCATGCAGCACCCATCAAGTATCCCTCCATGAACAACGCACACCTTGCCGGCAAACCTCGTTCATGAGCTTAATGCGGTATTCCTTCCAAAAAGTGATATGCCTATGGTTTTTTTCCAGGATATGATTGCTGATTTAGTGTGCAATGTTGGTGGTACCTGTTCTTCATGGTGGTAGTCAGTGCATGATTGATGTGCTGCTACTCACATATGTGAATGCCAGGTATAGCCTAGTATGTAACTGCGTACATCTGCTCATGCAGTTACAGACATCATGGTTGACGCACATCAAATACATTGTCATCAAATTGTACATGAAAGGCAATACAGCAAGAGCACATAACCTCAAGAACTGCAGGTGTACACCAGCATGTACATAACCCTGCATGGTTTATCATACATCATCATCGACATCATCATCATTGTCATCACACATTACCGTCAACATGCACATCTCGTCATCATGATACACATCACTCCCTCCCTGCACCCATCACTCCTCCTCGCTGTCCCAGTCATCCTCACTCACCCACCCAGAAGACCGCTCCCTCAACACAAACACCCGATCACTCGCCTGCAGCACCTCCGTGGGAGGGGGGTTGGTGACCACATAGTGCAAGCGCCAACTGGGGTTTTCGGTCTTGCGGCGATATAGACCAAGGGGGATAAGTTGCCTGCCTAGGGTCAGACGTGTGACAAGTTCAGCATACGTGCGGCCTGCCATACCATCAGGGAGCTGTGTTGGTGGGGGAGGCGGGTAGGGAGAGTGGGTGGTGGTGCACACAGATGTGCAACAAGCGTATGCACACAACAGAAAAGTGCAACACATATACACAACACATCTACACAACATCCTCACACAACCACATCCATCACCACACATCCACCACCACAACACCTGTATTTGTCGCAGCATGGCCCCCCCCACGCGTCCATCATCCCCACACAAGTCATCCATAAACCCCACCAGCATGCCCTTGTTGAAAAAACACTGACACGTGAGGGTATCCATGAGTGCAGGCACAGTGACTCGACCAGCCGTGTAATATGGGTTGGACTGTGTGTGTGTGAGTGTAATATGGGTTGGACTGTGTGTGAAAAGGTTGTGTGTGGGGTTGTCATGAGGAGGGGCACGGGGTACATGTGGTGGACGGCGCAAAGTATTGGGGCACATGTGGACCAAGAGATCATGAAGCGCTTTAACATACGTGATTGCTTACAACACATACACACACTCAAGACATACAAACAACTTGCTGGTGTACGCACCCCACATGTACAATCCATCACCAACACAACACACCAATATAACGACCCATCACCACCACACCACCACCACACCTGCCACTCTGCAAGCCCCTCTGCCACTGCTGCTGCTTCCCTGGCCTTGCGCATCCTCCACCCCCTCCTCGGCCCCTGTTGCTCCCCCCCTCCCTCCTTGGACCCCACACCCTTGAGCAGCAACCCCGGCTGCAAAAACCGCACAGAGCTGGTAAACGTCAACTCCACCACACTATGCAAGCGTTCCATACCCACATCCTCCCCCACACCATAACATGTGAGCAGGGCGTCGGAATCAGCCAACACTGCTGCCCTGCTGCGGGTGGAGGCGTAGGTCTCACTGCTGAGGGCTTTGTCGGTGGGGGGGGAACCCAGTCCCTCTGGGCGGAATGGATGGGTGAGGAAAACCAGTGCTCGTGCTTGTTCTGCATTTGCTGCACGCAGGGATGACGTTTCTCCTGGGCTACCCTGTTTTTGTTAAGGGGGGGGGAGGTAATGAGGGGTGTGCTGGGTGAGATCCAGCCACACACAGAAACCAAACACACACCACACAGAAACCAAACACACACACCCCACACACACCTTGACCCAGAATATGGGCCCCATGGTACTCAACTGTCTCCAACACTGCGCAGGCTTACTTGGGTGCAACACCACAACAGGCAATGCATTGGGTGACGATGCCCGCAGCTGTTCTACAAACGGTACAAAGCTATGTTCTGATCCACACACAATGACGTGGCCTCGTACTTCCTCCACATCCCAAGCAATGGGGGAATACTCGACACTGGTGGGTTGCAGGTTGCCGAGGTGGTCATAGGGGGTGGGGGGTGGGGTGCCTGAGGGTGGTGTGTGTGTGTGTGTTGTGATGGGAATGTGATGGGAATGTGATGGACACATACAAGTAGTAGATGTGATGGATATCTACACACACACATACAAGCATAATGGATACCTACACACTTACACACGCACACACTTAAACACACACACACACACACGAACACACCACATGGATATACCCAACAATACCATACCATTGTCATTGTTGTTCCCATTGGAAGCTTCACTTGCAGCTGTAGAGCCCTTTAACATACTATATGCATCACTATCCAGCCCATTATTACTAATAGAGGGGGCCTGATTAGCAATTATAGAGGGGGCCTGATTAGCCATTATAGAGGGTCCCTGATTAGCCATTATAGAGGGGCCCTCCTCCAGTGCACTCGCAGTCATGGATACCATCACAGGCTGTGTTTGCTGCTGTCGTTGTTGTCGTTGCTGCATGGGTGATGCTCCCCCATATGCCGTTATTGTTGTTTGTGGTGGTGGTTGATCTTGGGATTGGTGTGTGTCCCCTCCGCCCTTGCTCATCACAGCAGAGGTTGTTTCTTCTGTGGCCTGCTTCACATGCTGCTGCTGCTCCCCATTGGCATTGTCCTCATACACATGCTGCTGCTCCTGCTGCTGTTGTTGATGGCTACCACCATGCACCCCAATATCACCATCACCATGCACCCCATTCCCATTATCCCCACCAACCCCATGCACCTCACTACCATCACCACCCTCTGCCTCTTCCCCCTCCTCCGACTCACTATTCACCACATCCCACACATTGTAACACACCCCATCCCCATCATCCACACTCTCTGTCTCCAACTGCCCAATAAACGGTGGATCCACACACTCTTCACCCCCCGCAGTGTGCACACCACGAGGTGCAGACTCTGCTTGCACAAAGTAATCAGAGTCGGTTTTGTGAAACACCTGGAAACGCACACGGTCGGAGATTACCTCTGCCATTTGTGTGGTGCTGGGTGGGGCAAATGTGGCTCGCAGGGCACGAATGGCTTCTGATTGGCGAGTGGCTATGCATACAGCAACGTCACCTGACATGAGGCGCCTGTGTCCGGGGTTGATCATGACCCTACGCCTGTCTTCACTGAGGAGACCTGAAAAAAGGTGGGGTGTGTGGAGGGGGAGGGGGAGGGAGTGTTGTGAGGTTGTACGTGGAGTGTTGTAATGTGATGTGTGGTGTTGTGGTGAATGTGGTACAACATATGGTACCTTCAGCATCTTGATGATTGAACCCTTGACAACCACAACAACATCTTCAACAACAACAACATTGACAACAACAACAACAACAACAACAACAACATCATACCAATGAGCAACACACCAGATGTCCTATACAACCACTCTGATGCAGCTAAAAACTCAACCCCTTGTAAATTTGCAGCCACCGGTGCATCCACCAACCTATACGCACACCCATTGGCATATGCACGAAACCAGTGACGACCGGCAAGGGTGCGGTTGGAACTGCTTGATACATTGCCCGTACGCATGAGGTTGCCTGTGGGGGTGGGGTGGGTGGGTGGGTGGGTGCGTGGTGTGCGGGTGGGTGGGGTGGTGTGTGTGTGTGTGTGTGTGTGTGTGTGTGTGAGAGAGAGAGAGAGAGAGAGA
>VFQP010001859.1_pt1 | contig 25727 bp, 28 predicted proteins | sample 3512351 | NCBI WGS metagenome assembly VFQP01 (sample SAMN10412372, study PRJNA504923) | tailings metagenome | isolation source: Relicate 1 Philex TSF1 revegetated site | place: Philippines: Tuba, Benguet | collected 2017-08-29
CTCACGGGCACACGGACCTGAACCGTGCGCGTCTGCCAATTTCGCCACTCGCGCGGACGCAATCACCGATGGTACCAGAGCGGACCACACCACCAAGACCCCGCCAGAGCCCCGCCCCCACACCACCAAGAGCCCCTCAGACCCGCGGAAACGCGCCTCCCATGGCCCCCGGAAGTGCAGCGGCTACCATGGGGGTGCCCGCACGCGGACCGCCGCGGGCCCGGCAAACCGGGCATCCGGATCGCCACCAGCAACCACGGAGAGAGCCTTGGGACTTCTGGACAGCTTCGAGAAAGGTCTCGAGCGTGCCGTCAACGGCGCGTTCGCGAAGACCTTCAAGAGCGGTCTGCAGCCGGTCGAGATCACGGCGGCGCTGCGCCGCGAACTCGACACCAAGGCCGTCGTCGTCTCGCGCGACCGCATCCTCGCCCCCAACCAGTTCACGGTGCGGCTCAGCACCGTCGACTACGAGCGGATGACCGGTCTCGGGCCGGCCCTGATCAGCGAACTCGTGGACCTGGTGCAGCGTCACGCTCGCGCGCAGCGCTACTCGTTCGCGGGCGGCATCTCGGTGGCCCTCGCCGACGACCCCCGTCTCGCGCAAGGGATGATCGAGATCGTCTCCTCCAACGTGCAGGGCGCGGTCACGTGGACTCCGGTGCTCGAGATCAACGGCACCGTGCATCCGATCACCCACTCGCGCACCGTCATCGGTCGAGGCAGCGATGCGACCATCACCGTCGACGACACCGGCATCTCACGAAAGCACGTCGAAGTGTTGTGGGATGGCACGCGCGCCCAGGTCGCCGACCTCGGTTCCACCAACGGCACCCTCCTCAACGGGGAACAGGTGTCGCGCGCGCCACTCCCGCCCGACTCCGTCATCGACATCGGCCGAACCCGTATCGTGTTCCGGGTGCTCGCCCAGTCCGCGGAACCCGCGTCGCCGTCGCCCCGCGTTCCCGACAACACGACCCGATTCGGATCGCTCTAGTGGGTGAGCTGACCCTCCTCCTGCTGCGCATCGCGTTCCTCGCGGTGCTGTGGGGTTTCGTGTTCGCGATCGTGTATGCGCTCCGCAGCGACCTGTTCGGCCAGAAGGTTCGCCGGATGCCGGCCCCGGCGGCCGCCGCCGTGCCGCCCGTCGCCGCGGCACCTGCGGCCGCCCCGCGCACCACCCCCCGCCCGGCCGCGCCGAGCGGACCGGTGTTCGCGACACGACTCGTCATCACCTCGGGCGCCAAGGAAGGCCTCGAGATCGACCTGCCCGACGAGCAGCTCACGATCGGCCGGTCGAGCGAATCCGGTCTGACGATCCGCGACGACTACACCTCCACGCACCACGCGCGCCTGCTGCGCTGGCCGGACGGCTGGGTCATCCAAGACCTCGACTCCACCAACGGCACCTTCCTCGACGGCACCCGCGTGATCGTGCCGACCCTCATCCCCCTCAACACCCCTGTCCGGATCGGCACGACGACGTTCGAACTGCGGCGGTAGCGGATGTCGAGGAGCGCAGCGGTCTCGCACGTCGGCAAGATCCGGCAGAACAACCAGGACAGCGGTTACGCCGGCCGGTACCTGTTCGTCGTCGCCGACGGGATGGGCGGGCACGCGGGCGGCGACGTCGCCTCCGCGATCGCCACCAAGCGCATCATGGAGACGGACCGCGAGTACACGTCGGCCAACGACGCCGAGTACGCGCTGAAGTCGGCACTCCTCGCCGCGAACTCGCTGCTCGCGGAGACCGTCTTCGAACACCACGAACTCACCGGCATGGGCACCACCGTCAGCGGAATCCTGCGAGTCGGCGACAAGATGGCAATCGCCCACATCGGTGACTCCCGCGTCTACCTGCTGCGCGACGGCGAGCTCCAGCAGATCACGAGCGACCACACCTTCGTGCAGCGCCTCGTCGACTCGGGGCGCATCACCCCTGAGGAGGCGGCCGTGCACCCGCGGCGGTCGGTGCTCATGCGCGTGCTCGGCGACGTCGACGCCTCCCCCGAGATCGACACGGCCGTGCACGACACGCGCCCCGGTGACCGCTGGCTGCTGTGCTCCGACGGCCTGTCGAGCTACGTGTCGGAGGAGCGGATCACCCAGCTCCTGCAGACCACCGAGTCGACCCCGCACGCGGTCGACCGTCTCGTGCGCGAGAGCCTCGACGAGGGCGCCCCCGATAACGTGACCGTCGTGCTGGTCGACATCGATGACGTCGACGACTCGTCGCACGCCTCTCCCGTGATCGTCGGCTCCGCCGCGTTGCCGCTCATGTTCGGCGGGGAGGTGGAGCGCCGGGCACTGCGTCTGCCGAGCATCCTGCTTCACCCGTTGAAACCGCTGCCGCCGGAAGACTCGCACTTCGAGCCGGAGTCCGACGACTACCTCGAAGTGCTCATCGCCGAAGACAAACGACGCGCGCGCCGGCGGCGCATCACGTGGCTCGTGTTCGTCGGCCTGGTCATTGCGGCGATCGCGTTCGGCCTGCTGCTCGGGTACCAGTTCACCCAGCGCCACTTCTTCGTCGGCGCCTACGAAGGTCGTGTCGCCATCTTCCAGGGAGTGCAGCAAGACATCGGCCCGATCTCGCTGTCGCACGTCTACCAGGAGACGACGATCGACATCGACGACCTGCCGCCGTTCTACCAGAGTCAGGTGGAGGAGACCCTCAACGCGTCAGATCTCGCCGACGCCCAACGGATCGTGAAGCAGTTGTCGGATGCCCGAGACTAAGCCCGACGCTCGTACGCCGTTCACGACGACGATTCGGCTGAAGCTTCGCGAGCCCGCGCGGCTTCGCAATGTCGAGTTCTGGCTTCTGCTGCTCGCGCTGGGCATCGTGCTGTCGGCGGTGGTGCTCGTGCAGCTGGGGGCGCTCGGGTCGGTCGACCCGAGCGTGCTCGCGCTGGTCGCGCTGCTGGGTGTTCTCCTGCTGGGGGTCCACGTGACCCTGCGTATCGTCGCTCGGGACGCCGACCCGTTCATCCTCCCGATCGCGACCGTGCTCAACGGCCTCGGGATCGCCATGATCTACCGGCTGGATCTGGCCGAAGACCTCACCGGGTGGGAGGCGGCCGGCATCCGGCAGATCGCCTGGACGGCGATCGCCATCGCAATCGCCATCGCCGTGCTGCTGATCGTGCGCAACCACCGCGTCTTGCAGCGCTACCGCTACATCGCGATGTTCTCGGGCATCGTGCTCCTGCTGCTGCCGATGCTGCCCGTGGTCGGCGCGGAGCGCAACGGCGCGCGGCTGTGGATCGAACTCGGGCCGTTCTCGTTCCAGCCGGGTGAGCTCGGCAAGGTGGCGCTGGCGATCTTCTTCGCCGGCTACCTGGTCACCGCGCGCGATTCGCTGTCGATGGTGGGCCGCAAGTTCTTGTGGATGCAGTTGCCGCGCGCCCGCGACCTGGGACCCATCCTCGTCGTGTTCGCCGCGTCCATGGTCGTGCTCGTCGTGCAGCGCGACCTCGGCACCGCACTGCTCTACTTCGGGCTGTTCCTCGTGATGCTCTACGTCGCGACCGGCCGATCCAGCTGGATCGTGCTCGGGGTGACCCTGTTCCTCGCCGGCGCCTTCGTCGCCAGTCGCCTGCTCAGCTACGTCGGCGGTCGCGTCGACGCCTGGCTCGACCCGTTCAACCCCGACAACTTCGACGCGATCGGCGGCAGTTACCAGCTCGTACAGGGCATGTTCGGCCTCGCGGCGGGCGGCTTGATCGGCACGGGCCTCGGTCGCGGTCGGCCCGACATCACCCCGCTCGCCGAAAGCGACTACATCATCGCCGCCCTCGGCGAGGAGCTCGGGCTGGTCGGAATCTTCGCGATCCTCGGTCTCTACCTGCTGTTCGTCGCCCGCGGCGCACGCATCGGATTCGCGGGTCAGGACGACTTCGGGCGGCTCCTCGCCGTCGGCCTCTCGTTCGTGATCGCGCTGCAGGTGTTCGTCGTCATCGGCGGCGTCACGCGGGTCATCCCGCTGACGGGCCTGACGACACCGTTCCTCGCGGCGGGAGGATCCTCGCTCGTCGCCAACTGGATCATCGTCGCCCTGCTGCTGCGCCTGTCGGATACGGTGCGCAATCAGCCGCTGCTCGTGATCGACCCGACCGTCGAGAACCGTCTCGTCGTCGGCCAGGATGCGGCCCCGGCGAGCGGAGCCGCCCGGTGAACAAGGAGCTGAAGCGCCTGAGCATCGTCGTGCTCGCGATGTTCCTCGCGCTGTTCACGTCGACGACGCTCATCCAGGTGGTCACCGCGGATTCGCTGCGCGCCGACGGTCGGAACACCCGCACGCTCTACGCGAGCTATTCGGCCGAACGCGGACCCATCCTCGTCGAGGGCCAGCCGATCGCCGTGTCGGTGCCGACCGACGACGAATACAAGTTCCAGCGCACTTACACGAACCCGCTGCTCTACGCGCCCGTCACCGGCTACTTCACTCTCAACCAGGGCAACACGGGCATCGAAGGCGCCCTCAACGACTACCTGTCGGGCACGTCGAACTCGCAGTTCCTCGACGTGATCAACTCGATCCTCACGGGCCAGAACCCGAAGGGCGCCGCCGTCGAGCTCACCCTCGACGCGAGCGTGCAGCAGGCCGCCTGGGATGCGCTCGGCGATCAGCAGGGCGCCGTCATCGCCATCGACCCGAAGACGGGCCGCATCCTCGCGATGGTCTCCAAGCCGACCTTCGACCCCAACCAACTCGCCGTGCACGACACCGACCAGGTGATCGCGACGTATGAGGCGCTGCTCGCCGACCCGGCCGGTCCGTTGTACAACCGCACGCTCGCCGGCCCGCTCAACCCGCCCGGCTCGACGTTTAAGCTCGTCGTCGCCGCGGCCGCGCTCGAGAGCGGTCAGTTCACCCCCGCCTCCGAGGTGCCCAACCCGCCGTCCCTGCAACTTCCGCAGAGCGACAACGTCATCACCAACTCCGGCGGCGACGTGTGCGGCGGAACGCCGACCGTGTCGCTTGCGACCGCACTGAGCCTGTCGTGCAACATCCCCTTCGCCGAGTTCGGTCAGGCTCTCGGCAGCCGCGAACTGCGCGAGCAGGCCAACCTGTTCGGCTTCAACGAGTCGATCGAGGTGCCGCTCGAATCCACGCCGAGCGTGTACCCGCGCGCCCTCGACGAACCGCAGACGATGCTGTCGGCGTTCGGTCAGTCGAGCGTGCGGGCGTCGCCCCTGCAGATGGCGATGGTGTCGATGGCGATCGCGAACGGCGGCTCGATCATGAAGCCCAACCTGGTCTCGTCAATCATGACGAGTGACCTGCGCACGCTCGAACAGTTCGAGGCGCAAGAGTTCCGGCGACCGATGAGTGCCGAGACCGCGGCGCAGATCGCGCAGATGATGGTGAACTCGGTCGCAAACGGCGCGGCCAGTAATGCCAGAATAGACGGAGTCGACGTCGCGGGTAAGACCGGCACTGCTGAGAATGGCGAGGGTGACCCGTACACCCTCTGGTTCACCGGTTTCGCTCCGGCGAACGACCCACGTGTGGTTGTGGCAGTGGTGGTCGAGAACGGCGGCGGACTGGGACAGTCCGGGTCGGGCAACGAGGTCGCGGCCCCGATCGCGAAGAGAGTACTTGAGGCGGTGCTATTCGGATGAGACCCAGCAGCGGGCTCACGTTTGGGGGCAGATACCAGCTCGTCAGCCGCATCGCCATCGGAGGCATGGGCGAGGTCTGGCAGGCCACCGACCTCGTCATCGGACGCACGGTCGCCATCAAGATCCTCAAAGACGAGTACCTCGGCGACCCCGGCTTCCTCGAGCGGTTCCGCGCCGAGGCCCGCCACGCAGCGCTCGTCAACCACGAAGGCATCGCCAACGTCTTCGACTACGGCGAGGAAGACGGCAGCGCTTTCCTCGTGATGGAACTCGTGCCGGGCGAAGCGCTCAGCGCGATCCTCGAGCGCGAACGGCAACTGCCGACCGACCGGGTGCTCGACATCGTCGCGCAGACCGCATCCGCCCTGCAGGCCGCCCACGCGGCCGGGCTCGTGCACCGCGACATCAAGCCCGGCAACCTGCTCATCACGCCCGACGGTCGCGTGAAGATCACCGACTTCGGCATCGCGCGTATCGCCGACCAGGTTCCGCTGACCGCGACCGGCCAGGTGATGGGCACCGTCCAGTACCTGTCGCCCGAGCAGGCGAGCGGGCATCCGGCCTCCCCGACGACTGACATCTACTCGCTCGGCATCGTCGCGTACGAGGCTCTGGCCGGACGCCGCCCCTTCACGGGCGAGTCGCAGGTCGCGATCGCGATGGCGCAGATCAACGAGACGCCGCCGGAGCTGCCGGTGACGATCGCCGAACCGGTGCGCAACCTCGTCTACGCGTGCATCGCGAAGAATCCCGCGGACCGCCCCGCGTCGGCCGCCCATCTGGCGCGCGCCGCCCAGGCATTGCGTCGTGGGGATGTGGCCGCCGCGGCCGCCGCCGTTCCCGGCATCCTCGGCGCGGGCATGCACGGCGCCGTCGTCGGCGCGACCGGGCCGATCCCCCCGACCGAGGCAACCCGTGTGCTGCCGATCGGTGGCCCGGTCGATACACCCGTCGCCCCCGTCGAACGACAGCGCAACCCGTGGACGTGGCCGCTCGTGGCGCTCGTCTCGCTGCTGGCCGTCGTGCTCATCGGCGTGATCATCGCCCTCGTCGCCAACCCGGGCAACACACCCGTCAACCCGACGGACACGGGGTCGCGGCCGGCCTCGCCGACCTCCCCCACCCCGACTCCGACCAGTGATCGGGTGTTCCTCGACGAGACGCAGGTGCTCGGCAAGAACGAAGCCGACGTGCGCGCCTACCTCGAGGGTCTCGGCCTCAACCTGGAGGCGCGTGACGGAGTGCAGGCTCCCACGAAGGACCAGGAGGGTCTCGCGGCGACGGTCAGCCCGCGCGGCAACGTGCGCAAGGGCGAAGTCATCACGGTGACCTTCTACACGGCGATCCCCGATCCGGTGGCGAGCAAGCCCTCCGCCCCCAGCATGTCGGGCGGGCCGTACACGACCGGTGACTCCATCACCGTCACGTGGCCGAGCTACTCGGGCTGCCCCGCCGGGCACCCGCACAACGGATTCAACTTCCAGGTCACGGGCGCCACCCTCGTCGGACAGAACAACCCGATCTCGGCGGGATCGACGAGCCTCGACATCCAGGTCACCGCCAACCCGGGCGAAACGGTCACCGTCGCCTACACGGCGATGTGCACCGACTTCGAATCGCCCGTGTCGGATCCGGCCTCCGTCACCGTTCAGTAACCGTCGCCGGGCAGTCGGCCGGCCCCGCAGGGCGGGCGGCTACACTGACTCAAGATATTGTCGGGTTCACCGGGGAGTACAACGTGGCAGAAGGCGTAGCCCAAGGCGTCCGTCTGCTCGCGGGGCGCTATGAGCTCGGCGAACTGATCGGCCGCGGCGGCATGTCCGACGTTCACGTCGGACTCGACACGCGCCTCGGGCGCCGCGTCGCGATCAAGCTGCTCAAGCCGTCGCTCGCCACCGACCCCGCCTTCCGCACCCGCTTCCGTCGTGAAGCGCAGGATGCCGCCAAGATGGCCCATCCGACGATCGTGCGCATCTTCGACGCCGGCGAGGAGGTCGTGCGCGAGCCGAGCGGCGCCGAGAGCCTGCTGCCGTTCATCGTGATGGAGTACGTCGACGGTCGCCTGCTGCGCGATGTCGTGCGCGACGGACCGGTCGAGCCCGCCGAGGCGGCGCGCATCATCGAGCAGGTGCTCACGGCGCTCGAGTACTCGCACCGCGCCGGCGTCGTGCACCGCGACATCAAGCCCGGCAACATCATGATCACCTCCACCGGTCAGGTGAAGGTGATGGACTTCGGCATCGCCCGCGCGATCTCCGACTCGTCGGCGACGATCGCCGAGACGAGCGCGATCGTCGGCACCGCTCAGTACTTCTCCCCCGAGCAGGCGCGCGGCGAGACGGTCGACGCGCGCACCGACCTCTACTCGACCGGCATCGTGCTGTTCGAGCTGCTCACCGGTCGGGCGCCGTTCCGCGGCGACAACCCGGTGGCGGTCGCCTACCAGCACGTCAACTCGGAGGCGGTGCCGCCGAGCACCATCAACCCGAAGGTGTCGCCTGCGCTCGACGCCGTCGTGCTCCGCTCGCTCGCGAAGGACCGGTTCGAGCGCTACCAGAGCGCGAGCGAGTTCCGTGAGGACCTCGAGCGCGCCGCCGCCGGCCAGGTGCCGGTGCGCAAGGAGCTCGCCGTCAACGACTTCAACGCGACCCTGTTCGGCGTGAACCCGAGCACCGTCGCCGGCAGCGAGGCGACCATGCGCCAGCTGACCGTCGACTCGGATGAGCGGGTCGCGCGCAACCAGAACCGGCCCCCGGTGGCGTGGATCTGGGCGGGCATCGCCACGATGGCCGCGATCATTGTCGCCGTCATCTTCTGGACCTTCAACCTCGCGCCCACCCAGCTCGCACCGAACCTGTCGACCCAGGTTCCGGATGTGGTCGGGCAGAGCTGGGAGGACGGCTCCGCGGTTCTCGAAGACGCCAAGCTTTCCCCGCAGCGCTTCACCGAGGCGAGCGAGACCGTTCCCGAAGGCGCCATCATCCGCACCGACCCCGAGGCGGGCACGACGGTCAACCCGGGCCTTCAGGTGAAGGTGTATGTGTCGCTCGGCGAGACGCCCGCGCGCGTGCCCAACGTCGACAACATCCCCGAGGCCGACGCGATCGCACGCATCACGGAAGCAGGGCTCGTCTACGGTTCGACCACGCAGGAGTACTCGACGGATGTGCCCGCGGGCGTCGTGATCCGTTCCGACCCGGCGGGCGACTCCGAGCGCCGGTCGGACGGATCGATCATCCGCCAGGGCGAAACCGTCAACCTGTTCGTGTCGAACGGTCTCGTGCAGATCCCCGATCTGACCGGACAGCCGACCGCACAGGCGAACCAGACCCTCACGGGGCTGAAGCTGCCGGTGACCGTGCAGGTCGACCTGGGGTGCTCCGGCAATGTCGTCGCCGCGCAGTCCATTGTCGGCGACCAGCCCCAGCGCTCGCCGATCACGATTCGCGTCTGCGGCGGCTGATCCTTCGCTCGCGGGGGGTGGTCTCGATACGCGGGCTGCGCCCGCTACTCGACCGACGGAGGGGGCGGGCTGCGCCCGCTGCGGCCGAACCCGCCGGTCGAGTAGCCGCGAAGCGGCGTATCGAGACCAGTGTCGCGCCGGGGCCTACAGCTTGACGAGCGGCGTGAGGTCGCGGGCGATGACGGCCGCCTCCGGGAGTCCCGCAACGGCCAACCAGTTGCCCAGCATGCGGTAACCACCTTCGGTGAGCACCGACTCCGGGTGGAACTGCACTCCGTGGATCGGCAGGCTCTCGTGCCGCACTCCCATGATGATGCCGCCCGCGGTGCGCGACGTCACCACAAGCTCGCTCGGCACGGTCGAGTCGACGACCGCGAGGGAGTGGTACCGGGTGGCCGTGAACGGCTGCGGTACACCGTCGTAGAACGGGCTCTCGTCGTGCGTCACCTGAGACGTCTTGCCGTGCATGAGCTCTTCGGCGTGGGTCACCGTGGCGCCCATCGCCTCCGCGATCGCCTGATGACCGAGACACACACCGAGCAGCGGCTGTCCCGTCGACAACACAGCCCGCACGATCGGGATGCTCACACCGGCGTCTGCGGGCGTTCCCGGCCCCGGAGACAGCAGCACGGCGTCGTATTCGGCGATCACGTCAGGGGCGGCATCCGCGGTGAACGCGTCGTTGCGCACGACCTCCGTCTCCGCACCCAACTGCAGCAGGTAGCCGTTGAGCGTGTAGACGAAGCTGTCGTAGTTGTCGACCACGAGCACGCGGGTCATTGCTGTCCTTCCACGGTGACATCGGCTTGCGGGATCAGCGCATTCACCCAGGGGAACACCCAGAACACGAGGGCATAGAGCACCGCCGCCGCGAGCACGAGCAGAATGAGCACCCGCACCCACCACGGGCCGGGAAGAACTCGCCAGAGCGCGCCGTACATCAGCCGGCCGCCGCGGCTGCTTGGACGAGACCGGCGATCTCCGCCGGCGGCCCGCCCGCGCGGGGATACCAGGTCTCGTAGACCCCGTACGCAATCACGCGCTCGGCCGCCGTGAGCGGCGGGTTGCAGCTCGTGATCGTGATGAGACGATCGGTGGGCGTCTGCCCCACGAGCTGGGGCACGGGCTCGAGCACTTCGACCCCGGTCGGCATGACGTACTCCATCGACCGGTAGATGTACTGGTACCAGCCGTCGGCCGTCTCGATGTAGATGCTGTCGCCGACCTGCAGGTTGACGATGTCGGCGAGCGGCGCACCCCATCCGGTGCGGTGGCCCGCAAGGGCGAAGTTGCCGACGTCGCCCGGCATCGCGGTGCCGGGGTAGTGTCCGATGCCGTACGCGAGAACGTCGTCGACCCCGACGCCTTCCGCGATCGGGCGCGAGTAGTCGGCCCCGAACCGGGGGATGATGAGGGTCGCGAAGCGTTCGGCGTTGCCGGGGGCGGTCGCAACGAGCGGCGGACCGGGGTCGGGTCGCTCGGGGGGAGCCGCGATGGTGGCCTCACCCTTGTTCCAGGTCTGGCTGAGCTGAGCGGCCTCGTGGTTTTGCTGATCGCCGACGATGAGGTCGTTGATCCAGATCTGCCAGCCGAGGAACATGAGCACGACGACGCCCGCGGTGATGAGGAGTTCGCCGAAAATGCCGACGACACTCACGCGCGGCCGGCGTTTCTGCGCCTCGAGTGCGGCGGCGCGCTCGGCGTTGCGGCGGGCGACGCGCCCGTCTTCGAGATGCGTTCGCTCCGTCGGCACGACGCGTTCGAGTTCCGAGCCGGGCGACGGGGACTCCGCGACCGGCTCGAGGGCGCGCTCGAACTCGTCGGACATGGCTCGATTCTAGAGTCTCGGACTGAGACTGGACCGTGAGCCAGGTTCAGCCGGGGATAACCGGAGCCCTCGTCGGCTACAATCTCGGCATGGCCCGTACCCCCCGCCCGAAGACCGAGCGTAGCGACGCGACCACCGAGCAGGCCCCGAACCCGGTGTGGTTCAAGCCCCTGATGTTCGGCTTCATGCTGCTGGGGCTCATCTGGATCATCGTGTTCTACGTCAGCGGCACGCAGTTGCCGATTCCCGGCCTGGGCAGCTGGAACATCCTCATCGGCTTCGGCATCATCTTCATCGGCTTCCTGATGACGACGCGCTGGCGCTAGCCAGCACCCGCTGCGATCACCCGCGGGACCGAACTACATCGGTGTAGTTATCCCACTGTGGAAACGCCTGTGGATAACTCTGGGCCGCGGTGGACCCGCTCTTTGCGTCAGGGACCCATGCGCGCGGGGTCTTCTGACGGCGCAGAGGGGTCTATGAGGAGTTACCAGCCGACGAGCACGCGGACCACGCTCGCGGCGACGAGCACGATGACGACCAGGGCGACGAGCGCGATCTGAGTGTTGCGCTGGTCACGGCGACGCGTTGCCAGGTAGACGCCCGCGACCGCCGCACCCGCGATCAGCCCACCGACGTGGGCCTGCCACGCGATGCTCAACCCGGGGATGAAGCCGATCACCAGGTTCAAGCCGATCACGATGAGCAACTGCACATTCGTGCCCGCGAGGCGCCGCTGGATGACGAAGAACGCACCCAGCAGACCGAAGATCGCGCCCGACGCCCCCAGCACCCCCGCGGTCGGCGACATCAGCAGCAGCACGGCGACCGAGCCGCCGAAACCGCTCACCAGGTACAGGGCGAGGAAGCGCACCCGCCCGAGCATCCGCTCCAGAATCGACCCGAACACCCACAGCGAGTACATGTTGAAGAGGATGTGGAAGATCGACGACGGCGAGTGCGCGAACGTCGACGTGATCATGCGCCACGGCTGGGACTCGGTGAGGAACGGCGCGTAGATGAGCGCCTGCGTCAGTCCGAGACCGGGGATCAGTTGCAACAGCCAGATGCCGATGCACAACGCCATGATCGCGTACGTGACCACTGGCCGGTTGCCGCTCGCGCGCACCGCCCGCAGGATCGCGGGCCGCTGGCGTGGCGCGCTCGCGCGACCTTCACGCACGCACTCCGGGCACTGCACGCCCACGGCGGCCTGGGTCTGGCACTCGGGGCAGATCGTGCGCCCGCATCGCTGGCACAGCACATAGCTGCGGCGGTCAGGATGCCGGTAGCAGAAGTCCGACGATCGGCTGGTGTCGGTCACCGTCAGACTTCGTCGACGGTGATGCTCTCGATCACGACGTCCTTGAGCGGCTTGTCGCGACCGTCCGTCTCGACCGCCTCGATGGCGTCGACGACGCGCTTCGAGTCCTCATCCGCGACCTCACCGAAGATGGTGTGCTTGCCCTGCAGCCACGGGGTCGGAACGGTCGTGATGAAGAACTGGGAGCCGTTGGTGCCCTTGCCGCCGCGGGTTCCCGCGTTGGCCATCGCGAGCAGGTAGGGCTGCGTGAACGCCAGCTCGGGGTGGATCTCGTCATCGAACTCGTAGCCGGGGCCACCGATGCCCTGGCCGAGCGGGTCACCGCCCTGAAGCATGAACTCCTTGATGATGCGGTGGAAGATGACGCCGTTGTAGAGCGGGTCGGTGGTCGTCTTGCCCGTCGCGGGGTGCGTCCACTCCTTCGTTCCGGTCGCCAGACCGACGAAGTTGGCCACCGTGCGCGGCGCGTGGTTGCCGAACAGGTTGACCTTGATCGGTCCGTAGTTGGTGGTGATCGTCGCGACAGCGGTCGGATGTGGCATAACGCAATTCTTGCATGACGTGTCAGGATGGTCAGGTCCCACGGAACACCCAGCGGAGGTAACGCCATGGCACTATCGCGCAAGCGTCAGAAGGAACTCAAGCGGCTCAAGAACCAGGCCGAGGACCTGTGGGACGACCAGAAGGAGTTGCTCGACCACGCGGCTCGCGTGGTGCGGGAGGCGAGTCGTCAGGCCGCCAACTACACGCGCGAAGAGGTCGCCCCGCGCATCCGCGACACGTACGAGGACCGGGTGCGCCCCGCCGTCGGCGCGGTCGGCGCCTCGGCGCGGCACGCTGCCCAGGCGACGCGCGAGAAGTTCGTCGATGACGTGCTGCCGGCGATGTCGTCGGCGCTCGGCACGGCACTGGCCGCCCTCGAGGTCGCCAAGAACAAGCAGGTGCGGGAGGCCATCTCGCGAGCCTCGAAACTCGGCACCGACCTGGGTGTGAAGGCGGGGATCGTGCAGGCGCCCAAGAAGTCCGGGCCCGGCAAGTACATCCTCATCGGCTTCGGTGTGGTGACGGTCGCCGCCATCGCGTACGCGGCGTGGCAGACCCTGCGGGCCGACGACGACCTCTGGATCGACGACGAGCCGGAGTCCCTCGACTCAGCCGAGACTCCCTGACCGAACGTGGCCGAGGACTCCGCAGCTCCGGCCCCGACACCTAAGCCCCATCCGTCGACGACCCGCGCGGCCCGCGTGACCGCGTGGGTCGTTGTCGTCGGCACCGTCGCGGTCGGCGCGGGGCTCATCGCGCTCGCGGATGTGCAGCCGACGAACGAGCCGCGCACGTTCGCGGAGACTTTCCTTCCGCCCGACGGCTATGCGACTGAGCTCACCTATGACACGGGCGAGCGTTGGATCCTCGAATCGGCCTACGGCACGGGTGCAGGGATGCTCCTGCTGCTGCCCGGAATCGCCGGGGACCATCAATTGGAGCGGTTGGCGGGTCGCGTCGAGACAACGCGACTGTGGCGCCAGACCTGGACGGATGTCAGCGGCGAGCGGGGTCAGCTGATGGAGGTGTACGAACTCGGGGAAGAGGGCGTGCGCCTGATAACGCTCACCGGCGGACAGAACGGTTTCTCGTTCGACCCCGGCCTGCTCGTGCTGCCGTCCGGGGTGACGCCGGGTGCCACCTGGTCGAGCGAAGGGGACGCCCTACCGGGCAGCATCGCGACCTACCGGTCCACGGGGACGGCGCGCGATGCGGGCGATGGGTGCCTCGAGGTCGATCTGGCGGTCACCTACTTCGACCCCGCCGCCGCGAATGCCGTGCTGCTGGAGACCGAGGACACCTCCACGTGGTGTCCCGGCCGGGGAGTGCTCGAGTCGAGTTATGTGACCGGCGACGTGAGCGGTTCGACCCGAGTTGAAGCGCTCGACCCGCGCCGGCCGTTCGAGGGGGACGACGCCCTGCTCCTGCCCGACTTGAGTGGCGCGGAAGCCTGGGAGCCGCAGAGTGTGTCGTTCGTCGACCGGGATCCGCTCTTTCCGGAGAGCATCTTCACGTCGGCCACGGACGGCACCATCGTGGTGACCGGTTCGGGCACGGCCGCAATCCTCGTCGGAAACGACGTGATCGGATACCGGTTGGACGTCGACCCGGCCTCGGATGCTCCGGGTGCCCCGGGCGCGGAACGCGCCTGGATCGCGCATCCGGGCGGACGGGTGACCGAACTGAGCGCGATCGGCGATGCGGTGCTCGCCGCCACAACCGAGCGGCAGCTGCACCTCTACGACGCCGACGGGCGCCGCGCGTGGAGCACCGACTTCGACGATGTGATCATGGACCGCGTCGTCCCGGCCGGTGACGGGCGCGCCCTCGCGATGGCTCTCGACGGCGAACTGAGGCTCATCTCCCTCGCGGACGGGCGCACGATCTGGACGCGGACGCTCGGCGACGCCCCCATCGGCGCCCCCATCGTCGATGGGGACCTGATCTATGTGGGAACGCGCGACGACACCATCCACGCCGTCTCCCTGACCGACGGCAGCACGCTCTGGTCGGCGCCCGCGGACGGCGCGCAGCACCTCGCGGTGAGCGGCGGACTCGTCGTCGCGACCACCGAGGGCATGTCGCTGCTCGCATTCGACGCCGCGAATGGGGCACCCGTGTGGGCATCGAACCTCAGCGGACTGCCGCAAGCGATCACGGTCGCCGGCGACGCCTTCGTGGTGCTCACCCTGGACGGAACCACCGCTTTCGATGTGCACGGGGTTGCCGTGTGGTCACGCAGCGAAAGCCAGGATGTGGTCACCGACGGCGATCGGGTGGCACTGCTCGACATCGCCGATGTCGTCGTGGTCGATGCGACCGGTCAAGAGTTGGCCCGGTGGGAGACGCCGCCGATCACGTCGGGCATCGATCGTCGCCTCGTCGCCCTGCCGGGGGCGCTGTGGCTGTTCGGCAGCGACTTCACGGCGGTCGAATGGAGGACCGATGACTGAGGCCCCCGCACCGACTGATGCGCCCGCGCGCCGCAACGGCGTGCTCATCACGGCACGGTCCTTCGTCGACAACGTGCTCGTCGCGCCGATCCGCGGCGGGCGCCTCCGCGACATCGACTGGCCGTTAGGGCTGCGCCCAATCGTCGCGCTCGCGCTGGGGGCGTACGTGATCGCCGCGCTGCTGGTCGCCGGCGGCGGGATCATCCGGTCGGCGACGACCCTGTTCGCGCAGAACACCGCGCAGGTGCCGCTACCCCGCGTGACCGTGTGGCTGCTGTTCGCCCTCGTCGCCCTCTCGCTCACGCTCGCGCAGGCGGGTGCCCTCCACATGCGCGGGTGGGTGCGGTGGTTCGTGACCGGCTACGTCGCCATGCTCCTGTTGTTCCTCGGCGGCACCCAGGTGATCTCGCCGCTCGGCTCCGTGTCGGTGGGCACGAACGTCATCGGGGTCATCGCCCTCATCGTGCTCGTTGCCACGCGGGGGCGACGAGGGTTCTCGTGGATCGAGTTCGTCGCCATCGCGGTAATCGTCTTCGGCGGTGTCATCGCCGCCGTCCTGGCGAGCTCGTCGGCGGCGCAGTCCGGGTTCGACTTCGCGCCGCTGCTGCTGACCACATCCATGGCGTTGCTGGCATCCTTGGCCATCCCGGCGACGATCGCGTCGGGCGCCGCGGTCGCCGAACTCGCCGTGACGTCGGCGACGTGGGCGGCGATCTCGTTCCGCGACGGCCTCGGACGCATCGCCGTGATCGTGCTCATCGTCGTGCTGCTCGTGTGGCGGGGGTTCGACCTGGTGCCGACGGTCATCGCCGTCGTCAACGATCCCGCCTACGAGCTGGTGACCATCGGCGGGGCGGTCGCGTTCCTGGGGCTGTTCGCGGGCGCGTGGTGGGGCTTGCGCCGGCTGAGGCGCCCGCGCCCGGCTGCGACCGTCACCGGGATCGTGGATGCGCAACTGAACACGTCACTGCCGATCGCGGCCGCGATCACGCCCCTCGCGATCATCACCCCGGTCATCGTGGTGGCGAGCCTGCTCGGGATGATCGCACCCGCCCTCGCCGAGCCGTTGTGGTCGCTGTACAGCGTGCTGGCCAGCTACGAGATCATCGGCGGCATGCGACTGGTCACCGGTCTCGTACTCCTCGTGTTGGCGGTGCTGTTCGCCCGGCGCGGGGTTGCCGCGATGCCCGAACTGTTCGCCGCGATCGGTATTGCGAGCGCCGTCGGCGGGATCACCGTGCTCATTGGTGGCTTCCCGCTGTGGACGCCCGCGAGCGTGTCGGTTGTGGCGACGATCGCGTGCGTGGGACTGCTCGTGTGGGTGCTCGTGACTGGGGCGACGACCGCACGGCTGACGGCCATCGCGGTCGCGTTGCTCGCGGCAGCCCTGTTCGCCAACCCCCAGTGGCTGACCGACCCGCTCGGTGTGGTCCTGCCGTCGGCGGCAATCGCATCCGTGCTGCTCGGTCTGACCTGGGCGCTGCTGACCGGCTTCGCTATCGCCAACGGTCACAGCGCGAAGTACCCGCGGCCCGCGCGGGTGATGCTCATGCTCGCCAATACGGTGTTCGCGACGACCGTGCTCGCCTACGTCGCCCTCTCGAAGGACCCCAGTTCCGGTTTCGACTTCGAGGCGATCGTCGAGCTCGGCCAGATCACGTTCGGTACTCCGCTCGTCGCGTGCGCGCTGCTCGTCGCGTTCACCGCCGTGCTGCGGGACCGCGATGTGGAGCCGGTGCCCGTCGCGGAGGCGCTGGTGGAGAAGGCGGCGAGCAGGTAGGCCTCTAGCGTCGGCGCGCCCGATCGAGAGCGCCCACAGCGCCGACCCGTCGGTCGAGTAGCGTGCCCTCGTCGGTCGAGTAGGCCCCCCAGGGCCGTATCGAGACCCCCTGCAGGTGCCTACGCGTACCAACGGAGCTCGCGCGGGGACAGAACACCTTCAGGTCGGTGCCGACGTTCTCCGTGCGCGACACCACCCGACCCGACGCATCGCGCACATCCGTGATCGCCGTCCTCACCCCGGTATCGGTGGCCGCCGCCCCGACGCACGTCCCCGAAGGCCAAGGCCACGCCCCAGCACGGCGAGTACGGCGTTCAGCGCTACCTCTTCGCTGGGGCTCACGGCGTGAACGCTCTGCCCGCGCCAGCAGGTCAGAGTCGCGCCTTCACGTGGGACAGGGCGTCACGTGGAGGACCCCATCGGTTCGCAGCCACATTCCCGCGGCAAGCCCATCCTTCGGCACGACGAATTCGACATGGAGACTTGAGGCTTTCGCTGGCATTTGCACCAGAAGAGCGATGGTTTGGCCCGGGGTCAAGCTCGTTGGCTTCTCAACGAGCACTTCGCTTCCCTCCGGCAACCGACCGGGCCCGAATGGGACCCCAGCGTCAATGGGTGACTCAAGACTCGCCTCCAGAAACTTCGACCACGTGGGATCGCCAGCAGCAAAGTCCCTCCACTCAGCGATGACTTCGCCCGGATCCTCTATCCGGACGCAAGACACGAATCTCACGTCGCCGTCGGAGTAGCCGAGGGCGACATCAGCATCCCGATCAACCACGGGATCGCACGCGGTGAGCCCCAGAACGGCCACCACAACGATCAACCACCGCACCGCCCGAGCGGTCATCGCCGCCTGCTTTCCTGATCGTCGCCGGTCACCGCCTTGCTACCAAAGCGCGGCAGGTGGGTTTCGATTGTCTGCTTCCAGCCGCCGAGGACCACACTTCCACTCCTGGCGCCAATCCGCGCTTGGTCCAGTGAGTTCGTTCAACAGCGGTGAAGGACCCCTAGACGCACATCTCCTCAGTCGCGGTCCCGTCGTTGTGGAGCCAACGATCGGCAGGGGGCGGCTCGTTGAACTCATAGAGCCCCTGAATCGCCGACCCGTCGCCCTTCAAGGTGACGGTGAGCTGAATGCCGCTCGGCGGCAGGTCCTCTAGTGTCGTGATCGTGAAGTCGGTTGAGAGCCGTTCCAGGTCGATTACCTCGCCATAGCGCACGTCAACGGAGCCACCAGCCCGCAGGAAGACGACCCATTCCGAGCCCGGCTCAAGCGCCCGGTACGAACCCACCACTTCTGTCACTGTACGTGTCGCGCAAACCCCGATCTTGGGGAAGTCGGCGCTGAGTTGCACAGACACCTCTCCCGGACCAAGTGGCACAGTCACCCGAAAACAGCCCGCGAGCAGCGCAATCGGGATGAAGATAATGGGGACGCGCAACAGTTGTCTCCGGCTCGTTGGGTATGGATCTCTGGGCGAATCGCTTCTCGATGAGATGGTGCGCCTGAAGTCCAGTCCCCGCTAGTTGGACCCTCAACGTGCCATAAGGCTGCCGCCAAGCGCCCTAGATTACGTCAAGCGAGACGCCGACCCCCAGTCGAGCAAGCGTTGCGATGTCGGACGGATGGACTCCGAAGAACCCGCTTTGGGACCCCGCGTGAACGGTCACATACAAGGTAGCCGTCACGCCTGTACTGATCGCCCACTCCCTAAAGTCACCCTTCAGGGCGCCATCCAGCTTGCGTGCGGCCTCGGTGATCGCCTGGCTGACAGCATCAGACCGCTCCTCGGGATCGGTGGACCTACTCGACCTCTTCTCAATCTTGAAAACCACGCCGCCGATCCCCTTGTGAGTTGGGAAGTGTCCCAGCGCCGCGGCATCGACGCCCAGCGGCACCCACACAGACACGCTCGCGATCACCGAGTCGATAGCCATCTCCGAATCCAAGAATTGCCTAGCCAGTTGCAGCGTAGTACGGGATACCGGCGACGATCACAACGCCCGCGCCCAGGATGAGCGCAGCCGTGGCCACAGCGGTCCACCCTTGAATCTGATATCCCAACTGGCCGAATGACTCTACAGTCGCGGGGTGCGAGACGTTGTGGCAGGACGAACGTATAGGTATGAAGCCTTCTCACGTAGTCCGCACTTCTGAGGACACTTCAGCGTCCATAAACGCAGATCCGTGAAGGCACGCAGCACTGAGCACTGACGGGGGACACCTGTCGAGAGATCACGCGTTCGTTCGTCATCCAGATAGGGGCGAGCGTCCGTGGTGCCCCCACCCCGATGCAGAGCAAGAAGGAGCAGGATCGGACTATGCGGTATCTCATCAACGTCATCGACGACCGCAGCGAGTCGGGCAGTCCCGACGAGATGGCTGCGATCGACGCGTTCAACGAGCGGCTCGTGGCAGATGGACACTGGGTGTTCGCGGCGGGCCTCGCTGACCCGTCCGCCTCGGTTGTGATCGATGGACGCGGGCCACGGCACCTTGTCACCGACGGGCCGTTCATCGAGGCGAAAGAGTGGGTGGCGGGCTTGTGGATCATCCAGGCGAAGGACCGCGACGAAGCGCTCGAGCTCATGATCGAGGGGTCGCGTGCCTGCAATCGCCGACTCGAGCTTCGCCCGCTACTGGGCGGATCGCAGTAGCTGCTCGCGGAGAACTGCCGGTGAACTCGCTAAGTCTCCTGCGTCACGAGAAACACCACGAGACCGACGCACGCGAGCGTCGCGCCCGCTGCAGTCATGACGATGGCCACCACGGTGCCGCCGCGAATCACGAATGACTGTGCCCGATCGCCCCACACCAGTCCGAGGAGCTCCCTCATGATGCGCTGGATGTCGCCTGGGAACAGGAGGAGTGCAAGTCCGAACAGCAGAAAGAGCGCCCCCAACAGCGCTACAGAGACGAAGATCAGCATCACTCAATTGCCCCGCGTCATGCGACCCCGCAGCGCCTTCACCATCGCGCTCGTGACCTCAGCGACGTGGCTGGATGGCACACGCGGGTTCCCGCTGGCTCGGGTCCGTGAGTACGTAGCCGTTGAGTTCGAAGTCGTCAGTAGCAACGGACACGGAGCGACTGTCCCGGTCGAATGCCATCACGCGGACCTCCGTGCCCGAGACCGTCTCCCGCCGGCCGTCCGCGTGGGCGATCACCAGGTCATTCGCGCGCGTCACGAGCGCAACGTAGTAGTCAGACACCGCGGCGCCCGTCCGCCATCGAACAGTCGTCTCCCCCAGCAGCAGGCCGACGCCGCCCTGCCCCACCTGGGCGCGAAATCGAGCCAGCGCCAGCCGGAAGGGCCGCCCGGTCACCCATACAACGAGCAGCGTGAGCACGAGCCCGACAAGCAATGCAGAACCGATGAGTGCCGCCTGCACGATGGCTCCTTGAGAGTCTCCGGCTCGAACGCGCTCGATCACGCGGCCGGCGCCAGCCACGAGCGCGGCGACGAATGCAACGGCCCCCAGCGCGATGCCTGCGTACCTCACCTCGACCCTCCTCGAACGTCCAGCGTGGTCACGGGGTGGTGGTCTCGGGAGGCTGATCCGGGGCCACGGCACGCGCACCTGCAACCTTCAACAGTGTGTTGCTCCGGAAGCGCAGATACACGTAGGCAGCGAAGAAGACGCACGCCAGTGCCGCAGCAAGGGCAGGGACCGGGAAGCCCGGCAGCAGGAACACAATCAGCGCTGTGGTCGCACCAATGAGAAGGAGAGTTCGGGCAACGAGCAAGCCGGTCAGCGCTCTCGCGTTGCCCGCCTGAGACCCCGCGCTCAGATCCATCCGCATCGCAGACAGTTCCCCGTGCGCGACCCCGATGCACGCCACCGCTGCGCAGACGGTAGCCAGACCGAGCCCCAGAAGCGCAGCGGATCCGAGAACGCCGCCGATCACCGTGAGCGTTCCCCCGAGGCTCGCGGCGGCCAGGGCGATCACCGCCATGGTCCACGCCGAAGGTCGTGACTGCGGTGTCGGTTGCGCGAACCTCGCCGCGCGCCGCACCAGAGCAGTCAATGCGAGGGTCGCGCCCACGACAGTCACAACTCCTGCGACAACCACGAAGACGCCAGCGCGACCCACCCACGTGGCGCCAGCAGCAATCGCCGCGACGCCGACGGCAAGGGCGAGCGCAACAAGGACCGCTTGCGCGTTCAGACTCATCGCGGGGACTCCGATCCGCGTCGCTGTGAGGCGCACGACGCCGCTCACGATCTGGGCTGCACGGATTGCGAACCGCGAGTTGATCAAACTCCCACATGTGAGGGCTCGTCAAGCACTCGGTGCGTCGCGGGAGGGTGGTGGTCTCGATACGCGGGCTGCGCCCGCTACTCGACCGGCGGGGTGGCGGGCTGCGCCCGCTACTCGACAGCGGGGTGGGCGAGGAGGCAGCCCGCCACAGCCTCGCTGGTCGAGTAGGCGCGCAGCGCCGTATCGAGACCAACACAAACGAAAGGGGAGCGGGACGGTGGTCTCGATACGCGGGCTACGCCCGCTACTCGACCGACGGGGTGAGTAGGCAGCGGACGGGGGCGGCGCGGCAGTGGACGCGCGCCCGCGCGCGCTGAGAAGATGAGGCCGTTCCCTCCTCGTCGTCCCTGCCCGGAAGGCACACCCGATGCCCGGTCTCTCCCGACGCCAGTTCCTCAGTCGCGCTGCGGTGGTGGCTGCCGCGACCGGACTCAATGTCGAACTCATCGGATCCACGCTCGCCACCAACGGCGCCCGCGCGAGCGCCGCCACCATCGCCGACATCCCCACAACCCTGCTGCAGACGATGCTGCAAGGCTCCGTCGTATCCGGCCAGTACCGGGCGCTCACCGCCGGACCCGGCGAGAACTACCTGCCCCGCCTCGACGTGCTGCGCCGCGCCGCCGACCCCGCACGCATCCAGAATCGCCGCTCCCTGCTGTACCTCGGCCACCTCTCCGACCTGCACGTCATCGACGCGCAGTCCCCCGGCCGCATCGAGCCGATGATCGTGCAAGACCACTCCGCGTGGGGGTCCGCCTTCCACCCCCACGACCCCATGAGCGTGCACACCACCGCCGCGATGGTGAAAGCGTTCTCGGATGCCCGCTACAGCCCCCTCACCGGCGCGCCGATGGGTGCCGCAATCGTCACCGGTGACAGCGCCGACATGCACTCCTCCCTCGAACTGCGCTGGTACATCGACCTCATGGACGGACTCGAGGTGAACCCGGCGAGCGCGGGCGCCGTCTACGAGGGCGTGCAGGCGTGGGCGGAAGCGATCTGGGCCTACCGGCCCGGAGATGCGGCGGGCGGCCCGTTCGGCGAGTACGGCTTCCCCACCCTGCCCGACCTGCTCGACCAGGCGATCGCGAAACCCGTGCAATCCGCCGGACTCCCCGCACCCTGGTACGCGGTGTACGGCAACCACGACACCCTCCTGCTCGGCACCTTCAACCTGAGCCCCCAACTGCACGCGATGGCGGTCGGCGGCCAGAAGTCGTACACACTCGAAGGCACCGCATCCGCAATCCTCGCCGGCTATGCGGCGAGCGGCAGCCCCCTGCAGCGAGCCGCGGACGCGCTCGGGGTCGCCCTCGGTCGCCCCGGTTTCCGGCGGGTGCCCGCCAACCCGGCCCGCGCGCTGTTCGAGCAGATCGACTTCATGGCCGAACACTTCCGCACCGAGCCCACCCCCGGTCCGATCGGTCACGGGTTCACGCAGCGCAACCTCGACACCGGCGAGACGTGGTGGAGCGCCGACCTTAGCCCGAACGTGCGCGCCTTCGGGCTCGACACGTGCAACCAGGTCGCCGGCCCCGACGGGGGCGTGCCGGATGTGCAGTTCCGGTGGCTGCGCGAACAACTCGAACAGGCCCAGGCGGACCGCAAGCTCGTGCTCATCCTCAGCCACCACAACAGCCTCACCCTCGAGAACCAGGCGCAGCGGCCCGGCGACACGGAGATCATCCACGGCGCGGAAGCGTTCGTCTCCCTGCTGCTCGACTACCCGGTCGTCGTCGGCTGGCTGAACGGTCACACCCACCTCAACCAGATCCTCGCCCACACCTCCGATCGGGGCGGTTTCTGGGAGATCACGACCGCGTCGTGCATCGACTTCCCGCAGCAGCAGCAGGTGGTGGAGATCGTCGACAACCGCGACGGCACCCTCTCCCTGTTCACGACCGTGCTCGACCACGCCTCCCCCGTCACGCCCGGCACGAGCGGCAGCTACCTCGACCTCGCGTCACGCAGTCGCGAGTTCGCACTCAACGACTGGGCGGAGACGCCCGTGATGCGGCGCGGGTCACCGCTCGACCGGAACACCGAGCTGCTGCTGCCGTCGCCGTTCGACCTGTCGACCATCAGCGACGCGTCCCTCGAATCGCAGCACATGGGCGAGCGGGCGCGGTTGCTCGCGTACGAGCAGGAGCGCGGACTGTGACGCGCGCGGGGGTCGGATTCGGGGTCGCCGCGGCGGCGCTCGTGCTCGCGCTCACCGGATGCTCCCAGATCGCCGCGATCGCCCCCGTCGGCGGCGACCGGCTCGCCGAAGCGCGCTTCGCGACCGCCGACATCCTCGTGGCGGAAGGCATCGACATCCTCAGCGGACCCGACTGCGACCAAGACGGCCGCACCATCACGTGCACGGGCGAAACCCTCGACGGCGACGCGATCACCTCCGAGTCGCCCGCATCCGATGAGACCGCCCTCACCGTGACCGTCGGCGGCAAGACCATTTACTCGGGCACCGTCATGGATGCGCTCGAGACGGCCCTGGAGCCGGCCCGATGACCGGGATGTGGCGCGCGTGGGCGCGCGGCTGGCGGGTGCTCGTACCGCTCATCCTCGTCGTCGCCGTGATCCAGTCGGCGACGGTGCTCGGCAACCCGGAGCCCGCACCGGACTGGATCTTCGCACTGCTGGTCACCGCCTCCCTCGTCGTCACCATCGCGGCCGTCGCGATCGCCTCGGAGGCGGCGCTCGCCGGTGTCGACGGACGCCCGATTCGCGCCCCCGGCAGCCGGCTCGTACTGTGGTCGGCCGTGATCGTGGTCGCCGTGACCCTCGTCGCCGTACTGCTCGCCGTCGTGACCCCCCTGGCGATCGTGGTCGCCCTCCTTCTGCTTCCCGCCGTCGCCGACGGGCAGCGCAACCCCCTGCACGGCCTGGTCGTGTTCACGCGGCACCCGGTGCGCGGCGTCGTGTTCGCGCTCGTCGCGGTGGTCGTGCTCGCCCTGTCGTGGGTGGTCGCGCTGCTGTTCGGCTTCTTCGTGACCGGGCCGATCGCCTCCGGGCTGACGTGGCTGTGGTTCGGACTCGTCGGCACCCTGCTGCTGTGCGCGGCGGCGAGCCTCTACCGGCGGGCACAGCCGCACGCTTAGCGGATAGCGGATAACGGAGGCCCCGATCAGGATCGGGATGAGGCTCTATCGGACCGTTCCGGGGGTACCATGGAGTGTTTGGGCTGGTCTTTCGCGACCCGGGCCCACATCATGGCGGGGGAAGTCCCCCGCCATTTTGTTTCCCCCGAGGACCAGGTGGCAACACTCAGCATTTTTGTGGATGAGTCAGGCGACTTCGGTGACTCCACCGCTGGTTGCTACGTGCTCGGGATTGTCATCCATGAGCAGCAGTCGCCCCTGGAATCCCACCTTGAGGCGTTAGATCGCCACCTCGCCGAGATCGGACTCGCGGGCCACACCGTCCACAGCGGAGCGGCGATCCGTGGCGAGGCGGAGTATCGGAACATGTCCTGGGCGCAGCGCAAGCATGCCGTCAACAGGATGCTCGGCTTCATGCGGCGGGCGCCTATCCGCCACTACTCGCTCACGATCCGACGACGAGAACATCCGGAGCGTCTTCAGCTCGAGGGAGCCATCGCGCGCGGCCTCGGAACGTTTCTCCAGGATCGCACCGAGTACTTCCGGAGGTTCGACGAGGTGATCGTGTACTACGACAATGGCCAGGTCGAAGTGACTCGAGTTCTCAACGCCGTGTTCCATGCGTACTTCCTCAATGTCGAGTTCCGGCGGATGCTGCCAACCGACTATCGCCTCTTCCAGGCGGCCGATCTCGTCTGCACACTTGAGCTGCTTCGAGCGAAGGATGCCGATGGAGCACTCACGAGATCCGACCTGTTCTTCTTCGGATCAGCACGGCAACTGCGAAAGGACTACCTGAAGTCCTTCGACCTGAAGCGGCTGACTTAGACACCCATGTCACGAACAAGAAGGGTGCGCCCGCCCACGCTCTAAGCTGACGCCATGCCCGAACCCGCACCCCTCGCTGTCCGCTCCGAGAACCGCACCGCCGTCGGCACCGAATCGGAGGCGCTTGTCGCCGGGATCGCCGCCGCCGTGATCGGTGCCCTCATCGGCGGCATCGTCTTCGCCGGCGGGTCCCCGTCGATCTGGGGCGGGTGGTCGATCGGGCTGCTCGCCGCGATCGTCGTGCTCGTCGGCGGCGTGATCGTCAGCTACATCGGCTACTGGCGGTCCCGCCACCTGCCCGGACAGGAGTGGCGCCTGCACCTGAAGCCGTGGAAGTTCATCCTCGATGCCACCAACGTCGCCGCCGTGCACGCCCTCATCGCGACGATCGGCACGATCGCCGTGTTCGTGCTGCTCGCCCTCAGCTTCCGCGGGGTCGTGCTCGACGGATGGGTGTTGTGTTACTTCGCCTGATTGGTGCCGTTTGGCATTCGGGTGATGGGTAACAGGTC
>VFQP010001860.1_pt1 | contig 25713 bp, 21 predicted proteins | sample 3512351 | NCBI WGS metagenome assembly VFQP01 (sample SAMN10412372, study PRJNA504923) | tailings metagenome | isolation source: Relicate 1 Philex TSF1 revegetated site | place: Philippines: Tuba, Benguet | collected 2017-08-29
GCCAATGCCAACGTTGTAGTGAAGCACATCCACAGCGCCAAATGCATCGCGCGCCTCGCCAAAGAGTCGCGAGACATCCTGCTCAAGCGACACGTCTCCGAAAAGGGCAATCGCACGGCCGCCCTCCTCTTCGATCAGCCGCAATGTCTCGCGGGCCGAGGCTTCGTCGCGGTCAACAACCGATACGCTCGCGCCCAGTCGCGCATACAGTACCGACGCGGCGCGTCCGATGCTCCAACCGGGCCCGGCCGAACCGCCACCCGCAGCGAACACATGCCGACCATCGAGGCGCAGCGGCATCGGAAAACCTGTTTCCATGATTTTCACCCTCACTTAACGAGGCTGCATGCGGATTGCCCCATCCAGCCGGATGGTTTCACCGTTCAGCATTTCGTTGTCAAGCAACTGAACCGCCAGCTTTGCAAACTCCTCGGGCTGTCCGAGCCTCGCAGGAAACGGCACGGAGGCGGCGAGACCCACCTTCACCTTCTCCGGCACCCTTGCGAGCAGCGGCGTGTCGAAGAGCCCCGGCGCAATCGTATTGACGCGAATGCCGCGCTGCGCAAGATCGCGCGCCGCCACAAGCGTCATGCCCACGATGGCGGCCTTACCAGCGCTGTACGGAATCTGGCCAATCTGGCCTTCGAAGGCCGCAACAGAAGCTGTCAGCACGCAAGCACCGCGTTCGCCGCTCTCGTTGTGCGGTGCGGTCTTGGCAATCTCTGCAGCAGCCAAGCGCAATACATTGAAGGTACCAATAACGTTCAGTTGGATCACTTCGGCAAAGCTGGACAGTGAGCCCGGCGAGCCATCTTTCTCGACCAGACGGACCGGTGCGCCACGTCCGGCACAATGCACCAGCCAGCGAAACGGCGCGGCTTCGCTCGCTCGCGCCAGAGCTCGGCGGACATCTTCTTCTTCCAGAACGTTCCCTGGGACAAAGCAGGCCGTTGGCCCAAGTTGGTCGCACAACTCAGCGCCGCGCGATGACGGCAGGTCCAGAACAACGACATTCGCGCCGCCCTTGACCAATGCGGAGGCCGTAGCCAGGCCAAGGCCCGACGCACCCCCCGTGATGAGCGCAGACGTATTCAGGAACGGTTGATTCATCGTGCTATCTCCGCAGTAAAGATTGGAGCGTTACGGCCTTCGTCGGTGCGCCGGAAGGCCACTCTGACCGGCATGCCGATCCGCATGTTGTCGTCGTCGATCTCGACTAGGTTGGTCAGCATGGTGGGGCCCTCCTCCAGTTGAACGTACGCCACCGTATAGGGCTGAGCGGCGCGCCTCAAAGTGGAGAACGCATAGACGGTGCCTCGCCCGCTGAGCGGCTTCCACTCTGTATGATCGCTGCCGCAAAACGGGCAAATCCCGCGTGGGTACCAATGCACCTTCCCGCAATCACAACAGGTTTTTCCCAGCAACACGGCTTCCTCGGCGGCACGCCAGAATGGCAGGCTCTCAGGGTTAGCAGCAACGTACGGATCTTCTTGAAACGATTTCACTGTCATGTTGTCACTCCCTTTCGAGGATCAACGCGGAGTACGCATGTCCACCGCCGAGCACGAGGCCAGGCCCACTTGCCATCGCGATGGAACAGTCCGGTACCTGGACCTTCGGATGAGCTTCGCCTCGCAATTGCCTGACGGCCTCAATGACTTTGGTGACGCCGCCGCGATTCTGCGGATGGTTATTGCACAAGCCGCCGCCATCGGTGTTCCAAGGCAGTTCACCAGTGCCAGAAATCAGATTGCCGTCGGCCACGAACGCACCGCCCTGCCCTTTCTTGCAGAAGCCGAGGTCTTCCAGTTGCATGATCACCATGATGGTGAAGTTGTCGTAAATCGACGCATACTGGATGTCCTTCGGCTGGACGCCTGCCTGCGCAAAGGCGTCCTTTCCAGCCTTCGTGGCACCCGTGACGGTCAAGTCGACCATCCCCCCTTGATTGGTGTTCACCGTTTCCCCAGTGCCGAGTACCTTGACCAACGGCCGCTTTAGCGAACGCGCCACCGCCGCGCTCGTGACTACGAGCGCCCCGCCGCCGTCAGTAACCACGCAACAGTCCATCTTGTGCAACGGATCGGCAATAACGCCAGACGCCAATACATCCTCGACCGAGACAAGCTTCGGGAGGTAGGCGTGCGGGTTGTGCTGTGCATGAGTCGACGCGGCCACCTTGACCCATGCCAGCTGCTCCGGCGTCGTGCCAAACTCGTACATATGACGCTGCGCGGCCATCCCATAGATCGTGGCGATGGTCCATTGGCTCGGGCTGTCCCAGACCGCTTCAGGCCGGTCCGGGCTCAGCGCCCGTGGCTTGATGCCCACGGACTGCCCGGTGCTGCGCGGGCGCCCGGCCATGGTGATCAGTGCCACCGAGCATTTGCCCGCCGCGATGGCGGCCGCAGCATGCGACACAAGCGAAATGTAGGAGCATCCGCCCAGTTCCGTGCCGTCGAGCCAGCGCAGCTTCAGATTCAGGTAGTCCGCCATCAGCAGTGGCGTGCCACCCGGCACATCGCCTGCGCAAAAATAGCCGTCGACATCCGCGAGCGTCAGTCCCGCATCGGCTAGCGCTCCTTTGGCGCATTCCGCATGGAGTTGGGCAACGGACTTGTCCGGGGCGTGCCGCGTGGGATGCTCGTAGGCACCGCAGATATAGGCTTGGGTATCGTTCATCGCGAGACTCTTCAATGGACGGAACGCTGGTCTGCGTTCCAGTGGCGAGACCGCAGCGCCTTCTTGTCGACCTTGCCAAGCGCTGTAAGCGGCAACGCTTCAATGAATTGCACTCGCTTGGGGGTAGCCACTGCGCCCTTTGCCTGGCGCACCGTTGCGGCAATCTCTTCTTCCGACAACTGGCATCCGTCCTTCAGTTGCACATAGGCCATGACCAATTCGCCCCACTTTTCGTCGGGAACGCCAATCACGGCTGCCGAAGCCACCGACGGATGCGTGCAGATCGCGTCCTCGATTTCCTTCGGATACACGTTGAACCCGCCCGAGATAATCATGTCCTTCTTGCGGTCGACGATGTAGTAGAGGCCGTCAACGTCCTTGTAGGCAATATCGCCGGTGTGAAGCCAACCGCCCTTCAATACCGATGCCGTTTCCGTCGGATTGTTGAGATACCCAGACATCAGCAACGGTCCGCGCGCGCACACCTCGCCGCGCTCGCCAGCCGACACTTCAACACCCTCTGCATCAAGCAGGCAAACGCGCATCAGAGGTGAAGGGCGCCCGGCAGACGCCAGTTGGGCGTCGCTCAGACCCAAATGATCCTCTTTGCCCAGGATCAGAATCGAGTTAGGCGACTCCGTCTGCCCGTAGCTTTGGATCAGGATCGGGCCCAGACAATTTAGCGCCTGCCTGATGCGCGACGGCGAGGTGGGCGCTGCACTGTAGATCAGCGAATGGAACTTCGACCAATCGACCTCATTCACGCGCTCGCAATCCAGCAGCGCGTACAGCATCGTCGGCACCAACCAGGTCACGTTGCAGCCGTAGCGGTTGATCGTGTCAATCACGCCGCCGGCAGAGAAGCTACGCATGAGCGTTACGCAGCCACCGCGCATCAGCGTGGGAACCACAAGCGATCCGGCGCCGTGCGAGATTGGCGCCACGCACAGGTATTTGATCTCCGCTGGCCATTCCTTGACAGCCAGATCGATTACCACATTGGTCGCTAGCGCGCGGTTGGACAGCATCACCCCCTTGGGGCGGCCAGTCGTTCCCCCGGTATATGCCACGCGAACGATGACCTCTGAATCGCCATAGGCGACGAGCGGCGCCGGTTGATAGCCCCTAGTTGCTTCTCCCAGTTCATCGAAACCTGGAATCTCGCCCAGCGACAACCAAGCCCGCACCTTGCCGCAGCGTTCGCGCAACGCCATTCCACGCGCCTGGTGGTAGGCATCGACGATCAGCACGCTGGCACCGCAATCATTGAGCACATACTCGTGGTCGGCCTCGCTGCCCATGGCGTGAAGCGTGACTGAGCGCAAGCCGCGCATATATATAGCGGCGATGATCGCGAAGACTTCGAACCGGTTGACGGCGAGCTGCGCGACCGTGTCGCCAGGTTGCAGCCCGATGCTGTCGAAGTACTGTGCGATCTGGCTAATCTTCTCGCCCAGTGTCCGGTAGCTGACGATGGCCTCGTCGTTCCGGAAGGCGATGCGATCCGGGAAGCGTTCGATCGCGACGATGATGAGGTCCGCTACGGTGGACCCATGTTGGGCTTCGTGAGACATGTCCGTTCCTATTCAATGGTGACGTTTCCGGCTTTGATCATCCGTTCCCACTGCGGGGTGTCGGCCTTCATCTGCTGGGCGAATGCATCCGCCGGAAGGGGGGCCGGTGTCAGGCCAAGTTCCTCGATCCGCTTGAAGACTGGGGGTTGCTTCATTGCGTCCTGCAGGGCTTCCGAAATGGTTTGCTTGATCGGCTCGGGCAGTCCCGCCGGACCAAATATGGCGTACCAGCCAATGGGCTCGAACCCAGAGAACCCCTTTTCCTTCAGGGTGGGCACTTGCGGCAGCAGGGGGTTGCGCTTCTGGCCGGTGCCGGCAAGGATCTTCAGCTTGTCGCTCTGCAGGAATGCGCGCAGGGAGGGGATATCGACGATTGCAGCATCCACCTGCTTGCCCAGCAGCGCCGTAATCAGTGGCGCCGACCCGGCATAGGGCACGTGGACCATATCTAGCTGGTTACTCGCATTGAACAAAGAGCCTTGCAGATGCGCGGAACCACCATTGCCGTTTGACCCGTAGCTGATGTGCCCCTTCCTGGACTTCGCATAGGCGACGAACTCGTCTACGTTTTGCACCGGCGTGGACGCGGGAACGACCAGGTAGCTGGTCGACGTCGCAATCTGCGCAAGCGGCGTGAAATCCTTGAACACCGCGTAGGGCAACTGCTTGTACAAGCCTGGCTCCTGGATGATCGCAGTCGTCGACACCAGCAGCGTGTAGCCGTCCGGTTTTGCACGCGCCACCATCGCATTGCCGATCTGGCCGCTCGCGCCCGGCTTGTTTTCCACCACGACGCTGGTTTTCCAGCGCTTGCTCAGTTCATTGCCAAGCATACGGGCCACGATGTCGGTACCGCCGCCGGCAGCGAACGGGACGATGATCGTCACCGGCCGATTTGGATAAGTACCCGCTCCAGTGCCCTGCGCAGTGGCCAAGGTCTGGCCCAGCGTCAGCGTCATCGCCAGCATCAGGAAACATAGTGATTGCGTGCACCGCAGGCGCAACTTTCCCATGGTCATGCTCGTCTCCAATCTAGTTATGGGCCGTCAGACTCCACTGGTCAGGTGACCACTGCGGGCTCGGCTGTCATGAAGTTTTGCGCTTATCTGCAGCCCTGAGAAGGCTAGAATGTCCGGCAGCCGGACAAACGAACAGATGAGGACAAAGTGACGAAAACGTCCAACGAAGATGGCAACCGATCGCTCCAACGAGGTCTAGACCTGCTCGACTGCATCCGGCAACACGCTCATCATGGCATCCGCGTCATGGAAGTCATGCGGATTTGCGAGCTCGAACGGGCAACCGTTTATAGGTTGTTAAGTACGTTGATTAGCGCTGGCTACGTGACAAAGCGAGACAGCTACTGGTACGTGCCGGGGCCGCGCTTGCAAGAAGTATCCAGCGCCGCGACGCCAGTGGACGATATCGCGATGCGACTGCAACCGGTGCTGCGGCACATCAGCGAAACTACCGAGGACTCTGCATTTGCTGTCGTGCGCGAAGGCGCCCAATCTCACTGCATCGCCCGGCAGATCGGCACGTTTCCCGTTCAGGTGCTGATCGTGCAAGTTGGCCGCCGTCAGCCCTTGGGCGTTGGTGCCGCCGGGCTAGCGCTGCTCGCAGCGCTGCCCAAACACGAGGCCGCAGCAATCGTTGATGCGAACGCCTCTGAGCTGGGCAGCTATGGCGGGATGACGCCGGATCGCATGCAGCTCTTGTTGAAAGCCACGCGCGAGCGAGGATGGTCCGTTATCGGTAACCACGTAGCGACGGATACCCTCGGCGTGGGGTTCGCAATTCCGGCGGCGGGCGGGGTGCCCTTGGCAGCCGTCAGCGTCGCAGCGCCGCTGACGCGCATGCAACGTCAGCGGCAAACCTACATCATCAAAGTCATTCAGGACGCCCTTGCCAAGTTTTTACCGACAGGGCTTTAGAGGATATCCGCCGACTTCGCTTCGCTGCGGGCCACACTGCGGCCAAACCGCTCAGCTTCGCCTCGCAGGGAGGCCGTACGTCTGGCGCTTAATGGCTGATCTCAATGCCAATGCAATCATTTTGGAGCCGCTCAATCAATGACCCTATCGGGTCAGCTCTAGCCTCCTGTCGCAGGCGTAGCGAGACTCGGGCTCGACCGGTTGAATCCGCAGCCATTTTGCGTCATTGAAGTAGCGTTTGACGAACGACTCCTACACTCTGCAGAACGGGCGTTCAACGTTCCACTATCTCGCCGTGCAAGCCCCTCTCGACGCGCTCTGTACTAAGAGGACTTGCACTCAAGCTGTCTTGATTGCGGTCACTCCAATTGAATGTTGGAACTGGAAATCACTGACTTCCAGCGAGCTGTTTCGGATGTCATGGTTTTTCCAAAGTCATCGCTGTTACCGGCAACCACTTCGTAACCCAGATCGTCCAGATGCTTTTTGACTGACGAATCTTTCAACGCGCCAATCAGCGCTTCCTGCAGGCTCGCGCTGCTGGCCGGCGCAAGCCCCTTGGGCGCAACAACACCCTGCCAGGAATACACCGCCAAGTCCTTATAGCCTGCTTCGGCCAGCGTAGGGATTGAAGGGAAGGCCGAGATGCGCTTGTCGGATGTCACTGCTAAAGCTTTGAGCTTGCCTGACTGGATGTATGAAGCAAGCAAGCCAACATTCGAGATCATGACGTCGACGTGACCAGCCAGCAGATCGCTGATGGCAGCCCCTGCGCCTTTGTATGGAACATGAACACCAGCCGTACCGGTTTTCTGCCAAAAAAGCATCGCCGTCAGATGATCGGTGGAGCCATTGCCAGCAGAGGCAAACGTAGTTTTTCCTCCGTTCTTCTTCATATGTGCCACCAGCTCAGCGATGTTATTCACTGGGAGTGACGCGGGCACGACGACGACATTGGGGGTGCGCACCGCAACAGTAAGGAGATCAAAGTCCTTGGCGCCGTACGACAGCGACTTCATGAGGATAGGGTTGATCACGAACGTCCCGACCGACCCGATAAGAAGTATGTTGCCATCGGGCTGCGCACGAGCGACCAAGGCGGCGCCGATGGCGCCGTTTGCGCCCGGACGGTTATCAACGACTACGGGTTGCTTGAGCCGCTCAGTGAGCTTGGGTACAACCAAGCGTGCCACGATGTCGGAGGAACCACCAGGTGCAAAGGGCACCACGATCGTGACCGGTTTGCCTGATGCAAGCGCCAGTGCCGGCGCGCAGAGTAGCGTCGCAAAGCTGATTGCAGCGAATCGACGAAGGATGTTCATGCTGTGTCTCCTGGGGTGATAGGGCCGACTCTCTCTTTGGCCGGCCTCTACAGATCGAGCGAACTTAGCTTTTAAGCGCCCCTCCCGACAGCAGCGTGCGCAGGGAGTCTTGCGCTCGCTCCGTGAGGGGCCATGCGGACGGCGAGCGCGTGGCGCCGCAGTCCATGTCCAGCATTTGCAATGCCGCCTTCACGACGGTTACATTGGTGCCGTTGTTTTCTTCCGACCGCAGTTCCTCGAAGGCCCGCATGTCCGAAATCAAGCGCATTGCTTCCGGATAGTTGCCAGCTTCCAGCGCAGCGTGGATGGCCATGGAGTGAGCAGGAAATACGTTGATGAGTCCCGACGTGAAACCACGAGCGCCGACGGCATAGAAGGCCGGGGCCCACGTCTCCGCCAAACCGCCAACCCAGGCGAGGTTGCGGTGCGCCGTCTTTCGGATGAGTTCGGCCAGCAGCAGCGGCGTAGGGCTGGCCCATTTCACGCCCACCACCTGTGGAATGTCGCAAAGCGCTTCGACGGCGTTGGCGCCAATCGCCTCATTGCGCAGGTAGAGCACCAGGGGCAGGCCGTCGGCGGCGTCGGCAACACGCTTCACATATTCAACGACGCCACGCGGCGCCACGAAAGGATCAGGCGGCTGGTGGACCATCAGCGCATCGGCACCAGCGCGTTTCGAGACCCTGGCGAGCGAACAAGCTTCCTTGATGCTGCGACCAACACCGCCGATCAGTGGAGCGCGTTGCCTAACGTACTCGGCGGCCACGCTAATCATCGTCTCCGCTTCCCCGGCAGTAAGGCCATAGAACTCGCTTGTGTTGCCGTTTGCGACGAGCGCATGAACGCCGGCCTGAAGTGCACGGTCCACAACCGGTTTGAGCCGATTGGGAGCCAACTCATCGTGGGCATCGAACGGCGTGACCAGAATGCCGGAGATACCGTTCAGCGCTTCGCGCAGGCGCGTGGTGGATGATTCCATCGTTGTTTCCAGATACAAAAGGTTGCCTAGATGACTGCGCCAAGTACCCAAGGTGCGAACTCAGACTGGCCAAAGTCCATTCTTTCGCTGCAGGTCTTCTCGCCTGATGCCGCTCGAAGAATCTCTTCGAAGATTCGCTTGCCGCAGTCCTCGAGGGACTCGTCGCCGTCCAGGATGGTGCCGCAGTTGATGTCCATGTCGTCCTTCATGCGTAGGTACATGGGCGTATTGGTTGCCAGCTTGATCGAGGGCACGGGCTTGGCGCCGAAGACGCTACCCCGCCCTGTCGTGAATACCACTACGTTGGCCCCACCGGCAATCTGTCCGGTCACCTGCACCGGGTCATAGCCAGGTGCATCCATGAATACGAAGCCTTTCTCAGTAACGGGTTCGGCATACTCGACGACCTGGCGAAGGTTTGTCGAACCGGCCTTGGTGATGGCCCCTAGAGATTTTTCCAGGATCGTGGTCAAGCCGCCGGCCTTGTTGCCGGGCGAAGGGTTCGCGTTCAGAGAGACGTTCTCGCGGCGCGCGTAGGCATCCCACCACTTGATCCGGTCCACCAACTTTTCGCCAACTTCGCGGCGTTCTGCACGTCGAGTCAGAAGGTGTTCAGCGCCGAATGTCTCAGGTGTCTCGGACAGGATGACGGTGCCACCGTGCCGCACGACGAGATCGCTTGCCGCCCCGAGCGCCGGGTTGGCGGAGATTCCCGAGTAACCGTCCGAGCCGCCGCACACCAGCGCCACTGACAATGCCGACGCGGGGACGGTAGTCCGCTGGGCTTGCTGGGCGCCCGCCAGCGCCTCGCGCACGTTCTCCATCAGCGCCCTGGCTGCCTTCTCGCTGCCCCCTTCGCTTTGGATGTTCAGTCCAACGACTCTTTCTTCGAGCCCCGCCTCGCGAAGGAACGTTGAAACCTGATTTACCTCGCATCCCAGACCGATAACGATTACGCGATAGAAATTCGGATGCCGGGCATAGCCTGCAAGTGTGCGACGCAGGATAGCCAATGGCTCTCCCGAACTCATGCCGCAACCCGTCTTGTGCGTCAGTGCCAGCACGCCATCGACATTGGGATAGTCGGCCAATGGGTCATGCCCGGTGAGAGGATTCCGTTCGAAACTCTTTGCCACCAGATTGGCGACATGTGCACTGCAGTTGACGGTGGTGAGGATGCCAATGTAGTTGCGGGTACCAACACGGCCATCGTCGCGCACAAAGCCCTGAAAGGTCGCCGGATCCGCTACGAAATCGGTCGTTCTGACGCTTTCGCAGAAGGCGTAGTCCTTGGCAAAGTCACCCACTGCAATATTGTGCTCGTGTACATGTTCGCCGGCCTGAATCGGACGCGTTGCGAATCCGATTATCTGGCCATAGCGCCGCACCGGCTGGCCTTGGCCGATCTGGCGCACGGCTACCTTGTGCCCTGCGCCGATGCCTTGCGATGCCGAGACCAGGTCGGTCACCGGCTGTCCAGCCACAAGGGCTTTTCGGCAGATCACGACATCATCTTCGCTGTTTAACTGGATGACGCTGTCGGTCAAGGTTGGGGCGGAATTCTTCACGGCGTGTCTCTCGTAGGATCCGGGGTCAATCGCCCCGCGAAATCTGTACATCAGTGCCAGTGAGTCTATGATTCCGTCTGATTCCAATCCAATCCTTTGACGGTATCTATTAATTCAAAAATTGAATCATGCTTCAATTGAATCAGCTTCGATGCTTTGTTGCAGTGGCGACGGAGTTACATTTCGGCCGTGCGGCGGCGGCGTTGAACATGACGCAACCTCCGCTGACCCGCCAGATTCAGGTTCTGGAGCACGAACTTGGCGTCGACTTGTTCGAGCGAAATCGGCGCTTCGTTCGGCTGACGCCGGCAGGCAGGGCGTTTCTTCGGGAGGCCACAGATATCCTTCAGCGCGTCCAGGAAGCCGAACTTACCGTGCAACGGGCAAGCCAGGGTGAAGCGGGAAGTATCACGCTGAGCTTCATCCCAGCGGCAAGCTACAGTCTTCTCCCTTCCGTAATCGGCACGGCTCGCAAGGCATTGCCCGGGGTCGATCTCGCCGTAACCGAGATGCAATCGCTTGAACAGATCGAGGCATTGACTGCAGGCCGCATCGACCTGGGATTTGTACGGCCTATGGTCAAACGTCCGGAACTAGACAGCGCATGCCTGCTGAGGGAGCGCTTCATCGCGGCCGTTCCTGCGGAACACCCATTGGCTGCGCGCGAGACCCTAACCATCAAGGACCTGGATCAGCAGGACTTCATTATGTATTCGCCGGCACAAGGACGATATTCCTATGAACTGCTGGTCGGCCCTTTCCGGTCTGCGTCGATCTCGCCCCGCTATGTCCAGTACATGGGGCACGCCCATACGATGCTGTCGTTGGTCAGCACGGGCATGGGCCTGGCGATCGTTCCCGAATCCGCTGCGCGCCTGAAGTTCGACGCAGTGACTTTCCGCCCCATCCACCTGGGAGACGGGATTTTTGCGGAGCTTCACATGGTCTGGCGTCGGGACAATGACAACATCGCCGCAAGCAACCTGAGGGCCCGGCTGCTTCCGGCTGTTTCGATGCCGGCCTGAGGCGTTTCGGCCCCCCGGCAATAGCGCCATGCACTGGCGCGCCTGACGATCTCGAAACCGATATCGTGCAATCGATGTGGAACTGATTGGAGAGCGTTCGGAATGACCTGCCGGTGTGGACGAAGATTGCCAACGAGGCAGGAATCAAGGTCGACGAATAGTGGACAAAGGTAGCGAGCGTCTGGTGTGCGCCTTCTGCGCACGGTGCCGTGAGGTAGAATCTTCGGCACTTTCCGCGCCGACATGCCAGTACAGTACGTGCCTGCCACCCTCCTGAAGGACCTCCGTTCATGGCCAGACTGAAAACTACGAATACGCCTGAATTGCAGGATCTTCTGACGCCGCAAAATCCGCAGAACCCGGTCACGCTGGCGGTCGAGCGCGCACTCATGCATGGTCGCGACTGGTCCGCCTCGGTCGCCGAGCAGATCGCGGTGCGGCTGGCCGGCCTGATTACGGTCGACGTGATTCACGCAGGCCAACGTCTGCTCGAGAAAGATATCAGTGACATCCTTCAAGTAAGCCGCGCCCCTGTTCGCGAGGCCCTGCGCATTCTGGAACAGGAGCGGCTGATCGAGTTCCGGGCACGGCGCGGTGCCATCGTGACGGAGCCCGATGCGCAAGACTTGAAGGACATTTACGTCGTGCGCGAGGCGCTGTTTTCGATCCTGTTGCGCGAGTTGATGGAGGAGCAAGCCGACGCGCTCGATGCCCAGTTCGAATCATTCATGCCGGCGATCAACAAGGCGGCCGAGGAATCCGCGGTGGATGCCTATACCAGCGCAACCTTTCTCGCGAGCATGGCGATGACGGGTCTGTCGAGAAACCGACTGGTCGTAGATCTGCTGAACTCCATCTCGCTGCGAACCCTCCGCTACGTGCGAGTCGGGCTCGCGACCCATCCCGCTTTGCTCGACAGCTCCGTCAAGACATGGCGTGCGCTGCAACGTGCCGTGGCCAGGCGCGACATCGACGCGGTCCTGCAAACGGCGCGCAAGCGCATCGAGAGCTCTCGCGATGCCGCGGTGCGCGCGCTGTCAAACAACGTACCTCAGGCCAAAGGTGCAGCTTCCCGCCGCGGCACGGCACCCGCCAAGGCCGCCTGACAACAGCGCGGCGCCATCGGCCTGCATGGTGCGTAAGCGAATTCGCGCCTATCGCGGGTAAGGTCCGCTGGGCCTCGCTGGCGCCAGTTTCCGGCGCGCATTGCCATGCCTGGCCCGGCTTTCCTTGGGGCTGCAACCGAATTGCGTGTGATACCACCGTGAGAATCCGCTCGGCGCGGAGAAACCCAGGAGGGTCGCCACCTCGGTCAGCGGTCGATCGGACTCGATGACATGGCGCGCGGCAAGCTCCGTGCGCACATCATTCACGATCGACGAGAAGCTCTGCCCCTCCTCTGCCAATCGCCGCTGAATGGTGCGGCACACCAGCCCCAGATGCTCCGCTACCTGCTCGATGCCGCAACGCCCGCTGGGCAACAGCATCAGGACGATGCGTCGCACCTCTTCGAGCATCGATGCCTGCTGCGCCATGACGGACGCGTCTATCAGACGCTGCGCATAGCGCGCCATTGCCGGATCGGCAGACGGATTGCGCGCATCAAGATCCGTCCTGGGACAGATAACGCAATTGAAGTCGTAGTCAAAGTCGAGGCGCGAACCGAAGAACCGCTGGTGCACACTGAGGTCGCGCGGTGCCGGATGCTCGAAGCATACGCGCGCTGGTTCCCAATGCGGGTCATGGAGTTGGCGAATCAATCGCACGATCACGCCGAGCGCCAACTCCACACGCTGACGCGTCGGCTCTTGTGCGCTACCGGCAATTGCTGCGTCACGAATGATGACCAGGTCGCCATATTCCTCGATTGCCAGCGACATCGCACCATTGAGCAACGCCTGGTAGCGCACCAGCATCCGAAGTGATTCACCCAGCGTGGCCTGATCGCGTATCAGCAATCCCAGGGGCCCGAGGTTGGAAAGCAGGCGCGATCGCGCCATACAAAGCCCAAAGCTCTCGTTGCCAGACAGCGTCGCGGACGCATGCAGCAATCGGCCGACCCGCTCGACGGGGATCATCAGATCCGGATCGCCCAGCACGCTTGGACTCAACCCCGCGTCCAGCAGCATGCGCACGGGATCCAGGCCGGCTGCGCGAGCGACCTCACTGTAGTTGGTGAGAACCGCGGCACGGACAAGTGACGACATCGGGAACCTGGGGGCTTGACTTTGACACGGAATGATAAATAGCTGTCATGCACTGTCAAGCGGGGCTAACCCGCGACGCCCAGACTTGCAGGCATCGGTCAAGCGAGTCGATCACAGGAGACATCGTTCATGAGTCAGCCCCAAATGGTTGCGCCAGCGGTCGTGCGCGCAACGTCCCTAAGCACCGCCATTCGCGTAGAGCCGCTCACATGCACCATCGGCGCAGAACTCGGTAACGTCAATCTGGGTGCCGCCGCAGAGGACGATCAGCAGATGGCGGAGATCAGAAGCCTGCTGCTCAAGCATCGCGTGCTGTTCTTCCGCGACCAGGACATCACGCGCGCGCAGCACGTGGCATTCGCCACCCGCTTCGGGCAACTCGAAGACCATCCCGTCGTGGGCAGTCATCCGGATCATCCGGGGCTGGTGCAGATCTACAAGACCCCGGACAGTCCGCCGGAACGCCACGAAAATTCGTGGCACACCGATGCCACCTGGCGGGAGAAACCGCCGCTGGGCTGCGTGCTGCGTTGCATCGAATGCCCACCGGTGGGCGGCGATACGATGTGGGTCAACATGGTCGAGGCCTACGAGCGGTTGCCCGACGACATCAAGGCACGCATTGCCCCATTGCGTGCGCGGCACAGCATCGAGGCCAGCTTTGGCGCCTCGATGCCGATCGAGAAACGTCTGGCGCTGAAGGCCCAGTATCCGGACGCGGAGCACCCGGTCGTACGCACACATCCGGAGACCGGCGAAAAGGTGCTCTTCGTCAACGGCAGCTTCACGACGCACTTCACCAACTACAACGTTCCCGCCAACGTACGCTTCGGGATCGACAAAGCGCCGGGCGCCAGCAACCTGCTCAACTACCTGGTCAGCCAGGCCACCATCCCCGAGTACCAGGTACGCTTTCGCTGGAAGAAGAACAGCGTGGCGTTCTGGGATAACCGCTCGACCCAGCACTACGCGGTGATGGATTACCCCGCATGTCACCGGAAGATGGAGCGCACCGCCATTGTCGGCGACGCCCCTTACTGAACGCCGGACGTGATCAACGTGCGCTGCCCCAGCCTGAACCGATCCGCTGGTGGGCAAGTGAAGACATTCCAGCACAACCTTTTACATGCATACCCAATCACGGAGACCACGTCATGAACGCCCCGCTTCCCGCTTCACTGCTCGCCAGCAGTGAGGCATCCCGCTTCCACTTGACTGCGCATCCGGATCACCATCGCATCCTGCATGTGCATATCGATCGCGATGCCCTGCAGGGGTTTCTTGATGATGTGCGCGGGATCGATGTACAGAACCTCGAATACGTACCATTCATGCGCTACGAGCTTGCAAGCGCGCTCGCCAGACATGTCGGCGAGGACTTCGCGACGGTAGTCAACGCAATCGTGAAGGACCGCAACCATGGCGGTCTGACCACCGGACTGCAGGGGCTGACAACGGACGCCGATGACTATGTGCGTTTTGGCACGGCCATTGGTCACCTGCTCGGCCAAGGCAACCACGATGCGATGTCGGGCACTTACTACGCGCGTTTCGTTGTCAAGCATACGGACAGCAGCGACTCCTATCTGCGCCAGGCCTATCGTCTCTTCACGATGCACACCGACGGCACTTTCGTCAGCGAGGCGACGGACTGGCTGCTGATGATGAAGTTTGCGGAAGAACATGCGGTGGGCGGCGAGTCCCGCTTCCTGCATCTGGACGACTGGGAATCGCGCGACCGCTTCGTCGGTCACCGGCTCGGGACTCAGCCGTTCCTTTACAAGGCGCCCGGCTCGAAGAACGTCAGCGACAAGGTCCAGCGCCCACTTTTCTTTCAGAGCGCGTTCGGGTTGTCGATGTCATTTATCGATCAGTTTGTACAGCCACGTGATCGTGAGGAAGCCGCATTCCTCCACGATCTTTCCAACTCCATGGAGGCCTCGCCGGGGACGAAGGAGGTATCGCTTCCCGTCGGTGATCTGGTGGTCCTGAACAACTACTTCTATGTCCATGGGCGCGCGCCGTTCGAACGTAACCCTGCGCTGTTCCGCGAACTGATGCGCCAGCGCGGGACGTTCGCCTGAGCCTGGATCCACACACCAAGATGACATCCAGCACTGAAACCACAGGGGCCCAGATGACTCCCGCCTCCGGCGCGCGCGCCGCGGCCGCGTATGGCGTCAGTCGGCAAATTCATCGACGTCTGCGCCCGATTCTTTCGCTTGCCGACTTCGAGCATGCAGCCAGACGGGTGCTCCCGCGCCCGATCTTTGGTTACATCGCAGGGGCCGCCGAGGACGAACGATCCCTTGTCGCCAACCGGACCGCCTTCGATGCATTGAGATTTCGCCCGAGGGTACTTGTCGATGTGTCGCAACGCTCTCAGTCGACCGAAATCTTCGGTCAGCGCTATGCGTCGCCGTTCGGAATTGCACCGGTCGGTATCAGTGCCATCGCGGCCTATCGCGGCGACGTGGTGCTGGCGCAAGCCGCGCGCGATGCACGGATTCCGGCAATCATGAGCGGCACGTCGTTGATTCCGATGGAAGCGGTGAGCGCCGCCGCACCCGGTACGTGGTTCCAGGCCTACTTGCCCGGCGACGTGTCGCGGCGGGATGCATTGATCGAGCGAATTGACGCGGCCGGCTTCTCCACGCTCGTACTTACTGTCGATATTCCCGTATGGGCGAACCGGGAGAACAATGTTCGCACCGGCTTCTCGCTGCCGCTGCGGCCATCCGTCCGGCTGGCGCTCGATGGCTTGTCACGTCCGCGCTGGCTAGCGTCCACCTTTGCACGAACGCTGCTGTCCAGTGGGATGCCGCATTTCGAGAACTCCTTTGCAACGCGTGGTGCGCCAATCCTGTCCGCCTCCGCGATCCGCGACACGACCGGACGCGATCATCTGAGCTGGTCCGATATCGAGCGAATCCGACGCAGATGGCGCGGTAATCTGGTCATCAAGGGCATCCTGCATGGATCCGATGCTGAACGCGCCGTTGCGCTGGGCGCCGATGGCATCATCGTTTCCAATCACGGTGGGCGCCAGCTCGATGGCGCCGTGGAACCGCTTGCGGTACTACCGGAAATCTGCGACCGCGTCGCACACCGGACAACCGTCATGATGGACAGCGGTATCCGGCGCGGCAGTGACGTGCTGAAAGCGTTGGCGCTGGGTGCCCGCTTCGTCTTTCTCGGGCGGCCTTTCATCTACGCCGCAGCGGTTGGCGGAGCGGAAGGCGTTGGTCACGCCATTACGCTGCTGCGCGATGAAGTCGATCGGAACATGGCCATGCTTGGCGCGCGGACGCTCGCCGATGTCAACGATTCCGTAGTCATCAAGTAACAAGTAATCAGGGCGCCATGGCCTTCGCCATGGCGCCCTGCGTGCCTTGCTGAGGAGCGTGATCGCTTAGATTACGAAGATGGACGACCCCGTGGTCTTGCGTGCTTCGAGGTCACGATGGGCCTGTACCGCATCCTCCAGTGCATAGCGCTGATTGATTGGGATACGGATGCGGCCTGCGGCCACATGACCGAACAGCTCATCCACCAGCTCTGCCTTCTCGCGAGGATCAGCGATATAGTCGGCCAACCCCGGCCGCGTCAGATACACCGAACCCTTGCGGGCCAGGATCTGCGGGTCGAACGGCGGGATTTTTCCGGATGCGGTGCCCACGCAGACCAGCAGGCCGCGACGCTTGAGCGAGTCCAGCGAAGACATGAAGGTAGCCTTGCCGACGCTATCGAATACCACGGAAACACCCACGCCATCGGTGAGTTCGCGCACCCGGCTGGCCACGTCCTCATGGCTGTAGTTGATCGTATGATCGCAGCCATATGCACGCGCCACTTCTGCCTTGGCATCGGTCGAAACCGTGCCGATCACCGTCAGCCCTACCAGCTTGGCCCATTGCGAGACGATCAGGCCAACTCCTCCGGCTGCCGCGTGCAGCAGCACGGTATCGCCCGGCTTGAACGGGTAGATGCGGCGCACCAAGTAGGCGGCGGACAACCCGCGCATGGTCATGGCCGCCGCAACTTCGCAATCAATGGCTTCCGGCAGCTTGATCAGCAACGCCGCGGAGATCAGCCGCTCGGTGCTGTAAGCACCCAGCGTGTTGATGAAGCCCGTGTACGTCACCCGGTCGCCCACCGCCAGATGCGTGACGCCTTCGCCAACGGCCTCGATGACGCCAGCCGCCTCGTTGCCGACACCGCTGGGCAGCGGAACCTGATAGGTACCCCCACGGAAATAGGTGTCCGCGAAGTTCAGCCCCACGGCGACGTGTCGAAGGCGGACCTCGCCCGGCCCTGGCTCGGCCACGCGCACATCCTCGAAGCGAAGCACTTCGGGCCCGCCCGTTTCGTAAAATTTGACGACTTTCGCCATGCTGTCTCCTTACCTCTATCAGAAATTTCAATTCCGCTGCTGATTGCAGCATGCCGCTTGCAGGTCAGCCAGGGCGGCATCCTTTCCTTGCGTCGCTCGCATGTTCGGGCCGTGCGGCAGTCCACGCTGTACCTGCCATGTCTCGCACTTGCCTTTGCATGACAGCGGCCGTTCAAGTCAAAACTGGCTCAATCGACCGGATCGTCGGCGTCCGGCGTGCCGAGATAGCGGCGCATCACGATGTCGTTCGAATCCCATGCAGCCAGTTCCGCAAGCATCGTGATCGTGACGGCGTAGCTCATTTGCGCGCCGATCCAACGCATCCATCGCAGGAAACCGCCCCCGCGACCGTCACCGCTCATGTCGGCCATCGCTTCCTTGGTCGTCATGTTTTCTCCTCGTCTCCTGATGTTCACTCGCAGAATACACAGCATTTTTTATTTATGTCGACATTTATCATGGTGTCACAAATGGTCAAGTCGATGGCATCCAGCGCAAAGCGGGGATCGACACAGGGACAGATGATCGGCTGGCACTTTTTGCAGACACCTGGCATAGCCAGTACCCGCCCCACAACATGGATAGCGATCATGAATTTCCTTGACGGCCACCTGTATCCCGAGAACCAGCAGCCTTTGATCATCACCGCCGCGCCCTACGCGCCGGGCTGGATTCCGTCGGACTTTCCCGAAGACATTCCCGTCACGATGGAAGAGCAGATCCAGAAGGCCGTGGATTGCTACGAAGCCGGTGCCACGGTGCTGCATCTGCACGTGCGGGAACCCGATGGCAGAGGCAGCAAACGCCTGTCGATGTTCAATGAGCTGATCGCAGGCGTACGCGCCCGCGTGCCGGAAATGATCATTCAGGTCGGTGGATCAATCAGCTTCGCACCCGAATCCGATGGCCAGGCGGCCAAATGGCTGAGCGACGACACCCGGCACATGCTCGCCGAACTCGACCCCAAGCCCGATCAGGTGACGGTGACCGTCAACACGACACAGATGAACGTGACGGAACATGCCGGAGAGGATGACTTCAAGGGCGTTTCGCGTGGCTTCCCGCACCTGTACGCTACTTACAAGGACATGATCGTGCCCTCGAACCCCAGTTGGGCGGAAGAGCACATCCGGCGCCTGACGGCCGCTGGCATTCAGAGCGAGTTCCAGTGCTACAACATCAACAGCTTCGAGACGATCGAGCGAATGATCCGCCGTGGCGTCTACAAGGGCCCACTCGTCATGAACTGGGTGGCCATCAGCGGCGGCATGGATCAGGCCAACATCTATAACCTGGCCAACTTCCTGCGCGCCGCGCCCGATGGCGCCGTGATAACGGTGGAAAGCTCCGTGTTGAACGTGCTGCCAGTGAACATGATCGGCATCGCGCTGGGCTTGCACGTGCGATGCGGCATCGAGGACGTGCTATGGAACCAAACACGCACGGGAAAGATGAGCTCGGTGGAGCAAATCAAGCAACTTGTACGCATCTCCGGCGAGTTCGGTCGCCCCATTGCGACCGCGGCACAAGCTCGAGAGATCATGAAGATTGGCGTCTTCTACGACACCGCCGAGGAAACGCTCCAGGCCAATGGTTTCGCGCCCAATCGTAATGGTGGCAACCAGGGCTTCCTTCGCAAGCCAACCTGATTCGTCTGCGAGGGCCGATCCTTCAGCGCGTGGATGCGCCAGGTAAGGTTCCGGCCCTCGGCTCTTTCCTTCCTCCTCCTTCCTCTTCTCTCCAACACGCTTTGGGAAGAGGTCCCATGCGCCTATGCAGAACAGTCGTAACCGCCCAATTCGCCACCGCAATTTCCGCATGCGGACAATAAGCCTCAATAGTCAGTATCTGAAAAACCACATTGACCTAGGGCATCGGTGCAAATGATAATCGCTCCCATTCAAATTATTACAATGCGTTACAGAACGTACAAAAAGGGAAATGAGCCGTTATCTGCACAAGAAGTACATTGTTCGAACCCTGGCAGCATGCCCCGCACTGCTGGTCAGCCTTGTCCACGGACAAACCGGGACACCCGAACTGCAATCGCTGCCGCCTGTCACCGTCAAGGCCGACGTCAGCAAGGAACTTGGCGCAGGCTATAACCCGCCCAACGCGGTCAGCGCCACCAAGACCGACGCACCGCTGCGCGACATTCCGCAAACTGTTAACGTGGTGACCGCCGAGGTCATGCAAGACCAGCACGCCACGTCCATGCAGGACGCGCTGAAGAACGTGCCGGGCGTGAGTTTTTCCACCGGTGACGGACAGCGCGACCAGGTGTCGATTCGCGGCTTCACCGCGATTGCCGACCAGTTTGTCGACGGCATTCGTGACGATGCGCTTTACTTCCGCGATCTGTCCAACGTCGACCGCGTCGAAGTCATCAAGGGACCGGCCGCCGTGCTGTATGGCCGTGGTTCGTCGGGCGGTCTGATCAATCGCGTGACCAAGAAGCCGGGCATCGACGTCACCGACTTTGCGCTGAGCTACGGCATGTGGGCCGACCGCCGCGTAGAAGGCGATGTGGGCCGCGTGTTCGCTGATGGCGCCGCAGCCTTCCGCATCACCGCCGCCCATGAGGAAGCAAACAGTTATCGATCGCAGCAGTTCCTGAACCGCACCGCAGTGGCGCCGTCGCTGGAGCTGCGCATCGCGCCCCAGACCACGGTTCTGTTGCAGGCCGACTACCTGGAAGACCGGCGCGTCACCGACTTCGGCGTTCCTGCGTACAAGGGGCGGCCCGTTGCCGTCGATCCGTCCACGTACTACGGTGCCGCCAACGCGCGTGACGCCGACTACAGCCAGAGCCGCGTGTATTCGGGCACGGCCACGGTCAATCACCGCTTCAATGAGAACTGGTCGATCCGCAATGCCACGCGCTACTACCACTACTCGCTGGATCGGAACAACACGCTGCCGGGCACCGTCAACGAATCGGCGCTGACCGTAAGCCTGAACCGTTCGAACGTCTATCGTGAGGAACACGGCTGGTTCAACCAGACCGATCTGACGCAGAAGGCCGAGTTCTTCGGCATGAAGCATGAACTGCTGTATGGCGTGGAAGTGGGCCAGCAGAACAAGGATCTGGTGAACTATTCGCGCAACAACATCGCGACGGTCGACCTGTTCAATCCCGTTCTGCCCACGCTGCCGCGCCTGCTGGGCGGTAATCCGGGAACGAGCAACCTCGGCATCTTCAAGACGCTCGGGATCTATACGCAGGACATGATCCAGTTCAGCGAACAGTGGAAGGCGCTGGTTGGCGTGCGCTACGACCGCTTCGAACAGGAGACGATCCAGCGTATCGCCGGGCAGCAGAACCTGTCGCGCACGGACAATAACTGGAGCCCCCGCGCCGGCCTGGTGTGGCAGCCGTCGAAGCAGCAGTCGTACTACGTTTCCTGGAGCCGCTCGTTCCAGCCGTCCGGCGAAGCCTTCTCGCTGGCCGCGAACAATGCTCAGCTGGCACCGGAAACCACGCGCAACACCGAAGTCGGCGCCAAGTATGACTGGCTCGATGGCAAGGCCACCACGACCGTTTCGCTGTTCCGCATCGAACGTACCAACATCAAGGTTGCCAATGCCACGAACACAGCGCTGATCCCGATCGGCGAACAACGCACTGACGGTCTGGAACTGAGCGGCGCGGCCGAACTCGGCGGCGGCTGGCGCATGCTGGCAGGCTATGCCTACCTGGATGCCGAGATCACCAAGTCGACTCCGGCACTGCAGGGCAAGCAGGCCACGCTGACGCCGCGCCATTCCGGCAACTTCTGGATCACGAAAGACCTGGGCCACGGCTTTGGTCTGGGCGGCGGCCTGAATCTGGTGGGCGCACGACAGGCCGATCCGGCCAACACCGTGACGCTGCCCGGCTACGTCACGGCCGACATGGTGGCCTGGTACCGCCGCGGCAAGTTCGAAGCACAGCTCAATGTGTACAACCTGTTCAACCAGGGTTACATCGTTTCAGGGCACGGATCGAGTCCAAACCTGAATATGCCGGGCGCCCCGCGTAGTGTGATGGGGACGGTGCGGTATCGGATGTAAGTGCACGAGGTGCAAACCTGGTGATGCGGCTGACGGTGCGGTGGCATTGTCGGCCGCTTTGCACTCCGCGCTGTCTGTCTCCGCCTATGCGTTATTTCTCCGCTGCCACAGCGCGTGGCAAAGCGAATCCGGGCGGTACCTTGGCCCACGGGTAGCCCTTCAACGCCATCTGATAGGCGGCGTCGTAGAGTGCACGCATGTATTCGGTATCGAACTCTTCTTTGTGGGGAGCGTTAAAGCTTGCGGGGATGAAGGCAAGGTTGAAATCGACGGCATCGCGATTGGCCGTCGCATAGATGCGGTAAAGGTCGCCGACGCCTTGGCTTTGGATCATCGATGCGACCGCGCGAGAGGCAATGCTCATCGTAGAGCGTTCCACCTGCACCCAGTCTGCGTCGAGTCGAGCGCGACCTTGCCGCCCTCAAGTTAGTGAAACAATTCTGTGTAGGACAAGATTCCGCGTCCAGTTCCACCGGCTACCAGAACCCTGCCATCTGACAGCAACGTTGCCGTGTGCTGCTCGCGTGTTTGCTCAAGACTCCCGACTTGAGACCAGATCCCGGTCGCAGGATCGTACAACTCGCTGGCGAACAAATCCCTGCCGTCGGTGCCGCCAGCCACCAGCACACGCCCGCTGGTCAGCAGCGTGGCGGTATGGAAATCACGTGCCTGTCGCAAGCTGCCTGTCATTGCCCATGTACCCGTCGCCGGATCGTAGAGTTCGGCGGTTGCAAGAACTTTTTTGCCGTCCACTCCCCCGACTGCGAGCACCCTGCCGTCGGTGAGCTGCGCGGCCGCATAGGCGTTGCGGGCCTGGCTCATGCTGCCGGTTGGAGACCAGGTTCCCGTGACGGGGTCATAGAGTTCGGCCGAAAACAGTGCGTCGCCGCCGATACCTTCACCGCCGGCTACCAGGACCCTGCCGTCAGGCAGCAGGGCGGCAGTGTGTTGCTCGCGCGCCTGGCCGAGGCTGCCGGTCGGCGACCAGGTGCCCGTGGCCGGATCGTAGAGTTCGGCGGAAGACAGTGCGCCTTTGCTGCTGCCCTGGCCCTCGCCGCCTGCCACCAGTACACGACCATCGCGCAGCATCGTCGCGGTGTGACTGTCACGCGGCTGGCCGAGGCTGCCGGTCTGCGACCAGCTACCCGCGACCGGGTCAAACAGTTCCGCCGAGGAAAGCGGGTTGCGCCCCGCGTCGCCGTACCCCCCTGCCACCAGGACCCTGCCGTCAGGCAGAAGCGTGGCCGAGTGCGCTTGCCTGCTTTGCCCAAGGCTGCCGGTCTGTGTCCAACTGTTCGTGGATGGGTCAAACAACTCGGCGGAGGACAGCGCCCGCTTCCTGTTCCCTGCAGCCACCAGGACTCGCCCGTTGGGCAACAGCGTGGCCGTATGCCGGAAACGCCCTTGATTCATGGCATCGGCGGGCAGCCACTGGCCGACCTGCGCTGCAGCCACCGTGATAGTGAACTGTGTGGTGACGCTGCCGGCACTATTGCTGGCGGTAACGACAAACGTCGTCTGGGCCAGTTCAGCACTCGGCGTGCCGCTGATTACCCCGGTCTGCGTGTTGAAGCTCAATCCGGCCGGCAACGCACGAGATACCGAAAACTGAGTGGCTTCGCCACCGGAGTACTCGGGTTCGTTATCCACGATCGGCACGCCGACAATGTATTCGGGTAGGGAATCCGCATAGACGAGACCGGCCGGCGGTACGGCCACTGCAACCACTTCGATGGTCAGCAGGGCCTGGACGCTGTCCACGCTGTTGGCACCCATCACCGTATAGACCGCCGGTGCGGTCACTGTCGTGGGGATACCAGTGATGATGCCGGTCTGCGGGTCAATGGCGAGGCCCGCCGGCAGTACCGGTGACACGCTGTACTGGGTGATCTCGCCACCCGTGCTGATTGGCGTGTTGGGCGTGATTGAGGCGTTGGTCGGGTAAATGATCGACCGGTCCAGGTAGTCCAGGCCATCTGGCGCGATGGGAGCGCCCTTGACCTCGATTTCGACCCGGGTGGTGGTGCTGCCGGCAGCGTTGCTCGCGGTGACCGTGTAGACGGTGGCATGGCTGACCCCGACAGGTGTGCCGCTGATCGTACAACTCTGCGAATCGAGGCTCAGACCTGGAGGCAGTGGCGGCGACACCGTGCATTGTGTGATTGCACCACCGCTGTTGCTCACCGTCTCCGGGACGATTGGGACGCCTACAGCGTAGATCGGCGATTCATCACGTTCGACCAGACCCGCTGGCGCCGCAAGAACATTGGTAGTACCGCCATCGCCATTGCTGCATCCTGTCACGACGATTGCCAGAGGCATGAGCAATGTTGCCAGCCAGCGCAGATTTGCCATTTCGGGCTCCCGCCGGTTCTTTGATGTGATTAGCATAGGTCGCGATACTGCGACGGGGTGGGGGAAATCAGTGAGCCAGGGAACTCGCGCACGGCTGCAGACGGCCGGGCGCCGCAATTCATTCGGCAGTCCTTTTCCCACCTTCCGGACTGTTTTTTATGTCGAGCGCCGAACTCCCATTGGGTGGCTACTTTTATATCTATTGACAGGCCAATCGCCTTTACTTCATTCAAAAGGACGGGTGCGATGGTCTCGAGTGGGCGCCCGCCTTGGCACAGATCGTGTGACACGCAAGGACATTGCAAAGGAAGATGCGCCGTGGGCAAAAACGCTTCCAGGCCCGGTGGGCCGGGGACCACTGGCGGCATTCAGGACGAGACCACTGGCGTCCGCGGATGGCGTGGGGTGTTTCCCCCTGCCCGCTGGCTACCGGCCTACCAGGCGCAGTGGCTGCGGCACGACATCGTCGCGGGCGTGACGCTGGCCGCCTATGGCATTCCGGTTTCCCTCGCCTATGCGTCGCTCGCCGGACTGCCGCCGCAGTATGGGATCTATTGCTACCTGGCCGGCGGCCTCGCCTACGCGCTCTTCGGCTCGTCGTGCCAGCTCGCCATCGGGCCGACTTCGGCGATCTCGATGCTGGTGGGCGCTACGGTGGCGGGCATGGCGGGCGGTGATCCGGGACGCTGGGCGTCCATCGCGGCCCTGACGGCGCTGCTGATCGCGGCCATGTGCGCGGCGGCATGGCTACTGCGGCTGAGTTCGCTGGTGAACTTCATCAGCGAGACGATCCTGCTCGGCTTCAAGGCCGGCGCGGCGCTAACCATCGCACTCACCCAGCTTCCCAAGCTGTTCGGGGTCAAGGGAGGCGGCGAGTCGTTCTTCGACCGGATCACCATCCTCGCCGGGCAGATTCCCGACACCAACCTGGCCGTGCTCGCATTCGGACTAGCCGCGCTGGCCGTTCTGATGCTTGGCGAGAAGTACCTGCCGGGGCGGCCGGTGGCGCTCCTCGTCGTGGTGCTCTCCATCTTCATCCTGTCGGTGACGCCGCTGGGTACGCTGGGCTTCAAGGTCGTTGGTGCGCTGCCGCAAGGGCTGCCTGCGCTCCATCTCCCGGAACTGCGGCCAAGCGATGTGGACGGGGTGATTCCGCTGGCGTTTGCGTGCCTGCTGCTGTCCTACGTGGAGAGCGTCTCGGCGGCGCGCGCGCTCGCGCAGGCACACGGCGACGAGATCGACCCGCGCCAGGAACTGCTCGGGCTCGGTGCAGCGAACCTGGCGGCCGGGCTATTCCAGGCCTATCCGGTCGCGGGAGGCCTGTCGCAGTCGTCCGTCAACGACAAGGCCGGCGCCCACACGCCGCTCTCACTGGTATTTGCCTCCGTGACGATCGGCCTGTGCCTGATGTTCCTGACGGGCCTGCTTGCCAACCTGCCCAACGTAGTGCTCGCTGCCATCGTGCTGGTGGCGGTCAAGGGGCTGATCAACATTGCGGAACTGCGCCACGTCTGGCGTGCGAGCCGCTTCGAATTCGGGGTGTCGATGGTGGCGTTCGCTGCCGTGCTGCTGCTGGGCATCCTGAAAGGCGTGATCGTCGCGGTGCTGGTGTCGATGCTGT
>VFQP010001861.1_pt1 | contig 25697 bp, 21 predicted proteins | sample 3512351 | NCBI WGS metagenome assembly VFQP01 (sample SAMN10412372, study PRJNA504923) | tailings metagenome | isolation source: Relicate 1 Philex TSF1 revegetated site | place: Philippines: Tuba, Benguet | collected 2017-08-29
GCATTGCGCGCCTGCACGATCTGGTTCTCCAGTTCGGGAACGCTGCTCAACGTACCCAGGTACTGGGTCTTGGCCTGCTGCAGATCGAGCTCGTCGCTTTCACCAGCCTTGAACAGCCGCTCGGTGATCTCGAAACTGCGCTGCTGCAGGCGCGCGTTATCGCGCGCAATGGCCAGACGCGCCTCGGCCGCGCGCATGGCATAGTAGGTGGATGCAAGCTGGGCGTGCAGCAGGACCAACATGTTCTCGTGATTGGCGCGCGCGGCGAAGTATGCGGCATCGGCCGATTCGATCGCGCGCGCAAAACGCCCCCAGAAATCGAGCTCCCAGCCGATGTCGACACCGGCGCTGTATTCCCAGAGGCGACTGGACTGTGCCGTGGCGCCGGACTGGCGACTGTGCACGTACATGATGTCCGCGCCCGCCTGTTGGACCTGCGGATAGCGCCCGGCCAGCGCCATGCCAAGCTGCGCGCGCGCCTCCATCACACGCAGTCCCGCAATGCGCACACCGGCGTCCTGCGCGTCAGCCGCGGCAATCAGGCGCTCCAGTATTGGATCGCCAAACACCTGCCACCATTGACCCATGTCGGGCATGGCCTCCTGCAGACTGGCCTGTGCAACGGCATCGCTATGCCATTGTGCCGGCCATGCCTCGCGCTGCAAGCTGAAATCCGGCCCCACCCTGGCGCAACCGCTCGCGACGGCGGCGGCGCCCATCCAGCCCAGAAGCGCGCGCCCCCCGGGTGCCATGCCTAGCCACCACTGACCGGCGCATTGCCATCCGCCCGGGGTCTGCCAACCGCTTCGACAGGTACGTTGTCCTCCTCGCGACCGACTTCGAGGTACGCCTGTGGCACCGGGTCCTCCACCCATTGCCAGAACAGCTGGTAGCCCACGGCCAGCGCAATCGGCCCGATAAACAATCCGATCACACCGCCCGTCACCATGCCACCCAGCGCGCCGATCAGCACCACCGGCATCGGCACATCGACGCCACGCCCCAGCAGCAGCGGCTTGAGTACGTTGTCCGCAAGGCCCGCGATGAAGACATAGACCGCAAACACGACGTTCATCGCGCTCATGCCTTCAGTGGCAAACACATACAGGATCACCGGAATCGTGATCAGCGTTGCCGGCAGTTGCATGATGCCGAGCAGCAGCACCGCCAACGCCAGCAGGCCGGCCCCGGGCACGCCCTTGACAATGAAGCCAATGCCAATCAGCAGCATCTGGATAAACGCTATGCCCACCACACCTTGCGCCACGGCACGCACGGTCGCGGTACAAAGCGAGGCAATGCGCGGACCGCGTTCCGGCCCCGAGATACGCGACATGATCTGCACGGCGCTACGCTCGCCGGCTTCGCCATAGGCCATGAAGATGCCGGCGATGATCAGCGCACCGACGAAGACCAGCAACCCGATGCCCACACCGCCCACGGCACCCAGCACCGTCACGCTGGCCGCCTTGATCTGCGGCGCCAGCTTCTGCGCGAGCGCCGTGGCATCGGTAGCCGCCAGCAGCCAGAAATCGTAGAGCCGCTGCCCTACCACCGGCCAGCCAGCTACCGATTCCGCGGGCGGCGGCACATGGAACTCGCCGCTCTTGGCAATCGCCATGGCGTGCTCGACTGATTCGATCAACGCCACCCCCAACAGGTAGGTGGGGACCATCACGATGGCAATGACCAGCACGATGATCAGGGTCGCGGTGCGTCCCTCGCCGGCAAATACCTTGCCGCGCAGCCGTGTCTGCAGTGGGTAGAGCGTGATCGCCAGAATCAGCGACCACATCATGAGATTCAGGAACGGACGGAAGATCTGGAAGCAGAACACCGCCAGCAGCGCGATCAGGCCGAACCGGATCAGGATATCGATTGCGGTACGGGATACCGTGGCAACCGGAAACCGGGCTTGTTGCATGGATAGCCTCCCATGCGGTTGGCATGCGCCATCGCTAAGGTTGCCGGCGCCTGCGCGCCACGGCAACCAGGATGGCTCCCACCGCGAACATGACAATGCACCCAAGAAGCCAGTCCCGGGCCAGTACGTTCACCAGATAGCGCGGCGGATCACTGCCGGTTCTGAACATCTGCACCTCCAGCCCGCGCAACGCAAACCTGAACAGATTCAGCTTGTCCGGCATCTGTCCGCTGGGGTCGCTGAAGAAAATGCCCAGCACGGCCAACCACAGCGCCCCTACCATCAACAGGAATCCGCATTTATGCATGATGGCCAACTCGATCCCACCCTAAGGAAAGAGTCAGCCAATCTCCTCGCCATTGCAATTGGTCCTTGGGCCAAGCATTGGACCAAAGGCCCTTGCCAAGAGCCGGACCAATGTCCAGATTGATATAGTGAGGCGCGCTGCGCGCCGGCCTCGGAGATCGGACATGGCAAGAAAGGCACGGGTAGAAGCGGAGCATGCGGAAGCTGCCAGCGCGCTTGGCCGCAAGGAATACGACAAGGCGTTGAGTGAACTCCACGTCGAACTGGTGCATTTGCAGGATTGGGTCAAGGCCACCGGCGCCAAGATCTGCATAGTGTTCGAGGGACGCGACGGCGCCGGCAAGGGCGGCACCATCAAGGCCATCACCGAACGGGTCAGCCCGCGCATCTTCCGTGTGATTGCGCTGCCCGCTCCCACCGAGCGCGAGAAGAGCCAGATGTACATGCAACGGTACATCCCGCATCTTCCCGCCGCGGGTGAAGTCGTGATATTCGACCGTAGCTGGTACAACCGCGCTGGGGTGGAACGCGTCATGGGGTTCGCCGATGACGCCCAGGTGGATATCTTCCTGCGCGCCGTGCCGCTGATGGAGCGCGCCATCGTTGGCTCCAATATCCAGCTGATCAAGTATTGGCTGGAAGTCAGCCCCGAGGAACAGACGCGCCGCCTGGAGTCCCGCATCCAGGACGGCCGCAAGACCTGGAAGCTGACCGACATGGACCTGAAGTCCTACAGTCGCTGGTATGACTATTCGCGCGCGCGCGACGCCATGTTCGCGGCCTCCGACACCGACTATGCGCCGTGGCATGTGGTGCGGTCCGACAACAAACGCCGTGCGCGGCTCAACATCATCAGCCACCTGCTCGATTCGGTACCCTACAAACGGATGCCGAAGAAGAAGGTCGTGTTGCCGGCGCGGCAAAAGCCGGGCTCCTACAAGGAACCCGACTATCCATATCGCTATATTCCGGAAAAATTCTGACGGCTTGTCTGTCAGTCCTTCATCCGTCAGTCCTTCAGCATCGTCTTTTTCCAGTCGCCATCGGGCTGCTGGCAATACCAGCCGGTCCAGCGTTCCGGCTGGCGTCCTTTCTGGCGCAGTTCGCTGCGGACCTTGCGGCAGCGCAGGCCGTTCTCCGTGCGCGTGGTCAATGGCGTAAACGTACCGTCGGTGGCCATGCCCTTGGCATTGGGCGACAGGTGAAACGGTACGCTGGTGCCATCGCCAGTCTCGGACAGCGTCTTGCCGAATGCACTGATCAGTTCCGTGGTCTGGTCCTTGTTCAGCGTGCCGATGATTGTGCCGTTCATGAAATGGTCGAAGTAGGCGTGGGCTGGCCACGCGCCGGCAACCAGGGCAGCAGCGCACAGCGCACGCAATCGCGCAGAGTATTTCAAGTCAGCCTCCTTGCCGGACAACGCCGTCTATTTGGCGGCTCCCGGCGTCACGGATACCGCGACTGCCTCAGTATAGACAGCCTGCACACGATCCCCCTTCTTGATGCCTTTCATCTGGTCGGGGTCCTCCACCAGCAGATCGACGGTACGTCCGCGTGGCCCCTTGACCGTGACGGTCCGCGTATCCTGGTTGATGGCCACCACCTGCGCCACCACGGTGACCTCGCGCCCGACCCGGCCACCGGGCTTCGCGCCTGGCTCGGACCGTTCGGCGATCTCGCGTTCCTGCATGGTCGCCGCACCACTGCCCTTCTTCAGGCTGACCGTCAGTGCCTCGTTGTATTCGACGGTGACCTTGTCTCCGACCCGCAACTGGTCAAAGTTACGCGCCTCATCGCCGACGGTCATGTCCACGACCTTGCCGGCCTGGGTCTTGAGCGTTACCTTGCGCGTCTTGGCGTCGATGGCGGTGATGGTTGCCGTCACCGTCGCGGTACCGGTTGCCGTGGTCTGGCCTGCGGTACGCGTCACGTCCATCTTCATGTCTGGCTGCTGCGCATGACTCATGGCTGGCAGCCAGCACAGCAATGCCACGGGAATCACAACTCGCTTGAGCAGCATATCAACCTCCTCGTCAATGACAGATCGACCCGTTCGATGTCTTCGCGCGTGCCGTCATGCCACCATTTCACGCGTTGCCTCCGGTCGGTGCGGCAGGGCCCGCGCCGGGGTCCGTGCCCTTTGCGGCCTGCCGCGCCAGCTTCTTCTTGCTTTCGCGCTCGAGTCCCCAGAAGAACAGCGGGATAAAGAAGATCGCGATCACCGTCGCGCCGAGCATGCCCCCAATCACGCCGGTCCCCAGCGATTGCCGGCTGGCCGCCGAGGCACCGCTGGCGATCGCCAGCGGAATGCAACCCAGGATAAAGGCCAGCGACGTCATGATGATCGGCCGCAGGCGCAGCTTGGATGCCTTGACCGCCGCGTCGTAGGCGCTCATGCCTTCCTTGACGCGCATCTCCACCGCGAACTCGAAGATCAGGATGGCGTTCTTGGCCGCCAGGGCAATCAGCACGGTCAGCCCAATCTGGAAGTAGACGTCGTTCTCCATGCCACGCAGCAGGATGCCGACCAATGCCCCGAACAGCGCAAACGGCACGGCCAGCAGCACCCCGAGCGGCAATGACCACTTTTCATACTGGGCAGCCAGGATCAGGAACACCATCAACAGTGCAAATCCGAACACCATCGCGGCCGTCGAACCGGCCTTCTTCTCTTCATAGGCCTGCCCGCTCCAGGCAAAGCTGTACCCCTCGCCCAATACTTCCGCAGCTACCGCCTCCATGGCCTGCAAGGCCTGGCCGGAACTGTAGCCCGGTGCCGCGTCGCCGGTGATCTTGGCCGCCGGGAAATTGTTGAAGCGCGTCACCAGGTCCGCGCCGGCCACGTAGCGCGAGGTCGTCACGGCCTTGATCGGCACCATCTCGCCGCGCGCATTGCGCACATAGACCTTGTCGATATCTTCTGGACGCGAGCGGTATTCTGGCTCGGCCTGGAGGATCACCTGGAACAACCGGCTGTTCTTGGGAAACTGGCTGACATAGAGCGAGCCGAACATGGTCTGCAATGCCGAGTACACCTGCTCCACCGGCACGCCCTGCGTTTCCGCGCGTTCGCGGTCAAGGTCAACCAGCAGTTGTCGCGACCGCGTATTGATGGTGGTACTGACACCGCGCAGTTCGGGTCGCTGCCGCGCCTTGGCAATGAAAGCGCGCGTGCGCTCCTCGAGCTGCTGGTAGCTGCCGTCACCAGTACTCTGCAGCCAGAACTCGAAGCCACCGGTAGTGCCGAGACCCGGAATCGACGGCGGATTCACCGGGATCACCAGCCCTTCGCGATAGGTTGAGAATTCCTGGTTGGCCTTGGCAATCAGGTCCTCCGCGCTCTCGCCCTTGCCGCGTTCATGAAAGCCCTTGAGCGTGATGAACAGCGTACCCGCGTTGGACTTGTTCTGCGAATCGATCAGGCTGAAGCCATCGGGCACGGCCACAGACTTTACGCCCGGCTGCTTCTCGAACCATTCCGCGGCGCGGCTCGACAGTGCCCCCGTGCGATCCAGGCTGGCCGCGTCGGGCAGGATCACCGCGCCCAGCAGGTAGCCTTGGTCTTCCACCGGCAGGAATGACGACGGAATACGCACGAACATCAATACACTGATCGCGATCAGCGCTGCCACCAGCGCAAGCGAGATCACCGTGCGCCGGATCACGGCCTGCACGACCGACCCATAGCCCTCCACCAGGCGGTCGAAACTGCGGTTGAACCAGCGGAAGAAGCGGTTCTTCTCATGGCTGCCCGGCTTGAGCAGGATGGCGGCCAGCGCTGGCGACAACGTCAGCGCCACCACGCCCGACAGCAGCACCGATACCGCGAGCGTGATGGCAAACTGCTTGTAGAGCTGGCCCGTGATGCCGGACAGGAACGCCACCGGAATAAACACCGCCAGAAGCACCAGCACGATGGCGATCACCGGACCGCCTACTTCGTCCATGGCAGCCTTGGCGGCCTCCTTGGGAGGCATGTGGAATTCCATCATGTTGCGCTCGACGTTCTCGATTACCACGATGGCGTCGTCCACCACGATACCGATCGCCAGCACCATGCCAAACAGCGTTAGCATATTCACTGAAAAGCCGAACGCGGCCATGGCCGTGAAGGTGCCGATGATCGACACCGGCACCGCCAGGATCGGCACCAGCGTGGCCCGGAAGCTCTGCAGGAACAGGTACACCACCAGGATCACGAGGATCACCGCATCGCGCAATGTGTGCACCACCTCGTTGATCGATTCCTGCACGAACTCGGTGGTATCCAGCGCGATGTCATATTCGAGGCCCGGCGGGAACGTCTTCTTGGCCTCGGCCAGCGACTTTTTGACCGCCTGTGCCACGGCCAGCGCGTTCGCACCCGGTTGCTGATACACGGCCAGCAACGTGGCGGTCTTGCCCTTGTAGCGGCTGCGCAGCGAATAGTCCTTGGATCCCAGCTCGGCGCGGCCCACGTCCTTGAGCCGTACCAGCGCCGCATCGCCCGACGCCGCGCGCAGGATGATGTTCTCGAACTCCTTCGGCTCCGTCATGCGCCCCTTGGTAGTGACCGGAAAGGTTTGCTTGACCGGTCCCGAGGTCGGCGCCTGGCCAATCCGGCCGGCCGAGAACTGCTCGTTCTGGTTCGACACCGCATTCTTGACATCCTCGGCCGTGATGCTGAGCTGCGCCATACGGTCAGGCTTCAGCCAGATGCGCATCGCATAGTCCGGCGTGCCAAAGATGGCTGACTGGTTGGCCCCGGGAATCCGCTTGAGCGCGTCGAGGATATAGATGCTGGAGTAGTTGTCGACAAAGGTCTGCGCGTAGCTGTTGTCGGGCGAGTAGACGGCAATCACCATCATGAACGCCTGCGAGCGCTTTTCCACCGTGACACCTTGCCGGGTCACCGCGTCAGGCAGCGTTGGCAACGCCAGATTGACGCGATTCTGCACGTCGACCTGCGCCAGTGACGGGTCCGTGCCGATCTCGAAGTAGGTCGTCAGCGTCATCGCGCCAGTGGAGGAACTGGTGGACGACATGTAAAGCATGTTGTCCGCGCCATTGACCTGCTGCTCGATCGGCGCGGCCACGTTTTGCGCCACCACTTCGGAGCTGGCGCCCGGGTATGTGGTGGAGACCGTGATGCTGGGCGGCGTGATATCGGGAAACTGCGCCACGGGCAGGTTGAACATCGCCACCAGCCCGCCGACCACGATGATGATCGACAGCACCGAGGCAAAGATCGGCCGGTCGATAAAGAAGTGCGACAACTTCATGACGCCGTCCCCTTGGCGGCGTCAGGCTTTGCCGGGCCTGCCGGCGGCGGTTGGCCGCCCGGCGCAGAGGGAGGGGGTCTGTCCGTGGCCTGGCGCGGCGGTGCGTCCACGGGCTTGACCGGTGCGCCCGGTGCCAGCCGTACCGATCCGTCGACGATGACCGTGTCGCCCTCACGCAGACCCGAGCGGATGACCCAGTTGCCCTGCGACCATTCGCCCACATCGACCACGCGCGACTCTGCCTTGTTGTCCTTGCCCACGATCCATACCGACTGGCCGCGCTGCCCCTGTACCACGGCTTCCTGCGGCACGGTGATGGCTTTCGTGCGCATCGCGCCGATCAGCCGCACCCGAACGAACTGGCCTGGACGCAGCGTACCCTCGGCGTTTGGCAACTCGGCGCGGACCAGATAGGTACCGGTTTCGGAGTTGAACGATGCATCGGCAAACGCGATGCGGCCGCGCCGCGGATAAATGCTGCCATCCGCCAATACGATCTCGACCTCCAGCGCACCACGGTCCGGCATCTTCAGCGCACCGGATGCGGTCTGCGACTGGTGCTCCAGAACCTCGTTCTCCGACAAGCTGAAGTTGACCCAGATCGGATCGAGCTTGGCCACGTAGGTGAGCAGGCTGTTGGAGGCATCGATATAGGAGCCCACCTGCTTCTTGGCATAGCTGGACAGGCCACTGACAGGCGCCGAGATCGTGGTGTAGCCGAGGTTCAGCCGGGCATTGGTCACATTGGCCTTGGCCTGCTCCACCGCCGCGGCCGCAGCCTGTTCATTGCCGGTGGCATCGTCCAGGTCCTTCTGGCTCAATGCATTCCTGGCGGCCAACGGACGTACGCGCGCGAGGTTGGCACGCGCGGTGGTCAGGCGCGCCTGCTGCTGGGCCAGCTCGGCCTGCGCGGCATCGAGTGCTGCCCGGAACGGCTTCTGGTCCATGCGGAACATGACCTCACCGGCCTTGACCAGCGAGCCTTCGGTGTACAGGCGCTGCTCCAGGAAACCCGCGACGCGCGCGCGAATCTCCACCTGTTGCGAGCTCTGCGTCTCGCCAACGAACTCGAAGGTCAGCGGCACGTCGCGCAATGCCACCTTGACCACCCCGACTTCGGTGACCGGCGGTGCGGCAGGCCCCTTGGCTTCCTGCTTGTTGCAGCCACCCAGCGCCAGTGCGGCCAGAACCAGCAACGCGCACCGCCTGCTTACGGTTTCCAGACCGCTAACCATCGCATTCCTCCCCCGCCACGCTCCAGCCGGCCGTCGTGCGCCGGAGCCAGGCACGTTAGCGCACGTTAGCTGAAGCGCTCTCTCAATATCAGGGCATTGATCTTGTGGCCGTTCCAGAACACCCCGTGGATGCGCGGCACAAGCCGTTGCAGCGTGGCCAGCTCGACCGTATGGAAGGTCAGCGTCACCGACGGCCGCGTGCCGTCACCCTCCTGCCGTTCGTATTCGTCGTAGGGTGGAAAGCCGTAGCGTGTCAGAAAATCCTTGACCTGATCCTCGGTGGTGTCCGGATGGAGGTTGGAAAGCATCAAAAGCGTCATATGCCGGTCCCCTTTACGACTGCCGGGCCTTCCATGCGGCACGGCGTCGGCAAGTCGTCCTGCTAACAGTGTGTCTTCTTCGGCCCGAATGGCAATTGGACCAAGGACCAAAGCCTCGAAGGAAAGGCTAGAGCATCACGCTGCGTACGAGGTCTACCAGTTGCGCGGCATTGAAAGGCTTGCGCAGATAGCCGATGGCCCCGGCGGACAACGCCTTGTCACGTGCTTCGGGCACGTCATGCGCCGTAATGAAGATCAGCGCCAGCGGGATGCCGGACAGTTGCTGCTGCACCTCCAGTCCATCCACGCCCGGCATGCACACGTCCAGAATTACACAAGCTGGCTGATACGCTGGCTGCGCATGCATGCGGTCCAGAAAGTCGATGCCACTGGTAAATGTGTCCACCGTGATGCCCGCGGCGCGCAGCAGCCTGGAAATGGCACGTGCGACCGACGCGTCATCGTCCACAACCACCACGAATTGTCTGATTGCTCCCATACGCAAGGCGTCACCGGACCGAAGGTAAGCATGTATTACCCTAGGCTACGAGACGCGGGCCATCGGCGATATTGGCCCATGGTCCAGCCGTGGCGCGATGTGCGCGGCCGGCTCAGGCACGTGGTCCGGCGGTCATCCCCATGCGGTCCGCAATGCGAACCAGCGCCGGCAGCGAGTCGACTTCGAGCTTCTGCATGACGTGGGCCCGATGTACCTTGATAGTCTTCTCCACAGTGCCGAGCTGGCTGGCGACCTGCTTGTTGCGAAATCCCGTAACGATCCATGCCAGCACTTCACGTTCGCGCGGTGTCAGCCGATCCACCTTCTGCCGCATGTCCCGCAGCTCGCGCGCCTGCGTAAACTGCTGGAGTGCGCATTCGCACGCCTTGTCCACCGCGACCAGCAACTGCGCATCCGATACCGGTTTCTGCAGGAAGTCGATGGCGCCTGCCTGCAGCGTCTGCACGGCCTTTTCCACGTCCGCATGACCGGTCAGGATGATGACCGGAATCCTGCTGCACAACGCCTGTTGCAGGGCAATGCCATCCATCTCCGGCATCTGCAGATCAAGCACCGCGCAGCCGGGACTGCCCTCGAGATCGGCCTCTTCGATAAATTGCCGTGCCGAGGCAAACCCGGCCGTGACATAGCCGTGCGCACCGAGCACCCGGCCCAGCGCGCGGCGCACGCTATCGTCGTCGTCGACGATGTAGACATTGACCTTTGTCGCGGGCATGGCGCCTCACCTCCTGAATGATCCGGTGCGCAGCCGGCTGGCGGCCGCAGCCGGCACCGGATGATGTGCAGAAGCAGAAGCCTCGATGCGCAACTGGCATTCGAAGGTCATGCCCTGATCACTATTCCGGATTGCCAGGATGCGACCGCCATTGCGCTCCATCAACGCCCGGCTGAATGACAATCCCAGCCCCATACCATTGGGTTTTGACGAATAGAATGGCCGGAAGATATTGCCGAGATCGGCGTCGGACACACCGCATCCGTTGTCTCGCACCGATACCCTTATGGACCCGTCCCTTTCCCTTGCCGTTACCGAAACATTACGTGCGCCGCTGGCCTGCGATACTTCCACCGCATCGAGCGCATTGACCAGCAGGTTGAGCAGCACCAGCTGAATCTCGATCGGATCCCCCACCACGCGCGGCAGCGACGGTTCGGCCATGCCATCTACCGTGGCGCCGCGTGACCTGGCGTTTTCCTGCACCAGATCCAGCGCCCGCGTTATTACCTCGCCGATATGAAATGGCACGCAGCGCGGTGCCTCGCCGCGTATCAATGCGCGTACCCCGCGCACGATATCGCTGGCGCGCGAGGCATCGTTCACGATGTCGTCGAGGATTTCACGGATCTCTGCCTGTTCGAGCCTGCCTGACATCAGGTACTCGCGCGCCGCCTGCGCATTGCTGGTAATTGCTGTCAGGGGCTGGTTGAGTTCGTGCGCCAGCGCGCCAGCCAGTTCGGCCATGCCAGGGCGGCCGGCAATATCGGGCGACGGGCTTGCATTGGCTTGCGTCGCGGCACCTGCCGCACGCCGCCGGCTGGTGCCAGCCCCGCACAGCGTGGTCAGCACGAAGCCGATCGACATGCCCGCCAGCAGTGTGGGAAGCCATTTCATGGCGGCGTGGCAGCGCGGCTCAGATATCGAGCTTGCCGATCTTGGTACCTTCCAGCGAAAGGTTGGCCATGATGCCGGCATTGGTCAGCACAAAGGCAATGATCGGCGCGCGCGCGGTATTGGTGTCCACCTGGCCATTGGCGCCGATCGTGGCAAGCGCCACCGACCCATCCACGCCCGCGGTCCAGCCCTTGCTTTCCTGGAATTTCTTTAGCGCGTCGTCGGTCATGAACAGCATGATCAGCGCTTTCGACTGAACGCCGGCCAGCAGGCCGAACGAAGCCGTGGTGGTCCGGTAGTACGCCACCGGCGCGTTGTTCACGCGCAGCGCTCCCTCGCCATATTCCGCACCCACGATAAAGCCGCCCGCCAGGATCTTCGGGAATACCAACACGCCCTTGGCCTGCTGCACGAGGGACTGCGCCGAGCTGGCAGACGCATAGAGCTTGCTCAGCGTGCCATCCACGCCTGCATCGATCTCACGCCGCTTGGCCGCTGCATCGCTGCCGGAAGTATTGGTGGTGCAGGCAACCAGCGCTGGTGCCAGTGCCAGCGAAGGCAGGAACATGAACAGCCGTCGATGCATGATGGTCTCCCTGGGCGTGCGGGAGCAGGCCAAGGGCTGGCGCTAATACGAGACCGCGGCGCGCGACAAATCGATGACGCGCGGCGGCATTTCTCGATAAGGCGTCCCTGTGCGCTTACCCCACGCAAATGCGACTGAGTCTTCTTCTATTTCGTTGATGATTGGTGCCATACCAAATTAGGTCGGTGTCTTAATGATTGCAATCTTTACTTCCCTAAGTTCGAAAAAAATAAATCGCGTTGAAAATTTCGCGCTTATCAGCCAGGTTGACGCAATTCATATTTCCGGCTTGATTTGCAATGCGCAGATTGCGTTACTTGCGATCCGGCTATCGAACGTCCGCCGCGAGCGGTTGCTGCAGGTCAGCCGGCACCTTGGTCCAGCCCGGACCCGGATCGAACGTATCGATTGCCGCTGCGCGTGCCCCGGTGTCCCGACCAAGATCGCGCTCGTAGACCTGGCCGTCATGGCTGACCATGAAGCTCTTGATGCCGCTGTCCCCATAGCGCACGGGCCATGCAAGCACGGCGAATCCGCCGAACAGCTTGCCGTTGACCAGATAGGTATATTTGCCGCCAGGCGCGGCCGCACCTTGTGAAGTCAGCAGCTTGTAGCGATAGCCGTTATAGCCGTCCGTGGCCATATGCTGGCCTACCGCATTGATAAACGCGGGCCCTAGTGGACTTTCCGCTTCACCGGGTCGGGTCGGCCAATAGAGCCCATCCTGCTTGCCAGGCGAGCTGACCAGTTTGCGCGCATAGACCAGCAGGCCATTGCCCTCGTGATTGCCGAGCGCGTATTCGTGTTGCGCATCGTAGATGGCAAGCATGGTCTGAATGGTCGACAGCTCGTTCCTGCCAATGCGCCGCAGCCGGATTTCGGTAATGCCCGCCGCAGTGTCGAAGTGCCACCGCCCATTGGACTTGACCAATGGTATGGGTAACGTCCAGCCATCGTTGCCGACCGCAATACGCGCGCGGCCGTCGTCCTGCGTCTTGACGCCATGCGACTGGCTCCACGCAGCCAGGAACCGGTAGCGCAGATCCGCTCCCAGTGGTGGAACCATGCGCCGTGCCGACGGGCCCAGCAACGCATCGATTGCCGTGTCGTCGCTGGTAGCCACGGCATCGCCAAATGCGTTCATGGCGGCCTCTGGCGTGTCGAATGCCTTCTGCGCCCGCGCGGTCGTGGCAAGCCCGGCGCAAAGCGCGAGCGGCAGGACAGCGCGTGCGATCCGTATCCGCGATTTAGCTGTCAGCATGCCTGTCACCTTCCCTTGTCATCACGCCCGTCCGCTTAACGACGTCCACCACGGCCTCCGCCACCACCGAAGCCGCCACCGCCACCGCCACGGCCACCCCCGCCGCCAAAGCCTCCTCCGCCGCCGCCGCGCTGTGCCGCGCCATGTCCTCCGCCAAAGCCTCCGCCGCTCGAACTGGCGCGCCCGCGATCGAAATCGCGTTGCGATGCACCGCCACCGCCGCCTACGCCCTGGAATGCATTGTCACGCCCGCCGCCGTGGCTGGTGCGATTGGCGCCACCGGCACGGTCGGCACCACCAGCAGTGCGGTCGCTCACCCCGGCACGGTCAGCACCAGCTCGATCGGTACTCAGGCGGTCGCCGCCACGATTGCCAGCACGGTCGGCGGAGCGGTCCCCCGCGCGATCTCCGGCCCGATCTCCGGCACGATCGCCTGCCCGGTCACCGGCACGGTCGCCTCCACGGTTATCGCCGCGATTGTCGCCACGGTTGTCGCCACGGTTGTCGCCGCGATTGTCGCCACGTTCGCCGGCACCCTCGCGCCCACGGAAATCGTTACGGCGATCCGCGCCACCGACGTTGTTGCCGAATTTCTCGCGCGTGGCGTTGTCACGGTAGGCCACACCCTTGCGGTGCGATGAGTCGTGCTTCCACTTGTTGCCGCCTTCCACCTTGGTGCGGTCAAAGTTGCGGTCGATGTTGGTGGCTCGATTGACGTTGATGTTCACGTCGCCCCCGCCCCAGTTGCAGTTCCCGAAAATGGCACCCGCCGCAGCCAGTCCCACACCCCACGCCAGACCGGTCATCAGTGCGGCCCCCGGGTAGTACGCGGGATACGGAGGCCAGTAATATGGCGGATACGACGGATAGCCCCAGCTGCCATAGACCACGGTCGGGTTGTAAGCGGGCACGTAGATCACCTGCGGATTGGCTGGCTCGATCACAATGGTCTGCTGGGTAGTCGCCCCTTGGGCCGGGGGCTGCACCACCACCTTCTGCTGCTCGTTCGACTTGAGGTTGCCCGACTGCTGGGCCTTGGCGCGCAGCCGCTGTACCGCGGCCAGCACGTCTTTCTCCTGGGACAGGAACGCATCGCCAAGCTTCTGGGTCCAGTCGAGCTTGTCGTTCATCGGCTCAAGCGCCTGCGGAAACGCCACCATCGATTTCACGCTGACATCCCACGGCTGATCCTGTACCGCCTTGACGGCGGCATCGCCCTTGAGATTCGGATTGGCTTTCAGCCAGCGCGCCGCCTGCACGATTTCCAGCGGATAGGTCGACGCCATCAGTACCTGCGACAGCACGGAGTCCGGGTAGAGCGCAATGGGCGCTACCAGCGCCTCGAGCTCTTCCGGCTTGAAGGTCGGCGCCTCGCTCGACGCAGTCTGCGCCATGGCGTTGCCGATCCCGAACAGGAAACAGGCAAGCATCCAGACCCCGATGCATCGCATGCGACGCACGCTCACAGCCATCATGGCGCCCCTCCCGCAAATGGTGCCGGCTGCCTCCCCTCGCCGGCATCCTGCAGAACATATAGATGGCGGATGCATTACCCGCAATGGAACCTTGGTCCAATACGCACCCGCGTCCTGCACGCGTACGCTAGCCAGCATTGCAGAACGCTACCGGTAGCCCCGGCCGACCGCATGGGCCGCGTGACCTCATCAGGAACCCGCATCGTCTGCCGTGCCAGCCTGTGCGCCCTGCTACTGTCGACTGGCGCCGTACCCGCCTGCGCGCAAGGCACGCCCGATTTCCAGGTATTGTTTGGTCCCGCGGTGCAGCGCCAGGCCAATGCGGTACTGACGCTGATGAGCTTCTCCGTGGTACCGGACCTGGCATCGAGTTCGCTGTCGATCAGCGATACGCAAACCGCCAATCCCGGCATCGTCATGTCGCAACTCGGCGGTGGCTTCACGATCAGTAAATCGCTGCCGCTCTATCTGGAGGGCGCAATCGCCTATAGCCGCTACGACCCGACTTTCGTCGCATCCAACGGCACCGATTCGCGCGCGCTGCCCACGCGCTGGAACACGGTGACTGGGACGATCGGCATTGGCTGGGACTTCCCGCTGACGGAGGACAGGGAACTGGTGATCAGGCCGATCCTCAATGCTTCGCTGGGCAATGTCTCCAGCGACTTGCGGCTGGCGCAGGGCTTTGTCAATCGCAAGACCGACCGTACGATCAACTTTCTCGACGGCGGCTCGCTCAACGCGTATGGACTCGGTGGGTCGCTGATGCTCGACTGGGAACACTATCGCCCGGAGCACGATATCGACGTGGAGCTGCGCTACACCCATATCCACCTGCAAAGCTTTGGCGGATCGTCGGATGCGGTACAAGGCACCGCTACCGCGCAAACCGCCAACCTGTATGCACGCTGGCGCGCGCCGACCGGTCTCTACGCACTCGACCGGCCGGTACGCTATGTGCTGGAGCTATCCCATTCACATTACCTTGGCGCACAGGCAGGCGCGCTCGGCTTCAACTACCTGACCACGCTGGGCCTGGGACTGGAGCTTGATACCAGTGCCCACGAGATATTCGTCACACGCGTACGCGCGGTGGTGCGCTACGTGTTCGGCAACAACGTGTCAGGTGTTTCGCTTGGCCTCGCGGCAAGCTTCTGAGCTGTGCTTCCGATTACTCGTTGACCGCCAGCTCGGTCTCGGGAACTTCAAACGCAGGCTTCTTCCTGCCGCTGCGGCCACGCCATGCCGACCACGTCACGCCTGCCACCAGCAATGCCGAGATCACCACGAACGTGCAGCTGATCGGACGGTCGATAAACACCGACATATCACCGCGCGACAGCAGCAAGGCCCGGCGGAAGTTCTCTTCCACCATCGGCCCCAGCACAAACCCGAGCAGGATTGGCGCCACCGAGAAATCCAGGAACATCAGCAACGCGCCAATCAGGCCGAACGCCAGCACTTCCCAGATCTGGAACAGGCTGCTCTGCGTACTGAACACGCCCACCGCAATAAAGAACATCGCGGACGGGAACAGATAGCGGTATGGCACCTGCAGCAGCTTGACCCAGACCCCGATCATCGGCACGTTCAGGATCATCAGGATCACGTTGCCGATCCAGAAGCTCGCGATCAGGCCCCAGAAAATATCCGGGTGATCGCTGATCAGCTGAGGTCCCGGGGCAATGCCCTGGATCATCAGCGCACCGAGGATCAGCGCCATTACCGCATCGCCCGGAATGCCCAGGCTCATGGTCGGGATGAAGTCCACCTGCGTCTTCGAGTGCGACGAAGCTTCCGGCGATGCCACGCCGGCGATCATGCCCGTGCCGAACTTCTCCGGCGTCTTCGAGATCTTGCGCTCAAGCGCGTATGCCACGAAGGTCGTGATGGTCGGGCCGGTGCCCGGCATCGCGCCGAACAGCGTGCCCACACCGGTGCCGCGCACCATCGGCCAGAATGCCTGCTTCAACTCGGCCAGGCTCGGACGCATATCGCGAATGCGCAGCTTGGCATTGCTGGTCACCGCCGTCATGCGGTTCACGTTCAGGATGAAGTCCGCCACACCGAACAGGCCCATCGCGATAGCCACCAGTTCCAGGCCATCGCTGAGTTCAGGAATGCCCAGTGCGAAACGGAACGTGCCGGTGTTGACGTCGGTACCTACCACGCCGCACAGCAGGCCGAACAGCGTCATGGCCACGCCCTTGAGCGGCGATCCGCGCGACATCGTCGATCCGGCCAGCAAGCCCAGCAGCATGATCGAGAAGATCTCGGCCGGTCCGAACTTGAACGCAATGGCAGTCAGCAGCGGCGATGCAAAGATCATCACCAGAATGCCCACCGAAGCGGCGAAGAACGAGCAGATCATGGTGATGCCGAGTGCGGTGCCGCCCTTGCCGGCGCGCGTCATCGGATACCCGTCGAGACAGGTCACCGCGTGCGGCGGGTGCGACGGCAGGTTCAGCAGGATGGCGCCAATCGCACCACCGTACTGCGAACCGTAGAAGATGCCGGCCAGCATCAGGATAGCCGGCACCGGGTGCATCACGTAAGTCAGCGGCAGCAGGATGGAGATGGCCGACAGCGCGCCCATGCCGGGCAGCACGCCAATCAGGTTGCCGACCAGTACGCCAAAGAACGACCACATCAGGTTGGTTCCCTGGAACGCTACGCCAAAGCCGAACCAGAGATCATGCAAGGCACTAGAAACCATGGTACTTACGCTCCCCAGGCAAACAGCGGCAACTGCAACTGCAGCAGCCACGAGAACACCACTGCCGCGATCACGCACATCGCAATTGCCAGGCAGATCGCCTGCTTGATGCTGTTGCTGCGGTCACCGAGTGCCGAAATGAAAACGATGGCGAAGGTGGCAGGGATCATGCCGCCGTACTTGCCGAACAGAAGGAACGAGAGCGTGCCCAGCACGATGCAGACGGTGCCGCGCAAGTCGGGCGCTGCGTGGCTGTGTCCGTGCCCTGCCGATTGCGGTTGCGCCACCGGTTCGCCGCGCGCGGAAACTGCAATCAGCACACCCACGAATGCCAGCAACGCGCCAACGGCAACCGGAAAGAAGCCGGGCCCCATATGGCTGAGGGTGCCGGTGTGGTACTGCAGGCCCGCCGCCACCGCGGCCAACCCGACCAGCACCATCAGCGTGCCGCCGTAATAGTCTTTCTTGAAACGGTGAGTCTGGCTCATTGGTCAGACCTCCCCTGGCGATGCAGCGCAGGCCGCGATGCGGCACGCTGCGCCACCCTCTGGTACGTACCTGTACGTCGATCAAACATCGGTGTCTCCTCCGTTGCCCGCACTATCGGGTCAGAGGGACTCTACAAACGACGTCTTCCAAGGGCCTTTCATGCGCCTTGCATTTGCCTTACGTTTTGCATCACGTTGTGATGTATTAGATTCCGCAGCGCAAAAACCGGGGGATATCCCTGAAAAGGCAGACAAGATCCCTGGCGCCTGTATGTCTGATGCATTCAGACATCATTCGCACGCAGGGATGGCAGCGTGCTACACACCCATCACCCGCATACCGAGCAGCACAACTACCGCAATGCCAAACAGCAATACCAGCGCCTGCCAGAAGCGCAGCGGGTTGCGTTCCAGCAGCGGCGGGGTCTTGCGTTGCCAGAAGGCCTGGTCCGGCTGGCGCAGTGCCTCGACGAATTCCGACAAGGCCTCGTGCCGCTGGGCGGGGTTGGGATGTAATGCCTTGCGCAATGCATCATCGATCCATGCAGGAAGTTCGGGGCGTCGCTCGCGCAGCGGTACATAGCGCAGGCGCCGCAGGTCGGCGCGGTCGCGCACCTGCGTCACCTGTAATCCGTATGGCAGCTTCCCCGTGAGCATCTGGTAGGCCAGCGTCGCCAGCGAATACAGGTCCGAAGCCGCACTGCCACCATCGCCAACAAAATACTCGGGCGCGGCATATTGCAGCGTACCCACGGGCGCGCTGGCGCGCGCTTCACGCGTGCCTTCCGCGAGCCCCGCCACATGGACGGTGCCGAAGTCCATGATCTTGACGGTTCCCGACCGGTCGATCATCACGTTTTCGGGCCGCAGGTCCTGATGCAGCATCTCGCGCCTGTGAAAGGCCTGCAGCCCGCTCGCCAGTTGCGCCACGATCACGCGCATGGCATCCAGGTCCGGCAATGGATGATCGATCATCCATTGCGCAAGCGTCTGCCCGTCGACGTACTCCATGGCCACGAACAGATGGCTGCGCGGACGCTCGACTTCATAGGGCCGCAGTACATGCTGGTTGTCGATGCGCCGCGCTACCCATTCTTCGAGCAGGAAACCATCGAGGTGCGCGGCGTCCTGGTGCCGGTCAACCGCCGGCGTCTTCAGCACCACAAAGCGCCCGTTGCTGTCGTCGACGGCCAGGTGCACATGGCTGCGCGCACTGGCATGCAACTCCCTGACCACCGTATAGCCTTCGAAGCGCATGCGCGGGACCAGCGGCGGCGGCAGTGCGAGTTGCGCCGCTTGCGCGAGCGCGCGCTGTGCATCAGGGGCCGGCAGTCCGTCGACGCGCGCGATCTGCAGTGTCACGTTGTCTGGGCTGCCCCGCTCCAGCGCGGTCTGCACCAGCGCTTGCGCGGCGCGGTTCAGGTCGCCACCGCAAGCGTCCAGCGCATGGTGGACATCGCCGGCTTCCAGGTGTTCATAGGCACCATCGGTAGCCAGCACGTAGATCTCGCCAGCTTCGACACCCCAGGTCCGATAGTCGATCTCGATGGACGACCCGGCGCCCAGTGCACGGCCCAGGTAAGACTCCGACGCCGATACGTGTACGCGGTGATCGTCGGTCAGTTGCTCGAGTTTATGCGGATGCAGCCGATAGACACGCGCATCGCCTACGTGCAGCAGATGGGCTTCCCTGGCCTTGAAGATCAGCGCACTGAATGTGCAGACGTAGCCGCGGTCGCGGTCGAAGCGGGCGTCGCTACGCCGGGTCTGCGCATACAGCCAGGAGTTGGTAGCAGCCAGCACGCGCTGCGCCGCACGCCGCACGGTCCAGGCATCGGACGTGCAATAGTAATCTTCCAGGAACGTCCGTACAGCCGCGGCGCTGGCTATCTGGCTCACCGCGCTGGTGCTGATGCCATCGGCCAGCGCCAGCGCGATTCCCTTGCTGATGCGCTGCTGCCCGGCGGGCAGCGTCGCGCCATGGAAATCCTGGTTGACAGGTTTGCGGCCCGCCTCCGAGTGCTGGCCTATGCTGACATCGAGCCCGCCGCTCATGGCAGGACAGGATCAGCCCACCGCGCGCTTGGGGGCCGTCTTGTAATGCGTGCTGTAGAGCGTCGCGCCAACGAACGTCAGGCCGCCCACCACATTGCCCAGCACGGTCGGGATCTCGTTCCAGATCAGGTAGTCCATGATCGTGAAGTTGCCGCCCAGCATCAGGCCCGACGGGAACAGGAACATGTTCACGATCGAATGCTCGAAGCCCATGTAGAAAAACAGCATGATCGGCATCCACATGCCAATGACCTTTCCCGATACCGAGGTCGACATCATCGCGGCTACCACGCCCGTGGATACCATCCAGTTGCACATCACGGCGCGGATAAACAGCGTCAGCATGCCTGCCGCGCCGTGCGCCGCGTAGCCAACCGTGCGCCCTTCACCAATATGGCCGATCTTTTGCCCGACGATATTCGGCGCTTCTGAAAAGCCGAACGTGAAGATGATGGCCATGAAGAGTGCCACGGTGATGGCGCCCGCGAAGTTGCCGCAGAACACCAGTCCCCAGTTGCGCATCACGCCGCCCCAGGTAGCACCCGGGCGGCGGTCCATCACGGCCAGCGGCGCGAGCGTGAAAACGCCGGTCAGCAGGTCGAAGCCCAGCAGGTACAGCATGCAGAACCCTACCGGGAACAGCAGCGCGCCGACCAGCGCATTCCCGGTGTTCACGGTGATGGTCACGGCGAACGCCGCGGATAGCGCAAGAATGGCACCAGCCATATACGAGCGGATCAGCGTGTCACGCGTCGACATCAGCAGCTTCGACTCTCCGGCATCGACCATCTTGGTCACGAACTCGGCGGGGGCGAGATAGGCCATGGGGAAGGTTCCTCTATGTTTTCTTCGTTGGACGGACGAAAAAAAACGACGTCGTTCCGCGTGCGGCACAAACGGGTATGCCGCACGGGGAGGACGTCGTTATCCTGGTGCCCGATATGCTCGCACGATCCATGCCCGAGATCTGGCACCCCTCGTCACGCCGCACACCCCTTTCGCGGTGCAAATCGAGCCCGCTTTTGGTGCAAAGCACCATGCAGAGTCAATCCTGGTGCGATGGTCCCGGCGCTGGCGCAGCAATCTCCGGCAACGCCAACGTGGCTTCGGCGATATCGGCGAGGCGCCGATTGTTGTCCATCGCGGCTTTCTGCAAGACGCGGAATGCGGCTTCCTCGCTCAGCCCGGTACGCGCCATCAGCGCATTCTTGGCGCGCTCGATGACCTTGCGCTCGGCCAGCGCGCGCCGCGCGGCATCGAGCTCCACCTCCGTGCGGGCCAGGCGCGTCGATTGCTGCTCCAGCACACCCTTTAGCGATGCGATGGTGGCAGCGTCGACACTGCCCGGCGCACCCGGACCATCAGGCATGCCGGGCAATACCGGCGCCGCGTCCGGATGCCCCGCGGCATCGAAGAACCGCTCGACCGCATGGGTATGCGGGGGCGGATTGTCGAGCAAGCGGCGCAACAGCCCCGCGGAATCCTGCAGGTCCGCCTGCGACGACGCGATTTCCGCCTCGCAAGCCGCGCGCAGGCTTTTGACGAGCTGCATCTGCAGCGTCCACATTCCGGCAATCACCTTGCTGCAGACCTCGAACCAGGTTTCGCTGGACTCGGAATCGAGCACGCCACCGGGCGGCGCGGTCAGCAGGGTTCGACGCATCTGCTCGAGCGCAACCACGTCTGCACTGAGCGCCTGACGCCGCCACGCGGCAAGCAGCGCCGCATCGGCGAATTTCTCGAGCACCTGGAAGCTGCGCTTCTGCGCATCGATCAGATGCAGAACCCGTTGCTGCTGGATTTCCGTGCAGCCACCCGACGCAAACATCTGCGCACCCACCGCCCGCTCCTGCCCGGCGGCTTCCTTGCCTTGAACCAGATAGACGAATGCCACGAGCGGCCGCGCGATGCCCGGGTACATGGCCACGTCGGCCAGATGGAAGATCAGTTCCAGCAGCGCCGCGATCAGGCGGCTGAACGCGGCCACGGCCTCGTGCGCGGTGGTCTGGCAAAGCCCGATGCTGGCCCGCAGTGCCGTGAGCGTGGCCAGGTCCAATTGCACCCAGGCCATCAGCGACACCATTGCGGCACTGCCTTTCTGGCCAGGCTCCAGTTGCCTGGCAAAGCTCTCGCCGAGTTGCAACTCGAAGCGCATGGCCTCGGCCATGGCCGACTCTCGCTCCGCGCCAAGGCGCTGGCCGTGTGATGCAAGGAAAGCGCTGCTCGCACCCCGCTCACGCTGCAACGCGTGAATCAGTTGGCCGATCAGATCCGCCAGTTCCACGCGGCTGGCCATCAGGCGCACGGCCTCGATTTCGAGTTGCTTGGCCTGGAGAACGAGTTGCGAGGCGGACAGGGACATCGTGGACAGGAAATGCGGGGGATGCTTGTTTCCTGCAATCTTTGTGCCATGGCTTGAGTACCGCTGGCCTTCTCCCCTCGTCCGCGCGCGGAGAGGGGAGAAATATAGTCGCGATACTTGAAGACTAGACGCCGTCGGCGCCGCCGCCCAGTACGCGATATAGCGTCACCAGGTTGTCCTGCCACGTCAACCGCAGCGTGACCAGGTCTTGCTGGGCGGCGTACAGCGAGCGCTGTGCCACCAGCACATTGAGGTAGCTGTCCACTCCCTTGCGATAGCGCGCCAGCGACAGGTCATAGGTTGCCTGGTAGGCATCCGTCAGCGACTGTTGTGCGGCCAGCCGTTCGTCGATCGTGCCGCGGGTGGCCAGCGCATCGGCCACTTCCTTGAAGGCGGTCTGGATGGCCTTCTGATAGTTGGCCACTTCGATGCGCTCGCTGACCTTGGCCGCATCGAGGTTGGCGCGGTTCGCCCCGCCATCGAACAACGGCAGGCTGACCGAGGGTGCGAATGCCCATGCGCCCGAGCCGGCCTTGAACAGTCCGGACAACTCGCCGCTGGCGGTGCCAGCGCTGGCGGTCAGCGTGATGCGTGGAAACAGCGCCGCGCGAGCCGCGCCAATGTTGGCGTTGGCTGCCTGCAGCGTGTGCTCGGCTTCGCGCACATCGGGCCGGTCCAGCAGTGCCTCCGAGGATATTCCTGCCGACACCTCGCGAATCACCCCCGCCGTCAAATCGGACATCGGTGCAATGTCATCTGGAATCGTGGTACCCAGCAACAGCGCCAGCGCGTTGCGGTCCTGTGCCACTTGTGCCGTGTAGCGCGCCACATCCACGCGTGCGCTGTCCACGCTGGTCTGCGCCTGCTTCAGGTCCAGTGCCGACGCGGTGCCCAGTTCGAAGCTGCGCTTCGTGATCGCATACGTGCCACGCTGCGCGTCCAGCGTGTCCTGCGCCAGCTTGCGCAGCGTGACGTCGCTGCTCCACGTCAGATACGCTGTGGCAACTTCCGATACCAGCGTGATCTGCGCCGCGCGCCGCGCTTCCTCGGTTCCCAGATAGGTCTGCAGCGCCTGATCGCGCAGGCTGCGTACCCTGCCAAACAGGTCCACCTCATAGCTGGCGGCACCCACGCCAACACTGTACTGATGCGACGTAGCGGCCGAGGTCGCGCCGGAATAGGACGCCGGCGTGCGTGCCGCCGACTCATCCGCCGTGGCGTTGAGCGTCGGGAACAGTGCCGCACGGTTGACCTGATACTGTGCGCGCGCCTTCTCGACATTGAGCAGGCTCACGCGCAGATCGCGGTTGTTGTCGAGGGCCAGCGCAATCAGGCGCTGCAGCGTGGCATCGGTAAAGGCCTCCCGCCACGGCAGATCGGCGGGACGGGTATCGCTCGACGCCTTGGCATAGGAATCGCCGGTGGGCCATGCGGTTGGCGTGGCACTGTCCGGCCGTTGGTAAGTCGGGGCCATCGTGCCGCAACCAGCCAGTGCGGTCGCGCACGCCAGTGCAAGGGCTCCCAGGTGAAGTCGATACGTCATGTTCTTATTCCTTGCCGCCGGATTCCAGCGCGAGCGTTGCGTCCGGTGTGGGCTTGCGGCGCGCCAAGACCGCGGTAATCGTATGGAAAAAAAGCGGCGCATAGAAAATGCCCAGCAACGTAGCGGCCAGCATCCCCCCGGCCACGCCGGTACCCAGTGCGTTCTGGCTACCCGCGCCGGCACCGGTACTGACGGCCAGCGGCAACACGCCGAGAATGAACGCGAACGATGTCATCAGGATCGGGCGCAAGCGCATGCGCACCGCCTGCAATGTGGCGCTGGTCAGATCGATCCCTTGCCCGTACAACTGCTTTGCAAACTCCACGATCAGGATGGCGTTCTTGGCCGACAGGCCGATCGTGGTCAACAGCCCCACCTGGAAATAGATGTCGTTGTCGAGCCCGCGCAGCGTCGCGGCCACCAACGCTCCAAGAATGCCCAGCGGGACCACCAGCATCACCGAGAACGGAATCGACCAGCTTTCATAGAGCGCGGCCAGGCACAGGAATACGAACAGCACCGACACCGCATACAAGGTGGGCGCCTGCGAGCCCGACAACCGTTCCTGGTCAGACAGGCCGGTCCACTCGTGGCCAATGCCGTCAGGCAGCGTTTGCAGGATGCGCTCGATCGCGGCCATGGCCTCGCCCGAACTCCTGCCTGGCGCGGCCTCGCCGACCAACTCGACCGACGACACGCCGTTGTAACGCTCCAGCCGTGGTGGCCCTTGCGTCCACGATGCGGTAGCGAATGATGAGAACGGCACCATGTCGCCATCGGCATTGCGCACGTACCAGTGGTCGATGTCCTCGGGCATCATCCGGCTCGACGCCATGCCCTGCACGTAGACTTTCTTGACGCGCCCCTGGTGCAGGAAGTCATTCACATACGACCCACCCCACGCCGTGGACAGCACGTCGTTGATGTCGGCTACGCTGATACCCAGCGCGCCGGCCTTGGCATGATCGATATGCAGGCTGACCTGCGGGGTATCGTCCTGGCCGTTCGGGCGCACGGCCACCAGGGCCGGGTCCTTGGCGGCTGCGGCCAGCAGCGCGTCGCGCGCCGCCATCAGCTTGTCGTGACCCAGGCCGCCGTTGTCCTTCAGTTCCAGGTCAAACCCCGTTGAATTGCCCATGCCCATCACGGCAGGCGGCACCATCGGGAATACGTTGGCCTCACGAATCTTCGCGAACGCGCCGCGGGCCCGCGCGGCAATCGCGGCGGCGCGCAGCGACGGCTTGTCGCGCACGCTCCAGTCCTTGAGCTGCGCAAAGATCATCGCCGTATTCTGGCCGTTGCCACCAAAGCTGAAACCCACCACCGCGAAGGCGGATGCCACGGCATCCTTCTCCTGCACCAGGTAGTACTGTTCCACCTGCCTGATCACTTCCAGCGTACGGGCCTGTGTAGCGCCAGCGGGCAACTGCACCTGCGTCATCAGGATGCCCTGGTCTTCCTCTGGCAGGAACGATCCGGGCAGACGCGCCAGCAGCAATGCCATCACGATGCCCAGTGCCACATACAACGCAAGGTATCGGCGGCGGCGGCCGAGCATGCCGCGCACGGCGCCCTCGTAACGTACGGCACCGCGGTCGAAAGTCCGGTTGAACCAACCCAGCAGCCCACGCGATGCCGGCGCATGGCCAGCCTGGTGCGGCTTGAGCAGCGTGGCGCACAACGCCGGCGTCAGCACCATCGCCACTACCACCGACAATGCCATGGCCGAAACGATAGTCACCGAGAACTGCCGATAGATCACGCCGGTGGAGCCACCAAAGAATGCCATCGGCACGAACACCGCGCACAGCACCAGGGCGATGCCGATCAGCGCGCCCGTGATCTGCGACATCGACTTGCGCGTGGCCGCCTTCGGCGGCAAGCCATCCTCGGCCATCACGCGCTCGACGTTCTCGACCACCACGATGGCATCGTCCACCAGCAGGCCGATGGCCAGCACCATGGCAAACATGGTCAGTGTGTTGATCGAATACCCTGCCAGTGACAGCACGCCAAAGGTGCCCAGCAGCACG
>VFQP010001862.1_pt1 | contig 25690 bp, 22 predicted proteins | sample 3512351 | NCBI WGS metagenome assembly VFQP01 (sample SAMN10412372, study PRJNA504923) | tailings metagenome | isolation source: Relicate 1 Philex TSF1 revegetated site | place: Philippines: Tuba, Benguet | collected 2017-08-29
TCCACCAGTCCTGAAAATGACGGTGAACATTAAGAATTCTTCTGTGTAAAGATCAACCCAAACCGCAGCTGAAAACAAGGGATAATCACCATTTCTCCGGTGAAAATAGCAGCAGAGATTCCTGAAAAACATCAGGAATAGCTGTTGCAAAAACAGTCCATCTTACTTCCCGGGGAACAGTAGCAGACCAGCGACAACCGGTCAGCAGGAGAAACTGGTGAAGTGGAGAGGTTATTACAAACCTTAGATCAGGCTGAAGTAAATTATTTCTGATAGCAACAAAACGGTCGCGCGATTCGTGAACGGCTGGCGGGACTTTCTCGCATGGAAAATGATGGAAGCCCGATCATTCAGCTACTTCACCAACTTTGATCTTGATCCACAGATGTTTAGTCATAACTTTTCCAACTCACTCTCTTATCTATTTACAGCTTTTCCTTTTTCTTTGGATACTCTTTGGGTGCTTACTGCCTACCCGGCATGCGGGTACCAACAGAGTAGGTTTCGGGTAGGCAAAGAGTAGGCAAAGAGTAGAATCCGGGTAGAAACTGTCATTCGTCCCGGAGAATAAAACAAGTCGCCCCATGTTTTCGGGTCAGCCGTCCCATTTTTGCAGTAACCAGCCAGGCTTATTACTATCTTCAGCATGCAACAGATCAGAAAATCTCTGATACTGAAAATTTAAGTTTGAATTGGATGAGAAAAGACCGTCATATTCTTTCGAAAGACTGGAAATACCCACCGGGTGCGGTCGTTCAGATCACAAAAGAATTGCAGATAGAACCGCATCGATTGAGGATCTTAGGCATTCACGAAGACTGGAAAGGAATTGAAACCAGGATCTATGAAGCTTTCTGCAAGCCGGAAGATCCTGCCAGAAAATCAGCTTTTTTTTGGGATGATCCGAAATATGATATTCATACAATAGAGGTAGAAAATCCTTTCAATCATCTTGAACAGCTCGTGGACCGTGATGAGAACGTATGGTTTATTACAACTGAGGGGAATCCTAAATTGTGGTTTTCTGAAGGATTTATCAAGGAGATCGTGCAGGTGATCAGTGAAATGAACAACACGATAAAAGAAATGTATATCGTGTCAAAAACTTTCGAATGGATGATCTGTATAAGCGAATACAATCAGCTTATGCTAACAGCACCTGTGTTGCCGGAAAAATTTCGCCAATTGATAAAAAGTCATTGACAGTGGCGGATTATAACTTAATCCACTATCATCAATCAGCCATTCTATTTCTTCTTTTACGTAAATAGACAAACGCCCCCGTACTCCATAAAGCCAATGCGATCAATACGGGCTGAAAGAACAAGCGGGCTAGCCTTTTTCCATCAGTATCCAATCCAAATGCATCAATACCATTTGCATATTGTGCGATATTGCCGGGAAAGACCAGCACATAAAACACGGCCAGCAGGATTCCCGTTTGCGGGCGATATTTCCGGGCCAGCAACATAGCAAGCCCCAACCCAATCTCCACAAAACCGGATAGAACAACCACATTGTCCTTTTCCATAGGAATCCAGTCAGGCACCTGCGCCTGAAATTCCTTCCGCATATAACTTAAATGCCCCACTCCAGCCAGTATCATAAAAAGTCCCAGCACCAGGCGGGAGAAATTCTGCGATCGTGTTGTGGTTACCTGCTTCATATAATAAGGATGTCAAATCCTGTACCACGAACACACAATATCCGCTCACTAGTTAAAAGTATAGGCCTGCATTTCCTGAAGATCTTTTGAAAGAGGGATCCCTTTTCCAATATTGAGCGTCTGTTTTGCCCTGCTTTTCCGCAACTTCACCTTGACTCCTGCACCAAAACTCCAGATCTCCGTAAATTTTATTGAAGACGGATTATTGACAAAACTGATCATATCCCTGTCGGCACCTACAACTTCATAATAAAATTTATAATTCCCTTTCCTGTACGCCCCACCAGCAACAAGCCCTGCAAATGCGGCTGTCGGAAACCGGTAATAATTGTATGGATAGTTAGCTGGTGAGAACAAAAAGTATTGATCACCGAAAGCATAGTTGACAAGAAATCCAAGATTTAAAAAGGATACATCCGCTTTCCTGTATCTCCTGTCTATAAGACCCGCAGTAAACTTTCCGGTGATCGAGTGTATAGTTGTTCCCCCAATGCTCTTCGGAAGATATCCATAATAAAGATCCGCCTGGAGCTTTTCATTTTTTGTTGCATAGCCGATACCAGCAGATACAAATCCAATGTTACCCGCAAACTGAAGTTGCGCATGATGCGGAAGCAAACTATTCCCTTTATTGATTTGAGTAAGTGCAGGTCTACCGAAGCAGACAAGGCCCGCTAAAAATAAATAATGCCATTTCATCAGAAACCCTTTTCATCAGTAATACAATTCTTCTATCGTGTAACGCTCTCCGTTTACAGAAACCTTTGCATAGTTGCGCGCACTGGTTGCCCCCACATGTAAGTAATCAATGCCATCTTCATACGGCTCAAGCAGCTTATACTGGTGATCATGTCCGTGCATCGAGATCCTCACTCGTGGATTCGACTGTAACAATTCCACAAAACCCATTTCAAGATTCCTGTCGAATGCCGCTGAAGAAGGGCTTACATGTGACAGCAGGAAAATATTCCGGACCGTTGTGTCAGCTATCTCCCCGGATAAAAAATTCAGATCAGGAAGTGATCCATTAAACCCAACCTCTTCCGAATTGGTATTCAACCCGATGAACTTACTGTTACCATAGTAGAATGAGAAATTCTCCGGACCGAACATCTTATCATAAATAAGGCGTCCATTTGCCAGCATATCATGATTACCGATCGTGGCGATAAACGGTACTTTAAGCCTGATCAATCTTTCAGCGATCCAGTTGTATTCTTTATTAAGACCAAAGTCGACAAGATCGCCATTCAACAGGACAAAGCTGATACCGGAAAGACTATTTACATGCTCTACAAAATCATCAAGCTGATCATAGAACCGTTGAGTATCGCCAACAAGTATAAAAGAAAACTTATCGTCAACAGGATCATACTTTAGCTTATCTATATTGATCGCATTAAGATTGGTGTGGTCTGGTCGCACTTCACTGGGATGATATTGCATCTTACACCCGGCAACGCACAAAACCACTAATAGCAGTATTGTTGCTCGCATATTCCTCTCTGTTTTACTTTGCAAAACTATAAATGGGCCCTGTACATAAAAATGTCAAAAACGCCCCAAAATTTGTCCTTTTAGAAGATCAGCAGATACATGTACACACAGTTTGTATCCAATTTCTCCTGAATAATATAAGCAACAGCTTATAAATAATATTGTTCAAAAGAATATATCTGAAACAAATGCAAGATCCCGTTATGATCTATAGAGTTTATTACATAATTCAAACACATGTTTGCATAATGCAAATACTTTGGGAGTGAATAATGCCTGTAAGGCTTTTGAAAGTAATAAGTTGGACCGGCAGTCAATTTAAAATAACGCCAGGCGTATCTATTGACGGGAAATTATACATAGTATTGTTGTTCAGAATGTATGGAGATAAATATCAGCCAATCTATTGTAAAGATCAATCTCTATACTCCGGCAATTCGAACAATACGGATTCAATGAATTATAAAAAATCAGTGCATTGATAACTTTCTCAGAAAATAATTTCCATCAGATCTGTGATCAATTGGCAGAGAAGGACACTTCACTAAAAGCGATCATTGCTCAATATGGATATCCTCCAATGTGGACCAGACCAAATACGTTTGAATCACTTATTCATATCATCCTGGAGCAGCAGGTATCGCTGGCTTCCGCTTTGGCTGCATTGAATAAATTAAAGGAACGATTAACACGGCTATCACCAAAGTCGTTACTCACATTAAGCGATGAAGAATTAAAAGCCTGCTACTTCAGCCGGCAAAAAACGATCTATGCCCGCGAACTGGCACAGGCCATACAAAATAAAAAGATCAGCCTTCGCCGATTTGAACAAATGGAAGACGAAGAAATAAGAACACAACTGGTGGCGATCAAAGGCATCGGCAATTGGACCGTTGATATCTATCTTATGTTTGTACTGCAACGTGCAGACATATTTCCTCCTGGTGATCTTGCTGCGGTCAATGCGTTGAAACAGATCAAAAAATTGGATAAAGAATCAAGCAAGGAGAACCTGTTAAAAATAACCGCAAAATGGAGTCCTTACAGAACTGTAGCCACAATGATACTGTGGCATTATTACCTGTCAGTAAGAAAGAAAAAATTAAAAGGGAAAGAGGAAACGGATATTATCCCCTGAATGATCTAATGTCGCCACAGCTTAAAGGTGCTTTTTGATTCTTACTACTTTATTGACTTATGACCGGCCAGCGCCAATAGAGACTCATCTGATTCCTGTACAGGTATTTTCTTCGAGATCATGACAGAACTGATCAAGCCTGATGCCACCAGCAACGCGCCTGCTATAAATGCAGCTCCTGCACCGACAAGATCTATCATCTTACCTGAAAATAAAAACGGTAGAGAAAATAACATTCCAAATAAACCTGCAGCCATGATCAGCAATGAAAATTTTTCAAGCAGCAACAGATTTCTACGCTCAGGCGCCGGCTTGTACTGACCTATCATCTGCCGGAGCCGGTTTGTATCGCAATGTGCAAATTCGTCGATCGTCCATGTACTGATCGGTTGCGTTCGGCAACCTTCCTGGTAATCCCTATAGAAAGTTCTCCACTGAAACGGCAATAACGATGCACCAAAAATAAATATCGCAAAAGAAGGAATAGAATAATTACCATTGCCGAGCATAAATGCCTGAAGCCGGATTTCATCAAGCGGAGCCATTTTATAATTCAGCAAGACATGTTTAAGATCATGACTTTCATAGCCAGCTACCATTTTCAGATCATGTTTTTGCAAACAATCCGCGATATCCTTGCCTAACGTGCCTTCGGGAAGTTTACTCAACTCACCGGTTTTCGTCTGGATGGCCGCCATATCATTGAATTTTGAGATCACCCAAACTGAGGTATGAAAAGATATCCTGATTATTATACATGCGAGACGGGTCAGCAGATCCATAGCAGGTATTTTGATGATTAGCTAAAAATAGTTACTGCTAAATATACATACTTTAAACCCACCGTAAAGTCGTCGGACAAAACCCAGCCAACTTTCACATTTTTCTAAAAACTCCATTCCTCAGCCACCCGCACCAGTTACTCATTTGACCACCGGCGTAACCATTTTCGGAATATGTTTGCATCATGATCTGTATGAGACCATACATCACTTTATTCCTGTTAGTTCTGATCGGGCTACCCGTGGCTATCTGGTCACAGAGCGCAGAACAGACTGACGCAAGATTCGGTCATTACTTTCTGTTCAACGTTAACGTTACAGAAAAGCAAACCATGGTCCGCCAACCCATGTATTTCCCGGTAAGCGATACGGCCATCTACCAGATCTTTGACCGCATCGGCAATCGTTCTTCCGGTGATCTGGTCAATGCATCACCGGTAAGCACGGCGATTCTTGGTGTAAAGCTAAACCCCGAACTCAGACATTACTTTTCTGCAACTGTCGGCTCACTTTCAAGTGAATATTATTCTTTCCTGATACAGGATAGCTCCGATGCTGTTTTGGTGGCGATGGGAATAAATGCTTCCAACTACAAAGACTTCCGTTACCACGTGGTGCAGAACGACAGTATAGAACTTGTACCCTGGAGCCCGGTCACCGATCTGCGGAAAGGATACGGCGCAAAAGAACCATTTGCCTTTATCGGCAAATTCAACAGCCCGGGAAAATGGATCGTGGTTGAAGTTTATAATATCAAAGACTACACTGCACGCGAAGGAGTGATCTTCGATTGGCGGACCAATCTTATTCCTCAACTAGAACAAATCATTACAGAAGTCCCGGGGACATATTTCAATATGCTTCAACCTGCTGTCAATCGCGGATACGCCACCCGCTTTAACAAGATCACCGGTGTTCCCGAAAACATGCGGTTGCCCTCAGACAGCATCCGCAATCTTACATTCCAGTTCCGGAAAAAAGAAACACTGGTAACTGCGGTATTTCTTATTAAAAAGTCCGGAGAGCAACAAGACACCACGAAACTTGGCGTAATAGACAGGCATGGATATTTTTCGCTTGACAGAGAACAGATCCGCAAACCCGCCAAATACGAGATCGTATTTCAACGTCAATCAAAAATTCCAACCTGGGATGAACGGCAACTTCTTCGCATCCCGTTTGAAGTTGTAGCTTCATCTCAGAACATGACCACGGTGAAAAACCTTTTCCTTAGTATCGGCATTACCATTCTTGCATTGCTGCTCGCTTTCGGAATCTATCGAAGGACTACAAATAAGCAACTAAAAAAACTGGAGCAACAGAAAGAAATAGCAAAGCTGAAACTGAACAGCGTGAAATCTCAATTGAATCCGCACTTTATCTTCAATGCGCTTTCGTCTATCCAAAACCTGATGAACAAACAGGCTGTAACAGAGGCCAACCACTACCTGACCAGGTTTGCGTCCCTGACCCGTGCAACACTTGACAGCAGTGCGCAGGACCTGATCAGCCTTGAACAGGAATGGCTGATAGCCGATGATTACCTGAAAATGGAACAGCTCCGTTTTGGCTTTAACTATGATCTTGAAATGGATAACACCCTGCAAGCCGCGATCATCGAAATCCCACCCATGCTGCTGCAACCGCTGATTGAAAATGCGGTAAAGCATGGAATAGCCGGAAGAAAAGACGGACGTATAAAACTGTCCGCAACACGGCATGAGAAAGACCTGATCTTAAGTATCACAGATAATGGAAAAGGATTTGATATCAATTTACCCCAGCCCGGATTTGGCATCCGGCTTAGCCGGGAACGGTTAAGCCTGCTGAATAGCTTATATCCAGGTAATACCTTCAGCATGCATATTCAATCCGACCCAAACGGAACAACCGTTATCCTCACTCTCAAAAACTGGCTGCAATGAATATCCGGTACATCCTGATCGATGATGAAGACAATAATCTTGAGAATCTCGGCTTCCTGCTGAAGCAGCATTATCCACTGCTGGAGATGACCGGCAGCGCTACCTCCGCAGAAGATGGGATCAAACTTATACAGCAGACAGAGCCCGATCTTGTATTCCTGGATATTCAAATGCCGGGAATGACAGGTTTTGATATGCTTCGCAAAATTTCGTCTGTAAATTTCGAAGTGATCTTTGTAACCGCATACGACCAATACGGCATTCAGGCGATCAAATTCTCTGCACTTGATTACCTGCTCAAACCGCTTGACGTCGAAGAATTGAAAAAGGCGGTAGAGAAAGCCATTCAAAAGATCGAAGCCAAACAACAGAACAGCAATATCAACAATCTCCTGAAATATCTGCAGGCACCAAAGCAGGAATCCCCAAGAATCGCTTTACCAACATTGCAGGAAACCCATTACGTAAAACTGGAAGATATCATTCGTTGTGAAGCATCTGACAACTACACTGCTTTCTATCTATCGGGAGGTGATAAAATCATTGTAAGCCGTACACTGAAAGAATACACTGATCTGCTGAAAACGCATTTCTTTATTCGCACACATCAATCGCACCTGGTAAATACAAAATTTGTAAAAAGCCTGCTAAAAGAAGATGGAGGTTGTTTATTATTAACGGATAAGACAAGAATTCCCATATCAAGACAATATTCAGAGCCGGTTAAAAAAGCGCTGAACAATATTCTTCATTCCTGATCAAAAAGAAATATGCTACGTAAACTATCAGTATCCCTGGTGGCATGCCACTGCTTTGCCCTGACATTTGCTCAACCGGAACCAAAACAGGTTACGATTACTGCAACATTGAAAAACGCAGACAGCACAAGCCCAAGGGCAATGGTGTTCAATTTTCTGAATCCGTTCATCCGCGAAAGAAAAAGCACGGCCTTTAATGAAAAGAATCATCTCTCCGCTTCAGACGAAATGTTGTTCACGCAAAACATGACCGTGCAGTATAATGGCACATTTATTAATCTTCTTGTTACACCCGGAGATTCGGTACATCTGGATATTGACGGAAGCAAATTAAAAGAGGAAAAGTTTACGTGGCTTACCATCAGTGGAAGCAAGGCGGCAATAAGTACAGAGCTGAACCAGTGGCATCATTACTTCAGTCTTAATCATGCTAAATCGTTTCAGCCGGCCTCATCTGTACCGGCAATGAAAGACAGCATCAAACTTTGTTACCAGCAATACGTTGAAGTACTGGATAGCTTTTCAAAAGCCACCGGCATGTCAACAGATACTTATAACTGGGCATTAACGGATCTAAAGTATACGGTATCTTACTTCGCAGCTGATTATCTTACAACGAAGGACAGCACTTCGGGTAAGATCAGTTACAATCATTCTATCTATAAACAAAAACTTTTTGATCAGTATTCAACAACGGGATTTGCATCAATGATGTTTCCGTACCACCTGATGAATTATGCATACACCTTATTACAAACAGATTCATTGATCAGAAAAAACCGCCAGAACGGTAAATACAGGATAGCGGCAGAAAGAGCGATCAGGCTGATATTACAGGAGCCAAAGAGTGTTTCAAGAGACTACATCCTGTTCAGCACATTGAACAACTACCTCGAAGCATCTCCATTTTTGCTTGATTCAATAAAAGATCTGAGATCCCTTTTCTCACAAACAATTACATACAAGTATCTTTTAAGAGCAGAAGATAAAGCAAAACACCCCTCGTTTTCAGGTAAACCAATATCCGGCATAACTTTTCTGGACAGCAATGGAGAAAAAAAATCGGTGACCCGTACTGAGATTTTCAATTATTTCGGCCGAACCTATCCGGGAAAGGTCATCTACCTTGATGTATATGCAACCTGGTGTGTGCCTTGTTTGCAGGAGATGGAGTATACGCCGGCTTTGAAAAAACAGGTTGATACGAGTAAGGTTGTATTCATCAATCTCTGTCTTCAATCTGCAGAAAAGAACTGGGTAGATCTTATCCGAAAAAAAAACCTGACTGGCGAGAACTATTTTCTGGATGATGATGCATCAAAACTATTCATGGGTATGTACCAGGTTGGCGGCTTTCCTACATATATGCTGATCGATGGCAAAGGCAAACTGATCACAAAAACGGCCCCCCGCCCATCCGACAGCAGGCGGCTGCTTCAACTGTTAGCCAATACTGCCAAAACCCAGTAAATCGTCCTGGGAAAGACAGATGTCCTATAACTCCATCATAGACGATAGACCATAGACGATAGACAATAGACCATAGACAATAGACCATAGACAATAGACCATAGACGATAGACCATAATTCGTTTAATCAATATTCCTGGTCTTTCTACCGTGTATATAACCTTTTTTTTAACGCTTTCTCCAGCAAAGTACACGTCTGCGGTCCGCGGTCCTCTGTTGCGGGATGATCCGGCCGTAAAGGGAAACATCCCTCGTTGGTAGGTAGATTTCCGCCGTTCATAGGTAAATCAGCACCACCCGCTTCTTTTTTGTGTGCTAATCATTTTTAGCCGATTTTAGAACTATGAAACGGGTGTTTTTGCATGTAGGATTCTGGAGTCTTTATATTCTGTTCTGCATGGCAACAGAATATATGTGGGCGAAGGGAGCAGCGCCTGATCTTTCAACCGGCGCATTGCTGCAAGGAATGATCATCGTCGCTGTCGGCACATCCATTCCGGAAATACTGTTTTCCTATTTCATGATGTATTATGGGTTTGACAGGCTAATCAAAAAGAAAGGCTCTCAGCTCATCAACCTGCTGATCATCTCTTCAGTCTTCATCACCTGCGTGATACTGGTAAGGTTTGCTACTTATTATATACTTGGCCATGTAGTTTATGGCGGACGAATGTCGCAGGACAGGATCTTTGATCCACTCATCATTTCCCGCAGCATCATCTTTATGGGTTTTGCCGCCGGTGTTTCCGTTTCAATAAAACTCCTCCGGAACCAGTTGGTAGCGAAAGAGAGAGAAAAGAACCTGGTGCGTGAGAAACTCAATGCAGAACTGCAATTGCTGCGCAATCAGCTTCACCCTCATTTTCTTTTTAATACGCTGAATAATATTTATGCGCTCACGCGAAAGAAATCAGATCTCGCTCCCGGGGCTGTTCTCAAGTTGTCCGAGCTGCTCAGCTTTATGCTGTATGAATCAAAAAAAGAAACCATCCCCATCAGTACAGAGCTTGCTTTTCTGGAAGATTATATTTCTCTTGAAAGCATCCGGTACGATAAGCGTCTGAATATTTCTGTTGACAAAGAAATTGAAGATCCTGAGCAACCGATCGCAGCCCTGCTATTACTGCCACTGGTAGAAAATGCATTTAAACATGGAGCTGGAGAAAACCGTTACGATTCTTTTATAAAGATCCGTTTGAAGCAGGAGCAAAGCGATTTCAGCTTCACTATAGAGAATTCATTTGAAACACCCCAAACTGCCAGTGATCAGAACCGGATCGGCCTGAATAATATCCGCAGACAACTGGAATTATTGTACAGTGAATATCATCTTGACGTGAATTGCCGGGACAATATTTTTGGTGTGACCCTTTATATAAATCTTTACAGTTATGGAAAGAATTAGTTGCATGATCGTTGAAGACGAACCACTGGCAGCTGAAATATTGACCGATTATATTTCGCAGGTCCCATTCCTGGAATTGAAAAAGACCTGCAGCGATGCACTTTATGCGCTTGAAGTATTACAGCAGCAACGGATCGATCTGTTATTTCTAGACATACATCTTCCCCGTCTGAAAGGCCTGGATTTCATCCGTACATTAAAAAATCCTCCACGGATCATTCTCACAACCGCCTACCGGGAATATGCGCTGGACGGTTATGAATTAAATGTGATGGACTACCTGCTGAAGCCGATCCATTTCAACAGGTTTCTGATGGCGGTGAATAAAATAAAAGAATTCAATCTTACCCAGGCAGCAACTATTGCATCAACACCTGCTTCAAACGAGCGGGCACACCTGCTGATCAACGTGAACAAAAAGCGGATCCGTGTTTTCTTTGATGAGATCCTGTATATAGAAAGCCGTAAGGAATATGTCAATATCGTAACACCGTCAAAAACCTATCTGACAAAGTACCAGATCAGTGAAATGGAGGAGTTGCTGGACAGGAAAAAGTTCATCCGCATCCACCGGTCATTTGTCGTTGCGCGGGAAAAACTCAGCGCATTCAGCGCAGGCGAAGTGGAGATCAACGGCCAGATGATCCCGATTGGCAGAAGCTACAAGGAACTAGTGCTATCCATTCTCAGCCAACCACTTTAATCCTGTTAAATAAATCCCAAACTATCCAATCATTATCCACCAGACAGCCCTCTTATCAACCATTCCTCCGCATTAATCACTTTTAACTCCTTTTTCCCTTTTTCCCCTTAGATTAAAAGCAATATTTTTAATTTTCTGATCGTTCACTGAGACCGAAAATTACCCCTAATGCTTTCAATTTTAAAGGATAACGTTGACAACAGCCTCAACGGAACATTTGATTATTGGCTTTGCCTGGGCAAGATCTGTAGTCAGCGGCCATTTTTTATTTTCCTGATCAATGACAAAGAGACCAGTCGCAGCAGTCAGCAGATCCCGTGGTACAGTTTTATTCATCAGTCTTCCGATACCAGCAGTCCGATGGAGCTGCTGGATATATCAGACTTTGATCACGCCAAGAAAAGCAATTTTCTCTTTCCGGTTGGATCAAATGAAACGGTGGATAATCCTTCTCTTCAGATCGAAGGAAGCGGTGTTAAGCCAACCGCCCGACCCAGCCAGCTGATCACCATTCACGCACTCAACGCAGATGCATCGCTGCTTTCACTCGACAGTACCAACAAAAAACTGTCGATAGTCGCAGCACCGGAACAGGCCTTCCTCGATATCAGGCTTAGCTATGCCGCGAATGGACAAACCTACAGATCAAATCTGCGCTTCTTTTTTCATACGGAAGATTCTTTATTTTTTGAATCCTGGCTCGACTTCGGTTCAGAAGCTTCCCAATACGGTATTCTCGATTCAAGCTCAAACGTCACCAAAGTTGTACATGGAGATATTTTTCAAAGCTTCAAGAAGATGTACGGTCTTTCCGGCGTTAATGATAATGATTTCTTTCAGCGGGATGCGGGTGGAAACAACCTGATCAAAACGAGGATCTATTACTCCGAAAATAATATCGGTAAAAACGATAACGTACTGAATGCATCCACGTTCAGCGACAATGACGTATTACTTTATCTGAAAAGAATTACGGCTTCTCCGGGAAACCCTGGAGATTACCAGTTGCTTCTCCCCTATCTCAAATTGCTGTTAAGCCAATCAGAGAGCGCGCACGTTTCGATCAACAGCCCTGATACCGGCCGTTATAATCTTGGGCTGAGAAAAACATTGCTTCGTTTAACAGCATCTATCCTGTGTTCTTATTGCCGTGTGCTTATTGGTGAGATCTGCGGAGATAACCCAAGAAAGAATGTACTTACATCCATTCATATTTTGTTTCCGAATACACTCAGTCAGTTCACCATCACCTATATCCTCAATGAGCTGCATTATAATCTTGTGAATCTTTTGCCTTCGGAAAAACCTGCAAACTTCAAAGGTTTTGAGCTGAATGCACTTCCCGAGAGTGATGCCACTTATCTTTCCGATCTGAGCCGTGAAGAAAACCTGAAAGATAAAAGTATCGTGCTATGTATCGATTGTGGTAAGGGAACAACAGATATGGGTGTTTATTATTATAACAAACCGACTGCGTTCCGATTAATGCGCACCGGTCTTCCTGTAGCTGGCAACTTCCTGACGTTCTCAGCCGGGCTAGGTATTCTTCATACGTACACGCAGAGATACGCACCCGACTTTATCGAGAAAGGCCGGATCAAGAATTCATTGCTGGAAAAATTTCTGAAAGAGATCAGGAACGGATATATCCAGAGTGAAAATTTCTGGAACTATGTTGAGCGGGCAAAGATCAGGATGTCACGGTATAACTTCGAGGAACTCGATAAGTTTATGTTACCCGAGTTTTCGGCTGTTTTAAATACAAGAGATGAATCTCTTTTTGCGCAGAACCTGATAGCGGCGATCAGTGCTGATACGTTTTATAATACCGATGGTTCACCGGATGAAGGAGCTGTCAGCTTCAATCCATATTATACCAAATACCTGCTAAAGGCCTTCTTTGAATGTTTGTATACACCGCTTGAACGATTGAATACGCATCACCGGGACTATGGTCTGGCAAATTTTTCGATCAGTCAGATCAAGCTTTCAGGAAGAGGCATGTTATTTAACCCGTTCAGATCATTTCTGAAAGCGGAACTGATCAAACGTTCCGTAGCAAAAGAGAATAGTTTTAGTGATCCCGGGATCAATGATCCGATCTCCTGGAAATCCGCATCGATCGATGGTGTTGGGAATATCAAAATGCTGAAAAGCAATAACGGCATCCTTGATACGGCGCTGATCAATTTCACCGGTTCATTTAAGTCGTTCAATAATGGGTTTGATGCTGGAAGTTTTGATTTTATCCAGCGATCGGATAAATGGACATTCCGGTTTGATCATCCGATCATCTGTGGCAGCCATAAATTAAAAAAGCCGCAGAACGGATCAGTACAGGATAAAAAGGAATATCGTTTGTGGTTTGATGGATTGCAGTATCGATTCAGCCATAAGCAAAACGGCAATAATACCGCGAAAGAGAACTTCAAGTACGAGCCGGAACATGAAATGAAAAATGACCACACAAAATCATTTACATTGATCTCACAATTTCCGAATGTAAATGATAACGATATATCACGCATCGTTCACTACTTAGATGAAATTGACAACTAACAAAACCTTTATGAAGTTTTTATCCAATCCACGGAATTCCGGGGCCAGGCTTCTTTTCATTTTGCTGGCACTACCATTACTGCTTTATTACAAACAGGGCTTTTGTCAAAACCTGCCGGACAGTGCTTTTGAAAAAGTAACTCTTTCTTTTTTGAAAAAAGAAAGTGATGAAGCAAAAATAAAAGACGGGCAGCGCTTATTGTTTCTTTCGCTTTATGGATTCTCAGCAACTGAGCAAAAGAAACTTTATTACAAATACAGGGACAGCTTACTGCTTACCGTAAAAGAAGATACCACGATCAAAGCAGAAAGCTGGAAGAAATTATCCCGTCATTTTGATTCAGCCGGTATAAGTCAGCAACTGGCGTTTTCTTCTGCACTTGATGAACTGATCTCACCGAAAGACACAACCAATACACAGACAGGCTTCACCGTTTATAATGGGTTGGAAAAAGAAAATGCAGATCTGAAGAGCTTCAAAAAGATCCTAACCTATTCTGTTATAGCACTTGCAGTTATTGCGGCCCTCAGTGTAATCGCCATGTTCATCAGAACGCGTAATATTTCAAGACGGCTGGTAGAGTTGGAGGAGACAAATAGTCAATTGATCGCAGTAGAGCCGGAATCAAAAACAGATAAAGATAAAAAAACAAAGAAGCTCGCTGATGATCTCAAAAAAGCGAAAGAGGATAAGAAGATCGCAGAAGAATTAAAGGCTAAGCTACAGGAAGAAAACTCCGCACTGGAAAAAGAGAAGGATTCCCTGACAAAAAAGACGGAAACGATAAGCAAATCTCTTACGGATCTTGAAGCAAAACACAAATCAGTTTCAACAGCTCTCGACAAAACGGAGAAAGAGAAAAAGAAACAGGAAGAGACTGTAGCAAAACTGGAGGATGACCTGAATAGGCTTACTGCCCTGCAAAAAGAACAGGACGAGCAGGCAAAAAAGATGACGGAGATGGTAACAAAGATGGAAGCGGTTGCAAAACCTGCTTCATTCCCTGATATCAGTTCGCAGCTGCATGCGTGGTTTCTTTTGCAGGATTTTATCAAGGGCTACAAGAGCAAAGAATTCAGCGTTCTCAGTACGCCAAACTTTTCGAAATGGGTATTGCAGCAGGAGCATACTTATCCTGAACTGGATGTCAGAAACCTGGCGGGTAATGCACCGATCATCAATTTCCTGATAGACCTGAAGAAGAGAAAGATCACGAAGATCGCACCCGACGGAAGCTATCTTGTATTGATCAATCAAAAAATCACACAACCGATATTCGACTCGCTGGAAGCGGGCGAATAAAGCCAAGAATATGAACTGGAAAAAACATATTGTTTTTATTATCGCAATTGTTTCCGCTGTGCTTGCAGCAGGTGCAATGATAATGTTACCCGGCTTGCTGACCAGCAGCTGGCTTTTATTTTCATTATGGGGGTTGATCTACCATATCTGGGGGTTTACATCAGTGGATGTGAATCAATGGCATTCGCCAAAGAACATGCTTCGGCTTTTAACAGCACTGGTGTTAAGTTTCGTGCTGACAGCTGCAGTCTTTTCGCTGGCATTTTCCGGAAGCAGGTTGTTCTGGAAAAAACCCGGAAACAATTCGCGACACCATTTTCTTGTACATGAAGGCTTCACGAGTTCTTCTGCTTTCCCTATCTATATCGCCGGGAATATGTACAATGATGTACAAGCCGGGCTGGAAGGCGAAATCAGTTTGACCAATAACGGCAATCAATTCTCACTGTCGTGCAGAAGGGTTCCTTATCCTGTTTATCTATCAAAAAAAGAAGATGAACATGTGTGGCATTTGCAACAGACAGGACTCCCCGCCGTAACAGGCGAACAAAAGCTGCGGATAAACATGCCGGAGTCTGCTGCAACCGAAGAGATCAGCGTGCAGGTATTTCCAAACGAAAAAAATCAGTTTGATTTTTGGATCGGTTACAAAGGCGTAATGGACACGATCAAAGATAAAACGATTGCCTATGGTACGCGTTTCTCCGATCTGCTGGAAAACACCAATCTGCCGTTATCCTATGAAGTGATACAGTCTTTGCAACGGCTTTATCTTTTAAAAACAACGATCCAGTTCATCTCCAATAAGAACTATAAAAGCCCGGTTTGTTGGTATTATGGAAAAGACCCAACGTATCAATACTGGCAAACAAAACTGGTGATACCTGAGCCGGTATCACTGCAGTTGATAAGTACACAGGCGACCTATGATCTTCTTTCTCTGCAATACCAGGACAAGACCATTTCGCTTGGAGACAAAGACCGGTTTTATTTTGGGTATGAGCCAGCAGCAGGTAAACAGTTTTTGCAGCAACCAGCGTTTTCTGCGGAGGTAACAGGCAGCAATCAGTTTGCACTAAAATATCTGCAACCGCAGATCTTGCCATTACCGGATACGAAGGGAAGAAATCATGAATTATTCGTCACTACACATAATAGTTTTGCATTACAGCGTGCAGGCAATTCAGGGTATATTCTGCCTGCTCTGAATTTTGAGAGAACAGATAGTAACAGCAATCATTTCTGGGCAGATCTGCAATACAGTACCAGTGATGCGGGAGACAGCATTACGAATGCCAGATTCAGGATGCAGGAGTTACAGTTGGTAAAATCTGACCAGGAGTTTTCTGCTATTCCGCCATCACCCTCACATACAGGATGGCTACTCAAATTACACAACTCATGGGTTAGCGCAGGATCAGATGTGATGAATACATTGCTTCCTGCCATCGTGGTAGCACTTGCTTCCATTGGCTTTATCTTTTTGTACGCAAAAAAATATTCGGATGAAAAGAACAGTGGCACGCCGGTATTCTTCTGGTGGATGCTGAACATACTTCTCTATTTCTTTATGCTGCGGTTATTCCTCAGCTGGCGCGTTCGTTCATACCCATATACAGAAGCGATCACAAAAAATGAATACACAGATTTTATTGAAAAATCTTATCTCAAAACATCCTTCCTGGGAATATCTATTTCCACCAATCTGCTGATCGGTTTAGTGATCAGCATGGCACTGGGAGCGTTTCTTGTTTTCCAATTCATGAAACGATCAAAAAACTGATTCATGCAAAAAGCAAACATCATAACCGTTATCGCTCTCCTGCTGTTTCCTGCAGCAGGTCTGGTTGTTAGTGATAATAATATCACAAGATGGATTGTCAGCCTTTCACTGGTTGCTTATCCACTTGTTATATTGTTAATGCAACCACTGATCAGAAAAGATTCAGTAGAAACGGACCGCCTGGATTATCGTAACTATTTCTTTTCGATCGGTTATCGCTCAAAATATACACATCTGCTCATCCTTCTTTGGTTCACCATTTTGTTTGCAAAAATGGATATGGGGATGGCTTATGTTTTCTTCCTGAGCTCATGTTTATCCTGGTTCTTTGTGGTATTGCTCGCAGGATTGCGTCACAGAACGAAACTATTGGGCTTTATACCCGTTGGGAGCACTGTAATACTGATTGCAGGTTTTATTTTGATGCACGCCTTCCTGTTTTTTGAATTTGGTGATAGCGAAAAAAAGATCGCCTTACCGGTAAATACCAACACGTTCCACTCAAGATTTTTGAGCATACTTGGTAAAACCGAGACTGCCATCGCTCAATCGTCTGCGCTTAACAGTGATAAAACACCTGGAATTGCGGAGATGGAACGTGCGGAGCAGAACCGCTGGTTCATTGAGAACTATGCAGCAGAGCAGGGCTGGACAAGCCAGATCAAACCGCATTTCTCCGTGGGAAGTAACTACGCCACTCAGCTCAGTGATACATTGCCGGTAAGATATATGGTTGCAGAGCATGGATTTCTTGCAACTGCATTACCCATATTACTTTTATTATCGCTGGTCATATTCCCGATCAGGTCTGTATCGGAAGCGCATAATGAAACAACCGGTTATAGTGCGGGAAATCTTTTTAGCATTTATTTCCTGATGCAATTGATCTGTTTTGGAGGAATCGACATACTCATCAACAGCAATGCATTTCCCTTTACCGGGATCAGTTATTTCATTTTTGCAGTAAATGATCTATCCTACACGCTGGCATTTCTGGGAACAATTGCCATCGCATGCACCTTATACAAACGACAGGAAAATGCAAACCTTGCGCGCTGGCATATACGCCAATCGTTCTCGTTTTTACTGCCATTGGCAATTTTTGCCGTGATCGCACTTGGATTTTCATTGATCAGGAAAACCGCGGGCAACTATGCACTGGAAACGCTGAAAACTGATCTTGTTTATTGCTCTGAAAAATTGAACCATGGGATATCAGTACGTGTGGCGGCACTCTCCCCGGATCAGCAAAGGAAATTCAGAAGATTGGATGCACCTGCTTTTTACCGGGAACTGATCAGCGACCCCGAAGTGGCATCGCTCTTTCCGGAAATGCAACAGCAAAGTCCGGCAGCGAGTGACATCCTGCAAAAGTTCCTCCATACAAATACGGACAAAAACAATCCGACGAACTTACTATTTGTTGAAACGGATCGCGAAGCGGGCTGGAAGATCAAAGTGAATGAATGGTTCTTTATAAAAGCCTCATTGAATAACCGCGAGACAACTGCACCGGCCGCTGTTTTGGGTTATACAGGAAAACATACAGGTCCGGCTGGCGGGTTTAACTATAATGGAGTTTCACTGCCTGCAAAAGACGTGTTCCAGTCGACACGGTCTGCTGGAAATATCAGCCTGCTTGCACTTCCTGCAGCAGCTTTCAGGAGATTGCCTGCGCTGGAAGCCGATAACGCAGTTGTGTATTTTGCACAAGCCAATACTGCGGGCGCGTCGATCGACGCGAATAACGGACGTCCCGAAACTCAGCCGTATGCGGTCAGGGTAAACGAACAGGATGGATTCACCGTTGAGTCAGATCCCAAAAAAGGCGATATCACTTTCTTCCACGGCGGCGTGCTGACAGATGAATTACTTGCCCGGCCTTTCTGGATAAACGGTAAATATCAATACCTGTACCCTGAAAGTAACCATAAGCTTTATACCTATATGCTGAGCCATAACATGAAAAACTCAGCAAAGGACGCAGCTGTTCAGCTTACGCTGGATGTGCACCTGCAAAAAGATCTGGACAATTTACTGAGCGCTGTTTACGATAGTTCAAAAGTAAAGGCGAGCATTACCCTGACTGACGGTGAAGCAAACTTCCGTGCAATGGCGCAAAATGAGTTATACAGGGAAGATAAAACCACTCATATAGAGATCGATCCGAATTACTTCACATCCCTTTCTGAACTGTTTACTTTGACGTACAAACTTTCTGATGCGAATGCGAACAGGTTGATACAACGCCGTAGTCTGATCAGTGACGGTAAACCGGGAAGTACAATCAAACCTTTTACATGGGCTGCTGTGATAGATGGTTTTGCCGGAAGATGGAATGAACTCGATCTGATGCCGGCAGGGATCAATGAACAGGATATTACCAAAAGCGCAGAGGGGAATGAAAGTGTAAAATTCTTTGCGGGCAGACAGGTATTCCCTATCTCTCTTGATGAACACGGATCACTGGCCGCCAAAAACTTTCTTGCTCTTTCAAAGAACAGTTATCACATATTGATCAACTATCTTGGTTCATTCGAAAAAGAACAATTGAAAGGAACTCCTCTCGCGACCAACTATCGTTATGATGCGCAACAAACAGGTATTTTTGTAAGAGATAACAGTGCAGCCACTTTGCAAACATATCCGCAGGTGAGGCTTGGTGGTCAGGTCTATCATTTCAACAGCAGTCTTGATAAATGGCCCCAAAATGGCCTGGATCCGGACAAGCTTTTCGGGAATCAGCAAAGCGTACTGGCGAAGAGCTTTGCGCAGAATTTTCACAGCATCACAAACAGCGATTCAACCGGGGCCAGGTTCAGCCGGCAGCAGTGGTATTTTGATAATGTGGAAGACAGCATTCTTGTCACCAACAATTTGTTTACTGATGGATTGCTTCCACAGTTCTCCACCTATGAAGAAGACAGACGCGCTGTGAAAAAGAACGATCTGCCAGGAGGTTCATATCTCACATTCAGAGCATCGCAGGTTGGTGCAGAGATCTATAAAGTTTCTCCTGCCACCCTTTGTCAGATGGCAGTCAGTATGACCAAACTTGACCGGAGTTTGAAACTGAAATTCATACAGCAACAGCGCGCAGCAAGGGACACGATCAACTGGATCTATGACCAGGATGGCTACAACAACGCAGAAGCATTGTACCGGAGCAGGCGAAGCACCGTATACGAAAGCATGAGACTGTCGAATGCGGAACCGGGAGGAACTGCTTACTCAATTCTGAATGCTTCTGCCCAGGATGGAGTAACCCTGAGTAAAGGAACGATGAATATAGATGGGAAAACTTTCTATTTGTACACAAAAACAGGAACCGCCGATGAGTCGGACAATGATACGGCGGCAAGAAGAAAAAACCTCCTGATCATTATCTCTAACAGGGAAATGCATACTGGGGAATTAAAACAGGATAAACCTATACGTTGTATGGCGATGTATGTGCAATTGAGGAATCACCCTTCACACGTATGGTCCGATCAGGACAAGGCGATGATCAGAAGATCGATCACACTGATAGCAAGATCTGCTTCATTCAACAATTATTTTAATTGACGGTATGACTAAGATGACGATAAAAATATCCGGGCTGTTGCTGGGAGCACTCTTTTTTCTTGTTTCTTGTAAAGATCAGCAGCAGGAAAACCATTCCCTACCTGTCAGCTTTGTGGTAAGCGATAGCTTGAAGACATGGTGTAAAAACAAGATGCCTGCCAGCAGACTCTCCGAGGAAGGCAACAACCTGAAGCTTTTGTTTTTTGAAGAGGAATTAAATACATTGTGGAAACCTGCCTACAGAGAAGATGCGGTAAAAGAAATGGCTGCACAGGGAAATTTTGGATGGGAAGAGTTGCCTGCGCATGAAGGCAACCGGCGTTGGCAGCTATCACTTAATTTCCAGCAGGAAGATTCAACATACGGCACTCCGAATAATCTGCTATTATATTTATTCAGGTGATGACAGACGACAGCATATACAAAGAGAAAGACTTCGCGGTTTATTGCCTCACGCTGTATTTCAGAGGAAATAAAAAGGACCTGGATATTGCGCTGAATGAATTGAAAACTGGTAATAAAAATTCCATCGAGTTTCTTGAGCTTTTTTTTCAACGAAAGAATGAAGAAAAAGAAGCGGTAGAAAAGAAGATAACCGAATGGAAAAGAACTTATAAAAAGAAAAAATCCTATAAAGGATTTTTAAAAAAGCTGCTTATTCCACTTGGTATCCTTCTGCTTGCAGCAGTGTCTTATCTTTCATGGAAAGCTATCGCTGCAAATGATAAAAAGGAACAACCTGTTGATCCTGATAGGTTATATGTCATCACCACATCGGGATTCCGGGCACGTAATAGCCCCTCATCTCCTGGCGGAGCCCGCAGATATTTCAGATATGGGGATACAGTTGCCAATCTTCATGATACGCTGAATGGCTGGTTGAAATTCAGTTTCCAGGATAAACAACAGTATGGTCCGGTAAAGTATTTTGCGACTGAAAAAATTTTCAAGGCACACGATTCTCTTTTTGCGGATTTTCATTTCCGTCCTTCTCTTGAAACGATTAATAGTAAAGCAGCATTTTGTATAAGGGAGTTTATTGATAAGTCGCTTCATTCATCTGTAAAGGAGTGGTATATTCCGTTGCAGTCGTTGGACCTAAAGCCAGCGAGGCATGCGGTACTCAGTTTGCCGCGGGCAGTAGATCATGTAAAGGTTGATGGAGAAGGCGAGTTAGAGAAGTACCATCTTTTGCTGGTATCGAGAAGAAAGGTGGAATCGGCAGATTCGGTTAATCATTATGCATTGCTATTGGAGTTGCTGCCGAATGGGTCAGTGATCAGGAAGGCCGATTTTCCTTTGTCGATCGCGGAACCCAATTGTTATATCACGGTAAACAATGTTGACCGTTTTTTGAGAGGCAGTATAAATGGGAATGTTTATTTACGGACAGACAGGGCAAAATTATTGAGGTTGAATTGGTCGAAGGGAATGGAAGCGCCGAAGTGGGAATGGATGGAATGATCCGGATCGTAGGGGAAATTGAGGTTTAGTTCCGGAGCGATATGTGGTTCTCTAATGGGGATATAACTATTTTATTAGTTTATAAACTAAGTATCAGTTAATATATCTTAACTGGATTTTTCCTTTTCGTCGGTCTATGAAGCAGTTCATCCAAAATGGCGTGAAAAATATGTATGGTTACTTAGATTTGTCATGCAGGCTTACCACCGCTTTATAAAATGCGACTCGGAAAATTCTGGAAAAAAAAGATCATTTGGGGCATCACCCGAGTAGAACTCGGCACCTGGTTTTTATACAACATCTTTTGGGGTTTGTTATTTTTCATTGCACTGATGAGTGCCTATAACATTCTCAACCCGCCAAAGCAACTGATAGCCGTTGGATTTGATATAGCGATAAAAATGGTGTTGACTATTCCTAGCTGGTATCTGGTATTCAGAATCTGGAAAAACAGACCATTGACTTTCCTGCTTCCTTTTCATTTAATATATATGACATTCTTCGGAATGGCCTGGGTATTCAGTTTTGGCTATGGTATCCGTGCGGTGCAGATCAAGCCAACGCCGTTTGTATTTCATGAGATGATGGTTGATTTCTACATAAGTGTGGTTTTCTACTGTCTTGAGTTTGCCATCTTTCATGCCTATCATTATCTGCAGAGAACAAAACGTCAGCTTAAGCGCGAGCAGGAATTAAAAGATCTCGCGTATCAAAGCGAGATCAAGGCACTTAAAGCACAGATAGAACCTCATTTTTTATTCAACACACTTAATTCGATCAGTGCTTCCGTTCCTCCTTCGCTCGAAAAAACACGTGTACTGATTGCGCAGTTGGCAGACACATTCCGCTATGCGTTAAAAGTCAGCGAAAGACAAATGGTATCGCTGGAAGAAGAGCTTGAATTTATAAAGACATGGCTTGCGCTCGAACATCATCGCTTCGGAGAACGATTGCAAGTGCATTATTTTATAGAACCTTCTGTTCTCACTACGCAGGTACCTCCAATGATCCTGCAGCCACTGATTGAAAACGCATTGAATCACGGGATCAGTCCGCTTGTAAAAGGAGGGTCAGTCACTATTACCTGTCAGCAAACGGATCAGTTTGTACACGTCACGGTCAGCGACACGGGTGTAGGATATGATGGCAATATTGATGATCTTTTACAAAAAGGTATTGGATTAAAAAGTACTGCTGAGCGGATCGACCGTCTGTTCAATGAGAAACTCGATGTCAAAAGAAATCCACAGGGATTACGGGTGATGTTCCGCATTCCTGCTTCCTGAATTATTGCCTGCTATGATGGTGTTCCTGCTTCCAGGCTGCAAGCAGAAACACCTCGATCATTTTACTCTCCCAGCCATTTCCGGAATCTCGCTGCTCTGAGTCTGCTGATAATGATCTCTTCGTAGGGAAGCGGGTTGACCTGCACTTTGAGTTTTCCGCTGAACCATGCATGTACTTTTTCAATGGTAGAATAATTCAGGATAAACTGGCGGTTGACTCTGAAGAAATCGGTGCCATTTATATCTGATTCAATTTCGTCAAGGCGTTTATCGATCACCAGATCTTCATTACGTCGGGTTTTTATATACTGCAATTTTCCTTTTGTATAAAAGTAAGCAATGTCATTTGCGGCAACAGAGATATATCTTGTTCCGGACTTTGCCAGGAAGCGTTCGCGCGCACTGGTCCTGGACGATATATTATCAAGAATACAGGCCAGCTCACGCTGCAATGATGGTTTGGATAAGCTATGCCACTTCTTATATTTATGAATAGCCGCTTCAAGTGCATCTTTCTGCAATGGTTTCAGGAGATAGTCAACACTATTAAATCTGAAGGCCTTTAATGCCGATTCTTTACAGGCGCTGATAAAAATCACCGGCGTTTCCGTACAGGCTTCACGGAATGTCTCCACCTGTGGATCCTGCTCAACGGCAATATCAACAAATACAAGGTCGATGTCTTTCGATGTTCTGAGATAATTGGTGCCGGTTTCCAGGTTGTCGATCACATCAACAACATGTGCTTCCTGGTCAATCTCCACCAGCATTTCTTTGAGCCGGCGGACAGACAAAGGTTCTTCTTCGATTACAAGTACTTTCATGAGAAGTCGGTTTAAGTTTCGCAGATTACCACCAAACTTAATATTGTCTACGTGCTAATACTTAGCTTTTCCGCCGGATTGCTGTATTCGTCGACGAAAAAATATAAACCCTGTCTATATGATTTTCTTTAACAAAAGCGCGTATGACAATACGTTGTAAACATCCGTTGCATCCGGACATTGAAAAATTGCAAACTGTCGACATTCAGAAGGCTATTGGCCGGATTATAGAGCATTTCGTCGACTTCACCGTTTATGCATTTGTTGTACACTACTAACTTTAGATCAAATAAAAAGATGGCACTTAAAACGGTACTTATTATTGATGATGAAGAAGCTTCCAGAACGATCATCCGACAATACCTGGAAGATCATCCGGAGATTGAAATTGCGGGGGAATGTCACAATGGAATCGAAGCCGTTAATGCGATAAACGAGATAGAACCTGATCTTGTATTCCTGGATATTCAAATGCCCGGCTGCAGCGGGTTTCAGGTACTTCGGAAAATTGTACATGTACCACAGATCATCTTTTCCACCGCTTTTGACCGTTATGCATTAAAAGCGTTCGATTCAAATGCTGTTGACTATTTATTAAAGCCTTATACAAAAGAAAGATTTGAACAGGCGCTTGCCAAGATCATGCATAATGGAAACTCAGCAGAAAGTATTCAAAACCTTGCGCAAACTGCGGGAAGTATCTATTATGATAAGATACTGTTGGAGAACGGTAATAAAATGATCAGCATTCATATTTCCGATATCACCTACCTCGAAGCCGAAAAAGATTATACCCGTGTCTTCACTTCAGATAAAAATTATCTCAGCAATTTCGGTATAAGCATACTTGAACAAAAACTCAACCCTTCTCACTTCACCCGCATACATCGTTCACACATCATCAATATCAATCACATTCATGAAGTATATCGTGAAAACGGCGATACATATCTGGTGTTGAAAAATCAACAGCTTTTTAAGGTAAGTAAAAGCTATACAGATAATATTAAAAAGATGATGTATTAAGATTAAGCAGCCATTCGTCTGCATTCTTCCGCACAACTCCGGCAGGCTTCTGCGCAGGCTTTGCAATGATCGTGATCATGCTTGCCGCACTCTTCGGCGCATGCTTCACAGGCTTCTGCGCAGATGAGGCAAATTGATTGAGACCAGTTAGAACCAAAACTCATTAATTGTGCGGCTGCATAGCAGAGTGAAGCGCATTCCATATCCAGTTGTATACATTTTGCCATCATATGGATATGATTTTCGCGCGTGCAGGAAGACGCACAGGTGTTGCAGGCTGCTGCACAGTGGAGGCAGGCTTCGATGCAGGATGTGTATGGATTGGAGTTCATAATGTTTTTTAAAAAAGTGATTCAAGGATCATGCCCTAGGGTTCGAAATGTTTTTTACTTTCTTACCATAATGCAATTCGCCGGAAACCCGGCGGGGTTTTCTTTCACTGAAGTAGTTTTTCCGAGGAGAGAACCTCGACGTGTCCTTTTACTTTTTTTGCCTTGATGCAAAAAAAGTAACAAAAAAAAATCAAGGCTTTGG
>VFQP010001863.1_pt1 | contig 25683 bp, 23 predicted proteins | sample 3512351 | NCBI WGS metagenome assembly VFQP01 (sample SAMN10412372, study PRJNA504923) | tailings metagenome | isolation source: Relicate 1 Philex TSF1 revegetated site | place: Philippines: Tuba, Benguet | collected 2017-08-29
CGGGACGCGAGAGGCGCCCCTAGCTGGCCAGCGTGCGCAGCACCGTGTTGGACGAGGCGTTGCTCGGCGTGGCCTGTGTGGGCGATTGCAGCGAGACGAGCGTGGCAGGGTGAGGGAGTGGCCTGCCGCTGCGAGGTCCTGCCCGCTGATGGTGGTATGATAGTGGGCGCCCGGCCCGCCCGCTCACCCATCCCATGTTGCCCTGCTTGCTGAGCGCCTCCTTGGACTCGGAGGCGTTGTTGAAAAGGTTGATGAAGCTGTAGTTGGGCAGCGCGGTGGAGCCCACCGTCACCGTGTCGGTGCACACGTAGCCAGAGATGCAGCCCGAGTGGTAGCAGAAGGAGGTCGTGCTGCGGGGCGCGGCAGGGACGCGGGGTGTGAGCGACGTGATGCGCCACCCTCAGCTGCCCAGGGTGTGTGCATTGGCAGTCCGTCCACACCCTCTGGAGAGGTGTGAGCTGACTCACTTTGGCCCGCACACGCCGCCAGAGTTGGAAGGATTGTAGTCTGCCTTGGGCGCGACGTAGACGGGCGTGGAGCCCGTGTCAAACGTGAGGTTGACGCTGGCCTTGCCGACGACGGCCGGCACGTACCATTGCGTGGGCGTGTAGACGCCAAAGAACAGGGGCAGCGTGAAGGTGCCGCTGCCCTGCGCCGTCGCGGGCGTGATGGGGGCGGCCAGCAGGCACGCCAGCAGCGCCGCCGCCGCTGCTGCCACCGTCACCACGTTGACGGGAGCGACGCGTGCTGCGTGCGGCCGGCTCCGCGTCATTTTGGATGCTGACGGAGGAGGAGTCGCCGAGTGGCGTTGGGCCGTACGAGGTCAAGATGTGCGAGACTTTTCACGGAACAGGTTGGTCGAGCGTCTTCGCGTGTTTGGCTCTTCGTGTGTTCGCGCGCTGGCTTTTCTCTCTTGCTCTCGCTTGCCCACCCTCCGAGTCGAGTGTGAGAGAATGAGATGTTGACCGAGAAAAATGGGCGAGAAGCGGGAAGCGACGAGAGGAAGAGAGGGAAAGTCACCCAAGGAGAGGTTCCACACAGCATGCTACGTGCGTTGCTTCCATGCGTGGGTGCAGGAGATCCCAAACAACGACGGCGCGGCGCGCCCACGCGCCCCAACATCACCACTCGACGGTGCACTCCTCGTCCATGTCCTGGCACGTCTCCTTGCCCTGCTTGCTCATCTCGACGCGCTTGACCGCGATGAGCGCGTCCATGGCGCCGCCCAGCGAGATGCGGTTGGCCGACAAAAAGTTGTACGTGCCGTCCACCAGCCCGCTGAAGCCCGGCAGCGAGCTCATGTTGGCGGCCCAGCCCAGGCCCACCTCGCCAAACATGGCGCGCAGCGCGTCCGTGCCGTACAAGACCTGCGCGCAGCAGGGGGGACGCAGGAGACGCTCTGCGGCCCAAACAAGGCTTCGCCCTGGGCCCCTTACGTACAAGCAACCTGCTGCCCGCGCACCTCTCCGTCGGGGCGGATGGCGTGGATGGTCTCCATGGCCTCGTCGTACGTGATTCCCATGTTCTTCGAGGGGCGGAAGTCAGGCGAGGAGATGTCGACAAACTTGATGCGGCCCTTGCCGGCGTCCTGCGGAAAAGGGCGGTGGAGGCCGCACGCTGGGGGTGGCGGGTGCGCACCGGAGCACTGCGGCCTGGTGCTTCACGCGCGTGGCAGGCACGCGTGAGGGGCTCGTGCAGGGCGGCTGGCCACGCAGCCCGGCGCGCGCTCACCCGGCGCTCCAGCACGGCCTTGAGGCTGCGGCACATGGCGCAGTCGCCGTCGTACAGGTACTTGATGGCCCTGCGGTAGCGCCACCAGCAGCAGCGTGCGGGTGCTCACGCACGCTGAGACGGGTGGCAGCAACACCCGTCGCGTCCTAGCTCGCGTGCCCACCAACCATATGGCGGCCCCTCTGCCGGGCGCTCCCCCGCCTCCGCAGTTCGCCACCGACATGACAAGTCACCGATTCCAACGTCCTGGCGCTTACCCTGTGGCCGTGCGGCCTGCCCCGGCCTCCTGCCCCGGCTGACCCGCCACTCTCGTGCCTACTCACCAGGTGATGGTCTTCTTCTTCTTCTTGACGGGCCGGCCCTCCACGGCCGCCTGCGCAGCACGGCAGGCCGCACGCTCCACCAGCATACGCATGGCGAGCGCTGGTGTGTGGCTGGCGTTGCGTCGGCATGCACCCCCACCCACGCGTCGCGCTCACCACTTCGCGGTCGAGGTACTCGGTGTACTGCTCAGCGAACAGCGGCTTGAAGATGTCGGAGCGCGCCAGAAGCCTGCGCACACAGGGCGCAAAACGTGGTGATGGGTGGGGGGCACGGGGGACCTACAAGGTGACCTGGGCTTGCGGTTGCCTTGCTTCTGTCTGTGTATGCTGTCTCGCCGGGGCCCCACGCGTGGGCGGGCCCTGGGCGCGTGGTGTGGTGTCTGACCAGCAGCACCGCCGTAGCCCAGCGGGGGGCGGAGCGTGCAATGAGCTTGACTTCGTTTGTGCGGCGGTCAGGTCGCCTCGCGTGTGGCTCACATGCCTGTGCTGCGCTGCCCGTTGGTGGCGTGTACCCAAAGTGCCAAACCTGACCCAAACCTGGCCCCGCCCCCCCCTCCCTCGAGAAGCGCACCCGACGGGCATGCCGGCCTCGTCCAGCACCGGCAGGCGCCGGACCTTGTGCTTGAGCATGAGGTCTGCGGCCTCCTGCACGCTGGCAGAGACCTTGACGGTGATGGGCGGGGTGGACATGTGCGCCTTGACCTGCAGCGCGTGCGGCACGCAGCGACGGCGGTGAGCTTGGCAGATTGCCGCAGGAACAGTTGCTCGCTGCTGCTGCTGCTCTCTCCCTGGTGTCTCTCAGTTACTAACCAGAGCTCTGCGCGGAGGATGCGGAGGAATCCTCCTCGCTGAGCACGCACCGGGTCCTGCAGCGTGCCCTTGGCCCCGTTGGCCTTGCGCACGCGGATGATGTCCTGCGCGCCCGCAGCGCGTGCACGAGAGTCGCCCGTCAGAAGCCTCCCGCGCGGGGCCCGGCATCGCTGGATGGTGGAGCTCTGCCAAACTGCAGGAGCCCCGCAGACCTTGCGTGAGAGGACTCCGACCACTTGGCCGCTGGCGTCAATGACGGGCAGCCCGCTGAACTTGGACAGCTTGGGGATGATGGCCTCCAGCGTCTCGTCGGGCCCGCACGAGCTGACGCCGCGCGCGTTGCTGATCATGACCTCCAGCACCCCGCCCAAAGGGCAGGTAGGCGACTGGGACATGAGCAGGTCGTAGTCGATGCTGCCCATGCTGCCCTGCGAGCTGACGCTGACGCTGCTCCCGCTCGAGTCCAGCTGCTCCACGCTCTGCTTGGCCGGCCCGGCCGCGCGCGCCACCACAGGGTCCCTGATGCTGCCGCCGCTCTGGCGCGAGCGCGTGGCCGCGCCGGCGCGCCGTGAAGCGCCAGGTCCGGGGCGGGGGCCAGCGACGATCGCTCCGGCGCGTGCGCTCTGGCCATTCGCCGAGCTCCACGGCGCGGCCGAGCGCCCAGCGACTGATGTGAAAGCTCTCATGTTCATCGTGTGTGTCGTGTGGTGCCTCTGCGTGAAGTTTCGCCAAGAGCTGGCGGATGTACGACAAGGTTTTCACGGCAGACATCGAGATCATCACGAGATCACGGTCGCCCACTGGGGCGCGGAATGCAGTACATGCGGATGACAGCTGAAGAGCGGTGCTCTGCTGTGTGTGCACAGGCCAACGCCTCCTGCGTCCGCAGGCTGCTCGTGTTCTCCGCCACTGGCACGGTGCGGGTCTCCAGCACCAGCGTGCGCAGTTTGCATGAGCGGGACAGTCGCACGCACCAAGGCAGAGCAAGGATCACCAGCCCAGAGCAGCAATGCGCGGCGGTGCGCCGCTTGAAAAACATAAGCCGCCGCAGCGTCTAGAAGGTCGTCATGAGCGGGATCGACTCGCTCCACTCGAGCGTCACGCCCCGCGGCTTGCCCGCCAGCGCCAGCACCATGCGCGGCAACGTGCGCCCGTCATGCAGCGACAGCTCCCTCCCGCCTTCGCCCGCCACGCGCCCCAGCACCTGCACGTGCACGCGCTGCCCCGGCAGGGCGCCCTGGCAGGCCGTCGCCAGCTGCTCCACGGTGAAGGGCGCCCTCATGTGCGCCAGCGTGATGTGCAGCACGCCCTTGAAGGCGCCCAGCACGGCGCCCCAGGCCTTGGGGTGCACCTGGCAGTTGACCAGCGCCACCTCTGCCAGGTGCGGCAGGGCCCGCCGCACCGCCGCGCCCAGCTGCTGCACAGCGCGCGCCGTCAGGCCCCGGCAGCCCACCACGCGCAGCGCGCCGCCGCGCCGCTGGCCCATGACGGCCGCCGCTGCCGGCAGTGCCTGCTCCACCTCGGCGACGCTGCCGCACCCCTCGACCTGCACGCGGCGGGCGATGCCGCCCCACCGCGCCAGCGCCGCCAGCACGCTGTCCGGCAGAGGCGCGCCGTTGAGCGTGAGCTCCGGCTCCCTCTCCAGCCCCACGAGAACTGCTGGCGGCGGCGGCACGGCCTCCTCGTCCTCCTCCACCTCCCCGCCGCCGCCGCCGCGCGCCCAAGGGTGGCTGGCGTCGACGCGCGCCAGCTTGAAGGAGCGGATGCCGCCGAGCGGCAGCCTGCCCAGCGCGTCGCCGTTGAGGCGCTCCACGCGCAAGCTGCGCCAGGGCGCGGCGCGGCGCGCGTAGTCGCGCTGCAGCTCAAATCCGCGGCAGGCCAGGTGCCGCACCGAGCCCATCTGCAGCAGCGCCTCCATCTCTGCGTCGCGCACCGGCAGCGCGGGCACCACCAGGTGCTGCACCAGCGGGAACTGCGCCGGCAGGCCGCGCAGCAGGTTGGCGTTGTGCGCACGTGGGCCCTCCTCCTCCTCCTCGTCCCCCCCGCCAGGCAGGTCGAGGTTCATGCGCGGCGCGGCCACCAGGCGGGTGACGCTGCCGCTCACGAGCAGCGGCTCCGTGGCGTCCCACGGCTGCAGGGCCAGGCGCTGCAGCGCCGGCAGCAGGGCCAGCGCGGCCGCCGTGGCGTGCACGGGCACGCTCGTGAGGTGGTCGGCGCCCAGCGCCTGGTTGTCCCACGCCAGCTCCACCAGCCGGCTGCACGCGGGCGGCGGAGGGAGGGCGGGGCACAGGAGCGGCTGCGGGCGCGGCTGCGACATGGGGTAGGCGAAGTCGCAGTTCATGGCGACGAAGCGGGTGAGGTGGGGGCAGCTGGCGGCCAGGAAGGCAGGCACCACGTCGGACAGCACCATCTCCTGCAAAGGAGAGCAAAGGAGGTGCGGCGTACGAGAGCTGCGTCTCAGCTGGCGAAACCACCACGCCGCAGCGCAGGAGGCTGCTGCTCAACAGTTGAGCAGTTGAGTAGCTGCATCTGGCGCGCGCCCCTCACCGTGAGGGTGATGGCCGTGAGGCTGTGCAGGGCAGGCACACGCAGGCGCGCCGCGCAGCTCAGCAGGAGGTGGGCGAGGCGCCCCTCTGCCGCTTTGTCAGGCCCAGGCTCATCTTCGTCGTCAAAGTCGTCGTCCCACTCGTCCAGGAGCCTGTCGGTCATCGTGCCGAAGAAGGCGAGGTGCACGCTGCGGCACTGGAGCACGGTGCGCGCCAACGCCTCCTGCGTCCGCCGGCTGCTCGTGTTCTCCGCCACCGCCACGGTGCGGGTCTCCAGGACCAGCGTGCGCAGCTCCTTGCTCACGCGCGAGAAGCGTGGCAGGTCGTGCGGGTCGATCCTCTGGGCGAGCAGCCTCCACCAGCTCATCGGCAGCTCGACCGCAGGGGCGCCAGAGACGCCCGTGGTGTCGCTCGAGCTGCTGCCATGCCGCGTCGCCGCGCGCGACGACGGACCGGCCTCCTCATCCGTGCCGGTGGGGGCCGGTCGTGAGCCCCAGAAGCTCGCGCACCGCATCCGGCTGAGGACGAGCGCGGGACTTTGAGCGCATGGTGACGTGCTTGTGCTGTGTGGCGAATGGCTTGCAGTTTGTGTTTGACGGCAGGGGGGCAGGCAACCCTCATGCACGAGCGGTGCCGTCAGGCGGCCAGCAGGGCGCGGCGCTCCATGTGGTCATCAGCTCTGGGCCCCTCGCCTGGCACCTTGCCGTCCTCGCCAGCGTCCATCACCTGCAGGCAAACCAAAGGCGCGGCACTTGGCGCACAAGCACGGCGCGGCGTGGCAGTGCACCGTGCCACCAGCCCACACGTGTCGATGGCCCTCACCTGGCTGATGGTGCGGATGGCCGACTCGTACTGCCGCACCATCTGCTGCACCCGTGCCTGCTTGGCGACCACCAGCTCGCCCAGCCGCGCCCGCGTCGCCCGCGCCTGTGTGGGCAAGAGTGAGAGGGCGCAAGGCCTTTTTTTTCCTGCTGGGCAGCGTGGGGGTCCCACCCTGAGCATCTCGTCCTTCACCGCGCCAGCAGTTCACCTCGTCCACCTGCCGCTGCAGCTCCGCCGCCTCCTGCTGCGCCGCCGCCAGCCACGCCTGCTGCTCCGCCTGCTGAGCCGCCTCCTCAGGCGCCACCCTGCGCTTGAGCTCGCACGAAGGCAGCGCAGCTGCCGTGAGGTGCGCCCCCCCGCGCCCTCACTTGCAGGTTTGCAGCGGCGGGGCCAACGCCCGCTCGCTGCCCTCTTCCCAGCCCCCGGGGCCGGCGCTCACGTGAGCTGCGCCTGCTCCTCCTCTGCCGCTCGCTGCCGCCGCCGCTGCTCCTCCTCCTGCAGCTCCTGCAGCTTGTGCTCAATGTCGTACTCGCCGCAGATGGCGGCAAACTCGGCCTGCGGCACGCTCGCGTGCAAAGTCGTGTGTGGGCGCCGCTTGCGCACAACCGCGCAGGGCCATCAAGCCTTGATGGTCAGGCTGCACTTGCGCTGTGGTGAGCAGCAGCACACGCGCGAGAGAGCATGGCCGCATGCGCACGTGCGAGTGGTGCTCCACGATGCCCAGCATTTGCAGGTAGTTGTCGTGCAGCGCCACCAGCACGCCCAGAGGGATGCCCGGGAAGCGCGCGGCCCAGCTCTGCAGGCGCACACAAGGTGGCGCGGTTGTTGTCGCGGCGCGCAGCTCCCCAGCGATGGGCGACGTGGAGTGCCCCAGTGCACTGACCTGGAGCGTTGGCTCGCGCAGCCCGTGCTTCAAGCACTTGGAGAACATGGCTCGCAAGCTCTCCATCGCTGGTGGGGCGCCTTGAGCAGCAGCTGTCGGTGCCGCTGCTGGGCCGCCAGCCGCGAGCGCCTCCTGCTGCTCAGGGCCAGCTGCTGCTACGTTCTGCGTCGCCATGATGCCCCCTGTGCTCGCGCTGCGTTCCTCGCGTTCTTCACGTTTTAAACTGCAAGCCCTCCTGCCCATGCTGCACGCGCGTGAGCAGCGGCGTGCGCATCCCCCGCAGTCGTCTCCGCAGCACTCTGGTGGATCTGCAACAGCGGCGCGACCTTCAGGTGGCCACACCCTCGGCGCTCGGGACTTGACGGCGGCACATCGCTCGCCCCGCAGCGGCCCCGCGTGAAGGATGTATCTCATGTACTACGAGGACGAGCAGGGGAACCGCGTCTACACGCTCAAGGCGAGCGAGCGTTCCGTGCGCTGCGCGATGCAGGAGGCTCTGCCGCCGCCCCCACACGGAACTGGCCTGCAGCGCACGGCGCGCGGCAGCAGCATGTGGTTGATGGTGCCTGTCCTCCATGTCGTGTGCGCGTTGTGCGCAGAAGCTGGACCCCCAGGGCAACCCCACCAAGTCGGCGCACCCGGCGCGCTTCTCGCCCGACGACAAGTTCTCCAGGGAACGCATCACGCTCAAGAAGCGCTTCAATATCCTGCCCACGCAGCAGGCGCCCCTGGAGCTCTGAGGATGCGCCGAGCTGGCGGCTGCGCTCGCCGCCATCACGGGATGGGCGGGCGAGCCCGTGAACGGGGGCGTCTTGTACATTCATCACGAACTGCACGCGTCGGACGACGACGATCAAGCTCTTGCATTCCCATGCACGCGCTCTTTCAATGGCGATCTGGGTCACTGGCGCTCGCACTCCACAGGCGATGATCAGCGGGGCGACAGCAGGCGGCTGAGGGGGCCGGAGAGGCGGGTCGTCGGGACAGGTGCTGGGCGTGCAGCTGCGGGGGCAGCAGCGCCGTCACCGGCCGCCCCGTCGGTGCCGCTCTGCACGCCAGCGCCACACGCAATGGCCCGAGCACCACAGTCAGCGCACCGTGTTGTGACGACAGAGCGCAGCACACGGTTTGTCGACGCGCACTGATGCAGCGTACCTTGCGCGAGCTGCTGACGATGGCCAACGCCGCCTTGCCGCTGCGCCGGTGGGCCACCAGGGGAGGCGGAGGCGCGTCGGCGGTGACCTGCGTGATCTGCTCAGCGGCCCAGCGGCCCTCGTGCTGGGCGGCGGGCGCAGAGTGCCGTGCCGGCGCCGCCTTGATGCTGCTGCTGCGCCCGAGGCCGACGTTGGCCGCCGCGGGTTGCTGCCGCGCCCCGTTGAGCGTGGGTGGCTGTGGTTGGCTGCCGCCGGGGGCCACCTGGCGTGCGGAACAAGGGCAGGCGGTTCACGTCACGCGCAGCTTGACGGCAGCGGGCGGGAGCTGCCAAGCATGCCAACACACACCGGGCGGAAGGCTTGCCGCAGCCTGCCGTCGCTCATCACGCTGATGGCGTCCTCGTCCTCGGCGGCGCCGCCCGACTGCCGCGCGTGCTTGGTGGTGGTGGCCGCAAGCACCTGCCCAGGGTCGTCCACAGGGGCAGAAGACGGTTCGCGCGCTGTATGCAAAGAGCCGCACGCCGTCGCACCACACCCTGGCGCACCTGGCCTTGGTGCGGCGCCTTGCGCTTGTGCTGGTCCTCCGCCGGCGAGCGCGCCTTGGCGGCCACCTCGGCCCTGGCGCGAGCAACAACAATGGCGTCTGGGCTGGCCCTGCATGACGAGGTGGGTCATCGATGAGCAGCCTGAGGCTTTACCGCACCTGCCGGCGTCGTCGGCCCCACGACCGGCAGCGGGGCGGTCGTCCTGCGCGTGGGCCCGGAGCACCTCCGCCGCCGATGCGACGCGACAGTTCTGCGCTCAGCCCAGGCGCCCGCAAAGACCGTGTTGCGTCAACCCCCCCAAAGCGACAGCGCGCACCTGCAGCTCGGCTTGCAGCTCTGCGAGCGCCCCCTCCGACACGGCTGCGCGCTCGACCGCGGCGCCGAGTTCTCGGCGCACCTGCGAACAGCCTCGCGCACAGAACGTGCTCAGCAGGCAGCAGGCGGGCGCCCGCGCCCTGCGATGCGCGGCCAAGCGCTTGCCTTGTCGAGCTCGGCGGCGCTCTGGAGCGCCTGCTTGCTGTCGGCCTCCGCCACGAGCTGCCGGACGCGCGCCTCGGCCTGCTCCTGCACCTGCGCAGCGCGGCCACGGCGCGAATGGTGTGCAAGGACCACCGCCGCCAACACGCCCCACCCACGAACGGACGCCCTCACGCACCTGGGCGACGGCTGCGTCGAGGGCGGCCGCAAGCTCCCGCTGGTGCTGCGCCGCCTCCCGCTCGGCGCGGGCCTCGCTCGCCTGCAGCCGGGCGCTCAGGCTGGCCACCTCCTGCCGCGCCGCGTCCTGCGCCCGGCCACACGTGTCAACAGCGTGTGATGCAGCAGCGGTGGTCACCGCTTGCGGCAGATGCGACGCCCGCACGGCTCACGCGCTCAGCGGCGAGCTCGTCCTGGCGACGCTCCGCCGCCTGCAGCGCCCCTCGCAGCTGCTCACGCTCCTGCACCGCGGCCACGGCCTCTTGCTCCAGCGCGGCCTGCGATGCGAACCGATGGGTTCGGTGTGGGCGAGTGAGCGGCGGCAAGGCGAGCAACCCCGCACGCCCAACTGGCCCTGGCCGCGCACCTGCTGGCGCGCGTGCTGCGACTGCGCCTTGGCCAGCGCTCGCGCGTGCTCGGCAGCCAGCTCGGCGGCGTGCCGCTGCGAGCGCGAGCGTGAGCGTGCCACACCAGGTCAGCGCGCAGCGCAAACACGTGCTGCGCGACCATGGCCCTCCCACGCGCAGCTTCCCCATGCCCACCTTGAGGTCAGACAGGACGCCGTCCTGGGTGCAGAACTCTGCCCGGGCCTGCGCCTCGCGCTGCGTTGCCTCCTGGTGCCGGGCGCGCTCCTGCGTGCAGACGTGCGAGCGTCGGCCCTCGCGCGACCCCTGCTGCGCGTGCGGCACAAGTGCAGTGCCGCACCACAGCAAGCACCTCACCTCTGCCAGCTGGTGGTGCAGCTCGTGCACCAGCGCGGCGCGCGCCGCGGCGTCCGCCGCCGCCTGCGCCCTGGCCTGCTGCTCAGCCGCCAGGAGGCCCCGCAGCGCGTCCCGCTCCTCCCTCGCCGCCTGCACGCGCAACCGCGCACTGCCCTCACTGCCAGGACCCAAGGCTCGTTGCGGGTGATGTGCAGGGTGGCCTGCCCGGACGCACCTGCACCTGCCGCCTGGCGGCCTGCAGCTCGGCGTCCAGCTTCGCTGCCTGCGCGGCGCGCTCCCCCTCCAGCGCGGCCACCTGCTGGCGAAGCCCCTCCACCTGGGCCTGCGCCGTGGCCACCTCGCCGTCCCGCCTGCAAGCAACAGGCCCGCACGCCGCGCTGAACACTGGCCACACACTAGCTGCTGTAAGATGCACAAAGCGAGCAGACGCGACCCCACACATGAGCGCACCTGGCTTCCGCTTGCTCCTTGGCCAGGGCCACGGCCCGTGCCAGGTCGGCGGCTTGCAGCTTGGCCGACATTCCGTGCATGGCGCGCACGTCGGCGTCCGCCTGCGCCACCCGCTCGGCCAGCTGCGCGCACGCGTCCCGCTGCTCCACAGCACGAGCCCGGGCGGCCAGGGTGAGTGCTTTGCATGCGGCCCTGCGCACGCTGCGAGCGTTGCGGCATGCGGTGTGCGCACGCGCACCGAGGTGAGCAGCTCCGCCTGGGCCGCGGCCAGCTGCTCCGCCAGCGAGTGCCTGTCCTTGGCGGCGGCGCCCAGGCGCTCCTCAGCTCCCACCAGCTGCCGCATGGCTGCACTTTATTGCACGTATGCCACGCACGCGTCATCGTTGATCCTCTGGCGGGTGTTGAGGATCAGCGCGGCGGGTGGCAGCTGAGCTCACCCATGCTGAGTTGCTGCTGCAGCGCCTCCCGCTCCGTCGCCAGGCGCTTGTGCCGGCTGGTGAGCTCCTGGAGGGCAGGCACGCGAGCGGCGCACAGTGTTTGCTCCCGAGGCGCGGCGGGCGCGGATCCCCAGCGCGCTGCTGGGCAGCGCCACGCACCTTGACGGCCGCCTCCTGGGCACGTGTCTTGTGGGCCATCTCCTCCGTCTCCTTCTTCCCTGCGCGGTTTGGTGGGCTCGGGCGGACATGGTCTGTGCGGCGATGCGTGCCCTGGAGGTGCGCGTGCACTGGCAGGGCTGCCCTCACCTGCAGAGACGAGTCGGGCGACGTGCGCCAGCGGCGCCATGAGCTGCTCGTGCATGCTCTCCAGCTGCTCAATCTTGGCGGCTGCGGCGCGAGCCTGGCCTTGGCCTGCGAGTGGCGACGGAGCCGACGGTGGTGAGAGCGCGTCTCGCGCTGTGCGCGCTTTGGCCTGCACCGCCAACACGCCGCGCTCACTCTGCTGCAGCTGGGCCCACATCTGTCCACAGCGCTGCGCCTGCTGCTGCAGCCGCTGGGTCAGCGCTGCCACCTCGTGCGTCTTGGTCCGCAGCTGCACCACCTGCGTACACGGGAGCGGGGCGCTCGGCCACGGGCGCTCGGCCATGAGTGGGGGCCGCCAGACAGCAGCCACCAGAGAGCACCACCACACAGGCACTCATCAGGCCCTGCTTCTCCTGCTGGTGCTGGCGCTCGTGCAGGAAGAGGAAGTCTGCGCGAGCGGAGAGCACAGGGCACGACGGTGCTCTGGCGGCCAGTGGCAAGCGCGCAGGACCGCGCACGCGACGCCCTCGGAGCACACCTGCGTGCTCGATGATGCCCTGCAGGTCGACGTCCATGCCTTGCGAGGCCTCGTCGCCCAGCGGCGCGTCGGCCTCCTGACCACCTTGCGGCCCTCCAGCATCGCTGTGCTCTCGTTGCCCCTCCTCCTCCTCCTCGTCCTCCTGCTGCTGCTGATGCTGCTGCTCATGGGTGATGCCACCAGCCGCCTGCTGCTGCGCGGTCGGGGGTTGTGGCGGCGCGGTGACGCTCTCCGCGGGCCCTGCTCTTCCTCCAGGCCCAGCGCCTGAGGCATTCAACCGTGGGGGCACGAAGCCGGTCGCACCAGCCCTCCGCTGCTGCAAGAGCTGCTGCTGCATCTGTGCTGCGTTCCTACTTGCGCCAGGCGCCTGGAGCGTCTGCGCACCAGCCCGCAAGGATGGCCTTGGAGCTGCTGCTGTCAGGGGTGCTGCTGCATTCTGTGTGTGCGTGCCCAAGAGGAGCGCTGAGAGCGGGACAGTGCTCACCGGCGCAGCGCGGCATCACACCGTGCAAGTTCAAAGTTCCCACGACAGACGCGCCGCCACCCTCCATAGAACCTGCCTGAGGTGCTCAAACACACACTAGAGCTTCCCCACTGCCTTACAGCACTCTTGTGGCCTGTGCGGCGCCGAGGTGTTCGAGAAGGCGCGATGACGGGCGCGGCCCCAGCTGGAGATGAGGCGCGGCGGGCCTCCGAGGCGGACGCGCAAGGGGCGAGCAGCGAGCACGAGGACCCCGGATTCGCGGAGTTCCTCGCCGTCCTGCAGCAGGAGGAGTCGGCGATGCCGCGCGAGGTCTACGCCCAGATCGAGGCCGCGATGCAAAAGCGCTGGGCCAATCCGCCGCTGGCCGACCTGGAGGCCGTGCTCAAGAAGGCAGTGTCAGTGGAAAAGGTGGGGGGTGGGCCTGCTTGCGCGCTCCCCGCCCGCGCCGCTGCATCGCCGTACCGCGCGCTCACCAAACAGCGTGTGCGCTGCCCTGGGCAACCCCGCCGCAGGCCCGGCAGCTGCTCTTCTACCCGGACGACGACGACATGCGCCTTTACGCGCAGCACCTGCTGGCCAGCGCGCCGCCGGGCAGCCCCGAGACGCACCCGCAGGCCAAGCTGCAGGTTCAGGCGCTGGCCTCCACGTACCTCGTGCACGGGCGCTGCTGGGCCCGCGTCAAGCCCTTCATCGAGGAGGGAGGACTCCTGTGCGTGCTGGCGGCTGGTGGGCTGGTGGGCTGCAGAGGCGCAGCGGTGGGCCGACGACGGACGCGTGTGCCGCGCCACGCCGCGCTGTCACATTATGCAGGCGGCTGGTGGACCTGCTGCAGCACCCCAACCTGTACCTGGCGAGCCAGGCCATGCAGTGCCTGCTGCACGCCACCGACGAGGAGATTTTCCCCTGGCACGACCCGCCGCTGCCGCCCGACGGCCGCTCGGTCAAGCAGGGCCCCGACGCGCTGGTGTGGCGGCGCATGTACGAGCTGACCAGGTGGGGCGGCGTGGTGGGGCGCCAACAACAACGCTGGGAAGGCAGGGCACCTGCTCCTTGTGGGGCCTTGTTGCACCCGGCACGGCCTGCACAGTGTTGGTGCAGCGGCCCCCTGGCAACCGTGATGACGTGCTGGCGCCCCTGCACGTGCCCGCCTGCATGCAGGTCGCTCATCCCCAGCCTGCTCAAGCACCAAAACCCCGACACGTTCCCCGGCTCGGGCCTGCTGGCGCTGCGCCTCTTGGCCTTCACCTCGTCCTGGCTGCGCTACCACTTCACCCCGGTGCGCCATGGGCAGGCGGGGCGGATGGGTGCATGTACGGGCCATGTCCCGTCCCGCATCAAGAGCATCTGCCACCTCCCAGCACGACAGGCCGGCCTGTAGCGTGCATGTGCGTGGCCCCGCAGGACCGCGTGCTGCGCCTGAGCGCCGGCCTGCTGGACCTGCTCAAGGAGTGGTCCACCCGGGAGGGCGCGGGCGAGGAGGAGAGGCAGCTCGCCAAGCAGCTCTACGAGGACTTCAGCAGGTGCGTGCACACACCACACTGGCCTCGGCGATAGACTAGTGCCCTGCCCCACTATCCAACAGCGCCGCCTGCTTGCGTTGCGGGATACGGCGGAAAACTCACCACACGCCCGAGTGTCGCGGGGCGCGCCGCCTCGGCGCAGGTTCCCGCCAGCGGTGGCGGCCGCGGCGCCCCAGCTGGGCAGCGGTACGCCTGGCGGCGGCGAGGCCGAGGCCACCAGCCTGGCCGACGCCGAGCTGGACGCCCTCGAGGTGCACACGGTGCGGGAGCGCACGCACGTCAACCACGTGGCGCCGGGCCAGGCCGAGGAGCTCAGGCAGCAGGGCAACGACGCGTACCGCAAGGGGGACTACACCACGGTGCGGCTGTCCTGCACCTCACAGATCCCGCCTCTCCCGGGCCTGGGGAGGCACGACAAGCGCGGTGACCACCCAGGGTCGTTGAATCGATTCGATGCGTCCGCAGGCCATCAATCGGTACAGCCAGGCGCTGGACGTGCCGGTGCCCGCCGCCGACCTCCTGACCGAGGGGCCCCGGCGCGCCACGGTGCTCAGCAACCGCGCGGCGGCATACCTGGCGCGCGCGGCGGCCGGTGGGGGCGCCCCAGGTGCGCCGCACGACCCCGCCGGCTGGAGCTCGCGTTCCACCACGGCTTGCGGAGCAACTCTGATTTTGTGCGGTGCGACTACTGCCTTGGCAGGTGAGGTGGACGACTACGGGCACCTGGAGGGGCGCGAGCTGGGCACTGGCGAGGCGCGGGCCAAGCACTGGGACGCCGCGCTGCTGGACGCAAGCGCCGCGCTGGACCTGCAGCCCAGCCACCTCAAGGCCACCTTCCGCAAGGCACAGGTGGGACGGGCTGGCGACTTGGCCGCCAAAGAACGCGCAAGCGCCGGGGCGAGCGTACTGGAGCGACGCGGCATGTGTGACGGGGCGCGCCGCGCTGCGCAGGCTCTGTACTGGCTGCAGCGCTACCCCGAGGCGCTCGAGGCAGCGGAGCGCGCGCAGCTGCTGGCCGAGCAGGCCGCGTCCGACGCGCCGTCCGCCGCCGCGTCCGCCATGGCCGCCGAGGTCGAGTCGTTGTGCGACGAGATCGAGCGGTGCTTGCACGACAAGGGCGGGGCGGGCGCGGCGGCGGCGGCCGGGCAGCTCCGGGGGGCGCAGGCGCAGGACGATGGCGGTGGTGTGGCGGCGGGCCTGGAGTCGCTGTTAACCGTGACGGGGCTATCGAGCAAGCAGGCCAGCGGTGGCAAGGCGCCCTCAGCGGGCGCAGCAGCAGGCGGGATAGGGGCAGTCAGGGTGCCGGTGATTGAGGAGATTGCTGTGGAGTCGGTGCTGGCGGCTGGCGGGTACGAGGCGGACGAGATGGACTGAGCAATCAGGGAGCGACGCCCGCCTCAAATCGCTGGCATGCGTGGAGTTGCAGGCAGGCCATGGTGCAGCTTGAACGCAAACGCTGCGCCGCGTGCAGCACGCGATAGAATGGCGTCATGCAAAGAATGGTCACGCTCTCTCCCTCTCCCTCTCCCCTCTCGTGTGCAACCCCTCTCAAGCGTGCACCGCTCAGTGCGGCGGCAGCTCTCCCAGCGGCACCACGTGCGAGGCGGCCTTGCGCAGCCGGTTCATGACGGCCAGGCCCTCGTCCGCCTCCACCACGCCCTCGGCCACAATCAGGTCCACGCCCAGCTCGTCCATGCGCCGCAGCGCCACAAACAGCTCCCGGGCCACCACGCCAGGCGCGTCGTACGCACCCAGCACGTACTCACACACCCGCGCCGCCAGAAAAGGCACGCCGCCCGCCAGACCGCCGCCCTGGGGATGCCCGTCAGCGGCGTCCTGGGCCTCGCTCCCAAGCCCGTACTCGCTCGCCCGGTCCCCCGGCACCAGTCCCGGCGCCTGCCCCGCAGCACACGTGGTCCGCAGCACGCCCACCAGCGGCCCAGGCCGCCCCTCCGCCCTCCAGTCGCCCCGCCGCCGCCCCGGCCGCCGCCGATGCCCCTGCTGCCCCTCCTCCCCCGGCTCCTCCTCCAGCCCGTCCCCAACCTCGCCGCCGCTCCCCGCCTGCTGCGCGGGCCCTTGGGCCAGGAGCCGCGCCGCCTCGCGCCGCACCAGGCCCCGCACCCGCGCGTCGGCCGCCGCCCGCAGGCTTCCTGAAGGCCCCAGGGGCGGGTCCTGGGCGCCCTCCAGGTCCACCAGGAGGATGGGCGCGTCGGGCGAGTAGTGGCGGTACTTCATGCCGGGCGTGGTGGGTGCCTGCTCAAGCGCCCGGTCCACAAAGTCCTTGCGGTACACCTGCATGGGGGACGGGCACGGGTGAGGGTGGCGTGAGGGCGACGCAGCGGCGAGCGCGCCACCCAGGAGGATGCCCAGGAGGGGCCAAGGCGCACCTGCAGGCCCTGCATGGCGGCGCAGCGCGAGAGCTGCTCCACCGTGACGCCGCCGGGTCTGAGCACCGCCGGCGGGCTCCGCAACCCGTCCAGCACCTGCACGCCACAGACACACGCAACGCTTGCTTGGTGTCCCCCAGGACCAAGCGCGCCCGCTCTTTTGTCCATGCAGCTGAACAACCAGGTAGGAGGCGACGACTCACGGTGGACTCGACGCCCGAGTGGCAGGGCCCCCCGTCGATGACGAGCGGCACGCGCCCGCCCAGGTCCTGCACCACGTGCTGCGCCAGCGTGGGCGAGGGCCGGCCGCTGCTGTTGGCGCTGGGCGCCGCCAGCGGCACGCCCGCCAGCGCGATGAGCGCGCGCGCCACGGGGTGCGCGGGCAACCGCACCGCCATGGTGGCCTGCCCGCACACCACCTCGCCCGGCACCTGCGCCGCACCCCGCACACCCCGCTCACCCACACTTGCTCGCCGCTCGCACCGCAGCACACAAGTTGAGGGCACGACCCTCAGCGCTGTGCGCGCTTCGATGGCGGGACGGAGAAACGCAGAGAGAGATAAAGTGCGCACCTTGTCGCTGCGCGGCAGGAGGATGGTGAGCGGGCCGGGCCAGTGCCGCGCCACCACCTCGGCATACTGCGGCGGCAGCTGCCAGCCGGGCGGGTACAGCGCGTGCAGCATGTCCAGGGAGGACACGTGCACGATGAGCGGGTTGTCGGCGGGCCGCCGCTTGGCCGCGTAGATGCGCCGGACGGCGGCGGCGTCCAGGGCGCTGGCCGCCAGACCGTACACCGTCTCGGTGGGCATGGCCACCGTGTGGCCCTGGCGGATGAGAGCCGCAGCGCGCTGCAGCTTGGCCACGTCGTCGTTGTCAGCTGCTGCTCCAGCGGTGTGGGCGCCGTTCGCGGCGGCGTGTGGCGGCGTGGAGCGGAAGTCGAGGTCGTGCTGGATGTGGGCCAGCTGCTGCAGCGCGTCGCCGTTACCGTCACCGTCTGGTGGTGGTGCTGCTGCTGTTGCTGCTGATGGCCAGGCGAAGGAGGCAGGGTCGACGCGCACGCACTCGGTCTGGTAGGGCGGCTCCTGCGCCGCCGTTGCCACCTCTGCCTCCAGGGCCATGCCCGCTACTGCGTGCGCCAATGCACGCGCGTCCTGCTGCTCCGCTGCCGCCGCTGCTGCGACTTGTGGGGTGGTGCGCCGCACACCCGCTGCGGTCCTCCCAGCGCGATGGCGACAGGGAGAGAGCTGGCGAGCTCCTGCGCGGCGAGAGGCGAGCTGCGGCACGCCGCGCTGCGACGGAGGCCCTCCGCTGTGCGTGCTGCTCGAAGCGCGATGTGGAGAGCTGAACTTGGCGGTGCCGCCGGCAGGCAAGCGCATCCAACCTTGCAGCGGGCTGTTGAGGCGCTGCTGTGTGTGCACTGACTCAGCGCATCTCTCTGCTGCTGCTGCTCTCACTGCTGTCTGCGCGTGCGGGCGCGCATGCGCCGTACAACCCCCGGCCGAGGTACGCGTCGACGCATCGATCGGTAAGAATAGTTGCAGCGTGCTCAAGCAGCAGCAGCAACAGGCCAAGGTTGCCCTCCCAACACCCCACACGATGGACCCCAGCTGTCGATGGGCGCCCTCACTTGCGCCTCTTTTGCCGCTCGGCGCCGCCCGGCTGCCCCCTCGCCTGCCCCGCCAGCCGCTTCATCTCCTGCAGCGCCAGGAACTCGAGGCGCAGCGCCAGCCAGGAGCCCGCCACGGCGCGCGTGCCGCACCGCGGCGGCAGCAGCACGCCCAGCCAGGCCGGGTCGTTGAGCGCAGCCTCCATCACCTTGTGCACCTGCAGCGCAGCCAAGCGAGGCAAGGACCAGCAAGGAGCAAGGCGCTCAGCACGGGGCTCGCCGCGCTTTCCCCTGCACAACGACACCCGGAGCGCTCCCGGAGCGCCAAGGCCTCACCTTTTGCCCCCCGGGCCACGACTGCAGCACGCGGTTGGCCTGGTGCAGCGCCGTGACGGCGCGGGGATACACGCCCGGCTTGGGCTGCGAACACACACACGCACAGAAGCCACACACAGGCCACGCACACGCCCAGTCAGCATGCACCCGTTGGCCTGAGCGCCAAGGACTGAGCACCAGGTGGGGGCAAAAACAGCGACCCACCGGCTTGGAGGGCTCTAGCGCGTCGTTGAAGAGCGAGGGCCGCCCCACCATGGCGCCCGCCACGCCCGTGGCTGGCGGGAAGTCCTCAAAGCCCTCGGGGTACCGCCGCTCCAGCAGCTGCAGCGCCGCCGCCGCGCCGCCCCCACCGCCCACGCCACCCTGCAGGCGCACCAGCGCGCGGCAGACTGCCACGACGCGCCAGAGCTCTCACCAAAAACGCCCGCCTCGCTGTGCGTGCCTCCTGGCAGCGCCCATAGCCGCGGGCCGCACACCACAGCTGCCGCAACCGGACGCCAACCAGCGCGCCGCGCACCTGCGCTCCGGAACCCGGCCCGCCGGCCGCCGCCCCCGCCGCCCCCGCGCCCGCCGCGCCGGCCGCCGGGCCCGCCGCGCCGGAGCCCCGCGCGCCCGCGCCGCGCCCCGAGGGGCCCGCCTCTGCCTTCCACCGCTCCTCAATCACGCGTGCCTCGGCAAGCACCTGCGGAGCAGCACGGCGCAGAGACGACATGACCAGACCACCTCATCCGGACGCCTCTGCCGAGTGCGCCGCCCCCGCCCCCCTGGGTGCGCCATCCCCAGTGCTGCACCGCTCGGGGCCAGCATCGCGCTGCTTCCCCCCGCCCTCAGGTCTGCATGACTTGCGCAACGTGTCCATCGGTCCAAAGGCGCGCGCGCCGCTCACCGCGTTCTCCTCGGCGGCCTGCTGCGGCGTGCGCAGCAGCAGCGCCTCGACGGCCTTCTTGCGCTCGGCCTCCAGCGCCTTGTTGAACGGGTGGCGCACCAACGGGTGGTTGGCCACCTGCCACAGGGACAAAGGGAGGGAGGGAGGGTGCCGGGGAGGGGGAGGGGGCCGCGCACACGTGAGCAGGCGTGTGCTGGCAGCGCCCGCGTTACATGCTTTGAGTAGCTGGCATCGAGCGCCCTGCGGTTGGGTTGGCCCCGTGGCGCGCACCTGCGACTCGCCTCCTTCCCGCGCGATGAGCAGCCTCCGCGCGATCGAGTAGTAGCGCTCCTTGAGGTCGTCCAGGCTGCGGGTGGGCGCCGTGGCGCCCTGGGGGGGCACGTACTGCGCACACCGCCATGACGCACACCACCACGACGACAACGACGACTGCTTGCCATGTCCACGCCGCGGCAACCGCACGCGGTGCCCCTGCGGCCCCCGATGTGGCTGCGCGCGCACGTCGTAGCGGTCGTGGATGACGATGAAGCGCAGGTCGAACCGCTCGCACAGGTCCATCAGGTAGTCGGTCTCGTGCCGCGACCAGTCCTTGCTGTCGGGGTTGATCAGGTGCTCGTACTCCTCGTCGTTGTACTTGAGCAGCTGGATCTGCGCAGGCAGGGACAGCACGCGTGTGTGCCGCGCCACAGCACCAGCCCACCCATCCTCGTGAGCCCCTGGTGGTGCTGGCAGGCGGCTGCTGTTCCGCACGCAGCCGACGTCGCCCGGTCCCGCACACGCCGCCGGGGGCCGCCCCCGCGCATCCCCCCGCACAAACCTTTTTGTTGTACTTGGCAAAGTGGTAGTCGGCGTCGTCGTTCTCCTTGACCCTGCCCGCCGCGTCCTTGTAGGCCTTGCTCCAGTGGAAGATGCGCAGCTCGTCGGGGCGCGCGGAGCTGTTGATGGGCTTCCAGCCCCACGTCACGAAGCCCTTGGTGCTGGGCTTGGGCTTGGCCTTCATGTCCTTCTTCTTGGCCACCAGCTGAGTCGTGATGATGGGGTGGGAGTCGCCCAGCAGCGCGAACGCCTCGCGGCTCATGCCCTCGGGCCGCTTCATTTTCTCCTTCTTCGGCTTGGCCTCCGCCTTCTCCACGGGCGTGCCGGCCGCGCGCGGCACGCCCAGGATGTCCTTCACGTCGGCCATGCTGCGAGCTCACGGGCGCCCGAGGGACAGTGGGGAGATCTTTCAGGCCATGCTGCTGCAGCCCACGAGGGAGGAGGGCGGAGCGCCCTGCTGCGCGTGTGGCGGTCCTTCAGGGCCTTGGGCAAAGCTGGAGACGTGCTGGCTGCGCGGCTGCGCGCGTCAGTGGCCCGTTTCTGGGCACGCTTAGGGCTCGAGTGTGCGATCGCAGCAGCGAGCGTGTAGCTGTTCGCGCGCCCGCACGGTCCTCACGACGGTGCTCACGCTGATGCTGCTCAGTAGCAGAGCAGCTTGCCGCAGCGTGCGCAGAGCTTGCTCGTCGGTCTTTGCGTGCGTGCAGCCTGCGCCAGCGCCCGTCGCGCACTCGCAGCAGCAGGGCCGCGCGCATCAGAAGGCCAGCCGCGCCGTCGTCGCTGCTGCAGGCACGCGGGTGCGTCGTCGGACCCGCGCCAGAGTCCGACCGCCTCACCCCATCAGCGCCACGAGAGACATCAGGCGCGCGCCAAACACGCTCAAGAGCTGCACCTGCGCGCAATCCTGGCCCCGCGCAGGGCTTTGGCAAGCTTGGGCCTGCGCTGCAGACCAAGACCGCAGACGCATCGCCCGTCCCGGCCGGCGCGCCCGTCTACACGCCCAGCGACAGCAGCAGCAACAACATGGCAGCGGCGCCCCAACAGTGCGAGCACCTCGCTGCCCTCCGCAAGGCCATGGTGAGCGTGGGGGCCCCTGCGCAGCGCGCCCAAACGTGCGGCCAGCGCGTCAGCACGTGATCAGCCTCCGTCTGCGAGGCACCCTTGCGCGGCGCCCATTGGCCCTCGGCCCTGACTGCTTTCCTCGCCGTGCCGGTGCCGGTGCTGGCGACGCGCCCGGGCCCGCAGGCGGCGGCGGACGGCGGCAAGGGCGTTCACGCCTACATCGTGCCCACCGAGGACCCCCACATGTCAGAGTACTCGCCCGACTGCTTCAAGAGGCGCGAGTTCATCTCCAAGTGAGCGCTCCCACTCCAATGGCATTGAATGGGCGCAGCTGCTCTCTTGCCCCCATCGCGCCGCTGGCAGCGTGCGCCCGCCCTCGCCGCACGGCACGACTCGCGATGCGTGGCGCAGGTTCACGGGCACGGCGGGCTGGGTCGTGGTCACCGCCACCGAGGCGCTGCTGTGGACGGACGGGCGCTACTTCCTGCAGGTGAAACCGGCAAACTGGGCGGAGCAGGGGGCCACCCTGAGCTCGCGTGGCGCACCGGCGCCTGAGCGCGTGTCCACGGAGCTTGCTTGACATCAAACGTGTGCGGGCGTTGTCGCCATCGGCGCACACATACGCAGGCCACCCAGGAGCTGACGCCGCAGTGGACGCTGATGAAGGCGGGCATGCCCGGCTTCCCCGACGTGAGCGAGGGCACTCTGCACGCCCCCGCATGTGTGCCTCGCTGCCGCTGCAGCCCTCGCGGCGCGTCTGTGGCTGTGAGAGCTCAAGTGTAGGGATGCCGCGCGTCCGGCAAACTGCTGTGCTGTGGCAGATGGAGGAGTGGCTGGCGCTCAACCTGCCAGAGGGCGGGCGCGTGGGCATCGACCCCTTCCTGCACACGGTGGACGCCGTGCGGCGCCTGGCGCGCCGCCTCGAGGTGCGCACGCGCGCACCATGCGGCGAGGGCTTTGCGCCGCGTGTGCAACCCTCGGCGTGGTGGCGGCGGGCGCAGGCGGCGGGCGCTGCCACGCGCGAGCCGAGCTGTCGGGGGCGTGCTGCACGTGCTGTGGCTGGGTGGCGCAGGAGGCTGGCAAGCAGGTGGTTCCGCTGGTGCAGGGCGGCAACCTAGTGGACCAGGTGTGGGGCGCCGAGCAGCCGGCCAAGCCCAGCGCGCCGCTCCGCGTGCACGACATCAAGGTGTGTGCGCGCGCGCGCGCGTGTGGGTGTGGGCGTGTGGGACTTGCATCGGTTCGGACGCATCGGCGGGGCCGGACCCCAGTTAGGTGTGCGCGCGCTTGGGCGGGGGACAGCAGAGCAGGAGGAGGAGGGAGGGAGGAAGGCGAGCCGGGGACCCCGGGGTGGTGTTGCCACGGCGCTGAGGCGCGTCAGCCCTGAGCAGTTGCCCCTCTCGCTCTGAAGGGCGCGGTGCTGAGGGAGCAGGGCTCTTGAAAAGCCGACGGCGCCGCTGCTGCTGCACGGTGGCTGTCGTCGCTGTGGCCGCAGTGGGCGGGCGAGACGGTGGCGCAAAAGGTGGAGCGCATGAAGGTGTACCTCAAGGGCTCCAAGGCCGACGTGCTGCTCGTCAGCATGCTCGACGAGGTGATGACGTCAGGGCTTTGCCACTGGGCGCCAGGGCTTGCCTGTGTGCCACACCCCGGCCGCGCGTGCTGCTTACGCGCTCAGGCGCTGAGGCCTCGTGCGAAGCAGCGCCTGAGGTTTACCACCCCCGGCATTACATGCACGTGCGCTGCGTGCGAGCAGGTCATGTGGCTGTTCAACGTGCGCGGGAGTGACGTGAGCTACAACCCCGTGGCGCTGAGCTACGGGCTGGTGCGCGCCGAGGGCGCCACCTCGCTGTACGTGGACCCGGCCAAGGTGGCGCTCGACGTGGCCGAGCACCTCAAGGTGCGTGTGTGGGGGGGTGGAGGAAGGTGGGGGGGAGGTGGTGGCTTGTGGCGCAGCCCACCGGCGCCCTCTTGTCCTTGGGCAGCAAGCCCTGGGTGGGCTGAGGGTCGATAGGCCAGCTCTCTGGTGGCGCGCACCGGCGGGTGCATGCAGCCCTGACGTGCCCCCGGTCCCTCCCGCTTGCGTTGCGGCCGTGCGTGTCCCGCAGGCCAGCGGCGTGCAGGTTCAGCCCTGAAGGGAGCGCGCACTCACGCCGTGTCCTGTCCTGTGCGCTCCCTGTCTGTCCTCCCCTCCCCTCCCGCAGGCGAGCGGCGTTCAGGTTCAGCCGTACGACGCCTTCCTCGCAGACGTCAAGCAGGAGGCGGCGCAGGGCAAGGTCGTGCTGCTCGACCCGTCCAAGGTCTCATTCGCCGTCTACCAGGTCAGGCAACAGCAACGGCCTTGCTGAACTCAGGCGCCTGCCCACGAGGCGCAAAGCGCCCTGCCATTCGCCCCGCCAGGCGCGGCGCGGCGGCGGCGCGGCGATGCAGACCTGGGTCACAGGCCGCCGCAGGCGTACCCGTACATGACGTGTGGGCGGGCCTGTCGTGCTCCATGCGTCTCTGCGCAGGCCGTGAAGGAGGGCGCGGCGCAAGCCAGCGCCGCCGCCGCCGCCGCCGCCGCCGCCGCCACCGCCACCAACGGTGCGTGCCGCCGGGGCTCCCTCGCCGCTGCCTGTGTGTCTCGCACCCGCACGCTCACCGGTGGACTCTCCGCGAACTGGCCCGGTGCCGGCCGCGCAGGCAACGGCTCGCCGGCGGTGCGGGCCAAGCGCGCGCGCACCGACGACGCTAACGGCAGCGCCAACGGAGGCGCGCACACGGTGTCGTCCATCCTGGCGCCCTCCAAGAGCACTGTGGTGGAGATGGCGTCGCCCGTGGTGGCGGCCAAGGTGCGCCCCGCCACACCCCGCCCCTCCTGCTCCCATTCACACGCGCACACGCACACTCTCGGCAGGCAGGAAGTGCGGGCGGCCGCGAGGGCGGGGACTCCGCGGTGCAGCGTGGCCCCGCTTCGCGCTCGCTCGCCGGTCCCACGCCGTTGCTTGCTGCTGCTGTCACCGCGCCTCGGATCTGGGTCGGCCGCCCGGGAAGCCCTGCTTGCAAGGACGTTGTGTGGTGTGTGGTGTGTGTGTGGTGGTGGTGGTGGTGGCGCGGCAGGCGGTCAAGAACGCGGCGGAGCTGGCGGGCATGCGTGAGGCGCACCTGCGGGACGCCGTGGCGCTCTGCGACTTTCTGCACTTCATCGAGACAGAGGTGCGCGCCTTTGTGCCTTTTGAGGGGGGGGGGAAGGGGCGTTTACGGCCCGCTCTCTGCGCGGCCACGCAGGCAACGGCTCGCCGTGCGGAGCTGGCGCGGCGCGCTGCGGCCGCGACGGCGGGGGCGCTGTTGTTGCGCGCCGGGTGCGGCGGGGCGAGATGAGGGGGAGCTCTAACTGTGTGTGCGCCATCCATTGGTGGTGGTGGTGGTGGCGCAGGTGGGCAAGGGGCGCACCTTCACCGAGGTGCAGGTGGACCTGGAGCTGACGGCGCGGCGCCAGGCGCAGCAGGGCTTTGTGGAGCCCTCCTTCCCCACCATTGCCGGTGAGCGGCGCCCTGTGGCGCGGAGTCCCTCTTGTCTGCTTAGTGGGCTCGAAGGGAGCCCTCTTTCCCCACCACCAATTGCCTGTGAGCGGCGGCGCTGCTGCACCCCGGGGCGCCTCTTGTCTGCTCTGTGGGGGTGGAAGGGAGCCTGCCGTGGAGCGGTGCGCGGCGGCGCGGGGCATCCCTCTTGCCCGCTGAGTGGGAGCTGACAGGCGCCCTCGTCTCAACCGTTGTGGGGAAGCGGTCGCCCGCGACCGCGGACCCCCCACCGCCGCAGCGCCACCCTGCCCTGCGTCCACACGTCGCTCCTGCGCCCCCCCCCCCCCCCTGGCCTGCGCTCGCCTGGTTGCCTGCCGCGCACAGGCGCCAACGGCAACGGCGCCATCATCCACTACCGCGCCAAGGACGGCCCGCAGTGCAAGGTGGTGGACGGCGCCGCCATGCTGCTGCTCGACTCTGGCGGCCAGTACGACTGCGGCACCACCGACATCACGCGCACCATGCACTTTGGCCAGCCAACCGAGTACCAGCGCCGCTGCTACACGCGAGTGCTCCAGGTGCGGCGGCGTGGTGGCGGCGACCGCGGCCCTGCGCGCGCGGTGGCGCGGGGGGGCTGGTTGGGGGACGCGGGCGCGCGCGTTGGGGCAGGGAAAGGTCAGACGCGCACGGCGTGGGGCGGGCGGGGGCCAGCCGCGCACCTGTGCGGTGACACGGGGGCACGCAGGAGGCGGTTGGGCGCGTTGCGGCGCGGATTGGGCTGTGTGCACATCGTGGGGTGCTGTGGCGTGCGCTAGAGGAATCGACGGTGGGGCACGTCAGGCTGGACGTCGCCGTGCCGAGTTTAGGTGTGTGTGTGGGATTTTGCATCTGTTCGGACACCTCGGCGGGGCCGGAGCCCAACTTCCGGGCGTATCAAGATGTCTCCCAGCACAAAGGCAAGCGAGCCAAAGGCAACGCATAGGTGTGTGTGCCTGTGGCGTGTGTGCTGGGTGAGCCGTGCAGGGTCACATTGGGCTGGACATGGCCGTGTTCCCGGAGGGCACGCCCGGGTGCGCGCTCGACGCGCTGGCGCGGCTGCCGCTGTGGCAGGACGGGCTCAGCTACCGCCACGGCACCG